>Ga0126307_10001620_pt1 | contig 14890 bp, 17 predicted proteins | sample Plot28_FD_89955 | JGI IMG/M metagenome (GOLD analysis project Ga0126307, IMG submission 89955) | Serpentine soil microbial communities from UC McLaughlin Reserve, CA, USA - Plot28 | ecosystem: Environmental > Terrestrial > Soil > Grasslands | place: USA: UC McLaughlin Reserve, Lake County... | reverse complement strand
CTCGACGTCGCGGCGGGCCTCGGTGCCGATCTGCTTTATGGTCCTTCCGCCTTTGCCGAGCACGATCATGCGCTGTGTGACGCGCTCGACGTGGATGACGGCGTAGACGACCGTCACGTTCTGCTTGCGCTCTACGTCTTCGATCTCGACGGCCACGGCATGCGGCACCTCTTCCCTGAGCACGTTCAGGGCCTTCTCCCGCACGTATTCGGCGAGGATTAAAGACTCGGGGTAGTCCGTCACGGTTCCCTCGGGGAAATAGCGGGGACCGTGCGGCAGCAGTTCGACGACAGACTCCATCAAGGGCTCGACGTTGGTACCGTTGGCCGCGCTGATCTGGAAGACCTCGTACCAGTCTCCTAGCTCCGAGACCGCCTGTACTATTGGCAGCGCCCTCTCCCTGGCGGGCAGCAGGTCGGTCTTGTTGATGGTGACGACGGCCGGGGTACCCGAGCCTGCGACGAGGCGGGCGACGTAGCGATCGCCGCTCCCCAGGCCCCCTGACGCCTGCTTGGCGTCGAAGAGCAAGAGGATGACATCCGACCCCGAGAGGCTGTCCACCACCTGCTCCTGCATCCTGGCTCGCAGGGTGTCGCGCGGCTTCTGGGAGCCTGGGGTGTCCACGAAGATCGCCTGGTATCCAGGACCGTTGCGGACGCCCCGGATCGGGCTTCGCGTCGTCTGAGGGCGGGATGAGGTGATAGAGACCTGCCGGCCGACCAGCCTGTTTACGAGAGTGCTCTTGCCAACGTTGGGTCTTCCCACTACGGCGATAAAGCCGCTGCGGAGACCATTGCCCTCCTCGCCGCGAACGACCTCCCCCTTCACAGGACCTCCGGTCCGAAGGAGTTGGGAAGAATTTGCTCGAACGGGTAGCGCTCTAGTCCATGGCCATCGTGTACGAGGACCTCCTTGCAACCGAACTCCCGCAAGACCTGGCGGCACGCACCGCAGGGGAAGCACGGCGAGGCGTTCGGGCTGAAGACGGCGACCAGTTCGATCTCCCTGTCTTCAGGGTCCGCAGAGGCCATCGACGTAGCCGCGTTGCGCTCAGCGCAGATCGAGAGCCCGTAGGAGGCGTTCTCGACATTCGAGCCGGAGTGTATGGATCCGCCCCCGGTGAGGATGGCCGCCCCGACGTGGAAGTTGCTGTACGGAGCGTATGCCCGGCTTGCGGCCTCGCGGGCAGCCTGCATCACAGTTTCCGGATTCGGGGCCCCTCCCTTCATAGCAATTGGAAGGCGGCAGTGGTGACGAGGACCCCGATCACGGCCCCCATTATCACCTCGTAGACGCTGTGAATCCCGCTCTCGACGCGGCTCTGGCAGACGAGGAGGGCCATGAGAAGCGAGATCACGGAGATGAGCCCGGCATAGGATCCCGCGCCACCCGCGACGGCTATGAAGCTCGCCGCTACCCACCCCGCGAAGGCTACCGCCGCGTGCCCAGAAGGCATCCCGCCGGCGAAGGAGTTCGGGGAGTTGGTCAGCGCCTTGCCGAGGAGGACGATGAGCACGGTCACACCGAGCGTGACGAGCGTGAGGTGGGCCGGCTGGCGCCTTATGCTCTCAAGGGTCGCCAGGGAGAGCGGCCCAAGATCGTCCGCCAGGAGCAGATAGCCTACGAGCACGGCCCCGACGCTGGAGACGAGAACGGCCCCCGCCGAGATGTCCTTGGCAAGCTTGGCAAGCGGATGGTACTCCTTTGTAGCGAGGTCGACGACGAACTCCATGGCCGTGTTGAACAGTTCGGTCACGAAGACGAGGAGTATGGTCAGAACCAGCACCGCGAGCTCTAGCCTGCTGACGTCGAGGAGCAGGCTCGTCACGAGGACCGCGACGGCCACGACGACGTGGAAGCGCATGTTGCGCTGGGTTCGGACGGCGAAGATCATTCCCCGGTAAGCGTGCTCGAAGCTGCGGACTACACCCTGCTGGCCTTTGCTTGGCTGCTCAACGTTTTTCGCCACGCAACTCCTCCATTACGGCCCGCTGGACCCTTGCCATCTCGCTGGCCCCGAAGTCCGCTCCGTGATCCATGCCACCCAAGTGTAGCGCGCCATGTACAAGGAGATCGTCGAGCCCCATCTCCGGGCCCGCGCAGGGCGGGCAGATCACGACCTCCCCCACCATCTCTCCGTAAGGACCGTCCACCTCGAAGCTGAGCACGTCCGTGGGCTCGTTCTTGTCTCTGAACCTCAGGTTGAGTTCCTGGATCGTCTCGGAATCCACGAGGGCCACGGAAACCTCGCCCATTCGCTCCAGGTCGAGGCCCAGGGCGGAGAAGGATGCGGCGAAGATGTTGGCGGCACGTTTTTCGTCGACTCCGGAGTGACCCACCTCGTCGAGAACGGCGACGGACATGGGAGGGTGGCTCCTCAGGTGTCGGCTCCGCCCACGGGCTAGCTCGCCGCCTTTCCGTTGCGTGCATCGCCTGGGTCTTCAGGATACTCGATGCGCGGCCCGAGGAAACCTATGAGCGACTCGCGGATGGCCTCCCCCGCTTCGTGGATATCGTGCATGGTGAGCTGGCACTCGTCGAACTGGCCGTCCTGGAGTTTTCTTCTTACGGTGTCGGCGACGACGTCGTCGATGCGCTTTGGGGTCGGATTCGGCAGGGACTTAACGGTGGCCTCTATCGAGTCGGAGAGCATCATGATGCCCGCCTCCTTGCTGCGAGGAAGACCGCTCGAGTAGCGGAAGTCCGACTCGTTGACCGCGTCCTCATCGGGTGCGTCTTCGAGGGCTTTGCGGTAGAAGTATTCGATACGGGTCGAGCCGTGGTGCTGGGCTATTATGTCCAGTATCTCCTGGGGCAGGCCCCAGGCTTCACCGATCTCGAGGCCCTCCTTTACGTGGCGTTTGATCACCTTGGCCGAGAGCGTCGGTGAGAGGGTGGCGTGCGGGTTGATCTGGGCGATTTGGTTCTCGACGAAGTAGGCGGGATGTTCCATCTTGCCGATGTCGTGGTAGTAGGCCCCGACCTGGGCGAGCAGGGCGTCGGCGCCGACCCTCTCCGCCGCCCTCTCCGCGAGCAGACCGACCTGCATCGAGTGGGAGAAAGTACCAGGGGCGTTCCTGAGGAGCTTGTCGAGCAGGGGATGGCGCGGATCGGAGAGCTCTAGCAGCTTCATCGGCGTGAGAATGTTGAAGGCGTCTTCGAGCAGTGGCAAGAGCACCATCGCCAGCATCAGTGAGAGGAGCCCGTTCCCGAGCCCGAGGACCCCGAGCCAGAGTGACTCTTGCAGGCCGCCGCCGCCGATCAGGCCGACCGCGAACGTCACGACGCTCATAACGGCGGCAATGATGAGGCCCGCCCTGAGCAGCCGCTGGCGCGAGTCCACCCGCACGGTCGTGTAGATCGCGAACCCCGACCCTAGCAGGAGGGCAGCGGTCAGGAGGAAGTTGTTGCCGCTGAGGATGCCTATGTTGACGCTGGTGATCACGACCATCAGGAACATCAGGCGCGGCCCGAGCAATAACGTTCCGACGATCGAGAGTCCGGCGAGCGGCGTGAGATAGGGGTCGAAGTCGAGCTCTATAAAGAAACGGGCGAGCGCCGTAAAGAGGACCGTGAGCGAGGCGGCGAGCACAAGCCGGATCGCCGAGTTCGCTTTGAGTATGCGGCGCCCGAAGCGCTCCAGGAAGTACCAGGCCATCCACATCTCGGCCGCGACCACGATAGCCACACCGACCAGGGCCAACCACGGATCGGCTTGCTGGAGCAGGTCGAGCGACTCGAGCCTTGCCTTGTCGCTGCTGTCTATGATCCCCTGCGCGATGACGCGTTCGATCAGGGGCCGTGGTCCTATTCCTATGAGCGCCGTCAAGGAGAGCCAGGTCAAGGCGGTGAGCCCGACGTAGAGCCTGATCTTGGGCATCCTCTCGATCCAGGCCCTGAAGCGCTCGAAACGTGTCGGCGAGCGGTGCAGCTCGTCGACCCGCTTGCCTGATCGTTTTTTGGGGGTTCTCTTCCCGATTTTCATGGTCGCTCCCGGCCCTGAGGCCTAGGCTCTGTCGCCCTCTCCAGCCCCTTCGTAGGCATCCACTATACGCATGACGAGGTCGCTACGCACTATATCGTCGCGCCTCAGCCCTACGAATGATACGCCTTCCACTCCGGTGAGGGTGTTCCTGGCGTCTTGCAGACCGCTAACGCGGACTTTCGGGAGATCCACCTGTGTTATATCGCCCGTGACGACCATCTTGGAACCGAAGCCGAGGCGCGTGAGGAACATCTTCATCTGCTGGGGAGTGGTATTCTGCGCCTCATCCAGGATGATAAATGCATCATTAAGGGTTCTTCCCCGCATATAGGCCAGGGGTGCTATCTCGATTATGCCGCGCTCCAGGTGCGCCTGGAACTTCGCGGGGTCGACCATCTCGTAGAGCGCGTCGTAGAGCGGCCTGAAGTAAGGGTCGACCTTGGCCATCACATCGCCTGGCAAGTACCCGAGCGACTCTCCGGCCTCGACCGCGGGCCTGGTAAGTATGATCCTCGACACCTCTCCCCTGTTCAGGGCCTCGACGGCCAGGGCCACGGCCAGATACGTCTTCCCCGTCCCCGCAGGCCCGATACCGAACACGACCTGGTGCTGGCGAATAGCATCGGTATACGCCTTCTGGTTGCGGGTCTTCGGCGCGACCCGGCGCCCGCGGTGCGTGAGGATCACATCCCCCAGCACCTCCCGTCCACCACCGTCGTCGGCCATCTTGTAGAGGCGCTCGGCGGTCTCCGGGGTCGGATGGTGCCCCTCCTCGGCGAGCCCGACGAGGCCGTCGAAGACGGCCTCGGCCCTCTCCACGGCTCCCTCGGTGCCGTGCAGGACGATCTCATTGCCCCGCACGACGACCTCGCACTCCACGAGCTCCTCGACCCGCCTCAAGACGGTGTCGCGGTCCCCAAAGACCTCGAGAGTCCTGCCTGGGGGTATGACGAGCTTGACTTCTACTTGGCTGTTGGATCTTGTTTCCGTCGTGTCTCCTTTTGGTAAGGTTTCAGGTGACAGGCAACAGGTATCAGCTTCGGTCTTGGGAGGACCATTCTAAAACCCGAACCTGTAGGACCGCCGGTGGCGGTTTCTCCCGCTCGGGGTGGGATCTCCACTTCCTGATACCTATCACCTGAAGCCTTCATTGTAATCTTGTGCGGGCCAGGGCGGATAGGGTGCGGCCCTCGGCGCGACCTTCCGAGAGCTCCATGGCACGGTTCATGAGGGTGCCCATGTCTTTCATGCCCTTTGCTCCTGTCTCGTCTACAGCCCTGTCGATTATCTGCTCGAGTTCTCCTTGCGAGAGGGGTTCGGGGAGGTAGGTGCGGACGATCTCGGCCTCGGCCGACTCGGATGCCGCACGCTCCTCTCGTCCTGCTTTGCGGAACGCTTCGGCTGACTCCTCGCGTTGCTTGAGCTGGCGCCTCAGGATGGTCTGCTCCTCCTGCTCGGTGAGCGGCCTCCCTGCCTCTATCTCGGCGTTTTTTAGCGCCGCGACGAGCATGCGCAGGGCGCCCACGCGGGTCTTGTCGCGTTCCTTCATAGCGGCTTTAGTGGCTTGTTGTATCTGGTCTCTTGTGGTCACGGCATTCCCAGCTTCTTGCCACCCATCACGTGCAGGTGGAGGTGGAAGACCTCCTGACCCGCGTCGCGGCCGTTGTTGGTCCTTACGGCGTACCCGCCTTCTGTCACGCCGAGCTTCTCGGCGACGGCGCTCGCCACCTCGAAGAGACGCTTGACCACGGTGTCTGGAAGGGCACCGATCTCCTCGAGGTTCGCGACGTGCTGCCTGGGGATGACGAGAACGTGGACGGGAGCCTTGCCGTTTATGTCTTCGAAGGCCAGCACATCGTCCTCGTCGTGAACCACCTCGGCTTCCATGTCCCCTCGCGCTATCTTACAGAATATGCAGTCAGCCTCGTTCACGACCATCTCCTCTATCGTTCGACCCTGCTCTCCAACGCCGCCAGCGTGCGTGCTACGGCTATTATGCCTGCGGTCTCGCTGCGCAACCTGTACGGCCCCAGTCCACCGAAGGCGATGCCAGCCTCTTCCGCGAGCCGCAACTCGCCCTCGCTCCACCCGCCCTCGGGACCTACGAAGAGGCTCGCAGGAGATCGGACGACAGTCTCAACGGGCTGGAGGTCGGGGGAATTGTAGAGGAGCACGCCGGTCTGCCCTGCCGCTAGCACCGCGTCTTCGAATCGTACAGGCTCGGTCACTTGGGGCACCCTGAGCCTCAACGACTGGCGCGCTGCGGCCTCGGCTATCCTCCGCCAGCGGCCGAGTTTCCCCTCACGCGGGTTCACGAGGCCGCGCTCGGTCAGGAGCGGCACTATGCGCGTTGCGCCAACCTCGGTAGCCTTCTCGACCACGAGGTCCATCCTTCCTCCCTTGGGCACCGCCTGATGGAGTGAGATCTCGGCTTCAGCGCTATCGGGCGCCGCCAACTCCTCCGTGACGGCAGCCTCTCTTCCACCAAGCAACGTGGCGGCGAAGAGTCGTCCTGCGCCGTCCACTACCTCGATAGAATCGCCGTTCCTGCCACGGAGGACCTCGAGAACGTGGTTCGCCTCGTCCGCCGGCAGTTCCAGAGATCCGCCCGGCTCCAATAGGGAATCTACGAAGATTCGGGTTATGGGCGCGCGCGTAACAGAGCCTCCTACTTGAAGACCCCTCTGAGACGGTCGAAAAAGGAGCCTCCTCCACCGTTGTAGGTCTCCTCGCCACTAGTGGCCTCGAACTTCTCGAGCAACTCTCGCTGCTCCGAAGTCAGGCGCGTCGGAACCATGACGTCGACGACGATCTTGAGGTCCCCACGCCCGCGCCGCCGCAACCGCGGCATTCCATCGCCCCTTAAGGTGAGCGTCGAACCAGGCTGGGTGCCGGGGTTCACCCTCACCGGTTTCGGACCCTCGAGGGTGGGTACGTCCACCTCGACCCCGAGCGCAGCATCGACAAAGCTGATCTTCATGCGGTGGATCAAATCCTCTCCGTCGCGCATGAGCTCCGGATCTTCTTTGACGTTGATCCTCACGTAGAGGTCGCCCGGTGGTGCGCCCGAGTCACCTGCGTGCCCCCCGCCTGACACCCGCAGTCTCATGCCGCTCTCGATGCCTTCGGGCACCCGCAGCCGCCGGGTCTCTACGTCGGAGATCCTACCGCTGCCACGACAGTTGTCGCACACAACATCGATGACGCGGCCACGTCCGCCGCAAGTCGAGCACGACTGTGTCGTGACCATCTGGCCCAGGATGCTCTCGCGCACCGTCCTCACGGATCCCGCGCCGTTGCAGGTGGGGCAGACGTGCGACTCCGTCCCCCCCACGCCGTCGCAGACACCACAGTTTCTGACGACCTGAACGTCGATCTCACGGTCCGCTCCGAACGCGGCCTCGCGCAGGGAGACTTCTACTTCGACCTCAGCGTCACTGCCCCGGCTCGGACCCTGCGCGGCAGAGGTGCCGAAGAACGAACCGCCGAAGGAGCGGTCGCCGAAGAAGGCCTCGAAGATGTCCTGGAAGCCCCCGAACGGGTCTCCCCCGCCCGGGTAGCCCGCCCCTGCGCCGCGCGGTACCTGGTGGCCGTAGGTGTCGTAGGCGCGCCTGGCCTGGGGGTTCGAGAGGACCTCGTAGGCCTCCGTGAGCTCCTTGAAGCGTTCTTCGGCCTCGTGGTCGCCAGGGTTCGCGTCGGGGTGGTGAGAGCGGGCCAGACGACGGTAGGACTTCTTGATCTCCGCGTCCGAGGCGTCTCGGGACACGCCCAGAATCTCGTAGTAATCGCGCTTCGTTGCCAACTAGAACCTGGCGTCCAGACAGTTGGTAAGGGCCTCCGCGGCCGAGCGGACGGTCGTGATGGCGACGTCGTAGTCCATCCGCTTGGGGCCGATCAGGCTAACGACCCCGTAGGGACGCTCGCGGTGGCTGTAGGCCGAGGCCACGAGGCTCGTTCCCGTCAGGTTCAGTAAGCCGCTCTCCGTTCCGATCGAGACGACGACCCCGCTGCTCGAGACGGAGCGTCTCAGGGCGTCGCCCATCAGGCGCAGCAGCCAGCGCCGGCGCTCGAAGACCTCGATCACTGCCGAGAGGCTGCCAGGGTCGAGGTCGTCCAGGCGGCTGAGGAGGGCCGAGGCGCCCTGGATGAAGACCCCACGCTCCGTGGCCCTACCCAGGGCGCCTACGGCTTCGAGGACCGCCCCCACGGTCATCGGGTCGTGGTCCGAGAGCGCCGTGCGGGCCGCGAGCCCGAGCTCGAGGTTGGTGTCGAGGGGACGTCCTCCCAGCCAGGAGTTGAGTGCGGCGAAGATGCTGCGCAGTTCCTCGTCTTCGACGGGGATGGGGAGCGTGATCGCGGCGCTCGAAGAGGCGCCGCTCTCCATCGACACGACGAGCAGGATCCTGCCATCCCCGAGCGGCAGATAGTCGACGCGGGCGAGCGATTCTCCGAGAACGGTCGGCCCCGCGACAACAGCCAGAAGCCGCGTCACCTCGCTCATCCCCTCCGAGACGCCCCGCAGGAGTTCGTCCAGGTTGCCGTAGCCTTCGAGGGCCGCGAAGGCTGTTTCCTCCCTGGAGTTCGCTTCCATCAGTGCGTCGACGTAGTAGCGGTAGCCCCTGTCCGTCGGGACCCTCCCTGCCGAGGTGTGGGGATGATCGAGCAGGCCGAGCGACTCGAGGTGGGCCAGCTCGGCCCTGATCGTGGAGCTGCTCGCGTCCAACTCATCGGACAGGGCATGGCTACCGACAGGGACGCCCGTGGAGATGTAGATCTCCAGCGTCTTCAGCAGTAGCTCGCGTTGCCTCTCTGAGAGTTCGAGGTGCGTCATATGGTCAGTGATTTTAACATGGGCGCGGGGTGTCCCGAGTTAGCTTTTAACTCTCAGCGTGGTTGAGGGTAGCGGTATGTATGGCAACGTAACCTAAGGAGGCGGCCCTCATCAGAACAGGAAGGTCGCGTTACCCATCGAGATGGCCGAGTTGCTCTTGCTGAGAGCTGACGAGCGGAGGCCGCGGGCCGAAGCGGGCTGACTAGCTTAGAGTCTAAGCGCGGCCAGGAAGGCCTCCTGCGGTATCTCCACGTTGCCTACCTGCTTCATGCGGCGCTTGCCCTTCTTCTGCTGCTCGAGGAGCTTGCGTTTGCGGGTTATGTCGCCGCCGTAGCACTTAGCCGTAACGTCCTTGCGGTAGGCGCGTACGGTCTCGCGTGCGATCACACGCTTGCCCATGGTGGCCTGCACGGGCACCTCGAACTGCTGGCGTGGGATCAGCTCTTTAAGCTTCTCGACGAGGGCGCGGCCTTGTTGGTATGCCTCCTCGCGGTGGACGATGATCGAGAGCGCGTCTACGGTGTCGCCGGAGACGAGAACCTCGACCTTCACCAGGTCGGAGGGCTCGTAGCCAAACGGTTCGTAGTCGTAGGAGGCGTAGCCCCTCGTGCGGCTCTTCATGGCGTCGAAGAAGTCCGTGATGATCTCGGCCAGCGGCAGGTCGTAGGTGAGCTGCACCCTACGGGTCGAGATGTACTCCATCCCGGCGGAGACGCCGCGTCGCTCATGGCAGAGGCCCATCACGGCCCCTACGTAGTCCTTAGGGCAGATCACGGTCGCCCGCACGATAGGCTCCCTGATCTCGTCGAAGATCTCCGGCAGCTCGCTCGGGTTGGTGACCTCCACGACCTCACCGTCGATAACAACTTCATACTTCACGCTAGGGGAGGACGCTATGAGGTCGAGGTCGAACTCTCTTTCCAGACGCTCCTGGATGATCTCCATGTGCAACAAGCCAAGAAAGCCGCACCTGAACCCGAAGCCCATCCTGGAGTTCTCGGGTTCGAAGAAGAGTGAGGCGTCGTTCAGCTGCAGCTTGGAGAGGGCGTCCCTGAGCCGTTCGAAATCGTCGCCCTCCGTGGGATAGAGCCCGGAGAAGACCGTCGGCAGGGCCCGCGCGTAGCCCGGCAACGGTTCAAAAGCCGGTCTTTCCGACCGCGTCACCGTATCGCCGACGCGCAGGGCCTCGATATCTTTGAGGCCCGCGATCACGTACCCCACCTCGCCCGTGTCGAGGACAGGGAGGGCCGTAGCCTTCGGGGAGTAGCAGCCGACTTCGAGTAGCTCGAAGTGCTCCTCGCTCCCCATCGCCCTGACCCTATCACCCTTTTTCAGTCTTCCGTCGAAAAGACGCGCGAGGGAGATGACGCCGCGGTAGGGGTCGTAGTGGGAGTCGAAGATGAGGGCCCGTGTCTCCTCCTGCTCGGTTTGCGGCGCGGGGACGCGGTCGACGATCGCGTCGAGAACTTCCATTACGTTCTCGCCGGTCTTGGCGGAGATCTTGATGATCTCCGCCTCCTCTACGCCGAGCAGCTCCACGAGCTCCTCGGTGACGGCCGGGACGTCGGCTATGGGGAGGTCTATCTTGTTTAGCACGGGTATGATCTCGAGGTCGTGCTCCATCGCGAGGTAGAGGTTAGCGAGAGTCTGGGCCTGTATGCCCTGGCTCGCGTCGACGATGAGGAGCGCACCCTCGCAGGCCGCTATGGCGCGCGAGACCTCGTAGGCGAAGTCCACGTGGCCCGGGGTGTCGATGAGGTTGAGGTTGAACGTGCCACCGTCGCGCTTGTACACGACGCGGACTGCCTGGGCCTTTATGGTGATCCCGCGTTCGCGCTCGAGGTCCATGGTGTCGAGGATCTGGTCCATCCGCTCGCGCTCGGGCACAGCCTCGGTAATGTCCAGAAGCCTGTCCGCGAGGGTGCTCTTGCCGTGGTCTATGTGCGCGATTATGCAAAAATTGCGCGTGTGTTCGATGTTTTTCACCGGGAGATTCTACCATGATTGTCCCTTTGCTCTGCTTGTGTTACATTCTCCCGGTCAGGCGAAAGTATCAGATCTGAGGAGCAGCGTGCCAGCACCATCAAAGCGCGACAAGCAGAGCGTCAAGCGCGGCGCCCACAACAAGGGCGTCAGGACCCGGCTTCGCAACCTCTCCAAGAGCTTCTACAGGGCCGTGGAGTCGGGGGCTGAAGAGGAGGCCCGCCGGATCCGGGACGAGTCCCAGAGGGAGTACGACAAGGCCGCGACCAAGGGCATAATCCACCCCAACCGGGCCGCCCGCAAGGTCAGCCGCCTAGACAAGGCGCTCGCGGCCGACCGGAGCGAGTAGGCCACATCTTCGGGGAGCACCGATAACGTCAGAACCTCTGGAATCGATCCTTTCGGCCGATGAGCATGATGCCATCGAACGGAGCCCGGCGCTAGCACAACTCGGTGTATAGAGGGAGAGGCCAGAGTATGGAATACTTACTTCGTCCTGGCGAGGTACACGGGGGTTAGAAGATGGGCGGAACTAGAGGAAGCGCCAGGCAACGCTTCAGGTTCTTTATGTGGATCGCGACAGCGCTGTGGCTCATTGGGGCTATCGCTGCGGTCATCGATCGTGACACGCTCAACGCCGTGGCCTGGTTCGGCTTCGTCGCATTTGGTGCCCTGACAGCGAGCGGTAGCACGGAACGCTCCAGGGATTGGCTTACCTTGCGGTAGCGCTTCTGGTCGGCGCCATGGCGATCTTGATCGGTGTGTTCCTCGTCGACTAAGTTTGCGAAGAGGTTCATTGCAAGCTTTCAGCAGTCAGCTATAAGCTCGTCTGCTTCTTGTTGTCAGTCGTAGCCAACCGCGCCTTTTGTGGTAGGTCGATTTCCCTGTGATTCGCTGTAGGCATTGCTAGTTAGAGACCGCTGCATTGCACAAAGTTCCGTATACTCCAGGCAGAAAAAGATAGCACTCGACGTGCGGTAAGGCGCTTGTGCTTCGTATTATGTACCGGTCGAAGAAGGGAGGAGACCGTGAGCGAACGTGAGGACCTGGACAAAGAGGAGGCTGTGAAGAGGCTCTCCGATCCCGCGGGCGATCACGAGTTGCACGCCACCCTCGAGCGCATGAGGGTGCATCACCCGCACCTGTGGGAGGTGCTCCACCGGGTGCACCTCGCCCATGATGCCGACCCCTCGAAGGTCGAGGAGTGGCGAAGGGCACCCGAGGGTAGCTAGGAGGACATCTTGGCCGAGCACTATGACGCCGCTATGGCCGTCCTATCGATGGGGCTCCAGTAGCTTCAGCTTTGTTCAGTAAGTATGGGCTTGGCCATGGTGATGCTTGTTATGCCGTAGCCCATCTTTTCGTAGAGTGCCTGAGCCCCGCGATTGTGTCCGAATACGTGTAGCTCCACGCTCCTTGCGCCGAGCTCTCCGGCTCTATCCTCGACGAGCTTCAGCGTACGGGTGGCGTAGCCTCTGCGCCTGAAGGTCTCGTTGATTACGATGTCGTAGATCCAGACCGACCGGCCGACGCCCGAGCCCATGAGCACGAACCATACGGTCCCGACATCAGCGGCTGCAGACTCGTCCCTGATCGAATACAGGAAGTGGTTGCGTGTTGCCATCCCTTCTGGCAGCAACCCATCCACATCGTTGGCCGCTCTGCTCCCGGCCTCGGCTTCTGACCAGGCTCCGGCGCGGACTTTGTCAGCCGCGTAATCGCGCACCAGGTGCTCTCTGTACTCCCGGTATGCTGCTTCGTCCAGCTCGACGAGCCTGATGTTGCCCGTGCCATGCTGGGTCATGCTGATGCCTCGGACAGTTCAAGCACGGTCAGCTCGACCTGAAGCTCGTCGGAGAGCTGACTACCGCCCTTGAGACCGCTCTCGAGGATTTGGATGTGGGCAAGCGCGCGTTCCAGGTCCTGCTCGTCAAGCTGCTTGGCTTGCTCCTCGAGCTTGCGCGCTACGAACGGTGGTACTTTGAGCTGGCTCGCGATTTCCTTCTGAGGTATGCCACGTTCGATAAGGGCCCGGGCGCGGGCGACGAGTTGGAACTGGCGGCGGATCATGAACGTGAGGCGCAGCGGAGGCTCGCCGGTGGAGATCAGGTCCTCCAGCAACCTCAGTGCTCGATCGCGTTCCTCGACGGCCAGGGAGTCGACGAAGGCGAAGATGTTGGACTGGACGTCGGGCGGGCACAGGGCGGCTACGTCATCATGGGCCGCCTTATCGTCACCGACGTAGAGCGCGAGCTTCTCTGTCTCCTGCAGCAAGCGCATCTTGTCGCCCGAGCAGCGATTGGCAAGGTCTTCGGCGACGTCCTCCGGGAGATCCAGGCCCAGCCTCTTCGCGTGACCGACTACCCACCTGACGAGGGCCTTGCCTGTCGGTTGCTCGAAGGTATGCACCTCTCCCGATTTCTTGACCGCCGAGAGCAGCCTCTCACGGGAGCCGAGCTTCTTGCCGAGGAGGATCAGGTCCGACCCAGGCGAGGGATCCTTGAGGTAATCAACGATCACCGTCTTCTGCGCCGCGTTCCAGGCATCGAGGTTTTTCAAGACCACGAATGGGCCCTCTCCGAACAGGGAGAAGGAGTTGCAGGCAGAGACGACCGTCTCCGGGCTTGCCTCCGAGGCATCGTGCGCCTCGACCGTCCGGCCGTCACGTACCTTCTCGACGCCACGGGATTTCCGTTCCTCATCGTCTCCCAGAAGCAAATAGACCGCCATGGACGTATTGTAAAGGTTACTGGGACCGACGAGCACCGTTATTCGGCGGATCCCTTGCAGTTGGACGTGCGAGACGGCTGCTGCAGTGGATTCCCGCTTTCGCGGGAATGACGAAAGAGGAGGCGGGAATAATGGGAGAAGATCGCCATCTGGCGCAAATCTGTTCACAGAGAAATCCTGAAGCCTGACACCGGTAGCAGTGCGCCAGGCCGAATCCTTCCGCACTGCGCATTAGATGCGGGCGTCGATCAGTCGGCGCTCTTGTGCTCGACGTGTTCGTCGGAGCTTTCTTGTTGCGCGTTTGGTTGCGCGGCGATCCGGCTTTCGCGCTCGGCGAACCACTCGTTACCCTCGATAGAGAGCTTGAGAGTTACACGGTCCATCCACTTCGGCATCCACCAGCCTGCCGACCCGATCAGGGACATGATCGCGGGTACGAGCAGACACCGGACGACGGTCGCGTCGACGGCGACCGCGACGGCCATTCCCAGGCCGAACTGCTTCACGGTAGGGTCGCCGTTTATCACGAAGGCGAGGAAGACGGAGACCATGATCATCGCTGCAGAGGTGATCACGCGCGCCGTCGAGGCGAGGCCGTGAACGACGGCCTCGTGCGCATCGCCCGTCTCGTTGAACTGCTCGCGCACGTGGGTCATCAGGAAGACTTCGTAGTCCATGGGTGATAGGGGTACCCCCTTTGAGAATTCTAGGCAACGTTCGCAGTGCGTTCAGGCCGGAAGATACGCGGGACAGCATAGATTCTAACGTCCCAGCAACGGCTGAAATACGATCCAACCCTCGTACTCGTAACGTTTGTCGTAACGCTTGGGAGACGGTAGTGCTGTAGAGTGGGGTTGTAACAGAAGGGGCAAGGAAACAGGGTACAGGACCGGTGTGATGAGCCGCCGCGTCGCCGTATGGCTTGCGTGGTCGGTGTGCGCCCTCTCTCTGGTCCTTGCTGCGCTAGGGCTCCTGTTCCTCGCACTCAATCGCTCTCATCCGGGCGGCCCCACCTACGAGCTCGCGTTCCAGGGCACGGTGCTGGTGGTGGCCTGGTCGGCGGTGGGAGTTCTCATCGCCTCCCGCCGCCCCGCTCACCCCATAGGCTGGCTTTTCAGCGCACTAGGTCTCTCTAGCGGGGTGCAACTTTTTTGCGGCGAGTACGCCATCTACGCGCTGGTGGTGGAGCGCGGGGCGCTGCTGGGTGGCCAAGTGTCGGTGTGGATCACCTGCTGGCTCTGGGTGCAAACAAACGTCCTCGTGGCGTTCATAACGCTGTTGTTCCCTGACGGTAAACTGCCGTCGCCTCGCTGGCGAGCCATTGTGTGGCTCAACGGAGTCATGGCCGTGGCGGGGAGCTT
>Ga0126307_10001619_pt1 | contig 14896 bp, 16 predicted proteins | sample Plot28_FD_89955 | JGI IMG/M metagenome (GOLD analysis project Ga0126307, IMG submission 89955) | Serpentine soil microbial communities from UC McLaughlin Reserve, CA, USA - Plot28 | ecosystem: Environmental > Terrestrial > Soil > Grasslands | place: USA: UC McLaughlin Reserve, Lake County... | reverse complement strand
TACGTGCGCGAGCGCTGCGCGCTGTTCTGGGGCGTCACCGACCGCACGATGCTGCGCGACGAGGCGCGCGCGTTCCTGGAGGCGGGCGCCGCGATCGAGGCCGCCGACATGGTGCTGCGGATGCTGCGCGTGGCGCTGCCGGGCGGCGAGAACGGCGCCGACCACGCGCGCGACGGCCAGGCGCTCGCGCTGCTGCAGGCGGTCGGCGGCTTCCAGGCGTTCCGGCGCGCGGTCCCGGCGCCGCCGAACGCCGGCCCGGTCGGCCGCTTCCTGCTCTACGAGCGCGCCTACCCCGACTCCGTCGCCGCGTCGGTCCAGGCGCTGCACGACGCGCTCACGGAGGCCGACGCGAACTACCGCAACTCGGCCCCGGTGCTGCGGTTGGGCCGGCTGCAGGCCGACCTCGACTTCCGCTGGCGCGCGCTCGACGGCCGGGCGAGCGACGTCGCGGAGACGCTCGAGCGCGTCCAGCACGAGCTCGCCCAGGTGGACGCCGCCATCGCGCAGCGGTCCTTCGGAGGTGCGTCGCCGCCGGTTCCTAGACTCGCGACTCCCTGATGCACTTCTCGATCCGCTACCTGACCGACTACCGCTACCGCGAGCCGGTCACCGACAGCCTCAACGCGCTGCGCGTCAAGCCGGCGACGACCGCGCACCAGCGCGTCGACGACTTCGGCGTGCGCGTCGAGCCCGAGACGCGGCTGCACCAGCACCTCGACTACTACGGCACGACGGTGATCGAGTTCGGGATCTCGAAGCCGCACGAGCAGCTCGCGATCGAGGTGCGCGCGCGCGTCGCCACCACGCCGCCAAGCGCGCCGCCGGCGACCGGCTGGGATCCGGTCGAGGACGCGAGCTACGCGGTCCAGGGCGGCGAGTACCGGCTCCCGTTCGGCGCCGAGCCCGACGCGGCGGCGATCGACGAGCTGGTCGGCGCCACGCGCGCCGCCACGCCCGCGGCCACGCTGCAGGCCGTCGCCGAGCTGATCCCCGAGCGCTTCGAGTACCGCACCGGCGTGACGTACGTCGGCTCGACCGTCGAGGACCTGCTCGACGCGGGCGCCGGCGTCTGCCAGGACTTCGCGCACCTCGCGCTGCTGCTGCTGCGCCGCCACGGCCTCGCCGCACGCTACGTCTCCGGCTACCTGTTCGCGCCCGACGGCGACTCCTCCGACTCGGCCGAGGTCGACACGCACGCCTGGGTCGAGGCGCTGCTCCCGACCGGCGACGGAGCGGAGCCGGCCTGGGTCGCCGCCGACCCGACCAACCGCAAGCTCGCCGGCGACGACCACGTCAAGATCGGCCACGGCCGGCATTACTCGGACGTCCCTCCGATCAAGGGCGTCTACCGCGGCGGCGCGACCGCCGAGCTCGACGCCTCGGTGCGGATGACCCGGATCGACAACTCGCGTACCGCGCCGGCGGCTTAGGCGGAGCGCTGCCCGCTGTAGAGCACAACCGCGACGGCGGTCGCGAGGTTCAGGCTCGAGACGCCGGCGCGCATCGGGATCCGCAGGCGGAGCGAGGCACGCGCCGACAGCGCGCGGCTGATGCCGTGGCGCTCGCTGCCGAACGCGAGCAGCGCCGCGTCCGGCAGCTCGCCGAGCGGGTCGCCGGCGGGATCGAGCACGACGAGCGGTCGCGCGCCGAGCGCGTCGCGGTCCGCGCGGCCGACCGGCAGCGCGAAGTGCAGGCCGGCGGAGCCGCGCAGCGCGGCGGGGTCCCACGGGTCGCGCGGCCCGGTCACGAGGACGCCCGCCGCGCCGGCCGCGGCCGCGACGCGGACGACCGCGCCGACGTTGCCGAGATGGCGCGGGTCCTCGAGCAGCACGACGGGCGCACCGGCGGTCGCGCCCAGCACGGCGGCGACGTCGACGCGCGGCCGCCGCGCGACGGCGACCACGCCCGTGTGCGGCGAACGCGCGACCAGCGCTCCGAGCGGCCGCTCGACCACGCGGGCGGCGAGCGTCGCGCGCAGGTCCGGCGCGAGCGCGGCGGCGAGCCGGTCGAGCGCGGCCGCGTCGTCCGTCGCCGCCGCAACCACCTCGGCGCCGAACCGCAGCGCGTGCTTGAGCGCGTGGAAGCCCTCGATCAGCACGAGCTCCGGGTCCGTGCGCGCGGCGGCGAAGCGCTCGGCGACCGGATCCGCCGTCACGTCACCAGCAGCAGCGCGGCGAGCAGCAGGCCCGTCACGCCGAGCGCGCCGCCGAGCGTGGCGATCAGCCAGCCGGGCGGGGTCGCCTCCTCTCCCCCGCTGAGCGCTTGGTCGACCGTCGCGTGGCGCCACCAGCCGGTCAGCGCCAGCGCCGCGCCGAGCAGCGCGAGCAGCGCTCCGAGGACGACGTAGGGCCACTTCGTCCCGTCGGTCACCTCGGGCACGAGCTTGCCGGTCGCCAGCGCCAGCCCCTCCACGCCGAGCGCCGTCCGCCACCAGGCGAGGAACGTTCGCTCGTTCGCGAGCCGCGTGCGGCGCGTCGCGTCGACTGCGCTGGCCGGAACCGTCATGGCGGCGAAGCATAGGCCGGCTGATCGCGTCGACCGGGTAATCGACAGGCATGCCCGAGACCGTCGACATCGCGCCCGTCGCCGCCGACCGGCTGCGCGAGGTGCTGAGCGAGGAGCAGCTGAGCGCGTTCGAGTCCGGCGCCGCGGCCGCCCGCGCGCTGCTCGACGGTCGCACGGTCTGGAACGTCAACTCGACCGCCAAGGGCGGCGGCGTGGTCGAGCTGCTGCGCCCGCTGGTCGGCTACGCGCGCGGGATCGGCGTGGACTGCCGCTGGGCGGTGATCGGCGGGAGCCCCCAGTTCTTCGACGTCACCAAGCGGCTGCACAACCGCCTGCACGGCGCCGAGGGCGACGGCCGGCCGCTCGACGACGCGGCCCGCCGCATCTACGAGCAGACGCTGCGCGGCGAGGCGGAGGGGCTGGCCGCCCTGATCGGGGACGGCGACGTCGTGATCCTGCACGACCCGCAGACCGCGGGACTGGTCGAGCCGCTCCGCCGGACCGGCGCGAAGGTGATCTGGCGCTGCCACATCGGGCTCGACGAGCCGAACGACACGGCCCGCGGCGCCTGGGCCTTCCTGCATCCCTACGTCGCGTCCGCCGACGCGTACGTGTTCTCGCGCGCCGCGTTCGCCTGGGACCAGCTCGACTCCGACCGGATCCACCTGATCGCGCCGTCGATCGACGCGTTCGCGCCGAAGAACCAGGACCTCGACGCGGACACGGTGCGCGCCGTCCTGCTGGCGAGCGGGATCGCGCGCGACGGCGGCCCGCCGGCGAGCGCCAGGTTCGCGCGCCAGGACGGCAGCCCGGGCCGCGTCGAGCGCCGCGCCGAGATCTACGAGGACGCGCCGCTGGACCCCGACGACCCGGTCGTCGCCCAGGTCTCGCGCTGGGACGAGCTGAAGGATCCGCTCGGCGTGATCCGCGGCTTCGCCGAGCACGTGCCGGGCGCGCACCTCGTCTACGCCGGACCGGCGGTGGCGGCGGTGGCGGACGACCCGGAGGGCGGGAAGGTCCTGCGCGCTGCGCTGCAGCTGCGCGAGCGGCTGCCGGGCGAGGCGCGCCGCCGCCTGCACCTCGCGTGCCTGCCGATGGACGACGCGGAGGAGAACGCGATCATCGTCAACGCGCTCCAGCGCCACGCGCGCGTGGTCGTGCAGAAGAGCCTGGCGGAGGGATTCGGGCTGACCGTCGCCGAGGCGATGTGGAAGGCCCGCCCGGTCGTCGCGTCGCGGATCGGCGGGATCCAGGACCAGATCGTCGACGGCCAGTGCGGCGTGCTGCTCGACGACCCGGCGGACCTGGCGGCGTTCGGCGCGGCGGTCACCGGGCTGCTCTCCGACCGGCAGCGCGCGGAGCGGATGGGCGCCGCCGCGCGCGAGCACGTGCGCAGCAACTTCCTCAGCTCGCGCAGCCTGCTCGACTATCTCGGCGTCGTGCGCGCTGTGGTGCAATGACCACGGCGACGCACGTGCGGCGCGCGCGCCGTACGCTCACCCGATGGCCTTCCAGCCCGACGACCTCCTGAGCGAAGCCGCGCTCCAAGCCGCGGTCGCCGCGCTTGCGGAGCGCAATCAGCACCATCTCGCGGACATGAACGAGGCCGAGCAGTCCGACGCGGTGGGGCACTGGCGCGAGCTCGCGATGACGGTGCTGACGGCCGCCCGCACCGCGGCCGGGCCCGAGCCGGGCGAGGGCGAGACCGCCGGCCGCGCCGCGATCGTGCTCGAGGACGCGGGCGGCGACGAGATCACCGTTCATGCGAGCTTCTACCCGCAGCTCGAGGATCTCGGCGGCGGCGAGGTGGCGGCGACGCCGGCGCAGGCCACGGCGCTCGAGCTGCTCGAGCAGCTGGCCGGCGACGGCGAGGAAGAGCCGGACGTTTGAGCGGAGTCAGCGCGCGGTCGGCGGCTTGCGTCCGAGCGCCTCGAACAGCGCCTCGTAGTCGGCGATCTCACAGCCGTTCGCGCGCCCGACGGTGACGTCGACCCGCTTGCCCTCGAGCGTCCCAGTGAGGTGGGCACGCTCAGGCCCGCCGTACTGAAGCGTGCAGGCCTGTGCGGGGTCGTCCGGCTTCACGACCCTGGCGAGCTGGTCGAGCGTGCGCTGCTCGCACGGATCGGCGGCTCCGCAACGGAGCTCGACGCTGATCGCTCCTGTCCCGGCGCCCGTCACCTCGACGTGCAGCTGCGTCGTCGCCGGCGGGGTCGCCGCCGGCCGCTCCTCGCCGGAGCCGCACGCCGCGACCGCCGTCGCGGCGAGCACGGCCGGCAGGAGCGCGGCGAGGCGTCGCATGCCCCTACTACGCACCGATCGCGCCCGCGTCACACTCTTGCGATGACCGCCGCCGACGTCGCCCGCGCGCTCCAGGCCGGACCGGCCACGCTCGACGCGCTGCACATGCGGCTCGGCGCGCCCCCGCGCGACCTGCTCGGCTGGGCCCTCGACGACGCGATCGCGCGCGGCTGGGCGCGCTCCTCGGCCGCGCCGGACTGCGGACCCGACGGGGTCTGCTCGACGTCCGCCCCGGCCGTCTTCACGCTCACGCCCGCGGGCCGGACGGCGGCGCGCCGAGCAGCCGCGTGATCGACAGCGCCGCCAGCAGCGTCATGCAGATCGCGGAGCCGACGCACCAGCTGCAGATCGCGTCCAGCCGCGCGACCTCGACGTAGGTCAGCCAGGCGGAGAACCCGAAGCCGGCGAGCGCGAGGAACGCCGTCGCCGTCCGCGCGCGCTCGTCCTCGCGCGCGAGCGACAACAGGATCGCGACGTAGCCCGCGAGCCCGAGCAGCGCTACGGGGGCGCCGCCCAGCTCGGCGTAGCGCGACTGCTGGACGGTCGCGCAGCCGTGCGCGACCGCGCAGACGGGCGTTCCGCCCGAGTAGTGCACGACGGTCAGGTAGGCGGCGATCGCCGCGCCGGCGAGGGCGACCACCGCCGACGCGGCGCGCAGCCGGCTCATCGGCGCAGCTCGGCGTCGAGCGCGGCGGCCAGCGAGCGCGCGTCGTGCGCGCCGCTCGCGAGCACGTGCGGCGCCCCGTCCCCGCGCGCGACAGTGAACGCCGGCGTCGCGTCGATCCCGAGCCGCCGGGCGTCGGCGCTGGCGCGATCGAGCCGCTGCTGCGCGGCCGCGCCGTTCGCGGTTGCGAGCGCCGCGTCGGCGTCGACGCCGGCGGCGGCCGCGACGCGGCGGAGGAACTCGTCGGTCACGTAGCCGGAGTTCTCCGGCCCCTGCGCGGCGTAGAACGCCTCGAGGAACGGCCACAGCCGCCCCTGGCGCGCGGCCCCGGCCGCGACGCGCGCCGCGCGCTCCGAGTCCGGGCCGATGAAGTGCAGCGTGCGCGCTTCCAGCTCGACCTTGCCGGTCCGGACGTAGTCGCGCACGAGCGCCGGGAGCGTGTCGCGGGCGGTCGCGGCGCAGACGGGGCACTGCAGGTCGACGTACTCGGTGACCGTCAGCGGCGCGGCGCGGTCGCCGAGCACGCCGTTGCGCTCCGGGATGCCGCGGAACAGGTCGGCGGTCGCCGCCCGCGGGGCCGGCTTGCCGCCGGACGAGGACGCGATCGCCGCGACGGCGACGACGAGCGCGGCCACGCCGGCGGCCATCAGCAGCCGCAGCGTGCGCGCGCGCCGCGCGACGGCGGCCGCGTCGGCGTGCTCGGCGGCCAGCCGCTCGGCGCGGCGCCGCTCGCGCAGCTCGCGCTTGGTGGGAACGGGATCGGATGACATCGGCTCTCTCCAGGACTCGACAGGATTGCGCGCAGCCGCCGGGGAGCGGCGGGCGCGATCGGACGCGGTACGTCAGTCGAGTCGAGCCGGCGGCCCGCGCTCGCGCGTGACGAGCGCGAAGCGCACGGCGGGTTGCAGCGGTGGCCGCGCCGCCGGCTGGCGCGAGACCGGCGCGGCGATCCACGGTCGCGGCGCGCGCAGCGAGCGCACGAGCTCCGCGGCGGCGGGCGCGACCCGCAGCGCGAGCGCGAGCAGCGCGCCGGCGACCGCGCAGAACGCGAGCAGCTCGACCCAGCCGCCGCCGATGGCCCCGCCGTCGCCGAGCGCGCCGGCGAGCAGCGCCTGCCCGCCGCAGACGGCGGCGACGCCGGCGGTGCCGACCAGCCACAGCCGCAGGAACCCCGGCGCCCGGCCGGGGTGCAGCGCGCGGCCGCGAGCGACGCCGGCGATCGTGAGCGCCAGGCCGACGGCGTAGAGCACGAGCAGCACGCTGCCGGCGGCGCCCAGCCAGCCCTGCCCCGCGGCCTCGAGGCAGCTCTCGGCGCGCGGCCCGCAGGCGAGCGTCGCGCGCGCTCCGTCCACGGCTAGCGCGAGCAGCGGGACGAGCAGCAGTGCGCGGAGGGTGAGGGGCAGGCGGGCCATGAAACGCGGTCCAAGGCAATCATCGACCGCTCAAGCCCGGATCAACACCCCGGCAGGGGCGGCGCAACCGGGCTCCGCGCGGGCGCCGACCCGCTAGCCTCGCAGCCACGATGGCCGAGCAAGTCGCGCAGGTCGGGGACCTGGAGATCTGCTACGAGACTTTCGGCAGCGCCGACGACCCGGCGCTGCTGCTCGTGATGGGGCTCGGCACCCAGATGATCGCCTGGCCCGTCGGCTTCTGCCGGCAGCTGGCCGAGCGCGGGTTCCACGTGATCCGCTACGACAACCGCGACACCGGCCGCTCGACCCACTTGCGCCAGTACCGCGCGCCGACGACCAAGCAGCTGCTGCTGCGCGACAAGTCGGCGGCGAGGTACTCGCTCGCGGACATGGCCGCCGACGGCATCGGCCTGCTCGACCACCTCGGGATCGAGCGCGCGCACGTCGCGGGCGCCTCGATGGGCGGGATGATCGCCCAGACGATGGCCGCCCGCCACCCCGACCGCGTGCTCTCGCTCGCGTCGATCATGTCCAACACCGGGCACCGCTGGAAGGGGATGCCCGGCCTGCGCGTGTACCCGGTCTTCCTCCGCCGCCCCGCCGCCAACCGCGAGGGCGCCGTCGAGTCGAGCGTGTCGGTGTTCAGGCTGATCGGCTCGCCCGGCTTCCCGTTCGACGAGGAGGAGACCCGCAAGGCGGCCGCGCTGAGCTACGAGCGCGGCTACGACCCGGCCGGGACCGGCCGGCAGCTCGCCGCGATCCTCGCGGCCGGGGACCGCGCGGCCGAGCTGCGCGGCATCTCGGCGCCGACGGTCGTCATCCACGGCAGCAAGGACCGGATGGTCAGGCCGTCGGGCGGGCGGGCGACTGCGGCGGCGATCCCGGGGGCACGGCTCGTCATGATCGAGGGCATGGGCCACGATCTGCCGCGCGGTGCGTGGGACCGGATCGTCGACACGATCGTGGCGAACGCGGAGCGCGCGAGCGCGTCAGCCCGGCCCGCCGCCGCGTAGCCCGATCGCCTCGCCGAACCCGTCCGGTCGTCAGCAAGGGCGTACGATCCGCCCAGGTGCAGATGACTGCCGGCGAGTCGATCACCGTCGAGTGCCCGGAGTGCGGCGACCACTTCGAGGACTGGTGGCGGCCGTGCGCGAATCTCGAGGCCGACCCCGATCTCGCCGACCCCGGCTACCTCGACTGCGCCGCGACGGCGACCTGCCCGCACTGCGGCCATCTGATCCGGCTCGGCGTGCTGACCGCCGACGGCGGCGTGTTCCGCCGCCGCTGATTCGCGGGCGAGCGGCCGGGTGAGCGACGTGCAGGTCGAGATCATCGACGTGCAGCGGCCGCCCGCGTGGTGATGCGCCCCGGGAGCGAGCTGGCGGCGGAGGTGGCGATCGTGGGCGCCGGCATCCTCGGCCTGGCGGTCGCGCGTGAGCTCGCGCGCCGCGAGCCGGGACGACGCGTGGTGGTGCTCGAGCGCGAGGACCGCGTCGCGGCCCACCAGACCGGTCACAACTCCGGCGTCGCGCACGCCGGCATCTACTACGCGCCCGGCTCGCTGAAGGCGCGGCTGTGCGTTGCGGGGGTCCGCGAGCTGTCCGGGTACTGCGACGCGCGCGGGCTGCCATACGAGCGCTGTGGCAAGGTGATCGTCGCGCTCGACGAAGGGCAGCTCCCGGCGCTCGACGAGCTGGAGCGGCGTGGCGCGGCGAACGGCGTGCCGGGGCTGCGGCGCGTTGACGCGTCGGGCCTGCGCTCGATCGAGCCGCACGCGGCCGGGATCGCCGCGCTCCACTCGCCCGAGACCGCGATCGTCGACTTCGCGGCGGTCGCGCGGGCGCTCGCCGACGAGGTGCGGGAGGCGGGCGGCGAGATCGTCACGGGCGCCGCGGTCGCGGGCGTCGACGTGCGCGCCGTGGCGGGCGGATCGAGCCGGGTTGCCGCGGGCCCGGGGTCGAGCGGCGCGCCAGCCGCTGGATCCGGCGCGGCCGCGGCGGCCGCCTCGCGCCGGATCGTCCTGCGTCATGGGCAGGGCGAGGTGATCGCCGGCTCTGCCGTGTTCTGCGCGGGCGCGTGGTCGGATCGGCTGGCGGTGCTCGCCGGGGCGAGCCCGGATCCGCGGATCGTTCCGTTCCGCGGCGCGTACCTGCGCCTGGCGCCGCATCGCGCGGAGCTCGTGCGCGGCCTGATCTATCCGGTGCCTGATCCGCGGTTGCCGTTCCTCGGCGTTCACCTCACCCGCCACATCGGCGGCGACGTGCTGATCGGGCCGACGGCGCTGCTCGCGCCCGCGCGCGACGCGTACTCGCTGCGAGCGCTCCGCCGGCGCGACATCGGCGCCACGCTGCGCTGGCCGGGCACGTGGCGGATGGCGCGGCGCTGGTGGCGGACCGGCGCGACGGAGCTCGCCCACGCGCTCTCCCCGGCGACGCTCACCCGCGCCGCCGCGCGGTACGTGCCCGAGCTCGAGCCCGGCGATGCCGAGCCGGCCTGGGCGGGCGTGCGAGCCCAGGCGCTCGCGCGCGACGGCACCCTGGTCGACGACTTCGTCTTCTCGCACACCGAGCGGGCGCTGCACGTGCGCAACGCGCCGTCGCCGGGTGCGACGGCCGCATTTGCGATCGCCCGGTACGTGGCGGACGAGGCGGAGCGCCGGCTCTGAGGCGACGGCGCGCGCGCCGCCGGCGCTCCCGAGCCCACCCGCCTCCCTCGCCTCGAAGCCGCCGTTCCCTGCAACGCCGGCGCCCACCGCGCCCCCGTCTGGTTTGCTCGGCGCCGTGCCCCGACGCCCCGCAGCGATCGCCCGCCGACGCCGCAACGTGCTGCTCGCCGCGGTGGCGGCGTTCGCGGCCGGGATCACGCTCGGAGCTCTCTCGCACGGCGGGAAAGACGACCTGGCGCCGCGGCCGGCCGGCGACGCTTCCACGCCGCGAGCCGGCGCGCGACCCGCTGCCGTCGACCGCCTCTCCCTGCCCCAGCAGGTCGGCCAGCTGATCGTGCTGCGCTTCGCCGGCACGACGGCACCGGACTACGTGACCGCGGCGTTGCGCGAGCGGCGCGCCGCCGGGGCGATCCTGTTCCGCGACAACGTCACGACCCCGGAGCAGCTGCGTGCGCTGACCGCCGGGCTGCGGCGGGCGGGCGGGCGTCCGCTCGTCGCCCTCGACCAGGAGGGCGGCGAGGTCCGGATCGTGCCGTGGGCGCCGCCGGCCGCCTCCCAGCCACAGCAGGCCGACGCCGGTTCGGTCCGCGCCGATGCGAACGCGGCGGCATCGGCGCTGCGCGCCGCCGGCGTCACGGTCAGCCTGGCGCCGGTCGGCGACGTCCCGAGCGTCGGCGGAGCTGCGCTCGGCGGCCGCGCGTTCTCGCGGGACTCCGACGCCGCAAGCGCGGCGGTCGCCGCCGCGGTGACCGGCTGGCGGGCGGGCGGCGTCGCGGCGACGGTGAAGCACTTCCCGGGCCTCGGCGGCGCGACCGTCAACACCGACGCCGCCCCGGCGACGGTGACGCGCACGCTTGCCCAGATCGAGGCGACCGACCTGCCGCCGTTCGAGGCGGCGATCCGCGCGGGCGTGCCGCTCGTGATGGTCGGGCACGCCCGTTACCCGGCGCTCGACCCGGACCGGATCGCGTCGCAGTCGTCGACGGTCGTCGAGCAGCTGCTGCGCCGCCGGCTCGGCTTCCGCGGCGTCACGGTGACGGACTCGATGGAGGCGCAGGCGTCGCTGGCGACCGGCCCGATCACGACCGCGTCCGAGCGGGCCGTGCGCGCGGGCGTCGACCTGCTGCTGCTCACGGGGCGCGGCTCGTACCGTCCCGTCTACCACCACCTGCTCGAGGTCGCGCGGCGATCGCCGCCGTTGCGCGCGCGCGTGCGCGAGTCGGCCGCACGGGTGCTCGCGCTGAAGGAGCGCGGCGCGCAGCCGCCGCCGTGACGGCCGTGCCGGCGCCTCCTCCATACTGGCCGCCGTGAGCGAGCGGACCCCCAACATCGGCGTGACCTGCAACCTCGAGGTCGTCACCTACGGCCTCTGGACCGAGCCCGCCGCGATGGTGCCGCTGACGTACGTGCGGGCGATCGCCCGCGCCGGCGGGCGGCCGCTGCTGCTGGCGCCGACGCCGGCCGACCTCGCCGACCCGAAGGAGCTGGTCGACCTGCTCGACGGCGTTCTCGTCACGGGCGGCGCCGACGTCGACCCGTCGGCCTACGGCGAGTCGCCGCACCGCGAGACGGCCGCCGCCGGCGGCGAGCGCGACGCGTTCGAGCTGCTGCTCGTCCGCGCGGCGGCCCAGCGCGATCTCCCCTGCCTCGGCGTGTGCCGCGGCATGCAGGTGCTCAACGTCGCCTACGGCGGGGCGCTCGAGCAGCACCTGGCCGACCGGCTGGAGCAGGACATCCACCGCGGCGACAACGCCGACTTCGCGGATCACGCGGTCGAGGTCGAGCCGGAGAGCCTCGCCGCGGTCGCCGCCGGAGCCACACGCGTCGCGGTCAAGAGCTATCACCACCAGGGCATCGCGCGCGTCGGCGCCGGCCTCCGCGTCACGGCACGCGCGGAGGGCGACGGCACCGTCGAGGCGATCGAGGACACCGACCGGCGCTTCATGCTCGGCGTGCTCTGGCACCCGGAGGAGGACGAGGCCGACCGCCTGATCGCGGCGTTCGTGCGCGAGTGCCGCGGATGACAGCGGAGGCCCCGATCGCTCGGGGCCTCCGGTCCCGGACGGGTGCCTCGGCTCAGCCGGTGAAGCGCGGCGCGATGACGCGCTGCGCGCAGCGCCGGAACGTCAGGCGCAGCGTGCGCGCCCGCGTGCCGCTGTCGGCCGCGAACCTGACGCGTGCGACGACGCGGTGGCGGCCGACGCCGTAGCGACCCGGCTTGACCCTGATCGAGTAGGTCGCGCGCGTGCCGCGGAACTTCTTGACCAGCCGGCCGTCGACGTAGAACGTCACCGACGCGATGCTGCGCCCGCGCACCCGAGCGCGGAACGTGTGCTCGACGCAGCCGCTCGGACCGAGAAGCCGTGCCTGGCCGGACGCGATCGTCTCGGGCAGCGTGCCGCCGGCGCCCGGTGTGATGCCGGCCCCCGGCGTCGTGCCGACCGGCGTCGTCCCGCCCGGCGCCAGCGGCGTCGCCGGCTGCGTCAGGGGGACCCTCGCGCAGTCCTCGCCCTGGGCCATCCGACCGTTCTCGTCCGTGCCCTTGGCCATCGCGCAGTTGTCGGCCGAGAGATCGCCGACCTTCGTCGCCATGGCGCAGTCGTACGTCCAGATGTCGCCCGGGTCGAACGACGTGTCGGACGTGTCGCCGGTGCGAACCTCGTCGCAGGCGGCGTCGGTGAACTCGTACGTGGTGAACGTCGTCGTGCCGGTGTTCTTGACCGAGATCTTGAAGTGCACGGTCGTGCCCGCGACGGCGGTCGGCTCGACCGCGTCCTTGACGACCGCGATCCCGATCCGCTCGACCGGCGTCTCGACGCTGTCGGAGTCGCACTTCTCGTCCTCCGGCACCGACGTCTCGGGCGTGGTCGACTCGTAGCAGACGACCGCCACGTTCTTGATCTTGCTCACCCCGGCCGGCACGACCTTCGAGCACGTGTAGGTCCACACGTCGCCCGGGTCGAAGCTGGCGTCGCCCGCGTTCGCGCCCGAGCGCACCGGCTCGGTGTCGCACTGCTCGTCGGACAGCTCGACGCCGTTGAGGACGGTGTTGCCGGTGTTGGTGACCGTCAGCGTGTAGTTGAGCGTCTCGCCCGCGTAGGCGACGTCCTTGTCGGCGGTCTTGACGATCTCGATGCCGGGCTTCGGCCCGGGCTCCGCGTGCCCGTCGGTGCAGAAGCTCACGTGGCTCAGGCCGGCCGGCCCCCCGCTCGAGTTGTCCGGCGTGACGAGGTGCGAGCCCGCGAACGTGTCGACCGGATACTCGTAGACGTTCGCGCCGGAGCCGCCCTTGACGATCACGGCGTCGACCGCGACCGTCGAGGTCCAGCTGATGTGCGAGCCGTCCTCCTTGACGAGCGTGATGCCGGCCTTCGTCGCCGACACGACTGGGTCGAACGTCGTGATCGTGGTGTAGCCGAGGTCCTCACAGGTCGGGTTGCCCGAGTGGTGCGTGGGCTGCCCGGTCGCCTGCCCTGCGGTAGGCAGGACGAGGACGGCCAAGATCCCGAGCGCCGCGACGAGCGGCGCCCTGATTCGGCGCTTGCGCATGTCTGTCTCTCCCTGGCGCCGTGCCTGCCCCGCCGGTTCCCCCGCCGGCCGGCTCGGCGATTGCGGTTTCCTTACCGCATGTCAGGCTGACAACCGGTAAATCATCCGTCAAGATTCCGGACTACTACGTTGGTCGAGGTTTCGGCCGGTTGCGCGAGCTCTGACCACGCGACACAATCCGCCGTTGCCGTGGTCCCGGGGGAACAGCAGCGAACGCTGGGCAATCGCAGCGTGAACGAGCACTCGCTCGCGCTCGCGCGCGAGTGGAAGCGGCTCGGGCGGCTCGCAACCGCGGTGGCCCTGATGACCAGCCCGATCCTGTTCGCGGCGCTCGCCACGACGCTCGACTGGGCCTGGTACTGGTCGGCGCTCGCCGCGCTCGCCGCCGTCGTGATCTTCCGCGGGCTCGTCGACGTGCTCGCGCACCGCTTCATCCCGTCGCCGACGATCTACGGCGCCGAGGATGCGCTCGCGAAGGACGACGTGATCTCGCGCCGGCGGCTGTGGTACTGGCGCAAGAAGTTCCGCCGCACGATCATCGCCGGCACGCTCTTCCTGCTCGCGTCGCTGCTGGTCGCGATCTTCAGCGGCGAGGGCCTCGGCGCGGCGATGGAGGACGTGCTCACCGCGGTGCCCGTCTTCCTCGCGTCGGCGCCGCAGCTGCTCGGCTACCTGGTGGCGCTGTTCCTGATCAACTTCCTGATCCTGTTCGGCCCGCTCGTCTTCCTCGGGATCCAGCAGATCAAGGGTTACGAGCCGGGCGACGCCGACTGGGGCGTCAAGCTCGAGGACGTCCGCGGCCAGGCCGAGGCGAAGGAGGAGATCACCCGCGTCGTCTCCCTCTGGCAGTCGGGCGAGGAGTTCGAGAAGGCCGGCGGTAAGCGCGAGCGCGGCGTGCTGTTCCTCGGGCCGCCCGGCACCGGCAAGACGATGCTGTCGAAGGCGATCGCGACGTCGTTCAACTGCCCGTTCGTGACGATCCCGGGCTCCGGCTTCGCCCAGACGTTCATCGGGATGGACGCCGTGATCGTCCGCTTCCTCGCGCGCAAGGCGAAGCGGCTCGCGGCGAAGTGGGGCGGCCAGTGCATCGTCTTCATCGACGAGATCGACGCCGTCGGCATGCGCCGGCAGTCGCTCGGCACGGGCTTCCAGCCCTACCGCAACGACTCGATCCACGACCACCTCTTCTACGGGCCGAACGGAGCGCTGACGCCCGACGGCGACCTGCTGCTCGAGACGCGCGCGTGGCGCGACCGGCTGTTCGCGATGCGCGCCACCCCGCCGGCGCCCGCCTACCCGCCGATCGTTGCGCGGCTCAAGGCCGCGATCGACCAGTTCATGATCCCCGGCATGGGCGGCGGCGGGTCGCTCGCGCTCAACCAGCTGCTCGTCGTGATGGACGGAATCGACGACCCGCCGCTGACGCGCAAGTTCGTCACGAACCGCCTCAACACGTTCCTCGACGCGCTCTACATCGTTCCCCAGCGGATCGGCAGGCTGCGCCTGCGCAAGAAGCCGCCGCGCCCGCGCAAGGAGGAGATCTACTTCATCGGCGCCTGCAACGTGCCGCTCCACGTGCTCGACCCCGCGCTGACTCGCCCCGGCCGGATGGGCCGCCACATCTTCTTCCGCACGCCGACGTGGGAGGACCGGCGCGACATCTTCGACCTCTACATCAGGAAGGTCGCGCACGTCCCCGAGCTCGACACCGAGAAGAAGCGCGACGAGCTGGCGCGGATCACGTCGGGCTACTCCCCGGCGATGATCGACCAGGTCTGCTCGATGGCGCTCACCTACGCGCAC
>Ga0126307_10001618_pt1 | contig 14900 bp, 15 predicted proteins | sample Plot28_FD_89955 | JGI IMG/M metagenome (GOLD analysis project Ga0126307, IMG submission 89955) | Serpentine soil microbial communities from UC McLaughlin Reserve, CA, USA - Plot28 | ecosystem: Environmental > Terrestrial > Soil > Grasslands | place: USA: UC McLaughlin Reserve, Lake County... | reverse complement strand
TTTGGCCGCCGTGCTAACGGGCTCGTTGGCGAACCCCGGATCCTGTAGCAGTGCCTTCAACGGGTCCGGACTGGTAGCACCGGTCCGAAAGATCGCCAGCAGCGCGTCGAACCCCGGCCCGAACTGCTCCTTCATCAGGCGCAGATAATCCCTGGCCATTCGACTTTCCACGGACTGCGGGTCCAGCTTCTCGAGAGACGGCAACCCTGTGAGCATGCTCGATAGCTTGAGGAACTCGTCCATAGGAAGTGCTCCTTATCCCCTGGCTCTACGCGCCATTGATGTTAAGTGGCATCCTTTGTCGGCGTATGTGACGAACCGCACACACCGCGCAAAGGTTCAACTCCCTGTCACTGCTTCTTGGTCGGCGTTTCAGCGCCGCAACCGGCGGCGGTTAGCCCCTTGTATGAGCATACTCTGATCTAAAGCCGTTTGAAGTGACCAACTTCCCTTCAGACTGACAATTCGGGATAGAGAATGATGCCATCGACGTTGGCGTCAGGATCGGTGTTGCCTTGAGACCGGGCGACCACGCGGCCGATAATCTCCGGCGGAATCGAGCCCCTGTCCACATGGTCGTTATGGAGCGCCGTTGCCGCGTTGGTCGGGTGAAATTTCAACCCCTTCCAGGCCGTTTCCAGGTCCTGACCCAGCTTGGTCCTTCTCCTCCAATAGACGTGAAGCTCAGCGACCCAGTTCGCCACGAGGCCAGGAGGATTGGCGAGCTTGCCTCTCCAGTCCTTGCGCGGCTGATAGAGAGCAGGGCGCGGCGGGTTGGAACTTGGCGGCGTGTAGCCAACCTCGGGCGCAGCAGGCAGCTCTGTCGGGGGCGTCGGCGCGATTACCACGTTGGCAACGTTCGATTCTGGATTGACGCTGGTCGCTTGCGATCGCGCCAGGAGGCGGCTGAACACCTCCGGCGGGATCAAGCCGCTGTCCATCGAGTCGACGAGCGTCGCTCTAGCCGTGGCGGGTTTCATGCCGAGTTCCTCCCACCCCTCCCTCAGCCACAAGCCATTCACGGTCCGCCATCGCCAGTACATGCCGATCTGGTGCTGCCAACTCGCCTCGTTGCCCGGCGGCGACTGCGCCCACTCAGCGAGCGTTCGCCTCCATCCGGCGCGCGGCTCATATTGATTTGGCTCAGTGAAACCCGCCATGAATAGCCACTCCGACGTTGGCCATGGGGAGAAAGCATTTTAATGGAAGCCGTTTACGCGTTCAAGCTGCAACGCCGGTCCGAGCCGGCTATCGGCGGCGACCATCGCGTGGCAAGCGTGGCGAAGGTCGGCAGGACTTTGCTTCAGATGAACGAGAGGAATTCGCCAGTTGGGACTCCACCGCATACACGGCACCATTAAGGAGGTCATCTTGTCCCTTGCGGGATCTAGCGGCTCGCGCCGAGCCTGCGGTGCCGCCGCGCCAGGGCCGCCTCGTCATTCCTCGTCAGCTTGCCGCCACGCACCAATAGCTCGCCGTCGACCAGCACGTCGCGTACCGCGCGCGGGCTGAGCGAATAGATCAGGTTCGCCGCCGGATCGTGCGCCGGCGTGGCCTCGAGTTTGTTGCCGTCGAACACGACCAGGTCGGCGCGCTTGCCGACTTCGATGCTGCCCAAAAGCCCGTCGAGGCCGAGGACACGCGCGCCATCGATGGTGAGCATGCGCACCATCTGCCGGACGGGCAGCACCTGCGGGTCGTCAGCGCGCATCTTGCCGACCAGCGCGGCCAGCCGGGCCTCGGCCAGCATGTCCATGGAGTTGTTCGATGCCGTCCAATCGGTGCCGAGCCCGATCGGCACGCGGCCCACGAGGCGCGCCAGCGGCAGGGTTCGCGCCTCGATCTTGAGGTTGCTGGCCGGGCAATGGGCGATGGCGATGCCGTGGACAGGCCAAGCATTCAACTCCGCGTCGCTGAGATAGATCGCATGCGCGGCGACGGTGCTGGACGTCGCAAGACCGGTCGCGATCAGGCAGGCGAGCGCCCCATCATGGCCGCGCCGCCGCACGGCGGCGACCTCCGGCTCGTTCTGCGCAACATGGATGAACACCCGGGCGCCGGTCTTTTCGGCGCGCCGCGCGCACTCCGTCAGAAGCGCGTCGGAGCAGGTGTCGAGGGCGTGCGGGGCGATGCCCGCGAAAACGCGACGGCGCGGGTCGGTGCCGTAGCGCTCGAGGACCGCGTCCGCCCTCTTCCAGTCGGCCGGTGCCCTGGCATCGACCAGTGAATGGCCAACCACGGCGCGGATGCCCGATGCCTCGATGCCCGGGGCGATGCGATCCATGTTGCCCAGCCGATCAGCGATGCAGGTGACGCCGTTCAACAGGAACTCGGCGCAGGCGGCACCCACGGAGAACACATGGTCCTCGACCGTGAAGCTCTCCTGGCCGGGCATCGCATATCCCGCTGACCAGAATGCGCGCGGCTGGTCCTCGGCCATGCCGCGATAGAAGGCGGTCGCGGCATGGGTGTGGACGTTGACCAGGCCGGGCGTGATCAGCGCCTCGCTGCAGTCGATCAGCGTGTCGCCGGGCAGCGCCAGGGTGCCCGCGGGACCGAGGGCCGCGATGGCATCGCCCTCGATCCGGATGTCGGCCGCCGGCAGGAATTCGGCGGCGGCGTTGACCGTGAGGACGGCGCCAGCCCTAAGAATGATCGCCATGTCAGGCCTTGCTCCGCCGTCGCGGCCGACGGGGCGGCGCGGCTAAAAAATCGGCGAACGCGCCCAGGCGCTCGCTGATGTGGTTGATCATCAATCGGGCGGGCGACGACAGGCGGCGATAGCGCGGCACCAGGATGCCGATGCGGCTTTGCGCCAGCCCCGGCTCGGCCAGCGGCACGTGCACCAACTCGCCGCGGCGGATCTCCTCGATGAAGCCGATCGGCGTAAAGAAGCCGATGCCCAGCCCCGAGCGGATCACCTGGCGCATGAACTCGATGGAGTTGGAGACGACGCGCGGCGACAGGCGCGCGCCCGAGCCCGAGAACTCCATCGCCATGATGGCGTCGAGCAGCCAGCGGTCCTGCAGCATGACCACTGGATGGCCGACGCACTCAGTCAGCGTCAAGGACTTCCGCCCGGCCAGCGGATGATCGGGCCGCATCAGCGCGCCGACCGAGGTCGGAAACTCGGCGATGACGTCGACGCCGCGGTGGCGGGCATCGACGAACAGCACGCCGAAGTCGTTGTCGCCCGAGCGCAGCGCCTCGCCGATCTCGCTCGGGTGCACGGCGAGCACGGTGAAGGTCACCTTGGGATGGCGCGCCGAAACCTCGTTGACGACCTGCGGCAGGAAGCGCACCAGCATCGATTCCAGCGAGATGATGCGGACGTCGCCGCTCACCGTGCCGCCGAGGCTCGCGATCTCCGCCCGCGTGCGCTGGTATTCGTTCTGCGTCTCGCGCACGTGGCGCAGCAGCAACTCGCCGGCCGCCGTCGGGCGCACGCCGCTGCGGCCGCGCTCGAACAGCGCCACGCCCATCTCGTCCTCGAGCCGCAGGATCTGCCGGTTGACGGCCGACGAGGCGACGCTCAGCGCGTCAGCCGCCTTGCGGATCGAGCCGTGGCGCGCGACATGGTCGAAGTAGCGCAGGACCGCGGCATGCATGCGATTTTAGCTCCGCTTTTGGCCTTTGGCGGGCGATGCCGAAATGGCATCACACCGTGCGAATTTATGTTCTTTTCTAGAGCACCGGGCGTCAATAGCGTTTCACTGGGGAACGACGAAGGGGAATTCGCCATGCGCCAGCTCGCTTCCAGCATCCGCCGCCGCTCATTGCTCAGGACCGGAGCCGCCGCCACCGGCTTTGCCGCCGCCGGCCTCTTGCCTTCAGGCGGCTTCGCCCAAGCCAAGGCCCAGACGGTCAATCTCCAGCTCGGCTGGCTCGCCGGCAACAACCAGATCGGCGAGGTCGCCGCCAAGCATCTCGGCTACTTCGAGGAAGAGAAGCTCAACGTCGTGATCCATCCTGGCGGGCCCAGCATCGACGGCGTCGCCATCGTCGCCTCGGGCCGTCACGACATCGGCCAAGTCTCGTCCAGCCCCTCGCTGATGCTGGCCGCCTCGCAGAAGATCCCGGTGATGTGCTTCGCCACAGGCCTGCAGCAGCATCCCTACGCCTATTTCTCACTGCCCAAGAAGCCAGTGCGCGCGCCCAAGGACCTTGTCGGCAAGAAGGTCGGCATCCAGGCGACCGCCAAGGTCCTCTTGAACGCGCTGATGAAGAAGCACGGCATCGCCGAGAAGGACGTCGAGATCGTGATCATCGGCTCGGAGATGACGCCGATCCTGACCGGCCAGACCGACGTGGTGAGCGGCTGGATCACCAACACCACGACGCTGAAGCCGCTCGGTCCCGACCGCATCGATCTCCGCCTGTGGGGCGCCGGCGTGCGGCTCTATGCACTCCCCTACTACGCCACCAAGGCCACGATCGAGAAAAAGCCTGAGATGCTGGCGGCTTATGTCCGCGCCGCCTCGCGCGGCTGGGAATATGCCCTCAAGAATCCCGACAAGGCCGCGGCCATGCTGGTCAAGGAGTACCCCAACCTCAACCTCGCCGACGAGGTCGAGGGCAGCAAGGTATTGCTCACCTTCGCCTTCAACGCCAACACGCAGGCCAATGGCTGGGGCGCCTTCGATCCGGCGATATGGCAGGAGCAGATCGCACTCTACGACGACCTGAAGCAGTTCTCCGCCGGCGCCCCCAAGCTCGAGGACGTAATCACCACCAAGATCCTCGAAGCCACCAAGGGCGCCCGCGCCAAGGTCGGCTGAAGCGATGGCCGTCGCCGTCCAGTGCGAGCGGATCACCGTGCGCTTCACCACGGAGCGCGGCACGGTCACGGCGCTGGAAAACATCGACCTCGCGATCCCGCGCGGCAGCTTCCTCACCCTGCTCGGCCCCTCGGGCTGCGGCAAGTCGACGTTGCTGCGGGTAATGGCCGACCTGATCGAGCCCAGCGGCGGGCGAATTTCCGTGCTGGGCGATGCGCCGGCGACCGCGCGGCTCAACCGCGAGATCGGCTTCGTCTTCCAGGACGCCGCCCTCCTCCCGTGGCGCACGGTGCTCGAGAACATCACGCTGCCCCTCGAAGTCGGCGGTGGCAAGGCTCTGCCCGGCGCGCGCTCGCCGCACGACCTGCTGGCCCTGGTCGGCCTCACCGGCTGGGAGCAGGCCTATCCGCATGAGCTGTCGGGCGGCATGCGCCAGCGCGTGGCGATCGCCCGCGCCCTGGTCTCGGGCCCGCGGCTCCTGCTGATGGACGAGCCGTTCGGCGCCCTCGACGAGATCACCCGCGATCGCCTGAACGAGGAGCTGCTGCAGGTCTGGGAATCGACCGGGACCACGATCGTGTTCGTCACCCACTCGATCTACGAGGCGGCCTTCCTCGGCCAGAAGGTGCTGCTGCTGGCGGCGCGTCCGGGCCGGGTCCGCGAGCTGGTGCCGGTCACCCTGCCGACGCCGCGGCGGCTGGCGATGCGCGAGACGCCCGAGTTCGTGGCCCTGGCCGGCCTTCTGCGCCGCGTGCTGGAGACCTGCTGATGGCGAACCAGGCCGAACCCGTCACCATGGCCAGCGCCTTTACCGAGGACGCCGAGGCGCAGGCGCGCTTCCGTGCCCACAAGCGCTACCTCGCCTGGCGCGGCCGCCTGCTGCCCGTCGCCGCCGTGGCGTTCTTCCTGCTGGTGTGGTGGCAGGCGGTCGAGATCTTCGAGATCCAGCCGTTCATCGCGCCCTCGCCGGTGGCGGTGGCGCGGGTCCTCTACGACCGCTTCGACATGCTGATGGCCAATCTGCTGCCGACGGCGATCGAGGCAATCTCGGGCTTCATGCTGGGCAATCTGGCCGCCATCACGCTGGCCACCGCCTTCGTCTATCGCAAGACCATGGAAGAGGCGCTGTTTCCCATCGCCGTGATGGTCAACACCATCCCGGTCGTCGCCAAGGCGCCGATCCTGGTGCTGCTGTTGGGCAACGGCATGGAACCCAAGATCGCCATCGCCGCCATCATCTGCTTCTTCCCGACCCTGGTGAACATGACGCGCGGCCTGCGCGACGTGCGCGCCGAGCAGCTCGAGCTGATGCGCATCCTGTCGGCCACGCCGCGCGAGGTCTTCCTGCGCATCCGCGTGCCCAACGCACTTCCCTACCTGTTCTCCGCCCTGAAGATCGCCGCATCCACCGCCGTGATCGGCGCCATCGTCGGCGAATGGATCGGATCGACCAAGGGCATCGGCGCGCTGATCATCCAATCGACCTACAATTTCGATTCGCCCTTGCTCTACGCCACCATCGTCGTCGGCTCGACGTTCTCAGCATTGTTCTTCGGTGTCATCTCACTCGCCGAGAAGCGCCTGCTGCGCTGGAACGTGACGCACAACGCCTGATCCCTCATCTGCCAAGGAGGCCTCATGACCTCGACCCCTCAGTTCATCAGCGAGCCGGCCGGCCGCGTACCCGTCGCGGCCGCGTCCGATCTTGTGGTCGTCGGCGGCGGCCCGGCCGGGATCGCCGCGGCGCTGGCCGGCGCCCGCAACGGCCTCAGCGTCACCTTGCTCGAGCGATATCCGTATCTCGGCGGCCTGGCCTCTGGCGGCATGGTCCTGGTGCTTGACGACATGTGCAATGGCCAGGAGATCGCCGTGCGCGGCCTCTGTGCCGACCTCATCGCGCGACTGGAACGGCTTGGACTGGCGGTAACGCCGCCCGAAGCCGACCGCCGGTCCGATGCCGCCATGTGGCGCAAATGGTCGCGCTGGGGTGTCTTCGACTTCACTTCGCACCTGAAGCCGCAGCCCATCGTCTATGCCGCGGCCTTCGACCCCGACGGCTTCAAGCGCGTGTCCAACGACATGATCGCCGAGGCCAAAGTCAACCTGCGCCTGCATAGCTGGTTCAGCCGCGCCATCGTCGAGGACGGCGCGATCAAGGGCGTCATCTGCGAGAGCAAGGAAGGCCGCCAGGCTGTCCTCGGCAAGATCGTCGTCGACGCCACCGGCGACCTCGACGTCGCCGCTTCGGCCGGCGCACCGTTCATCGAAGGCGCCTACATCGTCACGACCGTGTTCCGCCTGTGCGGCGTCGACGTCGAGGCTGCTGAGCGCTTCGAGTACGAGGAGCCCGAAGCCTTCAAGGCGATCGACCGTGAGGCCAAGCGCCTGATCGGCGGCTCGTGGGACAAGTGGTGGCTGAAGACACCGCTGCCCGGCGTCGTCTGGTGCAACTGCCCGCACATGGCCAACTACAACGGCCTCAAGGTCGACGATCTCACGCGCGCCGACTTCGAGGGCCGCAAGCGGATCGCCAAGCTGGTCGATTGCCTGCACGAGAAGATGCCAGGTTTCCGCGACTGTTTCGTGGTCGACGTGGCGCCTCAGCTTGGCATCCGACAGACCCGGCTGCTCGAAGGCCTCTATGTCGTGACCAAGGAAGATGTGACCGAGCGCCGGCACTTCGCCGACAGCGTGGCGCGCGGCCGCGACTACTACACCCCCTACCGTTCGCTGCTGCCGCGCGAGGTCAAAGGCCTGATCGTTGCCGGCCGGCACTATTCGGCGACCTCCTCGGCCCAGCGCATGTCGCGCGAGATCCCGCCCTGCATGGCGATGGGCGAAGCCGCCGGCGAAGCGGCGGCGCTAGCGCTGGAAGGCAGCGTGGCGCTCGATCGCGTCGATGTCGGCAAGCTGCAAGCCCGTCTGCGCGACCGCGGCGCCGATCCGGGAGACCGGCCGGCGGCCAATGCCACCGTCCTGAGGGCCGCCGAATGACCGTTGCCCAACCGCTCACCGGCATAAAAGTGCTCGATTTCACGCAGGTCATGATGGGACCGTGCGCCACGCAGATGCTTGCCGACTATGGCGCCGACGTCATCAAGATCGAGCGGCCGGGCGCCGGCGACCTGTCGCGGACGTCGCTGGCCGACGATCCGGACGGGCTCAACAATCCGGTGTTCAGAAGCCTCAACCGGAACAAGCGCTCGATCGCCCTCGACCTGCGCGGTGAGGCCGGCAAGGCGATCGTCTACGACCTTGTGAAGATGGCGGACGTCGTGGTGAACAATTTCCGCGCCGGCGTCATGGACCGCATGGGCTTCGGCTTCGAGGCGCTCTCCAAGATAAACCCGCGCATCATTTGCGCCTTCGGCTCGGGCTTCGGCCAGAGCGGGCCCCTGTCGCACAAGGGCGGCCAGGACATCTTGGCCCAGGCGCTAACCGGCGTAATGGCCCGCAAGCCCGATCAAAGCCTGCCGACGTCGGTCTATGCCACGGCGCTTGCCGACTATTCGGCCGGCATGCACCTCGTGCAAGGCATCCTGCTCGCCTTGATGCAGCGCGAGAAGACCGGCCTCGGCCAGTCCCTCTCGGTATCGCTCTACGATTCCATGCTCGCCATGCAGATGCAGGAAGCGGCGATGTGGCTGCAGCGCAAGCGCGAGCTGAACTGGGGTGCCTTTCCGCTGACGGGCGTGTTCCAGACCACCGACGGCGCGGTCGTGATCGTGGGCGCCTTCAAGGCCAATCCGCTGCAGGACATCTGCCGTGCGCTGGGCCTGCCCGACCTGTCGGTCGACCAGAACTACGCCACCTTCGCCAAGCAGGTGGCGAACAAGGCCGAATTGCACCGCCTGTTCAGGAGCAAGCTCTCCACCGACACGACGGCACACTGGCTCGCCAGGCTCGAGGAGCAGGATCTTCTGTGCGCGCCGGTGCAGACCTTGGGCGAGGCGCTGGCGTCGGAGCAGACCGCCGCGAACAACATGATCGTGTCGCTCGACGCCAATGGCAGCGGCCGCAACGAGCAGCTGAAGCTGGTCGCCTCGCCGATCACCATGAACTCCTCGGCGTTTCAGTTGCGTCATGCTCCGCCGAGTCTCGGCGAGCATGGCGCGGAGATCCTGGGCGAGTTGGGCTACGCGCCTGACCGCATCGCCGAACTGCGCAAGGGCAAGGTGCTTTCATGACCATCCGCTTCGCCGTGGAGAACCACGTCGCGCGCGTCACGATCGACCGGCCCGACCGCATGAACTCCATAGACGAGGCGTCGGAAGCCGAGCTGATGGAGATCTGGTCGGCCATTGAACGCGACGACCAGGTCCGCTGCGTCGTGCTCACCGGCGCCGGCGAGCGCGCCTTCTGTACCGGCGCCGACATGAAGCAGAGCGGCAACAAAACCGGACTGGAATACTGGGCGGCGGCGCGGCCTGGCGGCTTCGGTGGCCTGGCATTGCGCGAGACCCTTGACGTCCCGGTGATCGCCCGAGTCAACGGCCACGCGCTGGGGGGCGGCATGGAGATGGTGCTGGGCTGCGACATCGTCATCGCCGCCGAGAATGCCAGCTTCGGCCTGCCCGAACCGCGCGTCGGCCGGCTGGCGCTGGACGGCGGCATCGCCATCCTGCCGCGGCGCATCCCGCACGTCTGGGCGATGGGCATGCTGCTGACCGGCCGGCGCGTGCCGGCCGCCGAGGCGCTGCGCCTTGGCCTGGTCAACGAAGTCGTGCCGCAGGCCGGCCTCGACGCGGCGGTCGAGCGCTGGCTTGCCGACGTCCTTGCCTGTGCGCCGCTTTCGGTCAAGGCGATCAAGCAGATGGTCCGCAGCGGCGCCGGCCTCTCGCCGCAGGAGGCGCAGCAGCTGCGCCTGCCGGCCCTGGTCGCTGCTTTGCAGTCGACGGATCAGGACGAAGGCGTACAGGCGTTCATCGAGAAGCGCCCGCCGCAATGGCAGGGCCGCTGATGACTTACGTCGTCACCTCGACCTGCATCGATGTGAAAGATGGCATCTGCCAGAAGGTCTGCCCCGTGGAATGCATCTACGAGGGCGGCCGCATGATGTACATCCAGCCCGACGAATGCATCAATTGTGCCGTCTGCGTCTCGGTCTGCCCGGTTCAGGCGATCTATGAGGATGTCGACGTGCCGGCCGCGGAACAACCCTTCATTGCCGCCAACGTCGAATTCTTCGGGCCCGCTGTCACCGGCTGGGGTAGTCCCGGCGGCGTCACATCAGACTATGTCAGTAGCCTCGATGCGCCTTTGGTGAATGCCTTTCCCGTTGGCAAGTCCTGAGGTCGCCTCCTTGATGACAGATTGAAACCATTGCCTCCGGACGACGAGAAGGTCGTCACCGGGCCGGGCCGGCCTATCACTTTGTCGGCGGCACCGGACCCGGGGGCAGAACCGGAGCCGTGGCGAAGTCCGGCGGCAGCGGCCCCGTCAGTGTTGTCAGGAACGACACGATGTCGCCGACGTCCTTGTCCTCGAGCCTGGCGCCGAGCTGAACGCGCGCCATCACCGTCACTGCCTCCGGCAGGGTCGCCACCGAGCCATCGTGGAAATAGGGCGGAGTCATCGCGACGTTGCGCAGGCTCGCCACCCTGAACATGTAGAGATCCGCGTCGTCCTTGGTGACATCGGCCCGTCCCTTGTCGATCGGGTCACTCCGGGTGGCTTTCCAATAGTCCTCCATCACGCCGAATTTCTGATACGTCCCGCCGCCGACGCCGGGGCCGCTGTGGCAGGCGACGCAGCCGACTTCGATGAATTTCGCCAACCCTGACCGCTCGCTGGCGGAGAGGGCGTCGACATTGCCTTTGAGATAGTCGTCGAATGGCGAGGGCGTCACCAGGGTCCGCTCGAAGGCACCGATTGCGAGCGCCATGTTCCTGCGGCTGACCGGCTCCGAATCGGCGGGAAAGGCCGATTTGAACAGAGGAGCGTAGCCGGGGAAGCTGTTGACGCGGGCCAACAGCGCCGTCTCGTCGGGCTGTCCGGATGTAATGGGCGACAGCAAGGACTGGACCACCTGGTCTTCGGCGTCGACCCGGTCTCCGCGCCAGTGGATCACGAACTGCAACGCCGCATTCAACACCGAGGGCGCGTGACGCGGATGCGGGCGGCTTTTCACACCAATCGAACGGGGTCGACCATCGGTGCCGTAGAGCGCCGGTTGATGGCAGGTGACGCAGCCGACATTTCCATCGATCGAAAAACGTGGATCGAAAAACAGCAACCGCCCCAGGGCCACGCGCTCCGTGGTGACGGGGACCTCTGCTGTCGCCATGTCCTTGGGCAAGGGTTGGAATAGCGCCTGTGCCTGCTTCAGGAGTTCCTTGTCATCCGGCTGAGCGATCGCCGGCAAGCCAGCGAGCAGCACGACCATGCCGGCCAGGGTGATGCGTAGGGTGATCATGGACACCGCCTTGGGCTATGCGCGCTGTGGTGACGTCTACTTCAGAGAGGCCAGGAGGCTCTCGAGCTTGCTTCTGGCCTTGCCGTTGAGTGTGCCTGGATCGATCCTGCCGAGGTTGACGGGTTCTCCGACGACAATGACCGCCACCATTCCCATGGCCGCATGCGGCCGGCAGGCGACCACATAGACGCCGGGCACGGTGAAGCTGACTTTGAGATCCTGGTTCATCCCGCCCTGGAAGTGCTGAGCACCTTCAGGAACCATGCCGGGCACGGAATGGACTTCGTGACCTTTGTCGGCTGCGACGAACTTGATCGAATCACCGGGCTCGATGCGCACCAGTTCGGGCGCGAAGACGAAGACGGATCCGCTCGGGCCCCGATTGAGCGCCTTCACTTCGATCTCTCCGGCGTTCGCATCGGGCAAAGGGCCCGAAGCGAACGCCAAAGCGAGAAGCGGTGCCAGGATGGGTAGGCCCGTCGTTTTCATGCTCGTGTCGTCCCTGGTGTCGTGCCGAGCCTTTCGCTTAAATGCGCGGGCTCGCAGGAGAGAAGCTTCGTCCTAGGGCAAGGGCTCGATCGAAAGATCGACGAACTCGGTCACGCTGTCGGCCTTCGTCCACAGGGCGATCCGGCCCGGCGTGTTGATGCGTCGGTCGGTCGCCTCGAAGAGCAATTCGTTATCGAAGTACACCGTGAAGCGATCGCCCACTGCGCGAAGACGCAGCGTATGCCACTGAGTAGAAGCAACCTTGACGCTCTTGCCGGCGAACTGCCGGCGATCGCCGTCGATCACGGCATAGAGCCGCACATTGCCTTCCAACGCGTTTGCCCGCACGACGTAGTAATTGCGCTCGTCCTTCAGGCGGATCGCGATGCCGCCTGCCTGGTCGACCTTGCCCATGAGCGGCCGAAGCCGGACGCTGACATCGACGTTGCCCAGCGCGCTGAAGGCCTGGCCTTGGACGATGCACAGGGGAAAGCGATAGTCGGTGGCGTCGCGGCTCTGCTCGGAGACGCCGAGACCCAGCTGATCGTCCGCGTCGGTCTCTACATTCCGCCATTTCGTCGGTCCGCCGCCGCCGGTCAGGGCGGGCGCGCAGCCGTCGGGTTCCGCGCCGATAGGATTCCAGACCGAGACGAGTTCCACCGTTTGGGCCGCCAGGACGACGCCCAGTGAAAGCGCCGAGAAGATCAGTGCGAAGACGATCGTGGACAATTTCAGCATGTCATCCTCCTGTGGTGTTGACCCGATCCTGGCGTCCGATTCTGAAGCGGCGACGAGAGCTCGATGAGAAAACGATGAGAAGCTTGCTTTTATTTCTTCCCGGGACGTTACTTCGATGACCATCATCGAGAGGTGATCGCATGCGGCTGCTGGTTGTCGAGGACGAAGGCGGCATCGCGAGCGCGCTTTGCCAGGGGCTGACCGAATCGGGCTACGCGGTCGACCTGGCGCGCGACGGCGAGCAGGGCCGCGATTATGCGCTGGCCGCGACCTACGAAGTGATTTTGCTCGACATCCTGCTGCCCAGGCTCGACGGCCTGTCGCTGCTGCGCGATCTGCGCGGGCGCGGCATGACTACGCCGGTTCTGCTGCTAACGGCGCGCGACGCCATCGACGATCGTGTCGCCGGCCTGGATGCCGGCGCCGACGACTATCTGGTGAAGCCCTTCTCCTTCTCCGAACTGCTGGCCCGCCTGCGTGCGCTCCTGCGTCGGCCAGCCTTGCGCGGCGGTGACAGGCTGGTCACCGGCAACATCGCGATGGATCTCGGTGCGCGCGTGGTGACGCACGGCACCGAGCCGGTCACGCTGACGCCGCGCGAGTTCGCCGTGCTCGAATATCTGCTGCGCCATCCCGGCCAGGCGCTGAGCCGCGCGCAGATTGCCGAGGGCGTGTGGAGCTGGGAGTTCCACGGCGAGAGCAACATCGTCGACGTCTATATCGGCTACCTGCGGCGCAAGCTCGACGAAGAAGGCGCGCCGTCGTTCATCGAAACGCTGCGCGGCTACGGCTATCGGCTGCGCAGCGAGGTGCGCCGTGCGTAGGCGCCGATTCAGCGTGCGCACGGCGCTGACAGCCTGGTACCTCCTGGTGCTGGGCCTGGTCATCGCGGCCTTCTCCGCCGCCCTCTACTGGGACCAGGAACAAACCCTGTCGGCCCAGGTCGACCGCTCGCTCGCCGGCGCCTCGGGCCAGGTGCTGGCGCTGATCGACAAGCATGTCGATCCCATCAAGTTTGTCGAAGGCGATGCCTACCGGCATGCCACCAATCATCTCGGCCAGACAGGCTACGCGGTCCTGCTGTTCGACCCCGAGCGGCGGGTGCTGGCGCGGTTTGGCCGTGCCCTGCAGCTGCCGGCCGATATCGGCACTGCAAGCCTCGCCACCATCGACGCCACGGTCGAGGGCGTCGAAGAGCCGTGGCGCGTGTCGTGGCAGCCGGTGGTGCGGCACGACGGCGTCACCGTGGGCTACCTGGCGGTCGGCCAGTCGGTGGAGGCTATCGAGCAGGCGCTGCACAGCCTGCTGCTGACACTGGCCTGGGCGGCGCCGGCGGCACTCGGCTTGGCCGGAATGTTGGGCTACGGGCTGGCGCGGCTGGCGATGCAGCCGGTCGACCGCATGACCCAGTTCATCCGCGCGCTGGATGCGAACGACCTGCAACGACGCCTGCACGATCGTGGACCCGATGACGAGCTCGGCCGGCTGGCTGCGACCCTCGACGAGATGCTGGCGCGGCTCGAAGCCTCGTTCGCGCGCGAGCGCCGCTTCGTTGCCGATGCCGCGCACGAGCTGCGCACGCCCCTCACCGCGCTCAAGAGCCGTCTCGATGTGGTGCGTCAGCGCGAGCGCGATGCCGAAGACTACCGTGCCGCCATCGACAGGATCGAGCCCGAGGTCGAGCGGCTGATCCGCCTGGTGCGCGACCTGCTGCTGCTGGCGCGGCTGGAAACCGCCAGCACGCCTTGGGAGGAAATGCCGGTCGACCTCTCCCAGCTTTGCGAGCGCATCGTCGAGCAGATGCAGCCGCTGGCCGCGGAGCGCCAGCTTACGATCTCGCTGGACGTCGAATCTGGCCTGATGGTGAGCGGCAGCTTCGACCATCTTCTGCGCGCGCTGATCAACCTTCTGGACAACGCCATTAAGTATGCCCATTCGCCGGGGCGCGTGTTGGTCGAAGGGAGACGGATCGACGGCAGCATCCGCCTGTGCGTGACCAATGACGGCCAGTCGCCCGATGCCACGCTGATCGACCGCGTCGGCGAGCGCTTCCTGCGCGGCAATACCGACCGCTCGCGTGAAACCGGCGGCGTCGGCCTGGGTCTTGCGATCGCGGCCGAGATCGCCCGCCATCATCGCGGTTCGTTGTCCCTGGGATGCAGGGCTGGAGGCGGCGCGGTCGCCACGCTGAGCCTTCGAACTGGCACGCTTTCATAATTAATTGCATTGCCTACGCGGACAACTCGCGGATAGGTTGGGGCGGTTCAATCTGGGGGAGCCATGAACCTGGCCCGTATTCTTTCTCTTGTGATCCTGTGCGTCGCCACAGCGATGGCCTGCAGCGGCGGGCCCAGCAAAGTGAATTCCCAGGCCGCCTTGAAGCGCGTCTACTGGGGCTTGCCACAGGACGGGCTGGGCGCCGACGTCACCGGCCGGCTCACCTGCCCCAACGGCTTCCCGTGCGATGCCTTTGCCAACGC
>Ga0126307_10001617_pt1 | contig 14909 bp, 14 predicted proteins | sample Plot28_FD_89955 | JGI IMG/M metagenome (GOLD analysis project Ga0126307, IMG submission 89955) | Serpentine soil microbial communities from UC McLaughlin Reserve, CA, USA - Plot28 | ecosystem: Environmental > Terrestrial > Soil > Grasslands | place: USA: UC McLaughlin Reserve, Lake County... | reverse complement strand
TGCCGGGGCTCGCAGCCGAGCTCGTTCGCAGGGGCGCGGCAGTTATCGTTACGACAGGCGGGAACGTCACCGCGATTGCGGCAAAGAACGCCACCTCAGTTATCCCGATTGTCTTCGTGTCGGGCGGTGATCCAGTCAGAACCGGGCTTGTCGCAAGCCTCAACCGGCCGGGCGGAAACGTGACGGGGGTGTCGCTCGCCATCGCCGAGCTTGCCGCGAAACGGCTCGACCTCCTCCGTGAGCTCGTCCCCACGGCCCGATCCATCGCAGTGCTCGTCAATCCCGGCAATCCCGTCTCGATCTCGGTGCTGGCCGGCGGGCGCGACCTGAAGCCGACGGACGAGCTCAGCTTCCCCTACGCCCTGCGGACGCTGCTGGACGAGATCACGATGCCGCCGATGGCGATCATCAACGGCCGGCCGCAGGAGATGAAACCGCTGCAGGAGGGACCCACCGTCGACTTCGGCGATCCGATCGGCGAGGCCGACACGATCTTCACGCTGCATTCCGAGGTCCTTACGTTCGGGGAAAGCTTTCGTGCGCCGAACGTGACCTTTGCGCTCTCGTTGCCACCCAAGGTCCTCGAGAGTCTCAAGGAGCTGTCGGGGGCGAGCGAGGAGCGGATAGCCGAAGTTGCACGCTCTGCATCGCCCCCGTCAGCGAACACCGTCTCGACCCACATCGTCGAGATGACCGGACCCGACACGGTGATCCGCGCGCGCAGCGTGACCTCACCGAACGAGGCATGGGGCCTGGGCGGCGGGATCGTCTCCACCGCCACCCCGGCGGCGGCGGCCGTCAGGCTCCTCGCGCGGGGGTCCATCACCAAGAGGGGAGCCCTGCCGGCGGAGAGCTGTGTGGATCCCGACGAGATGTTCGCCGAGCTCGAGGCCCGTGGCGTGCGCTTCGACGTGTCGAGCTCGCCGCTGGAGAAGGCGGCCAGCCTGTCGATGAGGACCGCCTGATGAAGGTCGGCGTCCCCACCGAGATCAAGGACGACGAGTACCGCGTCGCTCTCACCCCGTCCGGGGCACGCGAGCTGCGCGAGCACGGCCACGATGTGCTGCTGCAGGCCGGGGCAGGAGAGGGAAGCGCGATCGCGGATGACGCGTACATCTCGCAGGGAGTCACGGTCCTCCCCGACGCCGAGGCGGTCTTCGAGCAGGCCGAGATGATCCTCGGCGTCAAGGAGCCTCAGCCGGAGGAGGTGAGGATGCTCCGCCCGGAGCACAACCTGTTCACGTACCTCCACCTGGCGCCGGACCCCGAGCTGACCAGGGGGCTCCAGGAGAGCGGCGCCACGTGCGTGGCGTACGAGACCGTGGAGGACTCGCAGGGCCGGCTGCCTCTGCTCGCGCCGATGAGCGAGGTCGCCGGGAAGATCGCGACCCAGGCCGGCGCCTTCTTCCTCGAGAAGCCGCTGGGCGGCCGCGGGATCCTGCTCGGCGGGGTCCCCGGCGTCGCGCCGGCGAACGTGATGGTGATCGGGGGTGGCGCGGTCGGCATGCACGCCGCCTTCATCGCCATCGGGATGGAGGCCGACGTCTTCGTCTTCGACGTCTCCATCGACAAGCTGCGCGAGCTCGATATCGCGTTCGGCGGCCGCGCGTCGACCGTCTTCTCCTCCACCCTCGCGATCGAGGAGATGCTGCCGCGGGCCGACCTCGTGATCGGCGCGGTCCTGGTACACGGGGCCAGGGCGCCCTACGTGGTCCGCCGGGAGCAGCTCAAGCTGATGAAGAAGAACGCGGTGCTGGTCGACGTCGCGATCGATCAGGGCGGCTGCTTCGAGACCTCACACCCGACCACGCATCGCGATCCAGTCTTCGAGGTAGATGGGATCACGCACTACTGCGTCGCCAATATGCCCGGCGCGGTGCCGATCACGTCGACCTATGCCCTGACCAACGCAACGCTTCCGTATGTCCTGGCCCTTGCGGACCACGGCATCGCGGAGGCCGCCCGCCGAGACCCCGGCCTGAGGCTGGGGATCAACGTCACCGGCGGTACTGTCACTCATCCCGCCGTCGCGGAAGCCGTCGGGATGGACCACACGCCGGTTGAGGACGTACTCGGCAGCAAACAGAAAGTCTGAACAAGGAGGAAAGATGGCCACCGCCACTGCGGAAAAGAAGAGCAAGAAGTCGACCGAGGTCCTCGACCTGAAGAACATGATCGGCGGCAAGTTCGTCGACTCGGCCGACGGCAAGACCGAGGACGTCATCAATCCCGCGACCGGAGAGGTGATCGCGCATTCTCCGCTGTCCACCGAGAAGGACGTCGACAAGGCCGTCAAGGCGGCGCGCAAGGCGTTCGAGACCTGGCAGTACACGACCCCATCCGAGCGGCAGGCGCTGCTCCTGAAGCTCGCCGACGCGTTCCAGGACAAGGCCGAGGAGATCACCGACTGGGAGACGCGCGACGCCGGCAAGCCGCGCCAGGCGATGTTCGACGAGGAGATCGGTCCGATGGTCGATCAGCTCCGGTTCTTCGCGGGAGCCGCGCGGACGATGGAAGGGCGCGCCGCGGGCGAGTACATGGAGGACCACACCTCCTACATCCGCCGCGAGCCGGCGGGCGTGGTCGGCCAGATCACCCCGTGGAACTACCCGCTGATGATGGCCGTCTGGAAGATCGGCCCCGCGCTAGCCACCGGGTGCACGCTGATCCTGAAGCCGGCCGAGACCACTCCGGTGACGACGCTCAAGATCCTGGCCGAGCTGGCCGCCGAGATCTATCCGCCCGGCGTCATGAACTTCATCGGCGGACACGGCGACCCGGCGGGTGCCTCGCTGGTCACGCACCCCGAGGTCGACATGGTCTCGCTGACGGGTTCGCCCGCAACCGGCAAGTGGATTGCCGAGCACGCAGCGGACTCTCTGAAGAAGGTTCACCTCGAGCTGGGCGGCAAGGCGCCGGTGATCGTCTTCGACGACGCCGACATGGAGCTCGCGATGGAGACGATCGCCGGGACCGGCTATTTCAACGCCGGCCAGGACTGCACGGCGGCGACTCGCGTGCTGGCCTCGAAGGGTGTCTATGACGATGTCGTCTCCGGTCTCGCCGAGCAGGCGAAGGACTACAAGACCGGTGACACGTTCGATGCCGACACGGTGCTGGGCCCGGTCAACTCCGAGAGCCAGCGCGAGCGCGTCGAGAGCTTCCTCAAGGACGCGAACGGCGCCGAGATCGTCACTGGAGGGAACCGGCCGGATCTGCCCGGGTACTTCCTCGAGGCGACGGTCGTGGCCGGCCCGAACCAGGATGACCGCATGATCCAGGACGAGATCTTCGGTCCTGTGATCACCGTCCAGTCCGTCGACGACGAGGCGAAGGCGATCGAGTGGGCGAACGGCGTCCGCTACGGCCTGGCGTCATCGGTGTGGACGAAGGACGTCGGCCGCGCGATGCGCGTCTCGAAGGCGCTCAAGTTCGGCTGCGTCTGGGTCAACGACCACATCCCGATCGTGGCCGAGATGCCCCACGGCGGCTACAAGCAGTCCGGCTACGGCAAGGACCTCTCGGTCTACGCCTGCGAGGACTACACGCACATCAAGCACGTGATGCTGAACCACGCCTGAGGACGCGTAGGGCTTCGTCTGGCGGCGTCCTCGGGCGACCGTCTCGCTCACGCACGATTTCAGTGCGCTCGCTTCGCCGGTCGCCCTGCGTCCTTGGCAGAGCTCGCCCTACGCGCCCTCGGCTAGGGGTCGACGGCGCCTACTTGGTGCGCTGGCAGTAGCCGTAGGCGGTGAGGTTCGCCGTGCCGAGGTAGCCGAACGCGTTCGCCGTGGTGGTGCCGTCATCGTTCAGCGAATTGCCGCCGTAGAAGGCGTTGCGCGAGTCGAGCGCGAAGCCGGTGGTGGTAAGCCGCAGGCTTCCGGGGCAGCTCGGCGTGGTCGCCGCTGCGTTCATGCCTGCAGGAACCGGAACTGGAGTCGATGCCACCTCGCTCAGGATCGGCTTCTTGCTCTTGGAGCAGTAGGCGATCGCGGTGAGCTCGCCGCCGCCGGTCGTGCCGCTGCCGATGTAGGCGCTGCCCGTCACCTTCCAGGCGTTTGTGCCCACGGCTCGCGACTCCGTCACGTAGTCACCGCCGTCGCTGCCGAAGTTGGTGCGCTGGAAGCCGCCGGTGATCAGCTGCTGTCCCTTCGGGCAGCGAGCGATCGCTGACTTCACCTGACCGGGCAGGATGAACACGGTCTTGTGCGGCGTGGGGTTCTGCGGGATCTGGCCGCGGGCGCAGAGCGTCTGGATCGTGATGTCGCGCGGAGTGGTCGAGGCATAGGTCGGGTCGAAGAGGACCGCGCTGATGTGGAAACCCCGCTGTGCGCCGAGCCGCTCGTAGGAGTGCGGGTAGATGCCCTCCCCGTCGGCGTCCGGCACAGGGCTCGCCGTCATGCCTCCGCCGATCGGATACTTGCCGCCGGGACAGAGCACCTCGTGCCTGGTCAGCTGATCCGGCGCAGTCATCTTGAAGGTCTTCGAGATCAGCTGGACCTGCCTCGGCGGTCCCGGCTTGCCGGGTACGACCCTCGGCCCGCCGCGCCCCTGGACGCGGATCGTGCCCAGGGCGGAGTTGAGGATGTAGAGCCCGGAGGAGGCGCGCAGGGCCATCATCACCTTGTTGCAGTTGGTGCCGTGCCTCAGCACGAATACCACGTTCCTGCGGTGGATCGAGTTCGGGCCGCTCGCCACACCGACCTTCAGACCCCGCTTCGTCTGCCCGATCAGCTTCGCCAGCCGCGGCGCGGGTGGGTAGCAGCCGTCCGTGCTCACTGAGCGGACGTACAGCGCGATCTTGAAGGCATCCTCGAGCTTCTTCGTCGCCGGGTTGTGGCCCGCGCCGCCGCGCGCGTGCGCCGTGCCCGTGCAGGCGAGCAGGGCGATCAGCACGACGATTGGAAGCAGGGCCCTCTTCATGGTCACGATTGGCTTGGAACACGCCTGCGGCGGATAAGGAGCGCCAACGCAGCGATCAGCACCACACCCCCCACGGCGAACGGCCACCAGGGTACGCCACCGCCGGACGACTTCTCCTCAGCTTCGGGTGGTCCCCCGGGCAGCACCTGAGCGAGAAAGTTGGCGTAGGCGGGCGCTCCCGTGAAGTTGGGATGGAAGAGGTCGGGCAGGAACCACGCGCCTGGCGCGGGCTCGACCTTGTGGTGACGGAGGCTGTACTTGACCCAGTCGAGCAGCTCGATCTGATCGGGGTAGTCCTTCGCCGCCTTGACGAACACATCGGTGTCCGGTGCCGGTGGCTCTCCTGTATCCGCGTTGTAGGCGGTAACCAGGATGAGCTTGTGCTTCGGCCCGATCACCTTCAGCGCGAACTTGATCAGGTCGTCGTTCACCCCGCCGTTGCCATAGGAGTTGATCAGGATCAGCTTCGGGAGGTCTCCGCTGTTTCGGAGGTCGCGCGCCACCCAGACCGCCTGCTTGAAGCCACGGCAGCCCTTGGCGTTCACGTCGAATCCCACGCGAGTTAGATCGGGGATCGGCAGCAGCATCGTTGAGTCGCCGATCGCGATCGGGGGCGGGCCGTCGTCGGGCCCGTAGGGGTTGCGCTCAGCCTGCGCGGTGTGGACGTGGCCGCAGCCGAAGGCGGGCTCACCGGCCGCGAAGGTTGCGCTCGCCTGCCAGAGCCCGATCAGGGTCAGCCCGACGCACAGCACTCCCGCCTTGATCCGCACGCCGTTCCTGCCTAGAAGTTCTGGGTGTAGGTGCTCTTGATCTGAGCGTCGCCCTTGCGGCAATCAGCCGTCGCGTTGTACTGGACGCCCGGCACGGACTGCCGCGCTCCCTCGGTGCAGTCGAATCCAGCGACCGCCGTCTCGCAGGTCCCGCCGGCTCCTCCGCTGGCGAGGCGGCAGCGGTGGTAGGCGAGCACGACCTTCTCGGCCTGCCCGCAGCTCACCTTCGCAACCTCGATGGAGGTCACATACGACGCGCCGAGCTCCTGCTGGCGGCCGTTGATGTCGCAGGAGCTGAGGGCGGCGGCCGTGCTGGTCGTGTCCGACGAATCGTCGCCTCCGCCGCAGCCCGCGAAGACAGCCGCGCCGATCAGGATCAGAAGTGCCAGTCGTTTCAAGATCGCGCCAGTCTATTTGCGGGCACCGCTGGGTTGCGTTTGCGCCGTTGACGAGGGCGGTAGGATCGCCGCGACATACGAGCAGGGGGTATGCCTTGAAGCAGATCGCAGTTCTCATCGCCGCGGCAGGAGTGATGGCCGCGATCACGGCGCCGGGCAGCGGCGCGTCTCCGGTGGCCCACGCCGCGGCCTTCTCGCCGTGCGACATCAACGGCAAGCAGCAGGACCTCGGAGCCTCCTACGTCACGTCCCTCAAGGTCCAGGGTGTGAGCTGCGCCAAGGGCGAGAAGGTGATCAAGGCCTACCACCAGTGCCGCCATCAGAACGGCGGCCCGGCGGGAACATGCAGCAATACCCTCCTCGGCTTCAAGTGCAAGGACGGCAAGCGAACCGGCGTGCCGAACGTGCAGTACAACGCGACGGCGAAGTGCCACAAGACCTCGAACGCGTCGAAGCGCGTGAAGAGCCAGTACACGCAGAACACCTAGCGGCCACCAGGCCGCTGAAACTCACCAACTCAGTAATCGAAGTCCCTCTCGAGGGCCTGCAACACCAGGTCCGCCGCCACCGACGAGCCCTCCTCGTTCAGGTGGATGCCGTCGGATTCGCGGACGATCGTCTGTTTGCCGTCGATGTCGATCGAGTCTCGGTAGGAGTCGCCGGGGGTGAAGGTCGGGATCAGGTCGACCACGCGGACGGCCGTGCCACGCTGCGCAGCCGCCTGCCGGATCGCCTCGTTGACGGCGTCGGCGATCGGCTTGCGGGCCGGGTCGCGCTGGGTCGGCACCGTCAGCCAGTAGATCCGCTCCACGCCGCCCTCGAGGTAGTTGTCCATCATCTGGCCGACCCTGGACTCGAAGATCGACTCCCAGGCGGGCCCGCAGCAGCTCACCTGCTGTCCGTTGGGGCCGGGTATCGGGTAGCCCTCGTTTGCGCCGATGAAGAGGACGACGGCGGCGGGGTCGTCGTTCGCGGCCTGGCTCGAGGAGAGCTGGCCCCAGTCGACCAGGCCGGTGTTGGAGATCCCGGTCGCCAGGTGCGGATCGCGGGTCACCTCGACGCTCGCACCCTGGTCGGCGACCTTTCGCGCGATCTCGACGTCCAGCGGCGTGGAGAGCGAGTCGCCCGTGACCAGCAGCCGGTCGAGGGGCTGGGGCGTGGTCGGGACCGGAGCCGCGGGCCTTCCCGCCCCGCCGGGAGCCGCCCGGAAGCCCTCGCCGGAGAGCTGCTGGTCGGGCGACAGCCAGGAGGTGAGGTCGCGGCGGGTGTCGGCGAACGGCAGCTGGTCCGATACCGAGCCGGCGGGCTCGCCGACGGCCTTGACGAGGTCGCGACCGATGCCGGGATCGAGCTCGTCCGCCGCCTCGCGGACGGCGCCTCCAGCAAAGATCAGAAGCAGGAAGGTGGTGAGGACGACCGCTTTGACGGCATCCCAGGCGCTGAACCTGGTCAGGTCCCAGCGGTCGAAGCGTCCCATAAGGCTGTCGTCGCCGTGCGGCTCGCCCTCTCGGCCGGGGCGGGCCTCGGCCTCCATCTCGGCGATCGTCTCGAATCTGTCGGGGGTCTCGGCCATGTCTTAGAAGCGGAAGTAGATGAAGGGTGGGACGCCCTGGCTCGGCACGGTCGCAGCGACGACCAGTACGACGACGGCGAGGGCGGCGCCGAGGAGGAGCGGCTGCAGCCGGCCCAGGCGCAGCTCGATGCCCTCCATCGGGCGCTCGGGCAGGAGCTGGAGTCCAACCACCAGGGCGATCGCGCCGACGACCGGGACCGAGTAAAGGGTCACCGGGCCAGAGCGGACCAGCGCGGACATGTAGTCGCCGAACACACTGAGGTCGGTCGAGCGGAACAGGATCCAGCCGACGACGATCAGGTTGAAGGTGACGAACCAGCGCAGCCAGCCGGGGAAGATCCGGCCGAGTCGGCCGTTGATCGCATGCTCTGCGGAGAGGCCGGTTCCCTGGTAGGCGCCCCAGGCGACGAAGTTCCAGGCGGCGCCGTGCCAGAGGCCGCCGAGCGCCATGGTCAGCATCAGGTTGACGTAGGTCCTCACCCGGCCCTTGCGATTGCCGCCCAGGGGGATGTAGAGGTAGTCGCGGAGGAAGCGGGAGAGGGTCATGTGCCAGCGCCGCCAGAAGTCGCGGAAGCCGGTCGCCCTGTACGGGCTGTTGAAGTTCTGGGGGAAGACGAAGCCCATCAGCAGGGCCAGGCCGATCGCCATGTCCGTATAGCCGGAGAAGTCGCAGAAGATCTGCGCGGCGTACGCGTACGCCGCGAGGATCGCGTCAGGGGCGCTGTAGGCCTGCGGGACGGCGAAGACCTTGTCGACGACCTCCCGCGCCAGGTAGTCGGCGATCATCACCTTCTTGATCAGCCCGATGGCGACCAGGGTGAGCCCGGCGCCGACCGCCACGCGGTCGGGGTCCCTTGGCTTCTTGAGCTGAGGCAGGAACTCGCTGGCTCGCACGATCGGCCCCGCGACGAGATGCGGGAAGAAGCTCAGGTAGATCGCGGCGTCGAGCAGCGACGCGGGCTCGGTCTGCCGGCGCTTGACGTCGACTACGTAGGTGACGGCCTGGAAGCTGAAGAAGCTCACCCCAATCGGCAGCGCGATCGTCACCAGCGGCAGGGGCATGCCGAGCCCGATCGAGTCGAGCACGTCGGAGACGTCCGTAACGAAGAAGCCGTAGTACTTGAAGACGGCGAGGATCCCGAGGTCGAAGACGACGCCCCCGGCGGTGATCCACTTGCGCAGCCGCTCGTCCTCGGTGCGGTGGATCCCCACGACCGCCAACTGACTGACTAAGGTGATCGCCGCAAGCAGCAGGCAGAACCGGGGGTCCGCGGCCGCATAGAAGACGTAGCTTGCGACGACGATGAAGACCTTCCAGATGTGCTGACGGGGCATCAGCGCCCAGGACAGGGCCAGGACGATCGGAAAGAAGATGGCGAACTCGACTGTCGGGAAAAGCACGGGCGTCAGCCTAGGGATCGCGCTCACGGCGGCTCTCGTCGCCCTCGTGACGATGGTTGCGCCCCCGGCGGCCAACGCCGGCTGCGGCGGCGTCGAGACCGCCACCCCGAAGCACAAGGTCGCCCCGCGTCCTCCGCTTGCCGTCGGCGACTCCTCGATGCTGCTCGCCCTCCCGGCCCTGTCTCGGGTCGGCTACAAGGTCAACGCTCGAGGCTGCCGCCAGTTCGCGGAGGGCCTACGGCTGCTGCGGCAGACCAGGCGACGCCACCAGCTCCCGCACCTGGTCGTGCTTGCGCTGGGGGCGGACGCATCAGTGACCGCCGGCGAGATCCAGCAGGCGAAGAAGATCCTCGGCCCGAAGCGGAAGCTGGGATTGGTGACGCCGCGCGAGTCGGGCGGTGGAGAGTCGAATGACGCCAAGGTGATCCGCAACGCCGGCCAGCGAGATCCGCGACGGGTCAAGGTGCTCGACTGGGTCCACTACAGCGCCGGGCACTCGAGCTGGTTCCAGCCCGACGGCCTGCACCTCACCTTCAGCGGCGCAAAGGCCTTTGCCCGCCTGCTCAAGAAGCTGATCCCCCTCGCCAAGCCACCAAACGTCAAGGGTCAGGACAAGGGCGGGAAGTGACCGTTCGTCGCGAGCGGTAGCGCCGTGGCCAGGAACTGCGCGTAGGCGTCCGCGCCGGTGTAGTTCGGGTGGTAGAGGTCCGGCAGAAACCAGGCGTCCGGGTTGGGCTCGGCCGCATGGTGCGGGCGGCTGTACTTGACCCAGTCGAGGACGAAGATCCGGTGCGGGTACTGCCTCGCCGCCTTGAAGAGGACATTCGTGTCAGGCGCTGGGGGCTTGCCGGTATCGGCGTTGTAGGAGGTGATGAGGCCCAGCACCCGCCTGCGGCCGAGCACGTCGAGCGCCTCGGAGATCAGGCCGGGATTTATCCCGCCGTTGCCGTAGGCGTTGAGCAGCACGAGATGCGGGAGGTGGTGCTTCGCCTTCAGCTTCCGGGCGATGTTGACCGCCTCCTTGAAGCCCCGGCAGCCCCGGGAGTTGACCGAGTAGCCGACCGCGTTGAGGTTGGGGATCGGCAGGATCATCGTCGAGTCGCCCAGCGCGACGGGCGCCCGGCCCTTCGGATTGGGGTCGACAGTGGCCTTGCCCCGATGGATCTTCTTGCAGCCGTAGTCGGGCTCCCCCGAGCCGTGGGCGGAGCCCACGAGAGCGGCAAAGAGGCAGAGCGCAGCGAGCAGAACGGTTCCCTGGCGAACCCGCTTCATGTTCGGCAGTCTAGGTCGACGGCTTCGCCGTCAATTCGCGGCCACAAGCGGCCGCTAGTTGACGACGGCCGCGGCCTCGGCGGTAGCCACCGGCTCCGCTCCGCCGCCGCCACGGGCGCTGATCGATTCTTCGCGCGTCAGCCGGTGTGCGATGTAGACGGGGATGATCGAGATCAGGACCACGATCACCGCGACCACGTTGGTGATCGGCAGCTGCTGGCCTCGGAAGAGGTTCTCGAGAATCCAAATCGGCAGCGTCTGCTGGCCGCCGCCGAGGGTGAACGTGGTCACGATGATCTCGTCGAAGGAGAGCGCGAACGCGAGCAGCGCCCCGGCGACGAGCGCGGTCTGCATGGTCGGAAGCGTGACGTGCCGGAAGGTCTGCCAGGTGTGGGCGCCTAGGTCCGCCGAGGCCTCCTCGAGGTTCTCGGACACTCGCCTCAGCCTCGCGATCACGTTGTTGTAGACAACGACGATGCAGAAGGTGGCGTGCGCGACGATCACCGTGAACAGCCCCAGAGTCACGCCGAGCACCTGTGTGAAGGTGTCGCTCAGGGCAAGCCCCGTGACGATGCCGGGGAGGGCAATCGGGATCACCACCAGGAACGAGACCGTCTCCCGGCCGAAGAAGCGGAATCGCGAGACCGCGAAGGAGGCGAGCGTGCCGAGGATGAGGGCGATGCCCGTTGCCGCCAACCCGACCTTGATCGACGTGAAGAACGCGCTGCGCGCGGCGTGGTCGCGGAGGGCGTCGCCGAACCAGTGGGTCGTGACGCTCTCCAGCGGCCACTTCAGTGTCGTCCCGCCGTTGAACGCGTAGACCGCGATCACGATCAGCGGGATGTAGATGAAGGCGAGCGTGATCCCGACGCCGACTCGCAACAGGTTCTTGTACTTGGGGGAGAGGGTCATCGGATCGAATGCCCCGTCAACCAATCCACGCCCGTTTTGGCGGCTGCGAACCGGCGCCTGACGGCGTCCTCGGTCGGCCAGGTAGCGCTGCTACCTGGCCTCCCTGCGTCCTTGTCAGCCTTGGTTCTCGCTCGCCAAAGCCGCGTGTGGATTGATGGACGCGGCATTAGAGATGCTCGAAGGCCCCGAGGCGGCGGGCGATCAGCAGGTAGACGACCATCACCACGATCGGCACGGTCGCGAACGCGGACGCCAGCGGCAGGTTGTTGGTGTGGCTCGTGAAGACGACGTTCCCGATGAACTGGGTGTCGGGTGAGACCAGAGAAGGCGTGATGTAATCGCCCAGGGTCAGGGAGAACGTGAAGATCGATCCGGCGACGATGGCCGGGAAGGCGAGCGGCAGAATCACCCGCCGGAAAGTGCGCTGTGGCCTGGCGCCGAGGTCCTCGGAGGCGGACAGCAGGCTGTCCGGGATCCGTTCGAGGCCCGCGTAGATCGGCAGGATCATGTACGGGAGCCAGAGATAGCTCTCGACGATCCAGACCGCGGTCGCCCCGAAGCCCGGCCCATCGACGCCGATCGGATCGAGCGCCCAGTTGATCAGGCCGTTGGCGCTCAGCATCGTCTGCCAGGCGTAGACCTTGACCAGGTAGAAGGACCAGAGCGGCATCAGCACCGCCACGATCAGAAAGCCCTTCGCCCGAGAGGACGCGATCTTCGCCATGTAGAAGGCAATCGGGAAGGCAAGCAGCGCATCCGTCACGGTGACGGCAGAGGCGATGCCGATCGTCCGGAACGCCACCGTGCGGTAGACGTCGGTGTCCCAGAGCTCCTTGTAGTTGTCGAAGGTGAAGCCCTTGATCAGCTCGCCGCTGAGGGCGTCGACGCTCCAGAAGGCGGCGACCAGCATTACCGCCAGTGAGCCCAGGTAGAGGAGGACGAGCCAGGCGAGTGGCCCGGTCAGCAGAGTCCCCACCTGCAGACGAGGACGGCCATGGAAGAGGTCGGCGAACCTGCGGCCCGCCGACCTCTTCTGCGATCCGGCTGTTACGCCGGACGCTTCCATGACCCTTGAGTCAACCCTTGATCTCGGTCCATGCAGCGGACCAGTCGTTGTAGTCCTTGCATGTCTCACCGCGATCATCGCCGCAGTCAGCAACCGGCACCTTCCAGTAATACGTGTTCTTCCAGAAGTCCGGATCCGCTGCGTGGTACTCGTCGCAGAACTTCGGATCCGCCGGCAGATCGTCGGCCTTGGCCGCCGCCGTCAGCGTCGCCTCATCGCACGACTTGCTCTGGGCGGGAGCCTCACCGAAGTACTGAGCGACTTCGGCGTTGGCCTGGGGCGAAACGATGAAATCCATCCACTTGTACATGCAGTTCGGATGAGCCGCGTCCTTCGCGATCATCCACGTGTCGGACCATCCGGTCGCGCCCTCAGTCGGCTGGAACCCTGTGTCAGGTCCCGGTGCCTGCATCGGCTGGTCGTCGGCCAACAGGGCGAAGTACTGGTACTGCCATGTCGTACCGACCACCACGTCTCCATTGGAGAACGAGTTGATCTGCTTGAGCGCGTCGGACCAGTACTCGCCGACGTTCGCGTGCTGCTGCTTGAGCAGGTCGACGGCCGCGTTGAACTGGTCGTCGTCGAGCTCATAGGGATCCGTGATCCCCAGGTCAGGCTGGTGGGCCTTCAGGTACACGGCGGCATCCGCGATGTAGATCGGATCGTCGTACACGCTGATCTTGCCCTTGTACTTCGATGCCTGAGCGGGATCGAGCATCACGGCCCACGACGTCGGGGATGGCGTGACGTCGTTCGAATTCGACATCAACAGGTTCGCCCCGCGCCCGTGGGGGATCCCGTACGGGGTCCCGTCGAACGTGTTGTAGGGCTGGTCCTTGAGGTCGTCGAAAATCGTCTCGTAATTCGGCACCAGATCGGTGTTCACCGGGGCGACGTCACCACCGGAGACGAGCTTCGCGGTTGCGTTGCCCGAGGCCGAGACGCCATCCCATTGGCCGGTCCGCATCAGGTCGACCATCTCATCCGAGGTGCCGGCCTCCTTCAGCTTGATCTTGCAGCCCGTCTGCTGCTCGAAATCGGACTGCCACGGGTCAGCGACATATCCGGGCCACGCGACGAGGTTCACCTGCCCCTCGCCTTCCCCAACGGACTTCTGGGCGCTTCCGGTGTCGCTGTCGTCACTGCTTCCACCACAGCCGGCTATCACCAGCATGGTGGCGGCGAGCCCTCCGACGATGCCGGCGGGCAGCCAGGCGGAGCGAGCTCTGAGTCGGCTCACTTTCCTTCCTCCTCTCCCTTTACGGCGACGGTCTGATCCGCTCGCCATCCTATTTTCACTTTGCGGCCGCGTTGCGCCTGGACCTCCGCGGAGGTTGTCTCCAGGTTCTGGCGGACGATTTGAAGCTGGCCCCCTGATTCGAGGTCGACGAGATAGCGGGTGATCATCCCGGCGTAGGAGACGTCTTTGATCGTCCCCTCCTCAACATGAAGTCCCTTCGGCCCCTCGCCGTTCTCGATGATCGAGATCTTCTCGGGGCGCACGGTGAAGCGCTGGCCGTCGCGCTCCAGCAGGTTTGACACGCCGACGAAGCCGGCGACGAAGGCGTTGGTCGGGCGCTCGTAGATCTCGGTCGGCGCTCCGATCTGCTCGATGCCGCCCTCGTTGAAGACCGCGATCCGGTCCGACATCGTCAGCGCCTCCTCCTGATCGTGGGTCACGTAGATGAACGTGATCCCGACCGCGCCCTGGATCGACTTCAGCTCCACCTGCATCTGCTCGCGCAGCTTCAGGTCCAGGGCGCCGAGCGGCTCGTCGAGCAAGAGCACCCGCGGCTCGTTGACGATCGCCCGGGCGAGCGCGACGCGCTGCTGCTGGCCGCCCGAGAGCTGGTTCGGCTTGCGCGCCTCGTAGCCAGCGAGCCGCACCGTGGCGAGCGCCTCGGTGGCGCGCTTGCGTCGTTCGGCCTTCTCGACGCCCTTGACGCGCAGCCCGTAAGCGACGTTGTCGCCGACGGTCATGTGGGGGAAGAGGGCGTAGTCCTGGAAGACAGTGTTGACGGAGCGGTCGTAGGGGGGCAGCCCGGTGACATCCTTGCCGCCGAGCTCCACACGGCCGGTGTCTGGCTCCTCGAAGCCGGCGATCATCCGCAGGGTGGTGGTCTTCCCGGACCCCGAGGGCCCGAGCAGCGTGAAGAACTCCCCGTGTTTCACTTCGAGATCGACTCCGTCTACGGCAGCGACCTCGCCGTAGTGCTTGCTCACGTCCACCAGGCGGACGTCTAGATCCTCGGCGCCGGGTGTGGCGCCGGGCTCCTCCTCACTCGTCGCTGCCTGGGTCGAGGCTACGGCTATCTCCTTGGCTGGTTTCCGTACCGGGTCGCTGTGCGCACCGTATAACGCACCCCGTTGAGGCCATAGGTATAACCGAGCTTCGCCCTGCGTCGCGGAGACGCGATGGACAATCTTGCCGGGATGCCTTGGACATCCCGACTTCTACGTTCGGGAGTGTGGCCCTCCGCTCCGAAGTGGAGCGGCCTGGTCGCTTCGCCATATCGCGGCGACAAGCGGCCGCCCCACATAAGTCGCTACGGGCTTCGCCCTCCGCTCCGAAGTGGAGCGGCCTGGTCGCTTCG
>Ga0126307_10001616_pt1 | contig 14914 bp, 19 predicted proteins | sample Plot28_FD_89955 | JGI IMG/M metagenome (GOLD analysis project Ga0126307, IMG submission 89955) | Serpentine soil microbial communities from UC McLaughlin Reserve, CA, USA - Plot28 | ecosystem: Environmental > Terrestrial > Soil > Grasslands | place: USA: UC McLaughlin Reserve, Lake County... | reverse complement strand
TGGGTATTGGTCGACGCCGCAGTAGGGGCCCATTCTTCTCCTGGGCTTGAGCGCAAAAGAAGGTCGGGGTTCAATAGAGCCCCGACCTTTGTGCCATCTTGACTCCCTCGGCTTTGGAGAATGTTCGCTAGAATTCGCCAGGAGGAAGGAACGCGACGGAGGAGGAGGTCATGCTGAACTTTTTTGGCCGGCGGCGATCTGGGCGAAGAAGAACCCCCCGGCGCGGCGGGAGCCCTGGCGGATCTATGCAACAGGCAATCGGTGCGCTAGCCTTGGTCGTGCTGGTCCTCATCCTGTTGCGCGTGTTGGGGCTGTTATAAACAAACTCTCGGAAAACCCGCTCGGCCCCGGTCCGCTAGGGGGATGCTTAGGCGATTGGACTGGGGCTATCGGCAAAAGAGAGGGCTGGAGCCCCGACTAAGAGACCCCGGCCCAGAGCGGTCTATTCCGTCTATGCGAGAAAAAGGTATCCGCCCTGGGGATTCCCGTGACCACCACTGCGATCATCGACGAGGAGAGATCGGCGGCGGGCGTGGTCGTGTCTTGCCCAGCGTTCGGGTTGTCTCCATCCTTCGCCAATCGCTGCACGAGCCATGCACCGAATTTCTGTGCAGAATTCCGTTCTGCAGGCCTTGCTCATAAATCTCAATACTATGCTTGCTTTTTATGCAACCGCAGATCCTGCAGGGCTTGCACAAAAAGTCCCGTCTGCACAAAAAACTCAGCATTTTGCACAAAAATTACGAGCGGTTCCCGGCAGCGCTGCTCCTCTAGCCCGGCTAGGCGTGAACGGGTTGGCGGGGAGCTAGGGCAGCGCTTTCACCCAACTGCTTGAAAGGGGTGTTCTAGAGGTTGGAATCCTTACTCCCCTCGTGGTAGATCCTCCCGAAAGTCTATGCGGGCGAAGTCGCTCCGAGAGGGTTCTGGGAGAGCCACTCGATGACCTCCTCGGCGTTCTTGTTCGGGGGAAAGACGGGATAGAAGACCTTCTCTACCAGCCTATCTTTGGCCACGAAAGTGAGCCTCTTCAAAAAAACCGCTCCTTCGGCCTCGAAGGTCGGCAGACCCAGCGCCGTCGCGAACTCGAGGTCTTCGTCGCTAAGCAATTCAAAGGGCAGGTGCAGCCGCTCGGCAGCCTCCGCCTGGTAATCGGTGTCCTGGGTGCTCATTCCGTAGACCTGCACGCCGAAGTTGCGAAGCTCCGCGTGGTGATCCCGGAAAGAGCACGACTGCGGGCTGCATCCCCTGGCCCCGGGGATCTCATCCCACCCCTGCGGCAGATCCCTACCCGGTCTGCCCGTCATCGGGTAGCAGTACACTACGGTGCGACCCTCGAGGGACGAGAGGTCAACGACGTTGCCCGTCGTCGATGGTAAAGGGACGGAGGGTAACCGTGCTCCGCGCAGGTGCTCGGCCGCCCCGTCGTCTTCCGGCACCGGCAAATTCTCCGGCAGGTTCTGGAAACTGCCTTGGTCAGTCATGACGCTACTCCTCCTTACGCGAGTTGTGCAAACGTCAGCAAGCACGTGCCTCGTCAACTACTATACAAGAGTACTAGTAACGCGACATTAAGGAGGAGAGAAGCTTCATGTCGTCTTCCGGCATTGTCCGGTGGGGTGGGTTGGCGGCCATGCTGGGCGGCACCCTGGGCATAGTCCTAGCTCCTATCCTCGCTTATCTCTTGACCCCTTACTCGGGCGCCTACCTGATCTTCGGCAAGGGGTATTTCTTGGTCTACCTGGGCTGCCTGGCGGGGTTGATGGGTCTCAACGCCCAAAGGATGAGAAGCCCCAGACGGCCGAACATGGAAAGGCTAGGCCTCCGCGTAACCTTCGTCGGACTCGGTATATCTCTTGTGGGGGACATCCTCGCGTATTGGGGCGATATCTTCGGCGGAGAGTTGCTTGCGGAGGGAGAATTCACTGCCGTACAAGCTGGAGGGGTCATCATCGAGGTATTGGGACTCCTCCTCTTGCTAGTCGGCTCGGTGATTCTTGGCGTCACCTACTTGCGGGCAAACGTGCTGCCGCGCTTGCTCGCTTGGCTGCTCATCCTGGCGGGACCGGGCGGCGTTTTGCTCTCCGCTTTGCATTTTCCCAGCGGGACGATGCTGCTATTCTGTGTCGCCTGGGTGGTGCTCGGGTACACGCTCTGGTCGGGAAGGAGCACAGCAGCTGAGTATCCCTCACATGTGAATTAGGCGGGCTCGCCTAGCCGAAGGAATTTTGGGTCAGAACTTTGGGATTTTGTTTCCGAGTAGCTACGAGCCTGTTGAATAACACCTTTATGCCTCTTTCTGGCTCCACTTTAACGCCGAGAACACTGTTTATTAGGCTATTAGGCGTTTTGAGCCTACTTTGAAACCACCGATCGGTCTGGCGACGACTTTTTCAACGGGCTCGCCAGTCTTCTATTCCAAGACCTAGGTAAAGATGCTGTATAGTTAGTGCCATGTGAGCCTTTTGTAAGAGCAGGTGAGGGGTTGTGATGACGGAACTCGCGTCCGGCGGGGCGCTGGAGGCGGCCGCTTGGAAGGTCAAGAATCTGGACGACTTCGAGGCGAGGCTCGAGAGGGCCGCGCACAGGGTGGACGAGTTAGCCAAAACGCGCGGGGCGGCGGCGCTCGCGATCTACGAGGCCGCCCTGATGAAGAGCGGGCACCCAATGGAGGAGGTACGTGCGAAGGTCCGCGAGTTCGAGGAGACCTTCGAGGACGAGGAGGAGGAGCTGACGATACCGCGCGTCAGCGGCATCATGAACGTCGAAGGCGACGAGTGGTTCTTCGGAGACGAGGCTTTGAGGGTGATGACCGGGCAGCTCCTCGGGCAGTTCCAGCACCGGGTGGCCCAGTACAACTACGTGAACGAGCGCGAGGTCTTGAGGCGCTGGGCCGACGGATACGACACCCGGCTCTTCATCCGGCGACGCATCTACGAGACGGAGCCGATCGTCGGCGTGGTCGCCGGCTTCGATCTCCTGCTCGTTCAGTACCTGCGCGTGGCCGCGGGCGGCGACACGGTCGTGCCGTCCAGGGAGCTCGCGCGCGCCCTCCTCGCTCTCGACATCCTCGATGAAGAGGCCCAAGACGATGACTACGCAGTGCTAGCCGTCGCCGAGAACCTGGCCTTGCGCCTCGAGCTCCCCGCCCCGATCGTCGGCGAGATCCTGTACGACCTTGCCCGCGAGGGCCGCCTCGAGTTCCCCGAACCCCCGCCTGAAGTTACGGGCGAAGAGACCGAAGAAGCCGCGGCGAAGGAAGACACCGAGACGGAAGGGTAATCGGTGAGGCCGGCCTCCGGCGAGTGGGCCGAGCGTCGGGCCGTGCAGCGGGAGGCGGAGCGGGGGGAGGAATCCCCCAGGGTACAGGACCTCCAGGCCAAAGACACCTCGGGAGCCCGCGAGGAAGAAGGCGGAGAGAGACCCATCCCCGCTCCGCCCGAGGACGAGCCGCCGCAGAGCGCGTCGGGTAGGCGCGACGAAGGCTCGTAGTGCCCGGTACGGGGTCGCTCGGGCGTGAGCATTGCGGGCGGGTTCGAAATCTGTTTCGGTGATAGAATGGTCTTGGTCAAGGTTAATAATTCATAGACTAGCTTTTCCACACCTATACATGGCGGGATAGATCCAGGCAACAGGCAAACAAGGAGAGATCGGAGTATGGCGGATTCGAAGAAGCGTATCGCCCTAAAGCCCCACATGAAGCAGATCCGAGAATGGGTAAACGCGGGCAAGACGGACGAGTGGATCGCCGACGCTTTGGGTACCAGCGCCTCCTCCGTGCAATCTTTCCGCTCCCGCAACGATATCTACCGTCGCGACCGAGGAGCGGTCAGCGAGCAAGCGAGCGTCTTCGAGGGGGTCCTCGACCACGGCGAGCGCGACGGCTGGGGGATGTGGTTCGACCCCGCTGTGGCGGACGACCCAATCTGGAAAGAACACTGGGCCGGCGTCGAGTCGGTCGTGGTCAAGGTGGCCGAGGATTCGATAGTCCTGGAGGCCGTCAAAGACGCCCCGCAGGGTCCAACGCAAATCGCCGTGCAGGACGAGACCGGCGACGGCTCTGAACCACAAGCCACCTTCCCCGTCGAGACCGCCCCGGCTCCCGTGGCCGCCGCTGAGCCGGACCGGGAGCAGGGCCGGGTGAAGTGGTTTGATCCCGAAAAGGGCTACGGTTTCCTGGTGCGACCGACCGGCGAGGACCTCTTCGTGCACCACTCAGAGGTGATCGGTGACGCTTCAGCGTTGGAGCCCGGCGGCGAGGTCGAGTACGTCGTCGGCAGCAACGACCGGGGCCCGAACGCCCGCGGCGTCCGCCTAGTGGGGTAAAGGCTTTGCTTTTTATCTACTAGCGGTCAGCAAGGAGCCGAGGGAGTCCCTGCCGCGTGTTCCCCGCGTCCCGCGCCAGCCCGTTGCATCGCAAAAGCCGCGAGCGCCACGGGAGAAGTGCCTAACAGCTGATACCTGACGGCTATCTACGAGAGAAGTGCTTCGTGGAGGCGAGCTCCAAGAGCCGAGGTGCTGCGTCGGGCTCCGAGAGGTTCCAGAGGATGCGGGTGAAGGAAGCGTTCGGGGCGCGTTCGAGGCCGGGGAGAATCCCGGGCCCGAAGCGGTCCCGCAAGAACGCGCGCATGATGCCGCCGTGCGAAACGACCACGGAGGGGCCGTCGGCGCTCTCGGGACGAGATAGGATCCCGTAAACGGCCCTCTCGAACCGTTCCCGTATCCCCTCGTCGGTCTCGGCCCCCGCAAGCGTCCAACGCTCCTCTTCGGGCAGGGCGAGAAATTTTTCGACGAACGCGGGATTACTGGCTTCTTGTTCGGCCCAGGTGTGGCCTTCGAGTACGCCACCGTAGCGTTCCATGAGGTCCGACATGGGCACCACGCTACTGGAGTAGCCGGCCTCGCGTGCCACTATCTCGGCGGTTTCGAAGGCCCGAGAGAGGGGGCTGGCGTAGATACCAGAGAGCCTCGTTCCTTTCAAGGCCCGGCCCGCGTAGGCGGCCTGTTTACGGCCCTCTTCGGAGAGGGGGAACTCCAACTGGCCCTGCCAGACGCCGGACGCGTTCGCGGTGGACTGGCCGTGGCGGAGCAGGATCATCTCCCGCTGCCCGTTCCCCCGATCAGAACTCATGCGATCCATGTTCATGCGCGTGAGTTAGTATACTAGGGCGACCTGCGGCAAACCGCTTTCGAAACGTAACTCTCGATGCTAAAATTCCCACGACTTTTGGTCCATATGACGGGGGGAGTACTTATGTTCTGGAGGCGCCGGGAGCGCGAAACGCCCAGAGAACAAACTAGGGCTTCCGGTCCTTTGGCCGAGCCGCAAGAAACCTCGACATCAGGCCCCCCCACACAAGCCATTGAGCTAGAGCGCGACGCCCCTCGTGCGGCTTCTATTACCCGGGTCGCCGAGGAGTTGAGGCAGCGCGGCGAGGAGGTCGTTGAGCTCTTTAAGGAGATCTCCTCTCCAGCGGGCCAGGCGGTTTTGCCGATCTACCTCCGCCGCGACGGAGAGGAAGTCTTCGTCGAGGTTGAGACCGGCCCCTGGGAGGGAAGGACAGTGGAGGGCGTCCTGAGAATCGCGGCCGTGCTCCGCGGCACGGAGCATTCGGGTGCGACGCTGGAAGTTCTGGGCGCCTACCCCGTGCCGGAGGAGGTCAGCTATTTCTGCGGGCGCTCGCCAGCCGCCCTCTTCCAACTGGACCTAGTCCCATACGACGATCTGGAGAACCCCGGGGCCTGCGCCGAGTCGTTCAGGAGCGCCGCCGAACGGCACTGGGATTTGAACCTCGACTACGATCCCGGGGAGTTGCCCCTGGTGGAGGAGCTGCTGCTCGCGGCCTTCGAAGATGCCGAGAGCAGGGCGCGCGCCCCGGTACTCGACGCGCTCGTGCACGGTCTCGGTTGCTACATCGGCGAGACAGTGCGGCGCCACGCTGCGCCGCAAGGCTCGTGGCGTCCGGCCATGGTTTGGGGTGAAGGAGTCGTGCTCGAGTTTCCGGGCCTCGACGCCGATCCTATCGGCGAGGCCCGCGCTTTTCTGGAGAGCGGCACTGAGGATTCCGTAGCCTACTACGTCAATTACGCCCTCGAAGAGCTAAACGGCCAACGAGAGCCGAACGGCTAATCGAAGCGCCTGCGGAGCTCGCGGATGATGTCGGAGGAGTCCACGAGCACCTCATCGTCTACAGTGAGGATCGGGATCGCACGCTGCCCGGAGAGCTTTATGACCTCTTTCCGACCGTCGGCATCGGCGTCGACCGCCTCGTAGGGAAGGTTCAGCCTCTCGAGCTCGTTCTTGACCCTCCGGCAGTACGGGCAGTAGTCGCCGGTGTAAAGATTTATCCTGGCGTCTCGCGTCTGAGGCTGTGCCACGGTCTTCCTCCTAAACTCGTAATTCTTCGTGCCCCAAGCTCTCGGGGCATAGAGATTATACTGCGCTGTCCGCGCTATCTGTGTTATTCAGCCAGCTCGACTATGAGCTCGACTTCGATAGGGGCGTCCAAGGGGAGCTCGGCGACGCCGACGGCGGTGCGGGCGTGGTGACCTTTCTCGCCGAAGAGCTCGCCGATGAGATCCGAGGCCCCGTTCATGACCCCCGGCTGGCCGTTGAAGCCGGCGGCGGAGGCGACGTAGCCGGTTACCTTCACGACGCGACGCACGTTCTCCAAAGAGCCGGCCTCCTCCTTGAGGGCGGCGAGGGCGTTAAGGGCGCACAGGCGGGCGGCCTCCTTCGCGTCTTCGACGGAGATTTCCTGGTCGACTTTGCCGGCGTACAATAGCTGCCCCTCCCTGAAAGGGAGCTGGCCGGCGGTGAAGACGAGGGCGCCGGTGCGGGTCGTGGGGACGTAAGAGCCGGCGGTGTGGGGGACGGTAGGGAGCTCGTAACCGAGGCCTCTCAGCCGGTCTTCCACCCCTTCGGACACCTAGTTCAACGCCTCTTCGTACTCGGTCGAGTCGTAGAGCAAAGGGTAGTCGGACCTGTAAGACTCGCCGGCGATGACCTCACCGATAAAGACGGTGTGGTCGCCGGCGCGAGCGGTGTCGAGGACCCTACAGTCGAGGTAAGCCAGACAATCGAGAAGGATGGGAGAGCCGTTGGGGGACTGGCCGTAGGGGATGCCATAGAGCTTGTCGTGGTACTCGCCGCTAGTCTCGGCGAAGTGCGTGGCGACGTCCACTTGATCGTCGCGCAGCACGCTCAAAGCGAAGGTCGAGCTATCCAGGACGACGCCGTGGGTATAGCGGTCGTCTCGCACGGCGACGGCGACGTAGGGGGGGCGTTCGGAGACCTGGGAGACCCAGGAGGCGGTCATGGCCGCCATCTCGCGGCCCCTCCGGGACCCGAGCACGTAGACGCCGTGGGTGAGGTTAGCTAGAGCGCTTGAGATGGGGCTCGCTTCATGCTCCGGTCTGTCCACCACCATCCTTTCTGTTCGTGGATGTAACGCAAGTATTGTACCAACCCGCGGAGATGCGGAAGGGTTTCGCGAGTATAATCGCGCTCGTGCGCGCGAAGTATAGATGGAGAAGGTCGGGTTGTCTCAAGGTCTGAGCGTCGCGCTAGTCGGGGTGGGTTTCTTACAGGCCGTGGTGTACCTGTTGTTCGTCCGATTCATCGACCTCTACGAGCGAGAAGAGCTCAAGTACGTGATCCCGGTCTTCGCCTGGGGGTTCCTAGTCGCGACGACGGTCTCGCTCTTCTTCAACACCCTGTTCGCCGTGACCTTGGGCACGGTGGTGAGGGATGCCCAGGTGGTGGAGTTCTTCACGGCGGTGCTGGTAGCACCCGTAGTCGAGGAGTGCGCCAAGGGGCTCGCGCTCCTGATCGCCTTCGCGGTCGCGTTGTTGGTTTCTTTGCGGCGCGGGGCGCTCAAGTTCTCGGGTGTGATGGACGGCATCGTGTACGGGTCGGCGGTGGGGTTCGGGTTCGCGATCGCCGAGGACATCCTCTACGGCGTCCAGTTCGGCGAGGAGCTCTTCGTGGTTCGGCGCGTTTTCGGGGGCTTCGCTCACGCGGCGTTCACCTCCCTCACCGGAATCGGGATCGGCCTCATCCCCTGGGTGCGCTCGTGGGCTTTGAAGGTCCTCCTGCCGATCTTGGGGCTCGCGGGCGCGATCCTGCTGCACGCGACCTTTAACTTCGCGGGGGCGCTCTTCGGGCCCCTGGCCTATGTCATAGGGTTCCTCGTGCTCCTACTGTACGTGCTCATCATCGTGGTCTGGCTCGCCGTCGAGCGCCGGACCATCCGGGAGGAGCTCAGGGACGAGGTCGCTGCGGGCACCATAAGCGAGGGCGAGTATGCCATTCTCCCGACTTACTTCCGCCGGAAGTTCTACTACCTCGGCCTGATCTTCACCGGATACCTCGGGGAGTGGCGCCGCGCCCGCAAGGTGCACGAGGCCGCGGTGAACCTCGCCTTCACCAAGCGCCTGAGCCGCCACTCCTACGCCTCCCCCCAGGCGAGCCGGACAGAGCACCTCAGGCGACGCGTAAACGAGCTGAGGAGCGGGCACCCCCTGCGGGTCAGCTCCTGAGCAACCCCTTGGACGGACTACCACAGGCCACCGGTGTGATACTGGCCGGCGGGAGGAGCCGCCGAATGGGCCGGGACAAGCTCCCGCTGAAGATCGGGGACGCCGCGCTGCTCGATCGGGTCCACGGCGCCCTGGTCTCCCGCTGCGAGGAGATACTCATCGTCGGCGATGGGGGACACGTCCCCGCCGGGGCCCGCCAGATCTCCGATCTGCGTTCCAGCCGCCAGGGCCCGCTCGCCGGCATCGAAGCCGGTCTCTTCGCCGCGAGGTACCGGTCCATCTTCGTCGCGGCGGGCGACATGCCGTACCTTGCGGGCGATCTCGTGAGACACTTGCTCGGCTGCCTCTCCGATAACGTCCCGGCTGTGGTGCCCGACCTCGGCGGGCCACACCCCTTATGCGCCGCGTACGGACGCGAGGTCTTGTCCGCTGCGAGCGCGGCCCTGGATCGGGGCGTGCGGTCCGTGCGCGAGCTGCTCGAGAACCTGCCGGGGGTACGGTACGTTGGAGAAAAAGAGCTGCGTCAGTTCGGCGATCCTAACCTCCTGCTCACGAACGTCAACTCGCCCGAGGACCTCGACCAGGCACGGGCCGCGCTCCGCGAAGGGGCGACCCACCGCAGAGGATGAAGGAGGCTACACCATCGACCGTACCCTACTCCCTCCTCGGGGAGATACGGGCGCTAGTGCGGTTGTATCGCGGCGAACCGGTGCTGGAGGACGATGCTCCGGGAAGCCCCGAGACGGTAGTGGTGCTCGGGACGCAGGTATTGCCCGGCGGGAGGCCGAGCAGGACGCTACGTGCCAGGGCTTTGTACGCGGCCCGTCTCTATGCCGGAGGGGAAGTGGCGCTCGTGATACCGACCGGCAGCATCGGAAAGCACCCGCCGAGCGAAGCGGAGATAGCGGCGAGGATACTGCGGGAGGCGGGGGTGCCCGACGAGGTCGTCCTTATCGAAGAGGAGGCCCGGAGCACGCGCGAGTCGGCACGGCTGGTAGCGGCGATGGCAGAGGAGAGGGGGATACGGGGTGTGGTGCTCGTCACGGACCCATTACACTGCGTGCGGGCGATAGAAGCGTTCCGGACGGAGGGCCTAAAGACGCGGGCGTCACCGGTGTATAGTAGCCCGATGTGGCGCTCTACGCGGATGCGCCGGGAACAGTTCTTGAGGGAGATCGGGGCCCTCCTTTGGTACAGGCTAAGGCGAGGAAGCGCGAAGCAGAGAGCAAGGTCGCGCTAGCGGCCGTGGCCGTGGGTGTGCTTGCCGTCTCCGCCGCGGCGATCTTTATCCGCCTCGCGGACGCGCCCGCGCTTGCCGTTGCATTCTGGCGGAACTCTTTGGGTGTGCTCGTGCTCTTGCCTCTCGCCCTCTACCGACGAGAGACGTTCCCGCGGGGGCGGGCCCTTCGGGTCGGTATCGCCTCCGGGGTGGCTCTGGGGGCGCACTTCGGGTTCTGGATCTCCTCGCTCGGCTACACGAGCGTGGCGGCAAGCGTGGTGCTGGTGTGCACTCAGCCGGTCTTCGTGGCGATCCTCGCGTACCTCGTCTTCGGGGAGCGAACCTCGCCTTTGTCCTTCTTCGGGATCCTGGTTGCGATCGCCGGCACGGTGGTCATAGCCTCGGACGGGTCGGTGGGCTCGGCCATGTTCTTTGGTAACACGCTCGCCCTGATCGGCGCGGTGGCCGTCGCCGTCTACGTCCTGATCGGGAGGTCTTTGCGCACTACGGGCGGCGTGGGCGTCCTGCCGTACTCGCTCGTGGTCTACGCCGCGGCATCTGCAACCCTTGCGCCGGCGACCCTGTATGCGGGCGCGCCGCTGTGGGGTTACTCTGGAGAGACGTGGTGCTGGCTCTTCGCTATCACACTCGGACCCCAGATTCTGGGCCACACCGTCTTCAACTGGGCCTTAAGGTACATCGAAGCCTCCATAATCTCTGGCACGATCCTCGCCGAGCCGGTAGTCTCGGCGCTTTTAGCGTGGCTGATCCTCGCCGAAAAACCCGGCCTCGCGACCCTCCTCGGCGGCGCGGTCGTACTCTTTGGCCTCTTCCTCCTCCTGCGCGGCTACCACGTTCCGCGTAAGGAAGCTCCCCCGGCCGAACCGGTGGCTTAGGAAGCTGAGAGCGTTCACCCTGTCAGCAAAACCTTAGCGGCATAGCTTCGCGTACCGAGCGGACGTTACCGGCTCCTCGCGGTCATACCAGCAGAAGGTAGGGAGCAAATGCTGCGGGCTCGCGCGACGGTAGTGAGACCCGTGGCCAATATCTGACTGTTGATCGCTCGACAAGCTGATATTCTCACGCTCGTGGACGGAGGCGTGTTCTTCGGAAGTAGCTTTTGAGCCCGCTTAGGGCGGGGTTCGCCTACGGAGTGGTGGCGGCCCTCGTCGCGCTGGTCACGGAGCTGCGTTTTCTCCTCATAGACCCGCAAGGGATACCCGACTGGATCCTCACGGTCATCGAGGAGTTTCGCACCCAGCTCGCTCTGGCCACGTACCTCTTCCTGGGCATCCTCGCCGCCCTCCGGGTACGTCCGACACGCCTCGACCCCGACGTTCCCTACCGCTCCCTGCTGCTACGCGATTGCGTGCTGGCCTCGACGGTGGTCGCCGTCATGGTGGGGGCTACGCTCTTCGTCGTTACCGCGCTCAACGCCACGCTCTTCGCTGACGCGTTACGCGACTACGCCCGCGATGCGGCGCCAAGCATAGTCGCCTATAACGAGAAGGTAGCCGGCCGAATCAGCGACCCTCCCCCGATCCCCACCGTCGAAGAGGTCGAAGAGGCACTCCAACCCCCCGTCCTGAGGGACCTGGGACGCTCCATGTTCAACCTCGTCCTGCGGGCGCTACTACTCGGCTCCGCGGGTGCGCTGGTCGGCGCTTTACGCGGCTCTTTTGGTTCGGTATCTGACGCTGGAAGACGTACCCCGCCCGCGGAGAAGGGGAGCGTCTCGGGCAACGGGAAGAGTGCGCAAGGGTGACCCGGCTTCGCGGGCCAACGGTTGCGGCTGCCTTGCTCACCGACGCCGTCTTCGGGGAGCCGCCCGAGGCCGTGCACCCGATCGTCCTCCTGGGCTGCGCTGTATCGGCCTTCGAGGAACGGGCTTTCACCCTCAAAGGCGCTCGCCAGAGAAGGTTCGCGGGGCTCCTCCTGGCCGTGACGCTGCCCGCGATTTCCTTCGCCCTCGCCCGTATGGCTATACGCCTCGCGTCGCCGAGGCTCCGGTGGCCCTTCGAGATCGTGCTTCTCAGTAGCGCCCTCTCGATGCGCGGCCTCGCCCGGTCAGCCCTCGCCGTCGAACGCGAGCTAGAGGGCGGGGATCTGCTAACGGCCCGCGTTCGCGTCGGGGAGCTCGTCGGGCGCGACACGGCTCATCTCTCCCCGCACGAGGTAGTACGGGCGGCTATCGAGTCGGTTGCGGAGAATACTAGCGACGGCGTCGTCGCCCCGATGTTCTACGGCCTCCTGTGGGGAGCGCCCGGCGCTCTGGCGTACAAGGCCGTGAACACTTTGGACTCTATGATCGGCCATACGCACCCGCCCTACGAAGACCTCGGGTGGGCCTCCGCCCGCCTGGACGACTTCGCCAACCTCCTCCCGGCCCGACTCACGGCGCTTTTCGCCGCCGCCGTCTCCGACTCTGTGGGAAGCGCAGCTACTATCTTGATCATCGCTCGCCGTTACGGGCCCCTGGCGAAGAGCCCGAACGCCGGCTGGGCCGAGGCCGCATTCGCCGGTGCCTTGGGCCTCAAACTCGGCGGCTCGAACTCGTACAGCGGCGTGCTCCGCCCCGGCCCCACTCTCGGAGAGGGCCGCCCGCCGGAAGCTGCCGACATCCGGCGGGCGGTGAGCCTCATGCGCCGGGTATGTCTTCTCCTCGGCGCCTTAGTCTTCTCGGCGACCCTCGCGGGGGAACGTCCTGGTGGTTAGGGGCTGGGTTGCCTCTCCGGATGGCAGGCACCACGGCGCTCACCGCGACGAGGCCGCGCGGGATCTGGGCGCAAGCTCGGACAGCTTTTTGGATCTCAGCGCGAACATCAACCCTTTGGGGCCACCCGAAGCGGCACTCGCCGCTGCCTCGCGAGCCCTGCGCGAGGATACCGAACGCTACCCGGACCTCCACTACCCGGAGCTGCGCGCGGCCCTCGCCGGCTACCTCGGGGTGTCTCCCGAGGTGGTGTTGCCCACGAACGGTGGGGCAGAGGCGCTGTTCCTAGCCGCCCGCGTCGCGGCGGAGTGGTTTGTTCGAAATGTTCGAAAGAAGGCCGTCATTCTGGAACCCACGTTCAGCGAGTACGCCGCCGCCGCCCACGCTGCTGGCTTCGAGGTCGTACGAGTGGTGGCCTGGCGAGCTGCATCGGATTTTCGCCTGGATCTCGCCGCCCTCGACGAGGCGCTCGTGAATGGGCGCGACGTCGGCCTCGTCTTTCTTTGCAACCCCAACAACCCGACCGGCGACGCCATACCGTGCGAGGAGGTGCTGTCCTTAGCGGAGTGGGTCCGGGGGGCGGGGGCCGCCCTCGTGGTAGACGAGGCCTTCGCGGACTTCGTGCCGCCTTTGAGCGTCGCTGGGAAGGTCGGTAGGGACCTCTTCGTGGCCCGTTCGTTCACCAAGTTCTTCGCGATGCCCGGGCTGAGGCTCGGCTGCCTCGTCGCCCGTGATCTCGAGCGTGTCAGGGCCTTGCAGCCTTCGTGGTCGGTGAACGCGGTAGCGGCGGCTGCCGGGGTCGTAGCCGCCGGTGATACGGTATTCGCAGAAGCCACCATTGCGGAGGTGGAGATGAGGCGTCGGGAGCTCTTCTCCGCTTTAGGAGGGTTGCCGGGGATCACGCCGTATCCTAGCGCGGCGAACTTCCTGCTTGTGCATGGTCCGGAAAGGTTGCCGGAGGAACTCGCAAGGAGGGGAGTCTTGGTGCGTAGTTGCGAGCCTTTCCTGGGGCTCGGGCCGGGCTTCTTCCGGGTGGCGGTGCGGAGTAAAGAGGAGAACGAACGTTTCGTAGGTGTGCTGCGTTCGTTTCTCGGGTCGCCGCTGGGGGGGGCATCGTAGCCGTACGTGCCCTCATCCTCGGCGGCGCCCGGAGCGGCAAGAGCGCCTTCGCCGAAGAGTGCGCGCTAACCCTCAGCGGCGGAAGCGTCCTGTACGTCGCGACCGCCCTCGCACACCCCGATGATCCGGACCTCCTGCGGCGCATAAAAGAACATCGCCAAAGGCGACACCCTGATTGGGGCCTCCTGGAGCTTTTGGGCGGGAGCCTGGACCCGGTTCTTGAAGCCGCTGGCGCTTGGGACGTAGTGTTGCTCGACTCCCTTACCCTGTGGGCGTCGGCCCGGGCGTACTGGGGAGAGGAGGGCGGGACGCTGGAGGAGTTCGAGTGGTTCGTGGAAAGAGTAGGCCGCATGCGCGAGCCTGTGATCCTGGTGAGCGACGAGGTGGGCTTAGGGATGGTGCCAGAGAACGCCGAAGGGCGACGGTTCGGTGACCTCCTCGGCCTCATCAACCAACGCGCCGCCGCGGCCGCCGAAGAGGTGCACTTCTGCGTCGCTGGGATAGCACACAGGATCAAGTAAGAGTGCGCGCGCTCCTGGCTTTCTTCACGGCGCTGCCGATCGAAGCCTCCGGCTCTTCCTTGGAAGATGCCGCCCGCAGGACATACCTCCTCCCCCTCGTCGGCCTCCTCGCTGGCCTCCCCGGCGCGGCGCTTCTCCTGCTCGCCAACGACGTGTTGCCCCCAGGAGTAGCCGCCACCCTCGCGCTCGGGGCCGTGCTCCTGGCGACCGGCCTACACCACACGGACGGCGTGCTGGACGTGGGTGATGCCTTCATGGTCCAGGGAAGCCCCGAAAGACGCCGGGAAGTGCTCAAGGACGACCGCGTCGGCGCCGGAGCCATCGGGGCGCTCTTCGTCGTCTACGCTCCAACACTCGCGGCGCTCGCGGCGCTCAACGTCTCTCCGGTAAGAGCGGCCTCGGCGCTCCTCGCGAGTGAGGTCACCGCACGTTCTGCGATGCTTCTCCTGCTCGTCTTCGGCAGGCCCGCCGAAGAAGGCTCCTCCTCCGTCCCGTTTGTCCGTTCGCTCAAAGAGGGGAGCCGTAGGGTTGCCGCGCTCTCTTTTGCGCTCGCGCTCCCGCCGCTGGTCGCGCTGCCGCTCGGATGGTATGCGCTTCTCCTGGCCCTCGCCGCACCCGCAGCGACGACCTCCTTCGCGCTCGCGCTGGCGAAGAGGGCCTTCGGGGGGCTAAGCGGCGACGTCGTGGGCGCCACGGGAGAGCTGGCCCGGGCTGTGCTCCTGGTCGCGCTCTCCGCGATTTAGCAGTCAGGTATCAGCGGAAGGACAGATCCTGATACCTGACTGCTAATGCCTAAGACGCCAG
>Ga0126307_10001615_pt1 | contig 14917 bp, 9 predicted proteins | sample Plot28_FD_89955 | JGI IMG/M metagenome (GOLD analysis project Ga0126307, IMG submission 89955) | Serpentine soil microbial communities from UC McLaughlin Reserve, CA, USA - Plot28 | ecosystem: Environmental > Terrestrial > Soil > Grasslands | place: USA: UC McLaughlin Reserve, Lake County... | reverse complement strand
ACACGACTTCGCAAAACACAGCCTTCCTTTTGATTATGGCAGGGCTGCTCATTGTTAGCGGTTATACCTCTATCAATGCAATAGTAAAGGCAGAACTGTTTCCGAGCGAAGTGCGTGCGTTGGGTGTTGGCCTTCCGTATGCACTCACGACTGCTCTATTTGGTGGCACAGCCGAATACGTGGCCCTGTGGTTTAAAACCAAAGGCCATGAATCTTATTTTTATTGGTATGTAACCGGCTGTATTTTTATTTCTTTACTAGTATATACAATGATGCCGGATACAAGGAACAACTCATTATTAGAAAAAGAATGAAACCCTTTGCAATTAGTGCACCACATGCACCAGGCTTAAAGTATCGTCACATAATAACATGTTATTACAATTTAAAACAATGCAATTCATACGTGGTTTGTAACAATTCATCCCTTCGAAGATTCAACTAGCAAGGTAGCTAAAACAGTAAGGCAGTAAAGATGTTAAATTGTGAATCAATGGCGTTTCATGTTGATATTCCAAAATACAGCAACAAGGACATCCCTATCATGGTGGGGACTATGTTTCCGATGACCCTATTGATGAATTATTTTCTTTTTGGCAGTCGTTACTTTAAAGAAGTAAGCGTTTTTATTTGGGCCACTTTGGTCACCTTTCTCCTGCTGTGTATTGCCTTTAGCATCTATGGGTTTGTGGCTATTTCTTTACGCAGAAGGTTTCCCGGGGACCATGAATTATTTAAACGTTTGGCTATTTGCATCACCATTTTCATCATAATGACCGGTGTCTATCTTTCTATTGTATGCCGGGGATATGACCTTTTCAACTTTATGGGATATGAATACGATGAAAGAAACTTTGCAAAATGCTTTGTCACCTTTGTGGTGATGAATGTATTTCTGACTTTTTTAAATGAAGGTGTTTCAAGATTTGAAAACTACCGGGCAACACATACTGAAACTGAACAGCTGAAAAAAGAATACATGCAAAGCCAGTTGTTGGGCTTGAAAAGCCAGATGAATCCTCATTTTCTTTTTAACGGGTTAAACACTTTATCGAGCCTGATCCAGGAAGATGCGGAAAAAGCAGAAGACTTTCTCGACCATATGAGCAAAGTTTATCGGTATCTGCTTCGCAACAATGAGGAGCAACTGGTAGAATTGCAAACCGAAGTTGGCTTTATCAGGTCATACTATTTTTTATTAAAAGCACGATATGGAGACGGTTTAAGCTTATTAGTGGATATCGACAGCGTGTATTATCACCACCGGGTTCCACCTCTTACGTTGCAAATGATTTTTGAAAATATTTTAACCCTTAATACTATAACTAAAAACCGTCCTTTAGTAATTGAAATAAAGACAATGGATGGGAAACTGGTTATAAAAAATACCGTACAGCCCAAATTAAACTGTAGTGACTGTTTTGACCAGGGCATTGAAAATATCACCAAAAAATTCAGGCTTCTTTGCCAAAAAGAAGTTATGATTGAAGAAACACCTGAAGAAAGAACCATACGGCTGCCATTAATACCTAGTAAAGAACTGATTGAAGCATGAAGAAGTGGATAAATCCAAGCAAAGTTGAATGGAGGTCGCATTTTGTAATGATGCCTTTCATATGCTTATTGGTGAATTATCTTTTGTATGGAAACAGGATATTCCATGACGCTGAGTTATGGCTTTTTTCCTTCCCTATCATTTTCCTGGTGGGATGCGTTTCGTGGTATATCCAGATAGCAATTATGAAGCGGCTCAGGACCCGGTTTCCCCACATCAAACAAACGCGTACACGTTTAATCATCTTAGGTGTAGCTCATTTCCTAATACGATCTTTAGCATTCAGTTTTATATTCTATTCCTTTGATGCCATTCATTTTTTAGGCTATAATCTAAACACTGATCAACTTGAAATTGCTATCTATTGCAGTTTGGCTCTTACCCTGATGGCTACGTCAATGTGGGAAGCTGACTATACATTCCACCAGTTGAAAACATCGGCTAACGAAAAGGAAAAGCTGGAACAGTTAACCATTCAGCAGGAGTTTGAAACCCTGAAGAGCCAGGTGAATCCTCACTTTCTTTTTAATTGTTTTAATACGTTGTCGTCCCTTATCTCGGAGGACCGGAAACAAGCAGAGGTCTTCTTAAATGAATTAAGCAAGGTCTATCGTTATCTTTTGCGAAATAACCAGGATGGACTGAGCACCTTGCAAACAGAGATACGTTTTATTGAGTCGTATTATCGCCTTCTAAAAACAAGACACGGGGACGCCGTCCAAATAGAAATAGAGTTCGATAAAAAATACGAAAATTATCTTCTCCCTTCGCTAAGTCTTCAGCTATTAGTTGAAAATGCAGTAAAGCATAATGCACTTTCTAAAAACAAGCCATTAGTAATTGATATTTTTACTACTACTGGCAACAAATTGGTAGTTTGCAATAACCTGCAAGTAAGAAAGATCAAGGGACCATCAAATAAAATTGGTTTGGATAATATAAGGAGTAAATATGAGTTGTTGAACCAGCCGGGATTCCAGGTATTAGAAGACGTTACCACTTTTAGTGTGGTTTTACCTTTAATATGGAGTAAGGTTTCGGATCAAAAATTAGTCACTATCGAACCACTATAAATCAGGCATATGAAAATTTTAATTGTTGAAGACGAAGAACTAGCTGTAAAAAAATTAAAAAAGACCTTACTAAGTGTAGACGAATCGGCAACTGTAGTTGGTGAAGCCGATAGTATAAAAAGTACGGTCAGTTGGTTGCAAAGCAACCCATCTCCGGATCTTATCCTTATGGATATTGAACTCGCGGATGGACAAAGCTTTGAGATTTTTAATCATGTACAAGTAAAAAGCCCGGTCATCTTCATCACGTCCTATGACGAATATGCATTAAAAGCTTTTAAAGTAAACAGTGTTGATTACTTATTAAAACCGGTACAAAAAGAAGACCTGCATGCTGCGCTTGAAAAATACCGGGAGATGAAAAAAATATATACCCCTGAGGCAGGTACACCGCAGATTCTCATTGAAGACCTGGTAAAAGAGCTCCAACAAAAATTACAGACAAAGGAATTTCGCAAACGCTTCCTGGTAAAACATGGACAAAAACTGGTTTCTGTTGAAATAGATGACATAGCCTATTTCTTTAGTGATGGCCGGCTCAACTTTTTTAAAACAGTAGACAATAAAAAGTATGTAGTGGATTATACTATGGACGAGTTAAATGAAATGCTTGACCCAGACAAGTACTTCCGCATTAGCCGTTCCTTTTATATTTCCGTGAACAGTGTTTCGCAAATTCATGATTATTTCGGCAATCGTTTGTTATTACATTTAAAACCGGAAACTGAAAAAGAAGCCATCGTAAGCCGCGAAAAAGTAACAGAGTTCAAAACCTGGTTGGGAAAGTAAGTAATCGAATAAACTACGGCAACAAGAGTTAAAATTCCGGAATAACTAAATCCTTAAAGGGATGCAAAGCATCTTAAGACTGCATGCCTTTAAGGATTTGTTATGTAAAATAGTAGCAGAAGGCCGCTTATTTTATCTCCTACCTATCATCACCTTAGGTTTACATACAAAACCACAGAAAAGCTTTTATTATCTGCTATTACATCCATGGTTGCACCTAGTTCTACTGTTCTTTTATGAATTGTCTTCTGAAACTTATTTTTGAATTCTTCTGTCATCTCATCACACTCAGAAAGTATCTCGATCATCATTTTAGACTTTACCTGGTTGATGTTCACGAATATTTGTCGGCAACATATATTATCAAGAAGAAAGGTCATCGATTCCTTGTAAAAGAAAAAAAGGTCATGCCTGAATTTCATATCCAGTTCAAGGGCTTGCACTTTATGATCAAGGATCAGGTCTATATCCACATCATAAGAAGCCCTCATCCCCTCTGTTAGTTCTTTAATACGAAGCACTGTTTTACGCATGCTGTCGTTCTGTGGATCAATGCTCCACAGCATGTCATCCATAGCTTCCATCATATACCGACTTTTGGTGCTGATCTGGCCTATAAATTCTTTTGACTGCTCAATGTTCTTATCTGCTTTGATCTTAGCAATTTCGCTTAGCACATTAATGTTATTGAGTGTATTGCTTATCTCTGTATGCAGGTTCGCTGCAATTTCTCTTCGCATTTCCCGCAGGGAGGTTCTCTTGCTTATACGCTCCTTATCAATTACGTAGAGTATAGTTACAACTAACAAAATAACCAGGCCGTAGAACCACCAGGTATTCCAGAAGGGAGGCCGTACTAAAATAGGAATAGAAGCAATTTCTTTGCTGGTAATTCCATCTGTATTTTCACTTTTTACTTTAAAGGTGTAGTAGCCCGGCGGTAGATAATTATACGTTGCTTCAATAGGGCGATCGGTGTGAATCCAATCTTTATCCAGGTTTTCCAACATATAATAAAAGTGCACTTTAGTTTGCTGTAAATAACTTAATGCACTAAAATCGATACCAATAGCTGTATGATCGTAACTAAGAACTACCCTGCCAGACCTAGAAAGTGAGTCTATGGACAGAGGTTTACCTCCCAGCATAAACGAAGTAAGGTAGGGTTTTGGCGGAGTATGCTGTTGCCCAAAAGTTTCCGGATCAAAAACAAGAAAATTATGCTCCGTAAAAAAAACAAGTCGCCCGTCTTTTAATTCCTGCACGCCAGTTTTAGAAAACTTATCGTACGCTATTCCATCCCTGCGGTCAAAATAACTAACCAGTCTTTTTTGCAGGTTTACCCGGCAGATTCCATTTGTCATGCCTACCCACAGTGTTCCATTTTCATCTTTTTCTACAGACTCCGTTGTGTTAGAAGGAAGTCCATCCGCCGTTGATATATAGCTTATTTTGTTGGTTTTGGTATTGACAATATTTATGGCGCCTGCTGTAACAATTAAAGTGCTGTCATCATAATAAGTCATGTCCCCGGCAATATTTGAGAACAGCCGTTCGCCTGGTGCACTGTCTTTAGTAAATTTTTTTACAACCTTATTTGTGCGGGTGTCGATTTTCAACAAACCTTCTGCCGTGCCGGCCCATATATAGCCCTGGTATTCGTAATGCACTTTCAGTACCGTTGCTGTCTGGCAAATAAGCTCATACCCCATGGAAGGATCATTGGCTGCTTTTTTATAATTCCATTTAATAATTTTTCCACTTTGTGTACCAAACCACATATTGCCAGAAGTATCCTCGTCTATTTGCCTTATCGTGGACATTCCAAAAATTTCAGGATAAAGTTCTTCGCCCCGATTAGTCTTAGGATCATAGACTACGATGCCACCTCCCTGTAATGCTATCCATAAGTTCCCGTTCTTGGGATGCACTGCCATATCCCAAACTGAATAATGTTTTCCTTTTTCACCAAAACCTGATGGTAAGGGTAGCGGTTTAAATTTGTTGTCATAACAATAGATGCCGCTGGAACCCCAGGTACCTATAAAAATCTTTCCATCTTGTGTCTGCGTAAGAGAAGTTACAGGACGCTCCTGCGCTGCTTTATCACCCGGCCGTAAAAGACCATAGGTATTAAATACCTGGGCGTCCGGGTTAAAAAGATAAACACCATTATCAGTCGACATCCATACATTGCCTTCCCTGTCTTCGAAAGCATGATATGCATAATCATATTTAATTCTTGGTTCGTCGAGGTTTTCACCTGATAAAAGAACAAAAGGTTGTTTTTCATCTGTCCATTCCATAAAAAAAGGCATTCCATAAACCCAAAGCCTTCCATTTCTCTGTAGCAAAATACCCGTTATCTCGTGGTAGCCCAATTGAGGCGACAAGCCAAATGTTTCCGGTTTTCTTGTCTGATTATTATACCTGACAATAACGGGAGCGCTTGTCATTGGCTTCCAGTAAGTGAAGACCAGGTCACCCCTGCTATCGGTCAGTACACGAAACGGATATCTCTGCTCTGTAAAGGTTTCAATGATTGGATCTTTTTCAATATTGTGTCCCCTGTAATTGACATGTTTTGTAACCGGATCAAATTGCACTAATCCCGAATCGCAACTGATCCAGTATTTTTTGCGGGAAACATCCCAATGAACTGTATTGAGCTTCCATTTATCTGGCAGTGGAAACAAATCATTGACTGGTATAAACTGGTTCTTCGTTTTTACATACCGGTACAACAAACCATTAGCTTTTAATAACAATTCACCGGTTGGTAATTCCTGGAAGGCCACCGGATCGTAAAAAGGTTTCCTGCCGGTTACAGGCACTTCCTTAAAAAGAAATTTTTTAGTATCAAATATACCGGCCTTGTGATCATCGCCTAACAGCCAAAGATTTCTGTCCTTATCAACAAATAAAGAAATAATATGCGTAGAGGGAATAGAGAATGGGTTCTTCTCGTCTGAACTGAACGTAATAAAGCTATTGCCGTCATAACGTTGAAGACCGTTTACAGTAGCCAGCCATATATAACCGTCGCTATCCTGCACCGCGGCGCTTACGGTATTTGAAGCCAATCCGTTTGAAACAGAAAAATGTTTGAATGCATATTGCTTTGCTTGCTGGGCACAAGCAGGAGCAACCACCAATAAAGAGAGAACAATCTTTATAACAATTCGTATCAAAGCACTGAATATTAAAGCATTCAAATTTAGGCAGAGCGGCTGTGAAATCGGGACATTTCATTCAGCGCTAAAAACATTTCATCCATTCTAACTATCACTTCATCTTTTTGCCTTGACAATTTAAGGTCAAAAACAACACGCCAACTCATTCTTTCAATTTTTCACTTCATGCATAATGGTATTTAGATAGGGCAAACTTAGAAGCAGATTTGTACTGTCATTAACGCAATTAAAGAAGTAAACCAATTCAAAATCAACATTCATAAACGTTCCAATTATGCCACGCGTAAACATTTTTAATCAAATCCATAAGGGACTCAGGGCAGCCCTTTATGATGCAGCTATTAGTTTACAACAAACCGATTTTACAATAGAAGCCGAAGCCGAAGAAGTTTTTTCAAAAGTAAAAGAGGTGGTCATGTTGTTTGATGAGCATGCGCACAGGGAAGACAAATTTATTCTTTCTGCAATTTCGCAGTTTGAGCCTTCTGTAGTGGATGCTTTTGAACAGGAGCATATAACTGACCGTCGCTTATCAGGCCAGTTGAATACATCAATTGATGCTTTTGCTGGTTTCTTAAAAGCAGAAGTCAGGGCGGCTGCCGGCAAAAGGATCAATGTTGAATTTGTAGCTTTTCTTGTTTTTAACCTCCAGCATAAGGCAAAGGAAGAGGATATTCTCAACCAGCTTTTGTGGCGCTATTACACAGATGCAGAGCTTTTGCAGATACAACAACGTATTGTGCAAAACACCCAGCCATGGCACCAGGATTTTTACTCAAAATGGATGCTCCGCGGCATCAACAATGCAGAAGCAGCTACCTGGTTACGTGCCGTTGAAAGGTCGGCGCCGGAAGTTGTGTACAAAACATTATTTACAAAAGCAAAGCGGGAATTACCAAAGTCACGCTACAACAAACTGGTAGAAACTTTACGTGAAACTGCTGTATTAAACTAACCTCCGCGCTTTTTAAAATTAAAAGAGTAACTCTCCTGGCGGGTATAATAGCTATAATAATAACATCAGCAATAATTGCTTACAACAATGATAAAAGTCCGTCAACCAACACAGAAGGCATTGCAGAAGCAAAAGGCCTTACCTCTGTGTAAGCGGAGCGTTTTTTATGGACGGATTTTATAACCGTGTTGAAGCGTGTGGTTTTTGAAGCGCCATCGCATCCTTGTTTAGAATTTAATCAGCATTGTATACGTTTCCTTAAGTTATTCTTCATCTTAAAAGCGCATATTTTTATACTCCGGGTACTAAAAACTAAAGCCAAACTTAAAAGGCAAAAACTCAAATTATCTTTTTGGAAAATCTAAGAGAGTAAACAAAATGGATAAATGTTATTGCGGTTGGCGGTAGTCGCAAGAGGCAGACATGGTTACTTACGATAAAGCTAAAAAAAGGCTAAAAGGCTTTCAACAGGCCTTTTTAGCCGTTCAAAAGGGCTATAATTAAAGCTGAAATTAAGGTGAAAAAACTATCTTTGCCCACTCTTAAAAAAACCCGTGTATGCAATCTAGAGGCCCAAGCCGTATTTTGATTAGTGTTTTTACAATTCTCCTTGTCCTTTATTCCATTTACATGCTATCCTTTACCTGGGTAGTACGTGGCCACGAACGTAAGTACGAATCAAAAGCTAAACAATACGTGGCTGTAACGTATCCAAACGCTAACCAGATAGTGAAGGATTCTGTTTATAAAGCCCGCCTCAAAAGATTGCTTGACAGCACAAAAGATGTAACAGTTCATTATGGTACTACTGGCGCTATCAGCTACCAGCAGGCAAAAGAAAATGAATTGAATCTTGGCCTTGACCTTCAAGGTGGAATTAACGTTACTATGGAAGTTGAACTGGCCGGTCTTCTCCGCTCCATGGCTAACAATTCAAAAGACCCTAAGTTTTTAAAAGCGCTTGAGAATGCCCAGGTGAGAAAGGCAAACAGCAGTGCTGATTATGTTACCTTATTTAGAGAAGAATATGAGAAACTGAATCCAAGCGGTCGTTTAGCCTCCCTGTTTGCCAACGGTAACCAGGATCGTATAAAAATTACGGATGACAATAATAAAGTGGTAAGCGAAATTCGAAAAGAAGCTAATGATGCTTTTGACCGTACTTTCCGCGTACTGCGCACCCGTATTGACCAGTTTGGTGTAGCACAACCCAATATTAATCCCGACCCCACTCGTGGTATCATTACTGTTGAGTTACCAGGTGTTCAGGACCAGGAACGCGTACGTAAATACCTTCAATCTTCTGCCAACTTACAGTTTTGGGAAGTTTATAAAATTGAGGAACTGCAAAATTCTCTGGTGGCTGCTGACCAGGCTTATAGCCGGTTGGTGACGGGGAACTCATCCTCTCCTACACCAGTCACTGCTGATACCAGCAAAGGCACGGTGGACACAAGTAAAAACAAATCCGACACTTCAGCTGCCGCGATATTATCAAATGAAATAAAAAACGATACTGGTAAGAAAGCTTCCGACACAAGCCTGGCTGGAAAAAGATCTTTAATGCAGGACTTCTTCAAGCAAGGATTAACTGTAGCTGTAAAAGATACTGCTGCTTTAAGAGAGTACTTAAACAAAGAAGAAATCCGGAGCACTTTTCCGGCTGACGCGATGTTTGCTTATGGTATACCCGACCGGGACGCAAAGGGGAAACAGCAAAAACTGGTTCCTTTCTATGTATTAAAAACGAACGGGAACGAAAAAGCACCTATGGAAGGTGAGGTGGTAACTTCTTCCAGGGCATCATTTGACCAGTTTGGTAAGCCCAGTGTTACCATGACAACCAACACCATCGGCTCTCGCCAATGGGAACAGCTTACAAGGAAAAGTTATGAGCAAAAAAGACCAATAGCGATCGTATTAGATGATATTGTTTATTCTGCACCTGTCGCCAATAACGGCCCTATCACCGGTGGTAATACAGAGATCTCCGGGAACTTTACGCCGGAGGAATCAACCGACCTTGCCAATATTTTAAAAGCCGGTAAATTACCTGCTCCCGCTAAAATTGTACAAGAGCAAGTGGTTGGACCTACACTGGGTGAGAATGCCATTAATGGCGGTATGATGGCCTTTGGAATCTCCTTTATCATAATCTTTTTATTGATGTTGGTTTATTACAACACCAGCGGTTGGATAGCTAACATTGCCCTTATCTTAAACCTCCTTTTCACCATTGGTGTATTAACCGGCTTGGGTGCTACTTTAACAGCACCTGGTATTGCGGGCCTGGTATTGACCATTGGTATGGCGGTGGACACAAACGTAATCATCTATGAACGTATAAAGGAGGAGCTGACAAAAGGCAAGGCTTATATTCCTGCGGTAAACGAAGGTTACAGGCGTTCGTTGCCACCGGTTCTGGATGCCCACGTAACTACTTTACTTACTGCCATTATTCTCTTTTCTTTTGGATTAGGGCCAGTAAGAGGTTTTGCTACCACGCAAATCATAGGTATCCTTCTATCCCTGTTCTGCGGAATCCTGGTAAGCCGTTGGGTGACAGATTGGTTTACTACTAAAAAGAAACATCTGGAATATTTCACTCCCTTATCGCGCCGCATCTTCAAACATGCCAGCTTTAAGTTTATTGAGTATAGAAAAATAGCCTATGTCATTTCGTTTATTGTACTGGCCTTAGGTATCGGGGCTATTTTCAATGGTTTTGATGAAGGGGTTGAATTTAAAGGTGGTCGTAGCTATATAATATCTTTCGATAAAGATGTAACGAAGGATGTAGAAAAGATTCGTAATGACCTGACAAAATCATTTGGAGAAGCACCACAGTTAAAAACCATAGGTGCCAATAACCATTTAGATATTACTACTTCTTACCAGATTGAAAATACAACACCACAAGCCGATGCCCTGGTTCAGGGAAAGCTGTTTGACGGTTTGCATAATTTCCTTCCTGCAGGCACTTCACAGGAAACATTTGCACAATCAAATATAATTGGTTCAACTACCGTGCTACCCACTATTTCAGATGACCTGAAGAGTGGGGCTAAGTGGGCTACATTCTGGTCGGTGTTGATCATTGCACTTTACATCTTTATACGCTTCCGTGACTGGAGATATTCGTTCGGAACCATCGTTGCCTTGTTACATGACGTTTTGGTAACCTTAGCTGTCTTTTCTTTCTTGAGAAATGTAGGACTACCCTTCCCACTGGAATTAGATCAACACTTCATTGCCGCCATATTGACTGTAATCGGATTCTCTATGAATGATACAGTAATTGTGTTTGACCGGATTCGTGAATACAGCCGTCAAATGATTGGTGCGCCAAAAGAGACTATTATCAACAAAGCCATTAATGATACATTAAGCCGTACCATTATGACTTCACTTACCGTGTTCCTAACGATTTTAATCCTTTTCATTGTGGGTGGTGAAGTAACCAAAGGTTTTGCCTTTGCTATGTTGATCGGTGTTATAACCGGTACCTATTCATCCATCTTTGTTGCCGCACCAATACTGGTTGACCTGGGTGGAAAGAAAGCCCTGGCTAGTTCAGATATGAGCACTACTGAAAAGCAGGCGCCCAAAGCAAAACCGGTAACAGCCAAGCATTCTTAAAAGAATAATTTATTATAAACTTAAAGCCTCCTTTATTGGAGGCTTTTTTTATGGAGCCTGCTTTTGCGGTACTATCACGCTTTGCTTGCGACGCTCCGTTCATCTTCAGAATACCTATGACTTCTTTTGCTAAAGATTTCCCTCAGTACCTTGATATTTCACAGCGGTTCCCTGTCACTTCCTGTCAATACAATTATGAAAGTACAAGAGTGCGACGCAAGTAAAGCCGGTAATAGCAATACTGACTGGCACAAAAAAAGTCTTCAATGGTGAAGACTTCAACTGCTCGAAAAGCGTGTTATTCTATACTGCAAAAGAAGTTCCGCATCCGCAGGTGGTAGAAGCATTTGGATTTTTAAATGTAAAGCCGCGGCTATTTAACCCACCTTGCCAGTCTATCTCCATTCCATATAAATACATTTCGTGGGCACTCTCCATAACGAATTGGAGGCCTTCATATTCATATACAATATCATTTTCTTTCCTGGCGTCAAAGCCAAGAATGTAAGACATACCGGAACATCCGCCTCCTTTTACACCAACACGCAGGGATTGTGTAGCATCAAACCCGGGCTCCTTCATCAGGCGCTCAACTTCTTTAATAGCGCCTTCTGTAAATTTTACAGGTGATTGTGTAATCGTTTCCATCTGTCAAAGTTATTTAAACTATTGCGAACCTCACCTCATTTGCCATTTGCGTGGCACCATTTATAGTCTATAATAACATTTTATTAAAATGGATTCGATAGGCTTTTGGAGGTAGTCGAATAAGTCAATTCGCAGAGATGGGTGTTTCACATTATTTTTGCCACCTTAATAAATATCAATGGATGTAACCACTGTAAGCCTGATTGTTTCTCTTGTAGCCCTTCTTTTTTCTGCTTTTGTATTTTATCGGTTAAAAGACAACGAGGTGTCTCCTGCTGATTTATTTAGTACAAGGCCTCTGCAACTACAGGCTTATGAAAGACTGGTTCTGCTGTGTGAAAGAATTGCCCTTCCTAATTTAATCAGCCGTTTAAGCCAACCTGGCTTGTCAGCAAGAGAGATGCAGGTGTTTCTTATAGAAACCATCAAACAGGAATATGAGTATAATGCATCACAACAGATTTATGTGAGCCAACAGGCGTGGGAAGCGGTGAGAAACCTGAGAGATCAAAACATGTTGATGATTAATTCCATTGCTAAAACGTTAGCCCCGGAAGCATCAGCCAGCGATTTAAGCCGGCAAATTATTGAAGGCATGATGCAAGAGGAAAGAGCAGCGCTTCATACCTATGTAGCCGACACCTTGAATGCAGAGGCTAAAAAGATCATGTAGATCAATCGTTGCCCGGGTTGATGCGGGCTGACTTTTGAAGAAAGTCTAAATTGAAATTGAATTCCTCATTGAGAAATTATGAGCAAAAAGATTTTTACCGATTCCGGTATTGAAATAAAACCGGTTTATACAAAAGAAGATCTCAATGCATTCACTCCTCCACTTGAGAGTCCGGGTGAACCCCCTTTTACCCGTGGTGTTCAGCCCGACATGTACCGCGGGAAGCTATGGACCATGAGACAATATGCGGGTTTTTCTACGGCCGAAGAAAGCAATAAACGTTATCACTATTTATTATCGCAGGGTGTAATGGGATTAAGTGTTGCTTTTGACCTTCCTACCCAAATTGGTTATGACAGCGATCATTCTCTCTCGGAAGGCGAAGTAGGGAAAGTGGGTGTAGCTATAGATTCCATGGATGATATTGAAACACTATTTCATGGAATAAAGCTGGAAGATGTTTCTACTTCTATGACCATTAATGCCACGGCTTTTATCCTCCTGGCTTTTTATGTAGCACAGGCAAAAAAGCAAGGTGCCGATCTCAAAAAAATTTCCGGAACTATTCAAAACGATATTTTAAAAGAATACGCTGCACGGGGAACATATATTTATCCTCCCAAGCCTTCCATGCGTATCATCACCGATATCTTCGAATGGTGCAGTAAGGAACTTCCGAAGTGGAATACCATTTCTATTTCCGGTTATCACATACGGGAAGCAGGGAGTACGGCTGTCCAGGAAATTGCATTTACCCTGAGTAATGGAAAAGCCTATGTGCAGGCTGCATTAGAAAAAGGATTAGACATCAACGTTTTTGGTAAACGGCTCTCCTTTTTTTTCAATGCACATAATAATTTATTTGAAGAGGTAGCGAAATTCCGGGCTGCAAGACGAATGTGGGCAAAGATGATGAAAGATCTTGGAGCTACAGATGAAAAAGCCATGATGCTTCGCTTTCATACACAAACCGGGGGCAGTACTTTAACCGCGCAGCAGCCGTTAAATAATATTTCAAGAGTTACCATTCAAACGTTGGCTGCCGTATTGGGCGGAACACAATCCTTACATACCAATGGATATGACGAAGCGTTAAGTCTGCCAACAGAAGAAGCCGCACGAATTGCCTTGCGCACTCAGCAGGTTGTAGCATTTGAAAGCGGTGCACCCGATACAGCTGACCCTTTAGCAGGGTCTTATTTCGTTGAAACATTGACACATCAGGTGGAAGAAAAAGCCTGGGAGCTTATTCAAAAAATTGACGCCATGGGTGGCAGTGTACCTGCCATTGAACAAGGATTTATACAAAATGAAATTGCACGAAGCGCTTATGACCACCAACGTCAGGTAGAAAGAGGCGAGAAAATAATCGTTGGGGTGAATAAGTTTGCTATAGATAAAGAAGACACTATCCCCGGATTTAGAATTAACGACAGCATAAGAAACCACCAGGTTGAAAAGTTGAAAGCATTAAAGGAAAAGAGAGATAAAGTGAAAGTAGATGCCTGCTTGTTAGCTATCAGGCAAAAAGCAGTGGAAGGTGAAAATTTAATGCCGTCTGTAATTAATGCCGTAGAACATTACTGTACGCTGGGAGAAATTTCAGATGTACTAAGAAGTGTATTCGGTGAATATAAATGAGTACCATCGTTCATTGTAATATGAAAGCCTTTCGTTTGAAAGGCTTTCATATCAATTGGTTCTTCAAGTTACATCTTTCCTTTGGAGATAGCTTCAACAGAGTCGCGATGCACTTTTAAAGTAGGCAAGGTTTTAGACGCCCAGCTTTTGATATCATTATCTTTTCCACCATTAGCTTCTTTTTCAAACTTGCTTATGTCCTTTCTATGATCTTCTTTCATCATGCTGATATAATGAGAGTCAAATGATTTACCTGTCATTTTTCTCATTTGATCTAAATGTTTACGGTGTGTTGCAGATAGACTGTCGGGAATGGTGATACCCCTGTTGGAAACAAGGCTTTTTAATTCATTATTTGCCTGTCCATGGTCACGAACCATCATAGCGCCAAAATCTTTTACCCGCTGGCTGCTGCCATTTTGCTGTGCCAGGTTACCAGCTTCCACTTCCATCATTCCACCCATGGCAGCCTCCATCACAAACATGGAATCTGCTTTTTCAAGCGGTGTTGTATTTGTTGTATTAGCAGTACCGGAATTATTTAATGTATTGGCTGTATCACTGGTTCCTGTAGTTGTAGTAGATGTGACCGTAGTATCAGAGGTGGTTTCAGAACCGTGTGTGTTGTTATCACTACAGGACCATAAGGCTGCTGCTAAAAAGCAGCTCGCAAATGCTAGGCTATTTTTCATAAAAATATTTTTTGTGAAGCATCCTCTTAAAAATCCATGCCACTGATGCGCTATTTTT
>Ga0126307_10001613_pt1 | contig 14927 bp, 12 predicted proteins | sample Plot28_FD_89955 | JGI IMG/M metagenome (GOLD analysis project Ga0126307, IMG submission 89955) | Serpentine soil microbial communities from UC McLaughlin Reserve, CA, USA - Plot28 | ecosystem: Environmental > Terrestrial > Soil > Grasslands | place: USA: UC McLaughlin Reserve, Lake County... | reverse complement strand
TGCGGCGCTCGCTGACGTGCACGTGCTCTTGATGGTGTCTGCTCGCGAGACCGCTGACCGTCGAGCAGTTCACCGGACTTTCATCGAGGCCGCTTCGCGCGCTGGAGTTCGGCACATCGTCTATACGTCCTTTGCCGCAGCCTCTCCCACAGCGACATTCACGTTCGCACGAGATCACGCCGACACGGAAGAGGCGATCCGTAAGTCCGGGATGGAGTACACCCTCCTGCGGAACAACGTGTACGCCGACCTCGCCCCGTATATCGGTGGGGAGACCGGGGTCATACGCGGGCCTGCCGGCTCCGGGCGGCTGGCGCCAGTCGCTCGAGTCGACATCGCAGACGTGGCCGCGAAGGTACTTCGGGATCCGACGGCTCACGCCGGCACGACGTACCTGATGACTGGCCCCGAAGCGATGACCATGGCGGAGCTGGCCACTCGAACCGCGGACGTGGTCGGACGGCCAATGCGGTTCGAGGACGAATCAGTCGAAGACGCGTACCGCTGGCGCCGAAGCCAGTTCGACGCAGAGCCCTGGGAAGTCGACGGCTGGGTCAGCACGTACACCTCGATCGCAGACGGGTCGATGTCGGAGGTCACCCACGACGTGGAGCGCGTTCTCGGTCGACCAGCCCGTAGCCTCGAACAGGCTCTTGCCGGCGCAAGCTGAACGATCATCACGGGTCGGGCGTGGGAATGCGGTGGGAGATGGTGCTCTTGGTCCGGAGGGGACGCGCCGCTCTGATGGCGCCCTGGTGAGCGACGAACAGAACCGTCACTACAGACACCGCGATCGGCTGACTTCCGTCCCCTCGCCCGGCCCGTCCCGCTGTCCGACGCGGCGCCTGACCCTTTCACCGACGGACGGGGCGGCTCGGCCCGCGTCGGCGCCTCGATGCCGCGCGTCACCTCTGCGGGCGGCCCCAGACCGGTCAGGCCGCCGCCCAGCCACCGGCCAGGTAGGTAGCCGCTGGCCGTGTAGTAGGCCGTCAACGGTGTCCCGGCCAGCCGCTGAACGTCGCCCGAGGCGGTGTGCCGCAGCAGGTACTTGTAGCCCGACCCGGCGCTAAGCCGGTGCAACGACATCACGTCGGCCACGCCGACAAGGGTCGTTGTCGCCGCTGGCCGTCGGTCCCCATGCTTGCGCCCCTCACCCTGCTCTATGTGCGGGTAACCGGCCCGAACCGAGGGCGACGACCGTAGGAAACCTCGGATGCCAGACGAGTGAGCGTCGGGGTCGAGATCTTGGACGGGGGCTCATCGGTCTCCGTAGCTCGAAGCTCGAAGCTCGGCGAGGGTGCTGTGCCGGATCGCGCTGGGGAGGGGCGTCGATATTCGTGACCTGGTTGAGAGTCAGTATTGGCTCGGCTCGACGGAATACGCCGGATGTCCAGGCATGCGACGACGGTTCTTCACCCGGCTCCATCGCCCCGCCAGGCGTTTCGTCGTTCTTGACGTCGGACGGCCGGGTGATGACTGTGCTGAGCCAGCCCTCGCGCATGGTTGCAAGCTCGATTTCCGGGAGGTGCGCACCGTCTGTCCCGGCGCGCGCGTCGCCGGGTACGCCAGTTGTCATCGGACATCTGGTCGGGGACTTCACGCTGCTCGTGGCTCGAGGGGTTGGTGACACCGGAGCAGGGGCGGGTCGGCAACGCCTCCCGTCGAGCGGCCGGGCGCTCAGACATGCCACGCCGCTGGACCGTGATCCAGGCGCGCTTTCCGCTGCCTGCAGATGCCCGCACCCCCGGAGCGGCTCGAGCTCAGACCCGACCGCTCCTCGGCCGCTGATCGCTGCCCTCTGTGCTCGAGTCATCAATTTTTCGTTGTCTCCGTGCTAGTCGACAATGCGGTCCGCTACGGACGCCCGCCGCTTGAGCTGATCCTTCGGGGGATGGGTGAGGGGTCCGCGTCTCTATTTACCATGAGCGCCCGGGGTACGGACCGACCAAGCCGGAGCCTGGCAGAGCTGACAAGGCGGCCGCGGTCTACCGCTGCTGGACGCGGTCAGCGCCGGTGGTGTGGATCAGATTTCCGACGACAGGAAGGACGTCTGGGCAGTGGTCGAGCCCAGGGAAGACGACGTTGAAGCTTGACGAGCCGCTGGCGCATGTCCGGCATTCCAGCGTTCAGAGCCAGTCGCCACCAGCCGGGCGATCTGGCCGGTGTGCGGCGTGGGGGGCGCTGTGCGGGAGGCCGGCCATGACGACCGGAGGTCTGTCCGGGCGGCTCAGGGAGTGTTGCCACGGGAGCTGGGAGAGCGGGTCGTGTTCGCCGACGAGGACCCGCACCGGGATGTCCAGGACGGCGACGGTGTCCTCGAGCCGGTCGCGCTGGGACTGCCGCAGGACGCGGGCGACGCGGCGCGGGCCGACGGTGAGCCACTCCGGCACCTCACGCACGGCCAGGGTTGGATGCTCCCGCGGGAGGTCTAGCGCCCAGCGTCCGAGTCCGCGCGGCACCGTGCGGTACGCCGGGTCAAACAACGGACCCTGCAGGAGCACCGCGCGCACCCGCTGCGGGGCCCGGGCGGCCATATGCGCGGCGAGCTGGCACCCGACTGATTGCCCAATGAGCAGTACGCCGGTCAGTCGGCGCAGTTCCAGCCAGGCGGCAAGCCAGTCAGCAAGGGGCCAACTCGGTCGGCTCCGGTGTCGGGGGCTCACTTCGGGGCCACCCCGGCGGCTCGACCAGCTCGACCCAGAAGCCTTGGTCGGCCAGCGCGTCGCAGGCCGGCCAGAGGTAAGACGATACGCACAGCACCGGCACCACCACGATGACGTCGCCGTCGGCACGGCCGACCTCGAACGACGAGAGGCGCACGCCACGGACCCAGGTGTCCCGTCGGATCCCGTGCATCATCGAGGCCCAGCCCATCGGTGGAGCAGAGCGAGAAGCTCCGCGTCGGTCGCGACGCCCGGCAGGGCGACCGGCCGCACGGCACGGACAAGGGCGGCCGGGGCGGCGGCGAGGGTGGCGGCGTCCCTCCGGACCAGCAGTCGCCGTACCCCGCCTGAGCGTCAGCTCCTGGCCGACACCCGCGCTGCTTCCTCCAAGTCGTGGGACCGTGGAGGCGTCCGAGAAGCGCAGCACGGCCGGCGGTTCACCCACCAGGTCGATCAGGTCGCCTGGGAGACCACGAGTTGGGCGTCGGTGCCCGCGGCGGCGTGGAGGACCACGTCGCTCACCGTGGACCGGACGGGCGTGTACGGCGACCCGACAAGGACGAAAACTGCGCCTACCGCCGCCGCCTTCGGACTGCCGATCGGTGAATGACCACTAGCTTGAGGGGCGCCGTGGGTCAGCGCGCCATCGCTCCCCGGAGGTCCAGGACCCGACGACACATTGCATCTCCATCCGCTTAGTGCCTCTCCCGGGCCGCTAGCCTTCCTTGTTCGCCTTGATGTCGTACTTGAAGTGGAGGCCGACGTCGAGGGATCCATCGGGTTTCTGCGGCTTGTACTCGAGGTCGACCTTCGCGAACGCGAGGGCGACGCCCTCGCTCGTGGCGTCCCCCTCGGCACTGACGCTGGTGGAGACGCTCGTTACGAGGACGTCGGTCATCTTGATGACGAGGTACTCCTGCTGCGCCTTGCCGGCCTTGCGGACGGTGATCGTCGCTTCCTTGATGTGCTCACCAGTGGCGCACACCTTCATCAGCAGCGGCGACGCCTTGTCGACGTGATGTGTGAAGTTGAGGTCTTGAAAGCTCACCTTCCCGGTGCCGCCTGCTCCTCCGTGGGTCATCGTGCTGGATTGGGACACACCCCACGACCATGACAGGACCTCGATCTCATCCTTGTGTTTGGCATCCTTCGACTCGCCCTTGATCGTGCCGATCTTGACGAAGATCGAGACGGCCATGACGCCTTCCTCCCCTTGGAGTGCCTAGGCGGATGGCCACAAGGTCGACCTGTCGGCGGCTGGTGTCAACCTCCCCAGGACGCTCGCCCGCCAAGCAGCCGATTAACAACAGGTCCTTGCCTCGGCCTCCGGCCAGTTCATCTCGATGATGTGGCCCACCGCGGCGTCTCAGTGTCCGGTTCAGGGTGATCAGTCGCGCGATGGGGACGTGATGCTCCCGATCCGCGACCTGGAGCATCGTCTCGTGGATGACCTCGTTCTGGACGTACAACCGTTCTTTGGTGTCGAGAATTACGCTGGGGAGGTCAGCAAAGCAGGCGGACAGGTTGATGGCCTGCCCCCGGCCGGACCAGTCTGCGAGTGTCGATGCTGACCAGAAGGCGTTTCCTGCGACGACGACCGCGCACAGGCCCACACGGCGCGCGGGAGGAATGCCGTGCTCGTGTCGACGTCGCGGTCTTCGGCTCTGTAGCGCCGCTGCGTACGTGCCGACCGCAAGTGAAAAGCAGCACTCCGAACATCAGACACAGCGGAGTCGCGAGGTCATACGCCACCCAACTGCCCAAGCCATACATATGTCATTACGAGGCTTAGCCCTGCGGCCAGCAAGGCAACGCCTAACGCCTGGACCGCACCCGCTGCCCGCAGAACCGTGTCGCGGCGTCGTCGTGCTCGCTCCGCTCGTCTGGTCGGGCTGCGATGATGTCGCGAACAGCGAGATGCTACGCAACTGCTTCGATAGCCGCGTTCAGATCGGCCCAACCGTGCGCAACGTAGACTGCATCAGACGTTGATCAAGTGGGGGGTTGTTGTCCTAGTCATCGCCGCAGGCATCCTCGCCGGGCTATCGATCATCTTCGGCACAAGAGCGCAGACTACGAGGTGGCACTTGCGGGCGGCCGTGGGAGCGCGCGCCGGGTGGAGACAATGTCCAGGGGTCGTGGCGCGAGCCCGCCGCCGCATCGGTGGGGGAGTGAGACGTCCTGTGGCTGGAGATCCCGGGTGCACGTCAATCAGCGTGGCGTGGTGACTTCCTCCCTCGACTCTGATGACACATCGCCTCCATCTCGATGACGGGTGTGACCCGTCCCTCGGGCACCCGCGGAACACCGTGGTAGGTGACCGCCGGGGTACGGAATGCCCCACATGACACACCGGTCGACGATGCCGGCCGACGGAGGGTTCCCGCCGTGAGCGAGGTGCTGGTCGGCCCGGGCGGGGTGCGCGTCGAGCGGATCCTTGTCCGACGACACCTCGACCGGCCGGCGGGCGGAGTACCCAGCAGCGGCTCAGAGTGCACGCGCAGCCTTAGTCGACGGTGAAGCCGTACCGCTTGCCGAGCTTGGTCAGGCTGCGCTTGTCCGGAACACCTGTCCCATTCACGCCGACCCTCTGTTGCCACTTCCGATACGCGTGCACCGCCTTGGCGGACAGGTGTTCATCTAAGGCGTGGTGTTCCCCGAGCAGACCGGCGGCGAACAACGAGGCATTGAGCATGAGACACGCCTTGGGGGCAATCTCGTCAGTGGTTTGAGAGGTGGCGGCTTCCTGCAACTTTGCCAGCCGCAACTGGTTGCTGACGAAGACAGTGACGTCGTTGATGTCTTCTGTCCAGCCGCGGTAACGCTTGCCCCACTGCTGTGTGAGGTCCTTTATGGCGACCTTGTTGACCTGCGTCGCTCGCGGATAGTCCGTCGAGATGACGTACCCGCCGCCGGCAGAGATGGCGACGTGGCCGGATGCCCCACCGGTCCACCACACTGGCACTCCCACGGGCGGCGCTTTGGGTACGGAGCTCGCGCGCGGCTGGTGCTTCTTCTGCGCGTTCTCCCAAGCCTCAGCGGCGAAAGGTGTGCGGAAGTTACTCGGGCTGAAGTTCAGCGCCGGAACCCGGCGGACGCCGTTGTGGGCGTAGAGGAGGCGGACGAAACGCAGGCAGATGTTCACTTCGACTTCGTCAGTCATGATCGCCTTAGCCAGGGCAACCACCGGCGGTGCTGGTGCCATCAGATCTCACCCCCGTTATCGGGTCGGTCCTGTTCCACGGCATAGTCCGGCGGATAGGGGTCCTTGCCGTCCTCGGGCCGTACCGGGGCCGCTCCGACGTCCTCGGCTTCGTCAACCTCTGGCACTGCTGAGGGCGACTTCTGAGGCATGGTCCTTTCCCTTCCGGGCTCATCCACGACAAGGACTCCGGCTCCATCACACGCATGAAGCGTCGCCTCCCGCCTACTCCTTCGTCACGACGGCCGCAAGGCACAAACCGGACGTCACGAAAATGCGAGAAGTCGCCGTGATCGGAACGGTTGGACGCAGAGTAGGCGGACGCGCATCACCTGAATGACGTGGCGTCCCGCGCCAGACGAGTTCACGAAAGTCCCGCGGTGTCGGAGTTGGGCAATGACTGGGCGGACAGTTCTGGCGCCTACCGCTGAACATGAAGCCGGCAGCGCCCACACGTAGGCGCGCCGGCGACCAAGCAGCCGGCCACCATGAACGCTCGGCGCCTGTCCAGGCGTGGGGCGTCACGGCGGCGAGGTAGTGCTAGCTGCTGGGACGGGTGCTCGGTAGAACTGTCCAGACGTTTTCGACCTCAACAGGTGGTTGTTCCCGATCCGATTGACGACCAAGGTGCAAACGTCGATCTTCGACCCACCCTTGTCCTTCAAGATCACCTTGTCGCCAGAGTTGTTCCAGACGTAGTTATCCTGGCCCAGAAGCGGTTCGGTAGTCGGTGTCGCGCGTCAAACCGTGCTCGGGCGGCATAGATCCGAGGCTAGAACGTGCGCCGCGCGTCCCCAACCAGCGGCGCGGCGCGAGGCCCACGCCGCGCCTACGGGGATGTGTGTGGTGCGGGCTAGGGGTCATCTTTCCCGACACGGCGGGTGCCCAAATCACTTCGCCTGCGTCCGTAGCGCAGCGCGACCGGTGGGTCACTGAAATAGATCTTCCGGGCAAAGCCGGCAGATCGTTACTGTCGCCATCTAGTCGGGCGAAGCTCCGCCCGCGAAGGATTGCCCACCTTCCGAGAGGATTGACATGCGAGGACGCATTGTTCGCTGGGTCATCGCGCCGATCGCGCTCGCCCTGGCGACGACAGGGCTGATGGCGACCCCATCCAACGCCATCACGGGCAACTTCGTGCCGGACTTCGAGCATGAGTACGTCGGGCTGATCGTCTTCTACGACGAGGACGGCGAGTTCGTGCACCGCTGCTCGGGTTCGTTGATCTCTCCGACGGTGTTCCTGACGGCCGGTCACTGCGTGACGATCAATGACGAAACCGGAGAGCTCGCCGACTCTGCCCGGATCTACTTCCAGCAGGACGCGGGCGCGCACTATGACCCGGAGACGGAGCTGGACCCGGTCAGCGGCTACCCCGAGACCGGTGGAGTCACCGCGAGCACCTTCTACGCCTTCGACTTCCAGGGCATCACTGTGCCTGCGATGAACAATGACGTGGGCCTGGTCGTCCTGGACGAGCCTTACGCGCCGTACGAGGGCTTCGAGTACGCGTCCCTGGCCGCTCCCGGCACCCTTGAGCTCTATGGCACCGGGCATCAAGCGCGGGTCACGGTCTCCGGGTACGGCGTGACCTACGTCAACGGTGACCCGGCGCACACCCTGTCCTACCGCAGCCGGATGATGGCGAACACCTGGATCATAGGGACCACCGGGGTGGCCAATGACATCAACGTGCAGCTGTCCTCGGCTCCCGGTCGCAGTGGCGGCGGCACCTGCTTCGGTGACTCGGGTGGCCCGACGCTGCTGTATGGCACGGACACGATCGTTGCCGTCACCTCCTTCGGCATGAGCGCCAACGTCTGTGGCGGCACGGAGTTCAACTTCCGCGTCGACACCGAGGACGTGCAGGACTGGATGCAGTCCGTGCTGACTGAGGAGCAGTGGGAAGACATCACCATCGTTGAGTTGACTTAAGACCTTCTCGACCCCTCTGCTGAGGGGGGCTGAACTCCCCGAACGGGATGAAGCCGACGTGACCGTTCGGCTGCCCTGCGGGCACATCGCGGCGTGCCGACTGTTCGCTCGACATCGGCGTACCGCGATGCCCTCCACCTGTCCCGGCTGGAGATCGGCACGTCAGGCATACCGATGAAGGAGGTGGAACCGCACGGCAGGGCCTCTTACAAGCGCGGGGTCGCTCCCGGCCGCAGCTCCGCCCACACCTGTCGGCCCTCGGTCGCGAGATCGCTCAATGTCGCGGGGCGTCCGTGCGGGTCCCCGGCCGCCGCTCGCCAGGCGGCTAGGTGCTGCGCGTCGCAGAACAGGCTCGCCGCAGCGCAGAAGTCCGCCTGCATGTCCTCGCATGGACCAGCTGGGAGCCATCCCACCACTGACCCCTGGATCGGCGGCTGGCCAGCGGCGACAGTGACCTGCACCAGGGCACCGCAGAACCCGCACGGACTCCGCACCAGGCCGTACACAGCGAGTGCCGCGGGGATGCCGACAGCATCGAACCCGCACCAGGTGAAGAACTCCCGGCTGGCCAACCGGAGCCGGTGCTGGGTCGGCACGACGCTTAATCCGCCGGTCGCGACCAGGGTTCCGCCCGCACCCAGTGTCGCCGTGCCTGAGCCCGTCAACACGTCGGTCGCCGCCTCGACGCTGGTCTGCGACATCCCGCATAGGGCGGCGAGCTCGACGACCGACACCGGTTGCGCCGTGGCATACAGCCGGGCGAACCCCACCCGGCGGACCAGGCTGGCGTCGTCGGGAAGCCGCTCGAGCAGGCTTGCCGCCGGCTCCACGTCATGCGCCACTCTGCCGCTCCTCCCATCGCGTCGATTGTGCGCTCCGTCCGGGACTCGAGGTAGCACCTGACGACCTACGGTCCGCCGACGAAGCGGCTGGCGCTACGAGGCGCGCGGCGGGCGACTGGCATGCCTGATGACTGCCCAGGAGGCTGGCGCGTCTCACCGTCGACGGCCACCTCGCAGCGTACGTGCTGGGTGTGCCTGACAAGGGCGCCTACCGGCTGCTCGACGGACGCTTCGTCGGAACCTGGGCCCGCTCCGAACCGGGCCGGCTCCTCGAAAACCGCCGTCCTCCAGCGTGTCCTCGACGACCCACGACTGAACCATTGGACCGGACAACTGTTGTGGCACCCAAGACCCTCCTCGCAAACAACACGACGAGCCCAATGGTCGCTCTGGAGCTACCGCCGCTCACCTAATCCAGACGCGCTCGCTTGGACCCGGGCCCTCCGACCATGAAACGGCCGGCGTAACGTCGAACGGTGCGCGTGCACAGCGCCCTCCTCATCGTGGTCGTCATGGTCACGAGCGGTTGTGGCGTGTTTGGCGACGATGTCACCGAGCCGGCACCGACGGCGCCGGCGACGCTGAAGGTCACGAGTTCGGCTTTCGACGCCGGCCGAGAGATCCCGCGACGCTTCACCTGCGATGGCGCCGACGTGTCGCCCCCGCTCGAGTGGTCGGGCGTCGCCGATGGGGCGCGGTCGCTTGCGTTGGTGGTCGCCGATCCCGATGCGCCCGGCGGGACGTACGTGCACTGGATCGTCTTGGACATCGACCCATCCACGACGTCCGTGGCCGCCGCCGTGGTGCCGGCGGGGGGCAAGCAAGCGCGCAACAGCGCGGGACGCGCCGGGTACGACGGGCCGTGCCCCCCGGAAGGCACGCACCATTACCGGTTCACGGTCTACGTGCTGCGCACGCCGACCACCCTCGGGGACGGGGTCGGCACCTCACGGGCGCTCGATGCCATCGACTCGAAGGCGGTCGGCCGCGGCACCCTCGTCGGGCTGGTCCGGGCGCGCTGACGCCCTGGTGGCCATAGCGGGACCATCTTCCGGCCCGGTGCGGGTCCGCAGGATCGGTCCGGCGGTGCGTCCGTCGGCGGCTTCCCGTACGGCGCGCAGCACCGGGATGGGCAGCGGGATGTCGGCGGGCTTGGCGACCTTGCCGAGCCCGTTCAGCAGCTCGTAGCCGGCCTGCTAGCGCAGGTCGGTGATGTCAGTCGCGCAGGCCTTCGACCCTCGAAGCCCGAGCATCCCGAGCAGGCAGACCAGGGCTTGTAGAGCGTTGCGACGGTGCCGAACCGGCGGGCCACCGTCGCGACCGCGTAGCCCCGGCTCTCCAGCTGCCGCACGTACATCTCCAACTCACCTCGGCTGACCGGCAGGGGTTCACGCTCGTAGACCTGGCACCAGTCCAGGAAAGCTCGAAGGTCCTGGGCGTAGGCGGTCAGGGTCGGCTCCGGTAGCGGGCCAGGAACGATCCGACCGCAAGCCTCGTCATGTCCGGACAGCAAGGCACCAACTCCGTCGTGATCGTGGTCATCGCGGCTCCTCCCGACACCACCGAAAGCCGGTCTCCCGGCGCAGCTCAGATCATCGACCCGGCCCGCCGCGGTCGCACGACCGAGCCGGCACACCGATCGGACGAGATGTTCGGGAGGCCAGTGGACGTCAGCGAGGACGGCACTCGGTGCGTGAAGTGCGCGTGCCAGCCCTCTTCCTGAGAGACTGCCCACGCTGCCTAAGACGTCGTACGGCGTACATACCGCAGGCAATGGAGTTACTGAGGCGCTTGTGGAGGAGTTCGTGAAGATCGGGGCCCATTTGCCGTTGGCCGATCTGGGCGACGGCCGCCCGACGGGCGAGGATTTGCACAGGTATGCCAGCAGCGCCCACGACCTGGGGTACACGACGTTGGCCGCGAACGATCACCTGCTCTGGGGCAGGCCCTGGCTCGACGGCCCGACGAGCCTGGCCAGCGTCATCTCCGCCGCAGGCGACATGACGTTGGCCACCAGCGTCGCCCTGCCGGTGGTACGTCATCCGGTCGTGGTCGCCAAGACGCTCACCACACTCGCAAGCTTGGCAGCGGGACCGGTCGTGGGCGGACTCGGACCCGGGTCGAGCAGCGCCGACTACGCCGCGGTCGGCATCCCTTTCGAGGAGAGGTGGGCCCGGTTCGATGAGGCGCTGCCAACGGTCCGGACGCTGGTGCGGGGCGAGCCGACACCCCAGGGGACGTACTACGGCGCCGAGTCCCGACTAGCCCCGATACCGGACCGTCTCCCGGAGATCTGGTTCGGCAGCTGGGGGTCTGATCGACGGCTCACCGCCATGGCCGCCGTGGCCGATGGCTGGTTCGCCTCGGCATACAACGCAACGCCGCAGCAGTACCACGAGGCGCGGGTAAGGCTCGACGGGCACCTGCAGTCGGCTGATCGGGAACCGGACGACTTCCCGGACGCCATCGCGACCATGTGGCTGTTTGTCACCGACAGTCGCAGTGAGTCCGAGCACATGCTCATCGACGTGCTGGGGCCGACATTGAACCGCGACCCGGCCCAGTTGGTGCATCTCCCGATCGGCAGCGCCCAGCACTGCTCGGAAACCCTGGCCGCCTACGCCGCTGCCGGCGCACACGAGGTGCTGCTGTGGCCGATTCGAGATGGGCTCCATCAGCTAGAGCGTGGCATGGACGTCGCTTCTTCGTTATGAGCGAACTTCGCCCGGGGTGGCCCGGGGATCCGAAGGCCGGTAGCCGGTTGCCGTTGTGGGTCGCCGACCGCCTCGAACTGATGCCATAACGGGGCGGGGCCTCCCGGCCAGCGGCACCAGGGCGGCGCACCAGCCACGGAACACGAACAGCAGCGCGAGCAGCAGGATGGGCAGCGCGATGGCTTCGCCCCGGACGAGGTCGGTCTGGGAGGTGCGCATCTCGTCGCGGATCACGGAGTCGTCGCCGCCGACCTGGACGCGTGCACCGGCCACGGAGCCGTGCAGCAGGTCGCGAAGCTCGTCGACGCGTATCTGCACCACCATCATGTCCCTGGTGCGTTCGGTGACGACTGCCATGATGCTGGATGCGGACGTCGCTGGAGGTCAGGTCGGCGGCCGGGAGTTGTAGGCGTTCTGGACCTCGTGCACGTACGGCAGCGCCTCCAGCTTCGCGGTCACCGCCTGGACGGCGTTGCGGGGGGCGTCGACGCGGCCGGCGGAGACGACCGCGACGACGCCGGGGAGTGCCGCTGCCCGGAGTCGAGCAGCTCCATGTCGCGAGCGGACCCCGACGCGGTCACGCCGCCGGAGTCAGACAGGTGGTTGAACACGGAGACGCCGACGGTGAAGCGGAGCACGAGCAGCGCGGACCAGAGCGTGATGAGAGGCGGCGACGGCAGTGAGCGAGCCGGCCCAGGGCGGCGAGCATGAGGTCTCCTGACGGATGGCCGCGGCAGACGGTCGCGGACTGGCTAGACGGTGGGGCTCGCGGCTGTCCGGCGGATGTCGCCGGTCCGTTCAAGGCCGGGCGGCGGCGAGGTGCTGCGTCCTGCTCGGCTGCGCGATGAGGGCGGCGAGGGTGCGGCGCTGTCTGCGGCTCAGCGTGGGCACCCACGGCAGCGTTGCGCGGCCCTGGGCGTGAGCGGTGACCACGGCGGCGGGGGCGATTGTGCTGGTCATGACGGTCTCGTTTCCAGGTGGCGTGCTCGCACGGGTGGCGGTACTGCTGAGCGTGGGCGCAGCCGGGTGTGGTCGCGCCGGCGGAATGGCCAGGTTCCGTCCACGGTGGTCATGGCGGGCTCCCTTCGGCTGGTCCCACCATCACGGCCGGCCCTGTCCCGTCGCTGTCCGGTGGCTGGCCGCCGCCGGGGCGCGTGCGCGGCTCGTTGGCTGTTCCGCCCACGGCTGCGGTCGAGCGGCTTACGGTCATGTACCAGGGGTGCTGGCGGCAGCCGGCGGGCGCCGCCGACGCCCGCCCTGGGTCCTGCCGCGGTGGCAGGAAGGAGGTGGCGGTGACCGACTCACTCGGCCCGGCCCATGTCGAGTTCCGGCTGCTCGGCCCGCTGGGCATCACCGCCGACGGGCAGCCTCTAGCGCTTCCCGGGGCGGCGGAGCGGGCGCTGCTGGCGCTGCTGCTGCTCTCGCCCGGCCGGATGGTCACGGCGAACACGCTCATCGACCGGTTGTGGGGCGAGGCCCTGCCGGCCGACCCGTCGAACGCGCTGCAGCTGCGGGTGTCGAAGTTGCGGCGCGCGCTGGCTGGGACGGACGCGGCCGTCGCCAGGGACGGTGTCGGGTACCGGGTGGACGTCGCACCCGAGACGGTCGACGTGGAGGCCTTCGCGAGCGGTGTCCGCGCTGCCCGCGCCCGCCGGGACAGCCCGGACGAGGACGCGGCCGGTGACGCGGCCGGGCTGTTCGGCGCGGCGCTGGCCCGGTGGGGTGGCGAGCCGCTCGCGGACTTCGCCGACCAGCCGTGGGCGACGGTGGAGGCGGCCCGGCTCGGGCAGCTGCGGCTCGCGGCGCTGACCGAACGCGCGCAGCTGCTGCTGTCGCTCGGTCGGCCCGCGGACGTGGTCGCCGACCTCGACCCGGTCGTCGGTGCGGACCCGACCCACGAGACTCTCGCCGGGCTGCTGATGACGGCCCTGTACCAGTCCGGGCGTCAGGCGGACGCGCTGGAGGTGTTCTCCCGCACCCGTGCGGTCCTGGACGATGATCTCGGCCTCGAGCCGTCCGCCGCGCTGCGCGCCCTGCACCAGAAGGTCCTCGCCCAGGACGTGAGCCTCGCCCCGCTCGAGGAACAGCAGCCGGCCGCGCGCCCCGCACTACCCTCGGTGGAGCCGTCTTCCGTCCTGCGGTCGAACGTGCCGTCGCCGCCCCGTGCGCTCATCGGCCGCGAGCACGAGCTCGGGTCGCTGCGGGAGCTCCTCGCCACGTCGCGGCTGGTGTCGCTGGTCGGGCCCGGTGGCGCCGGAAAGACGTCGACCGCGTACACCGCGGCCGCGCAGCTCGCCGACCGCTATCCGGACGGCGTGTGGGCGGTGCGGCTGGCGCCAGTCACCAACCCCGACCATGTGCCGCTGGTCGCAGCCGAGGCCCTCGGCGCGCCGCTGGACGGTGCCGCGGTCGGCGGTCCGGCGCGGCAGCGGCTGCTCACGTTCCTGGCGCACCGCGAGCTGCTTCTGGTGGTGGACAACTGCGAACACGTCGTGGACGCGGCTGCTCTCTTGGTCGACGACCTGCTGACTCACTGCCCGACCGTCACCGTGCTCACCACCACTCGGGAGGCGCTCGGGGTGCCCGGTGAGGTGCAGGTGCCCCTGGGTCCGCTTCCCACGCCGCCGGCCGGGACTCCACCGACGCACGTGTTGACCTATCCTGCGGCGCAGCTGTTCGCCGAGCGGGCTCGCGCCGTGCGTCCCACCCTGGACTTGACCAGCGACGCCGACCTGGCCGCGGTCGCCGACGTAGTGGTCGCCCTGGACGGGATGCCGCTGGCCGTCGAGCTTGCCGCCGCCCGCGCGTCCACGCTGGCGCCGCCGGAGCTCGCGGCGCGGCTGACCGACCGGTTCGGGCTGCTCACGTCCGGTGCCCGAACTGCCGACGCGCGGCAGCGCACTCTGCGCGCGACCGTCGACTGGAGCCATGACCTGCTCACGGAGCCGGAGCAGGTTGTGTTCCGTCGGCTCGCGGTGTTCCACGGCGGCTGGACCCTGGATGCCGCGGAGCTGGTCGCAGCCTGGCCGAACGTGCCGCGGGCCGACGTGTTCGACGTGCTGTCGCGGCTGGTCGACCGGCACATGGTCACGGTGGACGACGTGCATCCGGGTCAGCCGTCGCGGTACCGGATGCTGGAGACGCTGCGGCAGTACGCCGTCGACAAGCTCAGGGCTGCCGGCGAGGCCGACCAGGTCGCGGCCGCGCACGTCGCGTACTTCCGCGCCTTGACGGACGCGGCGGAGTGGACGCTGCGCGGGCCCGGGCAGGCGGCCACCTTGCGGCGGCTGCGTGACGAGCTGCCGAACCTCCGGGCCGCGTTCGCGTGGCTGGCCGCCGGCGAGAAGGACGAAACCCGGGTCGAGGACGCGCTGCACCTGGCCGGCAGCCTCGGCTGGTTCTGGCACTTCGGCCGGCACGTCGAAGGTCGCGACGTGCTGCGGCACGTCATCGCTCTGGACGGTGGTTCGCCCGCGGCCCGGGCCCGCGCGCTGCAGGCCGTCTCGCTGGTCGAGCGGCCGCGCTCGTGCCCGGTGCACCCCAGCCCGCGGTGCGCCGAAACCGCCGCGGA
>Ga0126307_10001612_pt1 | contig 14932 bp, 8 predicted proteins | sample Plot28_FD_89955 | JGI IMG/M metagenome (GOLD analysis project Ga0126307, IMG submission 89955) | Serpentine soil microbial communities from UC McLaughlin Reserve, CA, USA - Plot28 | ecosystem: Environmental > Terrestrial > Soil > Grasslands | place: USA: UC McLaughlin Reserve, Lake County... | reverse complement strand
TTACGCCGAGCACCAGGTCCGAGCCCTCCATCGACGGAACCGCGCGCGCCTTCTCGACCAGCTCGCGATGATCGGCGTCCCCCGTGGCGATGATGCCGCGCATGACGCCGGCCGAGCGCAACACCCGCGTCAGTGCAGGTGTATCGACGTCAGAAATCGCGACAACGTTGTTGGCTGTGAGGTATTCGCGCAGCGTTCCCTGCGAACGCCAGTTGCTGGCCACCGGGGACTCATCACGGCTGATGAATCCCGCGATCTGCACACCGCGCGATTCGCCATCTTCCGGCGTAATTCCGTAGTTGCCGATCTCGGCCGACGTCATCGTGACGATCTGGCCTGCGTATGACGGATCGGTCAGGATCTCCTGGTAACCCGTCATGCTGGTGTTGAAGACGACTTCTCCGGATGTCTCCCCCGGTGCGCCGGCGGACTCCCCTTCGTAGCAGGTTCCGTTTTCGAGTGCGAGTGTGGCTTTCATCTAATGACTTCGAGAGACCCCGAAACGCGCTCCTGCTCTCCCGCGCGTACGCGGGCGCTTGTTGTCCACGGCCGATGATCGGCGAGCTCCATTCGCACGACATGCGAGCCGCTGCGAAGGTCCGGCACGGCCACCGGCGTAACGCCGACCGGTTTGCCGTCGACGAATACGCGGGCGCCGCGCGGCCTCGAATCGATGTAGAGAGAACCGAGCGGTGTCGGCGGCTCCGGCGCGTCACGCGTCGCGCGCGGCGCCGCCGCCGCAGGGCGGGCGGCCGTTCGCTCCAGCTCCAGGTTCACCGTTTGCGAAGGAGCTGCGGCCGTCAGCTTCACGTTTTCACGGGCCGTCGCGAATCCTGTTTGCGAGACACTGACCGCGTACGATCGGAAGGAAAGCTTGTCCATGGTCAGTGGCGTGCGCCCTCGCCAGCGGCCGTTGACGACCACTGCCGCACCCGCCGGTGCGGATCGAATCACGATGCGCCCGGTGGTCGGAGAAGGCGGAGCCGCCGGAGCCGGGACAGGAACGGCTGCAGGCGCAGGTGTTTCCGAGACCGCAGGAGGAGCCGCGGACGGGGTCGTTACCCGGGGATTGACCGGCTGCTCGCTGAAATCCTTCGGTGCGTCAGGCTTCGGCGCGTCCTGTCTGGGTGGCTGGGTTCCTGAGGTCGCGCTCGCCGTCGCTCCTCCGGGATTCGCGCCCGTGTCTCCTGCGACGCTGTCACTCCCGGTTCTTTGCACACGATCGCGCACGACGTAACCGGCAGCAAAGGCGATCCCCATCAGCAGAATGGAAAAAAGGACGACCGCGAGGGTCGACCAATGGGATCGTTCCTGCGTGTCTACAACGTAACTGAGCTGATCTCGCTCGTCGGTGGATTCATCCACATCAAAGAGGCGATTCTGCCTGCTGGTCCCAGCCGCCGTGACCGGCGGCGGGACGTTCTCAGGCTGGCGAGTGGGAACCGGATCCGCGATCACGAACTCGTCGAGCGGCAGATCCAGGTCGGCGTCGCCGAGGAGATCGGCGTCCGGCGCGGCAGCGTCGACGACTGGCTCCTCGTCGTCGAATCCATATCGCTCGTCATCCGCTTCGGTCTCCTCCGCGGCCGCCGCGAAGTCGAGCGCCTCCCCGGGCCGCTCGGTACGGTCATCGGCCGACGTCCTGGGTGCTACCTGCGAGTCCGATACGGGGAAGGGTGCGACGACGGCCGGCGGTGTCGACCGGACGGAAGCTGCGGGGCGCGCGGCGGTCTCGAAGGCTGACGCAAAGGCGAGCGCGGTCGGATACCGGCGCGCCGGAGAGTCGTCCAGGGCACGGGCGAGGACCTCGTGCAGCGCGGCTCCGCGATCGCCGGCCACGGCACCGATCTGACCGCCGGTTCCTGCAGGACGCCGCCCGGTCAACATCTCGTAGGCAATCGCCGCCAGCGAAAAAACGTCCGCAGGCGTACTCCACGATGAGCCGGCCACCCGCTCCGGCGCCGAATACGGCCTCCGGACAGGCGCGCGCAAGCCGACTCGTTCCAGCGCTTCGACAACACCGAATCCAGTTGCGCGCGCCTCATCAGGCGTCAGGAATACATCCCGGGGATGCAGCGCACCGTGACCGATCCCCGCGGTCCGGGCAAAGTCGATCGCCCCGGCGAGCTGTGTGATAAATGGCAATACCTTTTCAACCGGCGCGGGGGCGTAGTGGCGCATGGCCACGTCTAAGGACTCAGCCGCAACGTATTCCTCAGCCCGGTACGCCAGGGTGCCCTCAATGCCGGACGCGATCGGCTCGATGACTGAAGGATGAAAAAGTCCAGCTTCGGCGGCGCCGGCAAGTTCATCCGCCAGCGCCTGCGATTGCTCCGGCGTGATGTCGAGGCGGAACACCTTGACCGCAACCAGCCGGTCTCGTGTCGGTTCGTAGGTCCTGAAGACGGGCCCGAGCGCACCGACGCCGATCTGATGCAGCACCCTGAAGGGGCCGAATGCCGGCGGCGGGGCGAACGCGTTCTGATCGTCTCGGGTCAGGGGGCGAAAGCTCCTCAGAGAGGCGGGGTTTACGAAATGTAACACATTCGCGCGGGTATCCTTGACATGTTTCAGAAGGCTCTGAGAGAGTACGAGGTCGTGTCACTCGCATCGGGCATCGACGTGCGGCGATTCTCATGGATCCGGCCGCTCGCCGGTGACTACGCCAACAACTTCGTCAACGTCGCCGCGTTGTATGCGGGCGATCCGACCAGCCGCGAGGCGTGGCGGGCCGCCATTGCGCGGGCACAGCAGCACGGCCGCCGGCGCGACGAGGTCGCGGCGATGCTGGCGGCGCAGCAGGAGCGGCGTTCAGCTCCCGCTCAGGCGCGCGCTGCGGCGGCAAAGCTGACCGATTCCGAAACGGTCGCCGTCGTGACGGGTCAGCAGGCCGGAGTATTCGGCGGTCCGCTCTTCACCCTTTTGAAGGCCATCACCGCGGTCCAGCTCGCGCGTCGAACGTCAACTGAATACGGCCTCACCGTGGTCCCGATCTTCTGGGTGGACGCCGAAGATCACGATTGGGACGAAGTCCGCAGCGTCACCGTGCTCGACGCGAACTTCCAGGCCAGGTCGATCGCGCTCGACGAGGTCGATGGGGCCGGACAGTTGCCGGTCGCCGCGTTGAAACTCACCGGCGACGTCGACAAGGCCCTCGCGGAGCTGGAGGCGTCGCTCGCCCGAACCGACTTCACCGACTGGACGATGAGCGGTCTTCGCGACGCCTGGCGCAGCGGCGCAGGGATGGCGAGCGCGTTCGCGCGCTGGCTCGAAGCGCTGCTCGGGCCGCTGGGGTTGGTGGTGTTCGAGTCTGCCGATCCGGCGGCCAAGCCGCTCGTGGCGGATCTGTTTGCACGCGAGCTGCAGTTTCCCGGCAAGACCGCTTCGCTCGCCGCCAGCGCCGGATCCGTACTCTCCGAACGTGGACACCAGCCACAGGTAGTCCCCCACCCCGAGAGCCTGTCGCTGTTCCGTCTTGAGGGATCCCGCCGCCCGATCCGGCGGCAAGGGGATCAGTTCGTGGTCGGCGAGAACGTACACGCCCCTGCCGCTCTGGCGGCGGAAGCTGTCGAACATCCGGAACGCTTCAGCCCGAACGTGCTGCTGCGACCGGTCGTGCAGGACGCCTTGTTTCCGACGATCTGTTACGTGGCCGGCCCGAGCGAGCTGGCGTATCTCGGCCAGCTCCGCGGCGTGTACGAACACTTCGGGGTGCCGATGCCGTTGATGTATCCAAGAGCAAGCGCGACGCTCATCGACGCCGCGGCAGCCAGGTTCCTTTCCAAGTACGACTTCCCTATCGAAGATCTTCAGCCGCAGGACGAGTCGGGATTGAACCGGCTCTTGCAGTCGCAACTGCCGAAGACCGTCGAGCAGGCGCTCGCGGAAGCCGACGAATCCATCCGCCGCACGATGCAGCGCGTCATCGAGGTGATGCCTGAAGTCGATCCCACTCTCGCCGGAGCGTCCAGGACGACACTCGGCAAAATGGAGCACGATCTCCACGCGCTCCAGGGAAAGGTGATCCAGGCGGCGAAGAAGCGCGACGAGACGTTACGGCGCCAGTTCGGCCGCGCGCAGGCGCAGATCTTCCCGCTGGGGCATCCGCAGGAACGGACGCTTGGCGTGGTGTTCTTCCTGAACCGCTACGGTCCCGCGCTGATCGACCGGCTGCTCGAGGAACTCCCTCTCGAGATCGGTAAGCACTGGGTGCTCACTATCTAACGTGCCAGGGTGCTACTGACTACAGCGATGCGGCCGCGTCCTTCAGCTTGCGCTCGGCGGCTCGCAACTTCCCTATAGTCTCCATTTGAATCTGCTGATCACGCGCGAGCAATTCCCCGGAGACTTCAATCGCACGGCCGGTGACCGAGGGGGATGGACCGCCATGCGTTTTCCGGACTTCGACGAAGTTCTTGGCGCTCAGCGTTCGCGCGAGCTCCGCTTCGGTGATTTCCACGGGCGCACCGAGCACTGATGCACTCACGGCTCTGAGTACTTCGCTTCTCGTGGCGTCTGGACGGCGACCGCACTCCGCGACGAACTGCGTCGCGATCGCATGACTGGCCTTGAATGCGAGGCCATGATCGCGGGCCAGCGTATCGGCGAGCTCGGTCACCGTGATCCAGCCCTGCTCGGCTCGCTCGGCCAGCTTCTCCCTGTTGAATTTCGCGTCGCTCATTGCCGCGGCGACGAGCCGAACGGCGCGGGTCGCGTCCTTGAACATCGATGCCACGAGCGGCTGCAGATCGTCTTCGGTATCGACGATGTCGCCGAAGGGGGTGTTGTGCACACTGAGAAGAACGGCGCTCGCCTGCCCCACGGCTTTACTACCGATAGCGCGTGCGTGTTCGAGCGCGACCGGATTGCGTTTCTGCGGCATGATGCTGCTGCCCTGGACGAACCCTTCGGAAAGGCGGAGATATCCGAACTCCGCCGTGCACCACAGGAGAAGGTCCTGCACGACCCGGCCGATGCCGGTGAGCATGACGCTGCCAGCCGAGACGCTTTCCAGCATGTAGTCGACGGTGGCGATACTGCCGTAGGTGTTACCGGTGACCCCGTCGAACCCGAGGAGCTCGGCGGTTCGGCTTCGATCGATCGGAAAACCGGTGCCGGTGATCGCGCACGCGCCGAGAGGGTTCTGATTGGTCGTCGCATACGCAGCACGAAGCCTCACCGCGTCGCGTTCCAGCTGCTCGATCACCGCCAGCAGGTAATGGGCGATGGTGCTCGGCTGTGCCGGCTGGGTATGCGTGTGCGCGGCGTAGACATCCTCGCGGTACTCGGCGGCCAGCCGAAGAAGCGCGTTGCGCAGCTTCAACCCCGCGTCCGACAACGCCAGGATCATCTCCCGCTGCTGCATCCGGTACATGGTCATGTCGATGTCGTTACGCGACCGCGCCGTGTGCAGGCGACCGGCGGCGTCAGGGCCGCAGCGCTCGACGATCAGGCGCTCGACATAAAAGAACAGGTCCTCGCAGGACCCGTCGTAGGCGACGCACCTGACTTCCTCCATCGGAATGCGCCCGAGCGCCTGCGCGATCGTCCGTGCCTCGTCGCCGGGAACGATTTTCTGTTCGGCGAGCATCACCAGGTGGGCGTAGTGAATCGCCATCAATGGGGACAGGAACTGGGCTTTCGCGTCCTCGAAGTTTTCATTCAGGACGCAGGCGACGTACTCCGGTGAGAATTTCATGCGGTGTGGGTTAGAGGGAGTCGAATAGCCGGACCTCGGCGAGTTGTAAAGCTGAGTATACGCTGCCGAACAACTGCGCGTCGTTCCCCAGGGCAGTCAGACGTATCTCGGGAGCATTGCGGACGATGCGTGAGACGACGTGGCGCAGCGGGGCAAACAGCTGCTCGCCGACATGGGCAATGCCGCCGCCGAAGACAACCAGCTCCGGGTCCAGGAGGGTCGAAATGTTTGCGACCGCCGTTCCGAGGTAGACGGCGATGTCGTTCACCACGCGGGCCGCTCGCGCATCACCATGACGCGCGGCTTCGAAAACACGCGCGGCCTCGTCAGCGGAGACCGAAGAGCCACCGGGCGCGGGTGCCTGTCGCCCGTCGCGGGCAATCGCCTCGGCCCCGGCGTGGCTCTCGAGAAAGCCCTGCTCACCGTAATCGACGTCCCAGTCGCGATAGTCGAGATGCATGTGGCTGATCTCGCCGGCATACCAGCGGCTTCCCCTGTGCAGCTTCCCCTCGAGCACGATCCCCGCGCCCACACCGGCACCGAGTGCGATGAAGACGAAGTTGCGATGGCCGGCCGCGCAGCCTCGCCACACCTCCCCGAGCGCCGCCATGTTGACGTCATTGTCGACGCAGACCGGAACCTTGAACCTCTGGTGCAGAATGTCGCGCAGTGGAACGTCGGTCCAGTCCTTCAGGTTGACGGCGTTGATGACACGTCCGGAGAGAACGTCGGTCATGCCCGGAGCGCCGGCGCCGATGGCGAACAATTTCGACGAATCGATCGACGCCTCTCTGAACAACGCGCTCACGCCTGCGCCGATCGCCTCGAGGATCGCCTCCCGGGGTCCTGCCGGCGTGCGCCGCTCGCCGCGATGAACGATCTTTCCCCGCAGGTCGGCCAGCGCGAACCGCAGACTCCTGGATCCGATATCGATGCCGGCGAGATACCCGTACTGCTCGTTGAAGTCGACAATGAGCGGACGGCGTCCGCCACTCGATTCTCCTTTGCCGAGGCGCCGGAGCAGGCCCGGCCGCCTCAGGAGATCGTCGACGAGTGCGCACACCGTTGGCGTGCTCAGTTTCGAGGTCTGCGCGAGTGCGGCTCGCGACATCGGCCCCTGGTGCCGCACCGCATCCAGGATGCGCTTGCCGTTATGCCGGCGGATCAGGCGCTGATTGAGCGGCGAGGGATAGCCGCCGCGACTGCGGCGGCCGGTTTCATCGATCTCCACGAGGGGTTAGAAGAACAGCTTGAATCCGAGCTGGAATTTCCGCTGCTCGCGCCAGCCGTTGGCGACGTAGTCGTCCTGGTCGAGCGAGATCGGCGTGGTCAGCCGGACCAGCGAGACCGGATCCACGGCGTAGCCGGCGGTATCCACCGTGATCGTGTTGTTGACCGCGCTCACCTGCTCGATGTTGAAGAGGTTCTTCGCCTCGGCTTGGAGCTCGAAGCGAAGGTTGCGCGGCAGGTTGAAGTAACGGGAATAGCGCATGTCGACGTTTGCACGGGTGGGCGCGTGCATATTGTTGCGCGTCATGAAGAGCGGACGATCGCCGTTGGTTCCATCGAGATTGAGGTCGCGGCTGCCGGCGATGCCATCAGGCTGGCCGCTGTTGACCAGCAGGATGATCCCGACCTGGTTGTCGCTGAGGATGGCGTTCACCAGCGGACTGAACCGCTTCACGGTCGACTGCGCGACGATGCTGCCATTGAACGTGTGGCGGATGTCGAGCTGATTCGGGCCTTTGTCGCGCGCCAGATCCACCGGATCCGACCGTCCGGCATCCCCCTGGATCGCCAGCGTCGCGCCACCGAGCGGCGCCGTGTCCGTTCCCTTGCCGACGCTGTAGTTCAAGGCGTACTGGATTCCCGACGACCACCGCTTCGTGAGTGCGACGGTGAGGCCCTTGTACCAGGAGTCGCCGATCGACTGCACCAGCTGAATCCGGTTGTAGCGCGGATCGTTCCGGGTCGACGCGTTGACTGAGGCGGAATAGACGTTGCGTCCGTCTTCGAGCCGGCTGACCGGCGTCACGCCGGCGAGATTGACGTCGGTGATGACGGGCAGCTGGTAGCCGCGCGAATGCCGCGCACTGAGCGACAACGCGTAGTTGTTGCCAAGCTGACGCTCGAGGGTGACGTTGTTCTGCCACGTCCTGGCTGTCTCGAAATCCGGCGCCATGCCCTGGACGGTGCTCGAGATCTGGACGGCCGTCGGCGGCAGCGTGCTCAGATCGTTCGGGAAGTTCGGTGCGAACGGGCTCGTCGGGTTGAGTGAGAAGCCGGTGGTGCGAGCGGCCAGGCCGGAGTTCGTGTAGGCGTTCTCGATGATCGCCAGCAGAGGCTGGTCGTAATTGATGCCGGTGCTGGCGCGCACGACCGTGCGGTCGTTCACCGTCCACGCGAATCCCACCCGGGGAGCGATGTTGTTGTAGTCGCGATTGAAGGTCGATGAGTACGGGGAGCCCTCGATACCCTTGTTGTACAGGTAGAGGTCCTGGCGCACGCCATAAAGCATCTTGATGTTGGTCGTGAGCTTCCAGTCATCCTGCACGAACCAGCTCACCGTTGAGTTGTCCATGTTGAAATCAGGATTCCCGAGCGTCTGCGCGAAGGTGGTGTAGCCGCGCGGGTTCACGCCGGACTTCGCGTCGAGATAGGACTGGACGTTGGGGAAGGTGTAGCTGACGGGCAGCGCGGTGCCGCGGTGATCGTAGATCCATTGCCCGTTGAAACCGCCCTTGTAATTGTGGCGGCCGCGAAGCATCGTGAAGTTGTCGACGAACTGAATATTCCGCTGCAGGAAGTCATTGCCGATTCCGGTATAGGGGCCGAAGCTGACACCCCCCTGCGTCGTCGTGCCTGAAATAGTGATCGAGGGACCGGTGGTGGTCGGATCGCTCGGCGGCCGGATTGTTTCGCGGCGCGCCATCTGCACGCGAAGTTCGTTCAGGTTGTTCCTGCCGAGCGTTGAGATCAGCTGAACGGCGCCGGAGACCATGAAGTCTTCGAAGTCGTTGCCACGCTCGATCGCGGTGTTGCCGCCGCCGCTCTGATACGGGTTGTCGTTCTTGAAGGTGTTCACCCGGAAAGACGCCTGGTGCGACGAGTTCACCTTGTAGTCGACTTTTCCGATGTAGAACGGCGTCGCGCGGTACGAGCCGACGGAGAAGGGTTGCTGCGCCAGGCCGACGGCGGTCGCTACGGCGGGATCGATCGTGACCAGGCGGGGCAGTTCCTGTTTGGTGTATTCGTAGCCGCCGTAATAGAACAGCTTGCTCTTGAGAATGGGACCGCCAATCGTCGCGGTGACGATCTTGAGTGAATTGTCAGGCTTGTTGGCCGGGTTCTGGCGTTCGGTTTCATCGGCGCTGAACGGCCATGCCGCGAAGTCTTTGGTCCGGAAGCGATAGCCCGCGTCACCGCGGACCTTGTTCGTGCCTGACGGCGTGACGGCGTTGAAAACCATGCCGGTGGTCTGGCCGAACTCCGGTGCGTAGCCGGCGCTGACGACCTGGACCTCGCGGACCATCACCTCCGAGATCGGCATCAGACGAAGGCCCGCCCGATCGCTCTGGGTGTTCGTGTTTCCGTCGATCTGGTAATTGATCCGCAGCATCTGGCCGTTCACAGCAAAACGCGGGACACCGAACTCTTCGTTCTCGAATCCGGTGACACCAGGTTCGAGCAGCGCAAAGTTGTAAGGATTGCGGGCCACGTTGGGAAGGTTCGTCAGTTCGCGCTCGTTCAGGTTGCGGCCGACGTCCGTCTTGCCGAGATCCACCACGGCGGAATCGGCCATCACCGAGACCACTTCGGTCATCACGCCGACCGCCAGCGTCATGTCGAGAACGATGTTCGACCCGGCGCGGACGTCAATGCCGGTCTGCTCGTAGGATTTGAAGCCCTCGAGGGTCGCGGAGACCTTGAATTTACCGAGCGGCAGCAGCGGCGCCCGGAACACGCCTGCGGCGTTGGTGACGATCACGCGCTGCGCACCGGTATCGAGGTTGTGGAGCGTCACCGAAACTCCGGGCAGCACCGCGCCCGAAGGATCCTTGACCGTTCCCTCGATCGACCCGTTGATGGCTTGTGATTGGACGGCGAAGGCGGCGACGGGAACGAACAGAGCCATCGTGGCGAGAAGGAGCAAACGCGACAGACGCATGGCAGCCTCCGGTGACGCTTCGTTAGACGGGTTTCCTAAGTGCTGAACCCTACGGAGGTGCGGGCCCGAAGTCAACCAGAAAGCGCAGGGCGGCAAAGATCGGGTGACTCAAAACGTCGGCGTTGCCTGTACCATGGTGATCACACGTACCCCCTATAGATGACGCGAAGAGGTCTGCCGAAAACGGCATTGAAGCTACGGCTGAAACGCTGGTCCAAGGCGTCCGGGCGGACGCGTGGCCGGAAACGCGGCTGGAAGTTCTACACGCTGATCGGCCTGGGGGTGCCGTTCCTGCTGCTCTCCGCGGCGACCGCCTATTACTACGTCACCTTTTCACGCCTGATCGACGCGAGACTTCACGGGGAGTTCCAGCGGACCGATCCACGTCTGTTCGGGCGGCCCTACGAGGTTCGCCGCGGCCAGTCGATCAGCCCACAACAGCTGGTCGACCGCCTCAACGATCTCGGCTACGCCCACCGCGCGAAGGCGGAGCAGGCCGGGGAATTCACCGTCGGTCGCGAGGCGATTGCGATCATTCCCCGGGAAGGTGACCACAAGGGGCGGCTCCAGCGGATCGTGTTCGGTGCGCGCGGCAAGGGCCTCGATCCGACCGGCATCGACCATATCGAGACCGTCGGCGCGCCGGGCAAGTTCGAGCGCCTGACCCTGGACGCACCGCTGATCACGGCGCTCGTCACCAGCGGGCGCGAAAAGCGGCGGGACGTGCCGCTCACGGCAATTCCTTCCCAGATGATCAAGGCGGTCCTTGCGATCGAAGACAGACGCTTCTACGAGCATCCCGGTGTGGATCCCTTCGCCATTGTCGGCGCGTTCTTCACTTACATGTTCGGGAACAAGACCTACATGCGCGGCGGGAGCACGCTGACGCAGCAGCTGGTGAAGAACACGTTCCTGACCCAGGAGAGAAGCGCCAAACGGAAGTTTCAGGAATGGATCATGTCGATCGCGCTCGAGCGCCGGTTGTCGAAAGACCAGGTCCTGGAGCTCTATCTGAACGACGTGTGGCTCGGCCAGCGTGGATCATTCGCGATCCACGGTGTACCCGAGGCGTCGCGTCTCTTCTTCGGCAAGGACGTCACCAACGTGTCGCTGAGCGAAGCGGCGACTATCGCGGGAGTGATCCAGTCACCGCCCCGTCACTCCCCGTTCAACAACCCTGAAGGCTCGAAAGAGCGGCGTAACGTGGTCCTTCGGGCAATGGCCGACTCCGGCTATATCACCGAGGATGCCGCCACTCGCGCCAGCCGGGAACCTTTGCAGGTTGCCGCGCGCTCGCTCGAGAATGAGGCGCCGTACTTCGTCGACTACATCAGCCAGGAACTGCAGGACAAATACAAAGCCAGCGGCGCCATCGACGTGTACACCACGCTCGACTTGCACCTGCAGAAAATCGCGCAGGACGCCGTTCGCGACGGCCTCACCCGTATCGACGAGATCCTGGCGAAGCGGAAGCGGCAGAAAGCGCAGGCGGCGCTGATTGCGATCGATCCCCGGACGGGGGAAATCCTGGCGATGGTCGGCGGACGCAGCTACAACCAGTCGCAGTACAACCGCGCGGTGACGGCCAGCCGGCAGCCCGGGTCCGTGTTCAAGCCATTTGTCTACCTCGCGGCGTTCGAACATGCCTACTCAGAGGGCCGCACCGACATCACGCCGGCGACGGTGGTGCTCGACGAGCCGACGACGTGGGAGTTCAACCAGCAGACGTGGACCCCCAGCAACTACGATGGTGAGTACGAAGGCGCGATCACGCTGCGGCGCGCGCTGGCGCTCTCCCGGAACATCGCCACCATCAAGGTCGCCGAGGCCGCCGGCTACGACGAGGTGGCCGGCCTGTGGCGCCGCGTCGGCGTCGGCACCGCACCTCGCGCCTATCCATCGATCGCGCTCGGAGTGTTCGAAGCGACGCCGCTGCAGGTCGCCGGCGCGTACACGCTCTTTCCAAACGGCGGGACGACGCGTCCGCTTCAGGCGATCTCCCGGATCGACAGAGCTGGACGCGATCTCGAGATCCAGAAGGGGCAGTCCAAAACGATCGCGCGGAAAGACACGACGTTCCTCGTGACCAACATGATGCGAAGCGTCATCAACGAGGGGACCGGCGCGGGCGCAAGGGCCGCCGGCTTCACCTACGACGCAGCCGGCAAGTCAGGAACAACCAACGATCTGCGGGATGCGTGGTTCGTCGGCTTCACACCGGAACTCCTCACCGTGGTGTGGGTCGGGCTCGATGACAACCAGCCGGTCGGGTTGAGCGGCACCCAGGCGGCCCTCCCGATCTGGACCACGTTCATGATGCGCGCGATGGCCGGCAAGGCGAACGCTGCATTCGACGTCCCTGAAGGCGTCGTCTTCGTCGATATCGATCGCGACACCGGCAAACTGGCTACGCCAGGTTGCCCCCGCACCATAAAAGAAGCTTTCCTGCAGGGGACTGAACCCGCCGAGGTCTGCCACCTTCATATTTTCCGGCCATAATGGAGAGATGCTGAACGTTCGTTGGAGCGCAATCGCCGCGCTGATTGTCGTGACAACCGTTTCCGCCTGCCGCAAACCGGCAGCCGATGATAAGAAGCCGGCAACACCCGCGGCCACGCAAGGGCAACCCACTCCTCCGCCGATCGGCGAACCGATCAAGCCCGTTCCAGAGCAGCTGCCCGACGTCCTCGCGCGAGTCAACGGCGAGAACGTCACGAAGGGGGACTTCGACAAGCTGATCAAGCAAATGGAAATGAGCGCCGGTCAGTCGGTGCCGACGGAACGCCGCGACGAGGTCTATCGCACCGCGCTCGACCAGCTCGTGACCTATACCCTGCTCAGCCAGGAGATCAAGGCCCGCGGCATCAAGGGAGACGAGAAGGAAGTCGATCAGCAGATGCAGCAGATCCGCGGCCAGTTCAAGACCGAGGAGGAGTTCACGAAGGCACTCGCCGGCCGTGAAATGACTCCAGAACGGCTGCGCTCGGACATCACCAAGGAGGCCTCCATCAAGACGATGCTGGACGCCGAAGTCGCAACGGTCGCGCCGGTGACGGACGCCGATGTCCGCGAGTTCTACGAAAAGAATCCCGACAAGTTCAAACAGCCGGAAAGCGTGCGGGCAAGCCACATCCTCATACCCGTTCCGCAGGGTGGCGACGATGCCACGAAAAAGGTGGCGAAGGGCAAGGCGCAGTCGCTGCTGAAACAGGTGCAGAGCGGTGGTGACTTCGCGAAACTCGCCAGGGAGAACTCGAGCGATGGCAGCGCCCAGCAGGGCGGCGATCTCGGGTTCTTCACGCACGGGCAGATGGTCGCGCCGTTCGACCAGGCGGCGTTCGCGTTGAAGCCGGGTGAAGTCAGCGGCGTGGTCGAAACGCAGTTCGGATTCCACATCATCAAGGTCACTGAAAAAAAGGACCCGAGCACCGTTGCTCTCGATCAGGTCACCGACCGCGTCCGTGAATTTCTCGCCGGGCAGCGCAAAGAAGAGCGCAGGCAGGCGTTCATCAACGGCTTGAAGGGCAAAGCGAAAATCGAGGTCCTGATCTGAACGAAGAAGTCCTGACTGCCGCGGCCGAGGCGCTGAAGCGGGGGGAATCCGCCGCGCTGGTGACAGTGGTGCGCTCCCAGGGCTCCACGCCACAACGCGCCGGTGCGAAGATGCTGGTCTTCGCCGACGGGCACACGGTCGGCACGATCGGGGGAGGCTGCTACGAAAGCGACGCGATCGGTCATGCGCGAACGGCGATCCAGTCCGGCAGGCCCGCGTTCCTGCACTTCGAATTGAACGACGACTTCGCTCAGGAGAACGGACTGATCTGCGGCGGCCGGATGGATGTTCACGTCGATCCTCTCCTCCCCGACCCGCATCTCTACATCGTCGGTGCGGGTCACGTCGGCTACGAGCTCGGGCGGATTGCCGGGGCCGCCGGGTTCAGGATCCACGTGGTCGATGACCGCGAAAAGTTCGCCAATGCGGAGCGCTTTCCCGGAGTCGACGTCATCGTCGAACCGATCGCCGAATGGCTGCACCGCGCCGACATTGCCGCCTCCGCATTTGTCGTGGTCCTCACGCGAGGACACGTGCACGACCTCGATGCCATGCGGGCGCTCGGCGCCCGGGACCTCCGCTATCTGGGGCTGATCGGCAGCCGCGCGAAGGTTGCGCGCATCTATTCCCTTCTGCTCGAGGAAGGCTTGCCGCCCGAATGCCTCGCGCGCATCCATGCGCCGATCGGGCTCGAGATCGGCGCCGTCACGCCGGCCGAGATCGCCATCAGCATCCTCGCCGAGCTCATTGCCGTGCGACGAGGCGCGGCCAGCGCACAGCTGTCAATGAAGCGCCCCAGCATCAGTGCCGTCCACGATCGTTCGTAACGCAACGATCCTGACGATGAACGACAGCCTCGACGTAATCGAGGGGTCGGTCGTCGTTCGCAATGGGCGGATCGAATCCGTGGGTGCGGATCCCGGCGCCACCCACGATCTGACGATCGACGCCGCCGGCGCCTATCTGCTGCCCGGATTCATCCAGACACATATCCACCTGTGCCAGACGCTCTTTCGCGGTTATGCGGACGACATGCCGCTGCTGGAATGGCTCAAAAAACGGATCTGGCCGATGGAGGCCGCACACACGCCTGAAACATTGCGCGCCTCGGCGCGGCTTGCCGCTACCGAACTGCTGCTCTCAGGAACGACGACCGTCTTGACGATGGAGACGGTGCACGACACCGACGTGGTGTTCGAGGAACTCGCCGAGACCGGCATGCGGGCAGTCATCGGCAAGTGCATGATGGACGCGGACGGCGACGCGCCGGCGAGGATGCGTGAGAAGACGTCCGCTTCGATTGACGAAAGCCTCGCACTGCATAGGCGGTGGCACAACGCAGCCAATGGACGCCTGCGCGCGGCGTTCGCACCCCGCTTCGCCATCTCGTGCTCCCGCGAGCTGCTCGAAGCGGTGGCGGATCTGTCCGGCCGCGAAGACGCGCTGATTCACACGCATGCGTCGGAGAACCGCGACGAGGTCGAAGTCGTTCGGCGGTTATCGGGCGGCTTCA
>Ga0126307_10001611_pt1 | contig 14934 bp, 16 predicted proteins | sample Plot28_FD_89955 | JGI IMG/M metagenome (GOLD analysis project Ga0126307, IMG submission 89955) | Serpentine soil microbial communities from UC McLaughlin Reserve, CA, USA - Plot28 | ecosystem: Environmental > Terrestrial > Soil > Grasslands | place: USA: UC McLaughlin Reserve, Lake County... | reverse complement strand
TCGACCCGGCCGACGCGCACGCCCCACTTGTCGGTGGCGTCGTCGAGGATCTCGCGCAGCTCGGTGTTGATCTTGTCGCGCGAGGTCAGCGACTCGTCGAGCTGCATGTCGCCGATGACGTTCCGCAGGTTCGTCTCGGCCAGCTTGGTCACGGCCATCATGAAGTTGGCCACGTTGTAGACGAGTCGCTGCGGGTCGGTCGGCTCGTAGTAGATGACGGCGTCGACGGCCACGACGACGTTGTCGGAGGTGATGACCTCCTGGGGTGGCACGTCGACGACCTGCTCACGCATGTCGACCAGGCGCATGATCTGCACGAACGGGATGATCATGCGCAGGCCGGGGTCGACGGTCTGCTTGTACTTGCCCAACTGCTCGACGATGCCGCGCTGGTAGGGGCGCACGATGCGCACCCCTGCCGCCGCGAAGACGAGCAGGCAGATCGCGATGATCACCAGCAAGACGACGAAACCGGTCAACGTTCGGGCTCCTTGGTCGAGAGCGGGGCCATCCGCAAGGGGCGACCAGCACTCATCTTCGCACTTCGTCGCCGGGTGTGAGTGTGTCCATCGGCGCGACGACCACCCGGGTCCCCCGCACGTCGGCCACGCGGACGTGCGCCCCGCTGGGGATCGGCATGCCGTTTGTCGACTCGGCCCGCCACTCTTCGCGGTCGACGCGCACCAGGCCCAGCCCGCCGGCGCCGGGGATCGCCGTGAGGACGTGCCCCTCCTGGCCGAGCAACCTGCGGCTGCCGACCCCGGAGTCGGAGCCCTGCAGATCGAGCCGCCGGGACAGCGGGCGGAACGCGGCGAGCGTGGCCGCCGAGGCCACCACAAACGCCAGCCACTCGGCCCAGACCGGCAGCTCGAAGAACGCCAGAACCGCCGCCAACACCGCGCCGATGGCGAACGGCAACAAGATGAAGGATCCCGGGGTCACCATCTCGCCTACCGCGAACACGGACGCCGCGACCAACCACAACCAACCCCACGATTCCGAATCGTTCATCATGTTCCTTCCCGCCGAAAGGGGGTGGTACAACACCCTCCTTCACGAGAGTATCCGTGGTGTCGGGACATCCGCCCGGTGAGAGCTGCCATTTCCCGTCCGGCAGCCGGGTTCCATCGCCAATTCTCCGCCCGACCACGCACGCGGTACGGCGGGCACCGTGAGTGACCACGCAAGACTCCGGCGGAGCCGGGCGGAGGCGCCGGTAGCTTTGCCGCCGTGGCCGACCCGCGACTGTGCATCCTTTCCGTCCACGCCCACCCCGACGACGAGGCGTCGAAAGGCGCGGGCACGATCGCCCGTTACCACGCCGAGGGTGTGCGGACCGTCCTGGTCACCGCCACCGGTGGCGAGGCCGGCGACATCCTGAACCCGGCGATGGACCGGCCGGAGGTGCGGGCCGACCTGCCGACCGTGCGCCTGCGCGAGCTGGCCCGTGCCACCGAGATCATCGGCTACGACGTCGTCGAGCTGTTGGGCTACCGCGACTCGGGCATGCCCGAGACGCCCGAGAACGCCCACCCCGAAGCCTTCGCCAACGCCCCGTTCGACGAGGCCGTGGCGGGGCTGGTGGCCGTCATCCGCCGGGAGCGTCCCCAGGTGATCATCACCTACGGCGACGACCAGAGCCGGTATCCGCACCCCGACCACCTCCGCGTGCATGACATCTCGCTGCCCGCCTTCGAGCGGGCCGGCGACCCCGACGCCTACCCCGACGCGGGCGAGGCGTGGCAGCCGCTGAAGCTCTACTACTCCGTCTGGTCGCGCAAGCGCATCGAGCTCACCCACGCCCGGCTGCTCGAGCTCGGCCTCGAGTCGCCCTACGACGAGTCGTGGTTCGAGCGGCCCTGGGGCGACGACCGCATCACGACCAGCGTCGACATCAGCGGCTACACCGACGTCCGCATCGAGGCCCTGCTCGCCCACGAGACGCAGATCGACCCGACCTCGCCGTTCTGGTTCGCGCTGCCCCGCGAGGAGCAGGGCACCATCCACCCCTACGACGACTACGTGCTGGCCCGGTCGCTGGTCGACACCGAGCCGCCCGAGACCGACCTGTTCGCGGGCGTCCGTCGCCCCGTCCGCTCGTAGGCAGGCTCTCCGGTCAGCCCGTCCGTCGCCGGGCGACCGGTCGCGGCCGGGACGGCCGAGCAGGTGAGGCGCAACCAGGTCAACCACGCGGAGGGGGTGGGGCGTGGGCCCCACGCCCGGCGTGGGTTGTCGAGGCCCGCCCGCGTGGCCCGCACGACAGCCGCTGCGCCCGATGTTCGATCGCTGGCAGGATCGTGCGGGCATGGGCTCGCATCGCAGCGCAGCGGAGGAGGCGTCCGGCGGCGACGGCCGAGGCGCCAGGTCGCACGATGCGGCGACGGTCGGGGCGCCTTCGCCGACTGCGGCATCGCCGCCGGCGTCGCCGGACGAACCGATGGCCGACGCCCGCCCGGCGACGTCGTGGCCGGCGCCGCGCATCGCACCCGCCACCTACCCCGGCTCGGCCCCCGACCACCCGTACCTGCTGCTCGGTGACCGGGTGGTGCCGCTCGACGTGCGGCTCCGGGGCGACGTGCTGCGGGTCACGCTGGCGGACGGCACGCCGGTCGACGACGTGCTCCGCCGGGTCGGCGTGGCGCCGCTCGCCGAACGGGTGCCGATGGTCGCCTACGGGGCCAATCGCAGCCCGCACTCGCTGGCGCTCAAGTTCGCCCAGCACCCGGGCGCTGCCGAGGCGGCGGTGCCGGTGCTGGCAGGGACCGTCGGCGACGTCGACGTCGTGGGCGCCGCCCTGTCGTCGCAGGGCTTCTTCTACGCCGACCTGGCCGAGAGCCCGGGCACCCGCGTGTCGGTGTTGCTGACGCTGCTCGACGCCGTCCAGCTGGTGGCCATCCACGACTCGGAGCAGATCGGCCGGATCTACGACTGCGCCTGGCTCCCGGGCTTCGCGCTGACCGGCTCGGGGTCGGCGGACGCGGGTACGGCTGGCGCGGGCACGGGGGCGGACACGAGCGTGGGCGCGTGCACGAGCGTGGGTGCGGGTGCGGGGGCGGGCACGGGCGCTGGCGCTGCGGCCGGGCAGGCGCCGGCGCGGGCGCGGGCACGGCTAGGGCGGGTGCCGGGCCGCTCCGGGCGCTCGCCTACGTCGGGCGCCAGCCGGTGTTCGAGGTCCCGCCCGGCGCCGACGCCGGCGACGCCGGGAAGCCGCTTGCCTTCGCCGCCATCGCCGCGACGGGACGTACGTATCGAGCGCTGGGCCAGGTCGACCTGCTGGCCCGCGTGATCGGGTCCACCGGCGTGCTGGGACCGCTCGCCGACCTGGTCCGCACGGGTCGCGGCGCCGCCCCGGCGACCGTCGCCCACGAGCTCGTGCGCCTGGTGAACGGCCAGTGGTGGTATGCACACAACACCGGTGACACGCGCCGGCTCGGCGCCGCCGCCGAGGCCGAGCGCCTGGTAGCCGAGGCGGTGGCCGGCAGCCTCGCCACGACCTCGACGGCGCAGCGGTTGGGCGGGGCGGTCGTGGCAGCGGACGTCGCGTACGCTGCCGGACCCGAGATGCGCCTCGGGTGCCAGGTCGAGCTGCCCTGATCCGCCGACCGGCGCCAGCAGGAGGAATGATGGCCGGCTACCTGACCCCCGAGTGGATCGACGTGCGACGACGGGTACTCGTGGCGGCTGGGGGCGATGCCGTCGTGGGCCCCGGGGCCGGCGCGACGGCCGGCGACGGCGGGAACGACGGCGACGCTGACGGCGCTCCCGTCGGGCGCACAGCTCGTGTCCGCCGGGTGGTGACGGGGGCGCCCGGCGGCGACGTGGCCTACGACGACCTGGTTGTCGGTGGCCGGGTCGTGGGCAGCGAGCCGGTCGGTGGCGGGACCATGGTGACCGCCGACCTGGTGCTCACGTCGACCTACGCGGTCGCCGTGGCCATCGAGCGCGGCGACGTGAGCCCCGCCGTGGCCTACATGCAGGGCCGGCTCAAGGCCGAGGGCGACATGGGGACGCTCTACGCCGTCCTGGCGGCGGCGGGCGACGACGGCGGGCCGCTCGCGGAGCGGCTGCGGGCCGAGACCGAGTTCTGATCGCCGGACGAGCCGGTCGTCCCGGTCGTCGACGAGCCCCTGCCAGCAGCGGGCGCTTGATGACGCCCGCGGAGTTGCTCACGCCCCGTGAGACCCGCGCGGCAGCGGCGGACACCCACCGCCGCAGCTGGTGCCCGCTCGGCTCAGAGGCCGCGACGTTGCAGGTCGCGCAGGGCCCGGAAGCCGATGAGGTGGGCGCCGGCGCGGTCGAGCATCGTGCGCAGGCTGCTGTCGTGCACCACGAGGTCGTGGTCGTCGACACGGGCGCCCCAGTCCGAGGTGAGCGCCCGCAGCTCGGGCGTGTCGACCGCCGGCCGGACGTACAGCTCGGTGACGCCGGGGCGGAGGTCGTAGACGGCCCTCTCGATGGCGCGGCGGCTGCCGGTCTCGGGCGCGTGGAGGAGATGGTCGGTGAAGACGACGCCCTCCTCGGCGGCCAGGTCGCGGAACGGGAAGCCGATCGACCGCTCGGTCGACGCGCCCGAGAGCCGCAGTGGCAGGCCGAACTCGACGGCCAGGTCGAGGTAGACGTCGAAGAACTCGGGCTTGAGTTGCAGCGTGCCGAGGTGGCTGGCCAGGTGGCTCGCGTCGAAACCCCAGAGGATGGCGCGCTCGACCTGGGCCCGCAGCTCGCGCCGCACCTCGTCGAGGTCGGCGTGATCCCAGAGGTCGACGAGCGTGCGCGGGAAGCCGCCGTCGCCGTCGAGCAGGGAAGGGGCCTGGGTGATCGGGCCCCACCGGATCAACTCATGCTCGGCGTTCAGCGTGAGCTGCACGCCGACGTCCTCACCGCGGTAGCGAGCCGCAGCCTCGCGGGCCCACGGGCAGGGGACCATGAGCGAGGCGCTGGTGGCGATGCCGTCGCGGATCGCCTCGTAGACGCCGACGTTGGCGGCGTGGCTCGACCCGAGGCCCTCGCAGGTCACGATGACAAGCCGGTCGTCGGGGCGGTGACCCAGGCGTTCCGCGAGTGTGACCATCGTTGGCGAGACTACCGGGGCCGCATCGCCGATCCGGAGTGCACGGCCGGCGGACCGTCATCGGCCGCCGGGCGGGGGAGCGACGGGCACGTCGGCACCGCCGCACGCTGCCCACAGGCCGGCCCCGGCCGAGCGGGCCGTTCGCTCCGCGGCGTCGAACCGCAGCCGTTGCGCCGTGTTGGGCGGATACTCGCGGGCCTCCGCGTAGCCGTCCGCGACCTGCGCGAGGTTGAGGAACAGATCGTCGTCGGCCCGGTACGCGTAGGCGAGTAGTCGGTCGTAGGCGTCGCGGGGCTCGACGTCACGCTCGAGGCGCACCGGTGTGCCGGCCGGGAGCAGGTCGGCGAGGCGGTGCGAGGCCTCCGCGCCGTAGCACTCGACCGGGCGCCCCGGCGCGACGCTCTCGGGCGTATCGATGCCGATGAGGCGGACCCGTTCCTCGACGCCGCCGAGGTCGACGACCATCGTGTCGCCGTCGACGACGCGCACGACGGTGGCCCCACCGGGCCCGCTGCCCGGCCCGCCTCCCGTGCGGCCGCCCCCGCGACCCGGCAGGCCCGGTGGTCCGAGAACGGCGAGGAGGCCGACGGCCACCAGCACGGCGGCGACCCCGGCCGCGAGTCGGTACCTGCGAGACGTCGTGGCCTTGGCGACCGTGGACACAGGCGTGCGGGGTGGCGGAGACATGGGGCCCTCCGGAAGGCGCGGCTGTCGCTCGGGAAGCGGACGTGCCGCGAGGCCCACGGGGGGCGGGGCCGGCGCCGGACGACGGCCTCGGTGCCACGGTAGTCGGGGGGTGTGACAGGGACGTTCTGGCAGCGCTGGTCCGCTCCTGGCGAGCCGAGCGCTGCCAGAACGGCGGTCAGACCCGTTCGATGATCGTGCCGGTGCCGAGGCCGCCGCCGCAGCACATCGTGACGAGCGCCGTGTTCTTGTCCGCCCGCTCCAGCTCGTGCAACGCCTTGGTGAGCAGCACGGCGCCCGTGCCGCCGAGTGGGTGGCCGAGGGCGATGGCGCCGCCGTTCGGGTTGGTCCGCTCGAGGTCGGCGTCGAGCTCGCGCTGCCAGGCCAACACCACCGAGGCGAACGCCTCGTTGATCTCCACCAGGTCGATGTCCGACATCGCCATGCCCGTGCGGCCGAGCAGGCGCTGGGTCGCGTCGATCGGACCGGTGAGCATGAGGACGGGATCGACGCCGACCAGGCAGGTGTCGACGACTCGGGCGCGGGCCGTGAGACCGAGCTCGGCTGCCTTCTCGGCGGTCGCGATGAGCAGGGCCGCAGCACCGTCGCTGATCTGCGACGACGAGCCGGCCGTGTGCACGCCGTCGGGACGGGCAACGGGCTTGAGGCCGGCGAGGGCGTCGAGCGTCGTCTCGCGCAGGCCGCCGTCACGGGCGACGTGGTGGGTCGAGCCCGTGGGCTTGCCGTCCTCGTCGACGTCCGGGGCGTCGACCTCGACGATCTGGGATTCGAACCGGCTTTCGGCCCACGCCTGGGCCGCCCGCCGCTGCGAGGCGAGGCCGAACTCGTCGGCATCGCGCCGGGTGATGCCCCACTTCTCGGCGATGCGCTCGGCGCCCTCGAACTGCGACGTCATCTCGTACTGCGGGAAGTAGGTCTTGGGGATCGGCACGCCCAGCCCCAGCTTCTTCGACGAGTTCGACCCGATGGGGATGCGGGACATCAGCTCGACGCCGCACGCCACGGCCACGTCGACCACGCCCGAGGCGACCAGGCTGGTGGCCACGTTCGTCGCCTGCTGGGACGACCCACACTGGGTGTCGACCGTGGTGACGGCCGTGGTCTGGGGCAGCCCGGCGGTGAGCCAGGCGGTGCGCCCGACGTTGAAGGACTGCTCGCCCACCTGGCTGACGCAGCCGGTGACGACCTGCTCGACCGCGCGGGGGTCGATTCCCGAGCGCGTCACGACCTCGTTGAGTGCCGTGGCGAGCAGGTCGGCGGGGTGGACCGTGGACAGGTCACCGTTCCGGCGACCGATCGGCGTCCGGGCGGCTTCGACGATCACGACATCGGCCATGTACGCAGGGTACGGCGGCGGCGTTGCCTCGGCTAAACGATGTTCGGCCGGAGGGCGCCTCGCCCCCGGCCGCCGCTCAGCTCCTACGGCGGGGCTTGCGGTCGACGGCGTCGAGCACGAGGAGGAGCAGGGCGGCGCCCACGAACGCCACGAGGATGGACCCGAGGTCGAACTCGTCGAACGTGCTGGCCTCGTCGCCCGTGGCGAAGCGGAACAGCGCCCCGCCGAGTAGCGCCCCGATGATGCCGACGGCGATCGTGCCGAGGCACCCCCGCTTCTTCGACCTCGTGGCCATGCGCGCCAGGCCACCAGCGATCAACCCCACGAGTAGCCACCCGACGACGCCCACGCTGCGACGCTACCTCGGCGCACCTGCGGGTCGCCGTCGGCGTCGGCCGCTGGCACGACGCCTGCCCACCCGACGCAGGGCCCTGGGGGTACAGGCGGCGGGGGATCGCTCAGGCGGCGTCGGACCGGGAGGCCGGGCGGTTGGCGTGGCGGCGCAGGGAGAGCCGGGCGGCGTCGGCCGGGAGGGGACCGGTGGCGTCGTCGGCTGGGGCAGGCGTGCGAGCGGCCCGAGACGTCGAGGGGGCGGGGTCGGGCGCACCGAGACCCGCATGGGCAGCACCGGCGGCGGCGTGCGCGCCTGCCGGAGGGGACGTGGAAGAAGCAGCGGTCGCCGTCGCCAGCCGGCGCCGGGCGGCCTCTGCGATCGAACCGGGACGGGCGGCCGCACCGGGACCGGGGCCCGCGCCGGCGGCGACACGGCCGGCAGGCACCGGGTCGCCACCGGGAGGGTCTTGTGAGCGGGCCCGGCGACCGGCCGCCAGGGCCGCACGGGCTTCGGACAGCCCCCGGCGCCCGACCCGGCGCGTGCGCTCGTCGAGCCGCCAGTCGGGCTGGGTGTCGATGAGGGTGAGCTGCTTCGTCATGACCCCATCATCGTGAGGGGGTGTGACATTTTGGGCGTGCGAGCCGGCGGCGCCCGCGGACCGCCGATCAGCGGGGTGTGACGGCGTCCACCACGACGCTCACCAGGGCGTTGCCGGGGCCACCAGCGGCCACGGCCGCTCGCGCTCCACGACCCGGGCCAGGTCGAGCAGCACGGCGTCAGCGTGGTGGCGTCCGATGATTTGCATGCCCACAGGGAGGCCCTCGACCGGTTCAACAGGGATCGAGATCGCCGGGTTCCCCACGATGTTGGCGGGGATCGTGAGCGCGCCGTTGTTCTCGGGTCCCACCGAGCGGTCGCCGACCCGGGTGTTCAGCCCGATGTCGGCCGGGAACGCCACGTCGGGGTTCGTGGCGCAGATGACGAGGTCCACCTCGTCGAACAAGGCGGCCATGCGCTCGTTGGCCTCGATGCGCTGGGCCTCGACCCGGGCGGCGAGGTCGAGGTCGAACACCTGGGACGCCATGTCGAGTCCGAAGGCCATCTCGAGCGTCATGTCGTCCTTGCAGTCGGGCCAGCGGTCGCCGAGCAGGCGCCGGATCTGGGACAGGTTCGACATCGCCCACTCGTAGCCGAGGCCCGGCAGGCGGACGGGCACGTCGACGAACCGCAGGCCGGCGTCCGCCGCGAGGGCCTCGGCCGCTGCCCGCACCGACGCCTCCACCTCGGGGCGCAGCACGGCGTTGCCCAGGTCGGGGGCGATGACGACCCGCAGGCCGCGCAGGTCCTGGGTGTCGAGGTCACGCTCCCATCCCTCGACCCGGGGCAGGCTGTAGGGATCGCGGGCGTCGTAGCCGGCACACACGTCGTACCAGCGGGCCACGTCGCGCACCGACCGGGCCAGGCAGCCGATCACGACGGTCAGCGGCGCGATCTCGGTGCGCGGACCTCGGGGGATGCGGCCCGCCGTGCCCTTCATCCCCACCAGGCCGCAGAATCCGGCGGGGATGCGGATCGACCCGCCGCCGTCGCCCCCGGTGGCGATGGGTAGCAGCCCGCCCGCCACGGCCGCCGCCGATCCGCCCGACGACCCGCCGGCCGTGCGACCCTCCTGCCAAGGATTGTGCGTGACGCCGTGGAGCTTGGTCAGTGACACGTTGAGGCCGCCGAACTCGCTCGCCGTGGTCAGTCCCATCTTCGTCACGCCAGCGGCCTCGAGCCGGCTCACCATCGTGGAGGTGTGGGCGGCGGTCTCGTCCGCGAACACGAGGCTCGCCTCGGTGGCCGGCCATCCGGTGACCTGGTCGAGCTCCTTGATGCCGAGCGGCACGCCGCCGAACGGCAGCGCCACGTCGGCCCGATCGGCGGCCGCCACGGCGCCCTCACCGTCGACGAAGGCCAGCGCGTTCAGCCGGCTGGCGTCGATGGCGGCGAGCGAGGCTTCGACCTCGTCCGTGGGACTGCGCTGGCCGGAGCGGAACGCTTCTGTCAGCGAGCAGGCGTCCCCGGACCACGGTGTCGCACCCATGGCCGGCAGTCTGGCGGACCGGCGCCCGTCGCGGCAGCCGGGTGCGCGGACGACCACGCAGCGCCCCGGCCACGGAACGGTGTGCGTCGCCGGGACGGCTCCGCCGTACAGTCGCCCGGATGGACGCGCGGCGATGGCTCGGCCTGCAGCCCACCCACAACCCCATGCGCTGGGTCCTTCCCGTGACCCCGGGCATCTCCGCGGCGGGCCAGTTCCTCTTCGGCGGGTGCGCGCTGGGCGCCGCTATCGCCGCCATGGAGAACGTGACGGAGCGGCCGGTCGTGTGGGCCACGGCGCAGTACCTGTCCTACGCGACGCCACCGTCGATGCTGGACCTCGACGTCACGATCGCGGTGGCCGGCAACAGCATCACGCAGGCCCGGGTGGTGGGCCACGTGGCCGATACCGAGATCGTGACCGTCAACGCCGCGCTCGGTGACCGCAAGCTCGACGAGGAGGGCACATGGTCGGTGATGCCGGCCGTGCCGTCCCCCGAGGAGTGCCAGCCGCGCGGCCTACGGTCCCCGGGCACCGAGTCCATCATGAACCGCATCGACGTGCGCCTCGCCTCGGCCCGTGCCTGGGACGACCTCGACGGCGACCCGATGCCCGAGGGCCGCTCGGTGCTCTGGGCCCGGGTGCCCGACCTGCTCGAGCTGTCCTCGGCGGCGAGCCTGGCGATCCTCGGCGACTATGTGCCCTTCGGCATCGGCCAGGCGCTCGGCCGGGTCGGCGGCGGCAACAGCCTCGACAACACGCTGCGGGTCTACCGACTGGTGCCGACCGAGTGGGTGTTGCTCGACATCCGCATCCAGGCCGTTGCGCGGGGCTTCGGCCACGGCGTCGTGCACCAGTGGGCCCAGGACGGCGCGTTGCTCGCCACGGCCAGCCAGTCGACCATCGTCCGCCTCGGCATGCCCTGACCCGCGACAGCGCCGGACGGACCGTGACGGCGCACCGCCCCGTGCCGTGCCCTGATTCGAGGACGGGACGACGCGGGCACTCTGTGACAGCATCCCGTCATGGAGCGCTACGGCATGACCATCCCGTTCGACGGCGTCCCGCTGCACGCGCAGCGCGACTGGGTGGTCGAGCTGGCCGACCTGGGCTACACCGACGTCTGGTCGTCCGAGGCCAACGGTGCCGACGCGTTCACCCCGCTCACCCTCGCATCGGTGTGGGCGCCGTCCCTCCGCCTCGGCACGGCGATCGTGCCGGCATTCACCCGGGGTCCGGCCTGCTTGGCCCAGAGCGTCGGCTCCGTCGCCCAGGCCGCGCCGGGCCGTCTCGCCCTCGGGGTCGGCACGTCGTCGAACGTCATCGTCGAGGGCTGGAACGACATCCCCTTCGAGCGGCCCTACCAGCGCACCCGCGACATCGTCCGCTTCCTGCGCAAGGCGCTCACCGGCGAGAAGGTCACCGAGCAGTACGAGACGTTCTCGGTCCGCAGCTTCACGCTCGGTGTCGTCCCCGAGCAGCCTGTGCCGCTCCTGATCGCCGCCCTGCGCGAGGGCATGTTGCGCCTCGCCGGCCGCGAGGGCGACGGCGCGATCGTGAACTGGCTCTCCGCCGACGACGTCTCCACCGTGGTTCCCGTGGTGCAGGACGCCGCGGGTGGGGCCCCGCGCGAGGTCGTGGCCCGCATCTTCGTGGCCCCGACGGAGAACGGCGACGCCGTGCGGGCGATGGGGCGCTACGCCATCGCGGCCTACCTCAACGTGCCCGTCTACGCGGCGTTCCACGAGTGGCTCGGCCGGGGCGACCAGCTCGGCGACATGTGGCGGCTCTGGAAGGAGGGCGATCGGAAGGCCGCGCTGGCGGCCATCCCCGACTCGCTCGTCGACGACCTGATCGTGTGGGGATCGCCCGAGGACTGCCGCGGGCACATCGCTCGCTACGTCGCCAACGGCGTGACCACCCCCGCCCTCGCGCTGCTGCCGTTCGGCTACGACACACGCCAGGCGATACGCGATCTCGCACCCCGATGACAGCTCAGGGGGTGACACCAGGGTTCGTCCGGGGGTTATCCCCCTCGTGAAAGGCGATCGCCGTCCGTAGCGTGTTCGTCATGGTGGTGGGTGCGAGCCGGCGGGTCGGGACGGGGCGATGATCAGCCTCGACCTGCTCGCCGACCTGGCTGCGCTCGCCTACCTCGTCATCTTCGTGATGGCGGCGCTCGACGTGATGATCCCGATCCTGCCGAGCGAGACCGCGGTCGTGCTCGGCGGCGTGCTGGCGTGGCAGGGGCGCCTGAACCTCGGGGCCGTCGTGGTCGTGGCGGCCGCCGGCGCAATCCTCGGTGACCATCTCTCCTACGGCATCGGGCGCGGGACCGAGCGGCTGGGCCGGGCCGAGCGCCGCACCGCCAGCCGGAAGATCGACCGATTGCAGACCTGGGCCTCGCACAAGCTCGACAGGCACGGGCCGGTCGTGCTGATCGTGGCCCGCTTCATCCCCGGTGGGCGCACGGCCAGCACGTTCGTGAGCGGCAGGCTCGCCTACCCGCTGGCACGGTTCACCCCGGTCACAGTGCTGGCCGGCTTCCTGTGGGCGGGCTTCGGCTCGGCCCTCGGCTACCTGGGTGGCACCACGTTCCACGACAACACGCTGCTGGCCACGGCCCTCGGCGTGGCGGTCGGCGCGGCCGTGGCGGCGCTCGTCGAGCTGGTCATGTCGCGGGTCGGCCACAAACCGGCGGTCGAGGAGCCGCCGGACGACGCCAGCGGCGAGCTCGCCGCCTGACCACCGGGCACGCCGGCGGGACGCGGCGCCTCGTCGCCCGGACGCAGCCGACTCAGCGCGGCGTCGGCACCGGGGTCGGCACCGGGACCCGCTCACCGCCGCCCTCGGTCGGCGGCGTCCCGCCCCGCGCCAGGTCGATCAGCGCGACGAGCTCGGCGGCGTCGGGCCTGCCGGTCTCATCGCTCGTGGGCCCGCCGCCGCCGACCAGCTCGGCGGCCAGGCCCGCCAGGTCGTCGAACGTCGTGGCCCTCTCGACGGCCATTGGGTGCCGGCCGAGCAGCTCGGCGAGCGCCGCCACCGTGCCCGCCAGGCGCACGTCCGGGCTGGCCTCGTCGAACGAGGGAACGAGGTCGGCGGCGCGGAGCGGCACGGTCTGCTCGACGACCACACCGTCGCCCCCGCCAACCACCGGGCGGTGCCGGAGCGACACGGTGCCCAGCTCGTCGGGTCCGTCCGCCACCGGCCGCACCTCGTAGAGGGCGGTCACGCCGTGGCCGGCGCCCAGCTCGCCGGCATCGACGCCGTCGTGACGGAACTGCTCGTCGGAAGCGCCCGGCTCTCGTAGCCGACGAGCCGGTACGACTCGACCCCCGCGGGATCGAAGGTGACCTGGGCCTTCGCCTGCTCCGCCACGACGGTGAGCGTCGAGGTCAGTTCGCCGGTGAACAGGCGTTCCGCCTCGTCGTAGCTATCGACGTAGCTGTAGAAGCCGTCGCCCCGGTCGGCGAGCTGCTCCATCAGGTCGTCGTTGTAGTTGCCCATGCCATAGCCGACGGTCACCAGGCGGATGCCGTCCTCGCCCTCGCTGCCGATCAGCTCGGCAAGCTCGTCGGTGCCGGTCACGCCGGCGTTCGCGACGCCGTCCCGAGGCGAGGACCACCGTGTTGATCGCGGCGGGATCGAAGCTCTGCCGGGCCACCGGCGCCGTAGGCGACGGGTCACCGCGGTGAGCGCCAGGGCCACCGCCAGAGCCGCAGGGGATGCAGTGGATCGCATGCCGCCTGAGACGACGCCGGGGGCCAGCGCGGTTCCCCGCGGCGCGCTAATGGCAGTCATCACCACAGTTAGCAGCGGCGCCCTAGGGTCCCACCATGGGTGCAAGCGCGCTGGAGATGACCGACCGTCTGCTGCGAGGGGAGATCTCGGTCAGCCAGGTCAACCCCGTCGGCGGCGACGCCGCGCTCGACGAGGTGGCCCCGGGCGTGGCGTTCATCCCATCTTTCGGCAACATCGCGGCGTTCGCCGTCGACGATCGCCTGCTCCTCGTGGACACCGGCAACCAGATGCTCGCAGGCGCCAACCACGCCAAGGTCCGCGGCTGGACCGGCCTGCCGCTCGACACCGTCGTTTACACCCACGGCCACATCGACCACGTGTTCGGGGTCGGTCCCTACGAGGCCGAGGCGGATTCCGACGGGCGCCCCGGCCCGCGGGTCGTGGCGCACGAACGGGTGCCGGCGCGCTTCGACCGCTACCGGCTTACCGCCGGTTACAACGGCGTCATCAACGCCCGGCAGTTCCAGATGCCGGCGTTCCGGTGGCCGACCGACTACCGCTACCCCGACGACACCTACACCGGCCAGGCGGTGCTCGACGTCGGAGGCGAGCGATTCGAGCTGCACCACGGCATGGGCGAAACCGACGACGCCACCTGGGTGTGGCAACCCGACCGCAAGCTGCTCTGCACCGGGGACATGTTCATCTGGGCGAGCCCGAACTGCGGCAACCCCCAGAAGGTGCAGCGCTACCCCCGCGAGTGGGCGGTGGCGCTGCGGGCGATGGCGGCGCTCGGGGCCGAGCTCATGCTCCCGGGCCACGGCTGGCCGATCGCCGGGGCGCCGATGATCGAGCGGGCGCTGACAGAGGCCGCCGACCTCCTCGACGACCTCGTCGACCAGACCCTGGCGCTCATGAACGACGGCGCCCGCCTCGACGACATCGTCCACGCCGTGCGGGCGCCCGCCGACCTGCTGGAGCGGCCGTACCTGCGGCCGGTCTACGACGAGCCCGAGTTCGTCGTGCGCAGCGTGTGGCGGCTCTACGGCGGCTGGTACGACGGCAACCCGGCGCGGCTCAAGCCGGCCCCCGACGCGGCGCTGGCCGCCGAGTTGGCGGCGCTGGCCGGTGGCGCGGGGCGGCTGGCCGAGCGGGCCGCCGAGCTGGCGGCCGCCGGCGACCTGCGCTTGGCGGGCCATCTCGCCGAGATGGCGGCCCAGGCCTCGCCGAACGACGCCGGCGTGCACCGGGTGCGGGCCGAGGTGTTCGGCCGCCGGGCCTCCGAGGAGCTCTCGACGATGTCGCGGGGCGTGTTCGCCTGGGCAGCAAGCGAGTCGCGGGCGGCCGCCGGGCCGGACGGCGACGGGTCCAGCGCCGGCGCCAGCCCCAGCCCGGGCTGAGCCGGCACCGGCGCGGCCGCTCGGGCGGGGCGATGCGGGAGCGGAAGGTTCCCTCGGCCCGGCCCCGTTCTGGCAGCGCTCATACGGCCATGGCGTCATGAGAGACGCCAGAACGGCGGTACGGGTGTGCGGCGGCGCGGGTTGCGGCGGTGCGCGCATGCGCTGGTGCGGGGAGGCGGCGACCGGGACGGGGAGCGCATGCGCTGGTGAGGCGGCGCGCGCGTGCTGGGGCGGGGGTTGCGGCGGTGCGGGCGTGCGGCGGTGCGG
>Ga0126307_10001610_pt1 | contig 14941 bp, 12 predicted proteins | sample Plot28_FD_89955 | JGI IMG/M metagenome (GOLD analysis project Ga0126307, IMG submission 89955) | Serpentine soil microbial communities from UC McLaughlin Reserve, CA, USA - Plot28 | ecosystem: Environmental > Terrestrial > Soil > Grasslands | place: USA: UC McLaughlin Reserve, Lake County... | reverse complement strand
TTTATAATACTTTTGAAGGACAATGTTAATTATAATAAAAGTCATAGCCTACCACTAAAAAATAGAAGCAATGCAAACAGAAATCAAAGTAGCAGTAGGCTATGACTACTTTCTTTAGTACTCAGAATTGCTTGATTTAATAATGTGACTGGAATATATAAAAATTAGTGAACAGTGTTAATTACTAGAATAGTAATTGTCATAGCCTGAACTAACAATGCGATCGTTTGATTAGAATTATAGGTCAAGCAGTTTGAAAAAAATTTTTGAGAAACCTATTTTTCTTGGTGATAGATGTAAAAATGTGTTTGGTATAAGGGGTTCTATCCTAATTATCTAAATATATAGTGATATAATCTAGGTTTGAAATATAATGAAAATGTTAAAGAATATTTTCATAAAATTACTTTCAGACATTATTTATTTAAAAATGCGCGACCAACAAACGTTCCTACCAAAGTAAAAGACCCAATGATTACAGCAACAAATACAGTATCTGCTGTTAATGCTAAAGGTTGCCCTACAACTGCTACAAATATGGAATATACAAGGATTATAAATCCAATCAAAGCAAATAAGCCAAAAATTATCGATTTAATATCAAATGATGATCCATTTTCTTTACTTCTTATTCCTCCTACAAATTCAGATATTTTTCCAAATATTTTATCCTTAATAGATTCATTTTTTCTTTGTATTTTATAATCATCAGAATTGTTAGATGTATTTTCAGCCATTTCAAATAAACTACTATTTAATGATATAAAACAATTTTTAAAATATTTCTAAAAATAAATTGTTTAGTAAAACCCAGAGTCAATAACATAAAAAATAGAAGTATTAGCCTAAAGTAGTGATTTACAGACCGTATCTGACCTTATTGTTAATTTACTTTATTAGTAAATGCCATAGTCCTCTAAGGAGTCCATATCATAACAATAGAAGGCTATGACTAGCAGGTATCAGGAGATCTATTGGATTCTTTGATTGCTGATAAATAATATTCCATCATAAACTATTTAATGATTCGCGATAAATTATTAGTAAAAGAAGCATCTCCTTATTGTATTAAAATGAGAAGTAATACATAGCGTGTCTATAAAATAACCAACTAAATTATAGCATTATTGTTACAGAATGGGATATATAATAAAATTATTAAAACATGAAAAACAAATACTCTTCATTCAATCGGTTAATTAAAAAAGTTAAATTAATTTATAAATCTTATTACGTTATATATATTAAATAAATTGTCTAAGAATATAATAGGGGTTTCTGTCTGGAGTTCCTTTGACTGAAAAACCAGAATAGAGGACAGGTATATAATGATAATATATACTTGAGCCTCAATGAACCTCCTCTTTTGTTATTGTTATTGTTATTGTTCTTATTATTGTTCTTATTTAACTGCTTTAAGCATTGTATAGAATTCAATCGGCTACAGATAGATTAAGAAATGATGTAATGAAAGAGATTAAAAAAACAACAAGAAAGATTGATACACATATAGAAAATAGGTTTTTTCATATTAGTGATACGATGATATAAATAAATTAAGATTTCTAATTGTTTTATAATATAACATGAATGAATCTTTTCTTGAGGCTCTAAAAAAAAGAGTATTACTTTTTGATGGTGCAATGGGTACTGAAATCCAAAAATTAAATCCACAACCTCAAGATTTTCCTAATAATAAAGACGGTTTTAATGATGGTCTAATATTAAGCAGACCTGAATGGATCAAACAAATCCATAGAAGCTACTTAAAAGCGGGGGCAGATTGTATTGAAACCAACACTTTTGGAGGAAACAAATTCAAATTAGAGGAATATGGTTTTGGAGATAAAACAATAGAATTTAACAAACGTGCAACAGAATTAGCTAGAGAAGTATGTAATGAGTTTCAGGATAAACCTCATTTTGTAATTGGTTCAATGGGACCTTCTGGTTTTCTTCCCAGTTCAAATGATCCTGATTTAGGCCAAAAACCTTTAGATGAAATAATCAATGCTTTTGAATTACAAGCAGAAGGTTTGATTCTTGGAGGATCTGATGCACTTCTAATTGAAACAAGCCAAGATATTCTAGAAGTAAAATTAGTGATAGAAGCTTGTCATATTGCAATGAATAAAACTCAAAAAGAAATACCTATTATAGCAAATATAACATTAGACCAATATGGTAAAATGCTACTTGGAACTAATGTCCAATCTGCATATACAACAGTCTCTGATATGGGAATTAATATTTTTGGTCTAAATTGTTCGACGGGGCCAGATGAAATGACTCCTAGCATTATTTGGCTAAATGAACAACAAGATTTACCTATTCTTGTAGTTCCTAATGCTGGCATGCCTCATAACGAAGGTGGTAAAGCAATTTACAAAATGGCACCGGAGCAGTTATCCAAGAAACTTGGAGAATTCATATTAAAGTACAGGAATATAAAGATCATTGGAGGTTGTTGTGGGACCACTCCAGAACATATTGCAGAATTACGCAAGATAATTGATAAACATTAAAATAAATAATCATAAAAAAAAGATGATAAATAAAAAAATTATCAAGGAAAGAATGAAACTATGATCAAAATTCCAAGAATTAGTTCAGCATTAAAATCTGTTGATATTGAACAAAATCCTCCTCCCTTAATAATCGGAGAACGAGTCAACAGTCAAGGCTCAAGAAAAGCAAAGGAGATGGTTCTTAAAGATGATTTTGAAGGTCTTCTCAATCTCGCTAGAACTCAAGTGGAAGAAGGAGCCCATTGTTTGGATATATGTGTAGCAACTACAGAGAGATCTGATGAATTGGATTTCATGTGTAAACTAGTAAAACGGCTTTGTTTGGAAATAGAAGCTCCACTAGTAATAGATTCAACAGATCCTAAAGTTATTGAATCAGCAATTAGACAAATACCAGGAAAACCAATTATCAATTCAATCAACTTAGAAGGTGATGGAAGTAGATTTCATTCATTAGCTCCTCTCATGGAAAAATTTGGAGTTCCTGCTATTGCAATGTGTATTGGACCTAACGGAATGGCTAAGACTCCAAAAGAAAAACTGGAAACTGCGCAACTCTTATTTGAAACAGGTAAAAAATATGGACTACAACCTTGGCAATTTATCTTTGATGTTCTAACCTTTACTTTGGCTACAGGACAAGAAGAATTTTTAGATTCTGCAAAAAATACTTTAGAGGGAATTAAATTAGTAAAGGAAAATCTTCTAGGCTGCTTCACTACCTTGGGGTTAAGTAATGTTAGTTTTGGTCTTCCTACACGTGCAAGAAAAATAATCAATTCTGTATTTCTATACCATGCAATAAAAGCTGGATTGGATTCTGTAATTATTAATCCAAAGGATATAATTGCCTATACTGATATTAGTCAAGAGGAAAGAAAACTTGCAGAAAATTTAATTTTTAACCTTCGAAATACTGCTTTATCGGAATTAATTTCTTATTATGAAAATGAAACAAATACCAATCAAATAACAAAAAGATCTAGTGGAGCCTCAAAACTTGATGTTGATCCAAATTGGAAATTTGATAAAAAATGTTACTATAGAATAGTAAATAGACTTCGTGAAGGAATAGAATATGATGTTTTGGGTGCAATTTTAGATAATGTTAAAGATAAAAACAAAACAAAAGAAATTGAATTATCTTCTTCTTCTTCTTCTTCTTCTTCTTCTTCTTCAAATATAAAATCAAATTCATCATTAAATGATGTTCTTGCTCTTTCATCTAAGGAAGAATTACATGAAGCTGCAGTAAAGACTTTGAATGAAACTCTACTTCCAGCAATGAAGGAAGTAGGTGATAAATTTGGTGCAGGTGAAATAATTCTTCCTTTTGTTCTCAAATCAGCAGAATGCATGAAGGCTGCTGTAGCTGAATTAGAAAAATATCTTATTAAACAAAAAGATGTTTCGAAAGGAAAAATTGTATTATGTACTGTATATGGTGATGTTCATGATATAGGAAAAAACCTTGTTAAAACAATTCTGGCAAATAATGGATATTCCGTTTATGACCTCGGTAAACAAGTACCTTTGCAAACAATTGTTAATAAAATTGGTGAAGTAAATGCTAATGCAGTAGGATTATCTGCACTGCTTGTTTCTACATCAAAACAGATGCAAATATTTGTTGAATATGCTAAAGAACATAATATACAAATTCCTATACTTTGTGGAGGAGCAGCTATAAATACTAATTATATAAATAGAATAGCAAAAGATGGAGGGATCTATGAATCAGGTGTTTTTTATTGCAAGACTGCTTTTGATGGGCTTAATGTAATGAATAAATTAATGTCTAGTGAAAGGAATCAATATATTTCTAAATGGAAGGAAAAAGTAGAACTATGGAAAGAATTCAAACCGACTTCAATGAATGTTTCACAAGTGCCCAGGCATAGCGGTATTAAACCCATGCTTTCACCTCCAATTCCACCTCATACAAAGCTTCCAATTCGATTGGGGCCTGAAGACATAAATTTGGAAGAAGTATGGAATTTTATAAATAAAAAATCTCTTTTTACTCTATCTTGGAGTTTTCGTGGAAAAGCTGCATTAGGATTATCAGAAGAGTCAGAAAAATTATTTATGGAATGGAAAAAAAGAGTTATTGATGAAAATCTTTTTTCACCAAAGGTAGTTTATGGTTACTTTCCCTGTCACAATAGAAATAATAAACTAGTCGTAGATTCTCCCAAAGACAACGAAGTTATTTTTGATTTTCCGCGTTCGACAAAAGGAAGGAACTTGTGTTTGACTGATTATTTTGGAGAAAATGATATAGTTGCCTTTCAATCTGTTACAGTAGGCAATAAAGCATCTTATATAATTGAAAAATGGAATGAAGAAAACAAGTACACTGATGCATATTATCTTCATGGACTCGCTGTTGAAACTGCCGAAGCATTAGCTGACTGGACAAACTCTTTAATTCGCAAGGAATTAAAGATTGATTCAAAAAGGGGATTGAGATATAGCTGGGGATACCCAAGCTGTCCTGATATTAATCAACATAAGTTAGTATGGGAAATTTTAGATCCGACTAAATCAGATATGACATTAACAGAAGCTGGACAAATTATTCCTGATCATTCTACTGCTGCCATTTTTATTCATCATTCAGAAGCGGAATATTTTACACTCTAAAAAATTTTTTTATATATATTTGATCCTTTGTTAGATTGTTAGATTGATTGATTTCTTTATCGATTGAAAGTCTTCTTATAATCGATAGATGTATAAAATAATTCCTTAGAATAATAATAATAATTTCATGTCTATTTGTGATTTTGTACTAGCATGTTCTATAGATGATTCGCCGGGATATTTTACATATGATAATAATGATACTATGATAATTATTCAATCAAAATCAAGTGCTCTTTCCAATCAGTCTGATTTTTATTATATTGAATCTTATATTGAATTAATAATATCCCATGAATCCCTTCATTTTGTTATAAAAAGTATAGAGAGTTCTATGGTATCGGAAAAGTTAGATGATCTTGAGGTAATAGTTTATAGGAATGCAAAAAACTATCAAGTTACAGTAAACAATATGTTGTTTGCTTCTGATAATTCAGGTTTAGTATTAGAATAGTTTTACCATTTTTCTATTTTACAACTATTCTTCATTTCATGAGCAAACCTATTTAATGTATTTAACAATAACTCTTTATTCTCTATTTCTTTAATTTTTTTAATAATTGCACTTCCTATAATTGCACCATCAGCTCCAGCATTAATCATGTATCTTACATGTTGAGGATTGCTTATTCCAAATCCTACTGCCAAAGGAAGATTATCTACAATGACTTTCTTTACTCTTTTTATCGATTCTATGGTGTACTCATCAAAGCCTTTTCTTTCTCCTGTTGTCCCATAAATTGATATAACATATAAAAATCCTGTACAAATCTTGCTAATTATCTTTAATCTTTTTTCTGAAGTATTGGGAGATACTAAAAAGATTGTTGATATTCCTATTCTTTTAACAGAATCTAGATATTCTTTAGCTTCTTCTATTGGTATATCTGGAATTATGAAACCATCAATACCACTTTCTTTGGCTTGTTGTGCAAATTGGATATATCCTTTTCTAAATAAAATATTTGAATATGTCATTATTATTAGAGGAATATCTGGAAAAGTTTTTCTTATTCTTGAAGCTAATTCTAAACACATATCCGGTGTAGTACCTGATGTGAGTGAATTCTGAATTGCATCTTGAATTGTTGAGCCATCTGCAATAGGATCTGAGAATGGTATTCCAATCTCTATAATATCAGCTCCTCCATTGATTAAAGAAGTAATAATATCTTGAGATGTCCTTATATCAGGATAACCTGCAACAACATAACAAATAAGAGCTTTCTGGTTCGTACTCTTTAATTTTCTAAATTTTTTATCTATTCTATTAATTTCTCTCGATTGAGTATGAATTTTACTCTCATACATTCCTAATCCCTAATTCCATTTATGTAGTTTTGTACCACTTCAACATCCTTATCACCTCTACCTGATAATGTGATGACTATGCTTTCTGATTTTTTCATTTTTCTAGCAAGCTTTACTCCATAGCTTATTGCATGAGCTGATTCTAAGGCAGGAATTATTCCTTCTTTTTCTGAAAGGATCACGAAGGCTTTAATTGCCTCTTCATCTGTACAGGATTTATAGTTGACCCTTTTTCTCTCTTTCAAGAAAGAATGTTCAGGACCTACCCCTGGATAGTCTAATCCAGCACTTATACTATGAGTTTCAATTATTTGACCCATTTCATCTTGTAAAAGATAAGTTTGCATTCCATGTAGAATTCCAATTGAACCAGCTGATAATGTTGCAGAATGCTTACCTGTTTTTAAACCACTTCCTTCAGCTTCTATGCCATAAAGGGCTACTTCATGGTCACGTATAAATGGATAAAATGAACCGATTGCATTGCTACCACCTCCAACACATGCAACAATGGCGTTTGGTAAATTGCCATCTAAAATCTTTCTTATCTGCTGTTTTATTTCTATACCAATTACACTTTGAAAATCCCTTACAATCATAGGATAAGGATGTGGACCTACAACAGATCCAATTACATAATAAGTATTTTCTACATTTGTTATCCAGTCTCTTAAAGCCTCGTTAATTGCGTCTTTAAGAGTCTTTGATCCCGATTGTACTGGATGTACCTTAGCTCCTAGTAACTTCATTCTAAAGACATTGAGTTTCTGTCTTTCTGTATCTTTTAAGCCCATATAGATCTCACATTCGAGGCCAAGAACTGCTGATGCAAGAGCTGTACCAACTCCATGCTGGCCTGCACCTGTTTCTGCAATTATTCTTTTTTTACCCATCTTTTTTGCTAACAAACACTGTCCTATTGTATTGTTAGTTTTATGAGCTCCTCCATGAAGAAGATCCTCTCTTTTTAAATAAATTTTAGCACCGTCTGCATATTCTGTAAGGTTCTTTGCAAAATAAATTGGAGTAGGTCTCCCTGCATAATTCTCCAAATAGTAATTTAGCTCTTTTTTAAAATCAAGATCATTTTTATATTTTTGATATGATTGTTCTAATTCTTCTATAGCTGGAATTAATGTTTCAGGAATATATTTTCCTCCAAAATTACCAAATTTACCATTTAATGGAAAGTTATATTGCATATTCTGTATTCTATGTGAAATAAATCGAGCAGGATATATGTAACTTATGTTTAATAAAAAATATATTAAAAAAGTTGGATGAATTAATTTTTTAAGCATAGAAAAATAAAATAATTATTATTTTATTATTAAGATTTAACTTATTTAAATAAAAAATTAGATTTAGTAATAATGCTATAGTCTATTGATTATAAACTGGTCTGTATGGGCAATAGCCGACAGGATGATTTTGTTTAAAAGCCTTGATGTTTGGTGTTGAAAAACGGGTATTAAAGGAAAGAAAAAACCTTTAACCATCCACATATCGATGTTTAATCCTTGATTTTGCGCAAATAATAATACCAAAAAGTAAGTTAAAAAACTACTTATTTTAGAAAGAATTGTTTATAGTATAAGAGGACATACTAATTGTTGTTTATTTATTTAATTCACTACACATTATCTCGTTAATTTTTGATAGATATTTCTTTTGATATATAGAATCTTGCCAAAGATTTCTATATTCTATCTTTGTATCGGAATCAGAACCAAAAGCAGTTCCAATAAAGTAGTAGTCATGCATTTGAAATTTCTAAAAGAATGAGCCCATAATTATGGAATTTAACATTTTCAATAATTTGTATATACCCTTGTTTTTTTGGCTACGTTTGAAGCGAGTATATAAGTGATAGAATGGTTTTTGTTGTTGTTTTGTTTGCTGTTGAAATCTTCCTTCTTGCTCTTTACTCGTCATTACTATTACTATATACGGTGAATATAAATTTGATAAATGTATTTAAAAAATGATTTACTTCTATCAAGTACTCAATATTTGCTCTTTATCAGTACTATAATAATTATATAAAAGAAAATAATAAAGGGAAGAATAAATTTGAATTAGAAAAAGATTCACCTTGTTGTGAAATATATAGTGAAAAAACCAGCAAGAACGGCAGAAGTTAATATAAATGAATTTTACAAAGTTGGTACTATAAAAATTACATCATTCCTGTTCAAATCATGTTCTAGACCTTTATAATAAAATAGAGAATGAATAAAAATAATAGGATTATGTATATAATTCAAATAAAATTTATTCTTTATTCACTATTAGTTTATGGAAGTATTATTTTTGCTATTATTGTTCTAGATTATTATCACTTATTTTCGTATTGACAGGACAGCAGTTACATAAGAAGAAATTGAATTAAGATTATATTGAATATTGAATATTATGGGAAATTGCAAAAAACAAAGATATATCAACAATTAGAATTATTTAAAATATTAAAAAGATCCACATTTTATAATATATCAATGAAGCAAGAAACTTATGAGGATTTAAATCATTATAATAAAATTCTTAAAAAACAGATTGTAAAATTTGGTATCGAACAGAATGGAAATTCTGGAAGTATAATTACTCTTGACTTTCTTCTTCAGATAGTATAAGAAATTAATGTAATCTTTTCATATATACATTGAGTTAAAATGCAAGTTTATGAAATATGTGGTATATATTCTGACAAATGCTCTATTGTTGATTTAACAATAACTTCTGATTTAAGAAGAACCGTCTCAAAGAAATAATGCTATTTGTTTTAGTGTCAGTATAAAATAATAACCGTATTTTCAAAAGTAGAAGATGAATGTTTCTGACATAGATGAAGCAAAGCAAATATTTTAGATGAATGAAAAATCTGAATTTTGATTTAATATATATAAGTCATATAACTAATTTATGTTCTATTTATTCGAGAAATATTGTTTAGTTTAAACTTCTTTATAATTATGAAAGTCTGTGATCAATATAAAAAACAAAAACAAAATTATATGGAAAAAACAATAATAAAAGGTATTATCAAAAGACGAATATGTGTATGATTTTATAATCAAAGATATTTATTTATCTTTTCTAAAGATGATCGATATACACTATTACATAAATTCTAAACCTATATTGAAGATGAAAAATGAAAAGAACTTAAATACTTGCCTCATCGATTTTATAACATGATATCAACAAAAACGAAAAATATACTCTTATTGGCTTTAGTCTCGACGACATTTATTTTGAGTATAACTTCATATATTACACTACTACAACAACAACAAGTCTTCGCACAAGAAGAAGTAATCACGGAAGAAGAAGAAGAAGAATATGAACCAGGACTTGCAAACCAATCAGCAGCAGCAGCAGCAGCAGCAGCAGCAGCAGCAGAAGAAGAAGAAGAAGAAGAAGAAGAAGATAAAAAAATTATTCTAGGTGATATTACTATTCCGATAAAATCTAATACTCAACTATCACTAGAAATGCCAGATTCAAAAATAACAGTAGAACCTACTAAGTAACTTTTTCTTATTCTTTTTTTCTGTTATCATCCTAGTTTTATCTTAAAAGCAAACCATTTTCCTTCATTGTATTTGATTTAGTATCTAATTTTATTTAGTAGGATAAAGGTTTTTGTAGGCGAGACTGCATTTTCTGGCTTAATTTTTATCGTGATGTTATTAACTTTTGAGTTAGTAGATTATCTTTCGAGAATATAATCTATTAAACCTAGAAAGAAAAATAAATCAATATAATTCCTTATTTTACAAAAAATTAATAACAAGGATTAATTCAGTTATTTTAAGAAATAAAGTTATTGAATAATATTAACTAATTCTTTTACTTTATTAGAAATCTGTTCATTCTTTTCCATTATGCTAGTTCCAATCAAAAATGCATCAGCTCCTGCATTTCTTAATTGTTTTATTTGATTAGAATTAGTTATTCCACTTTCACTAACAATTACATTTTTTCCCTTATGATATTTCTTTAATAATTTTTCTGTTACCTGTAAATTAATTTGAAGATCATTAAGATTACGATTATTAATTCCTATTAGATCGTGTTTTTTTAAATTGGATTTTAAAATTTCCTTAAATTCATTTTCATGATGAACTTCATATAAAATATTCAATCCCTTTTTGTTTGCATATTCCGTAAATTTATCTAGATCACCTTCAGCAAGATTTTTATCAAAAATATTCATAATTAATAAAATATAATCTGCTCCAATATTTTTAGCGCAGTCTAATTGTATTTCACTTACAATAATATCTTTCATTAACATTGGAATAGATGTATGCTTTCTAATTGTGACAAAGTTGTTTACCGATCCATTAAATAAATACTTCTGAGTTAAAACTGAAAGACCAGCGGCTCCACCTTTTATCATTTCTCTTGATATACTTACCAAATCTGTATTATTATTTCGATTCATAATTACTCCTTTCGATGGGGAAGAAAATTTTATTTCAGTAATAATTGGTACTTGGCTTTTTGCCTGGTAATCTAGAATCTTTTTTTTTAAACTAAGAGCATCATGAGAAAAATCAGTATTGCTTGCATTATATATCCCTTCATCTATACTCTTAAACGAATTTTCAACTAATTTTTTTATCATATTGTTATTGGAAGAAAAAAATTTACTCGTTTGATCTACACCTATATAACATCTATAATTTACTATTATATCTATTATGCCAGTTTATTACATAATCTTTTTAAAATAAGTAAAAATTTATTGCATTGAATACTCTTATAAAAACTGTGACTAAGCTAATAGATCAACAAATACAAGATCTTATCTTGGAATTTACTGAAGTTAGGAAACTAACAGCTGATCTCTTCAAAACTCTTAGTATTGAAGATGCAGTTATTCAATCTGATACTTTTGGCAGTCCTCCAAATTGGCACATAGCACATGTAACCTGGTTCTTTCAAAAGATATTATTAAAATATGGTGAGAAACTAGATCTCGAAAAGCTCAGCCTGGATTATCTAAATTCATATTATCAAAAATTTGAAAAAATTCTTCCAAAAAATCAACGAGGGCAATTTCCAAGACCTACTGTTTCACAAAGTCTTCAATATCGTAAATATTTAAATGAAAAAGTATTATCATTTTTAGAAAAAATTGAAATATCTAATTCTTTATTTAAAGAAATCCAATACGATTTAAAACTTGCTAATCAACATGAAATGCAACATCAAGAATTGATGATATATGATTTTCAAAATTATTTTGAAAGATTTCCAGAGGCTTCGGATACGTATAGACCTTTTAAAATAAATGGTAATAATAATAATGAGAACAAATTACATAATACTCAAAAAAAAGATATGGTAACAATTCCTGGTGGAATTTTTGATATTGGATTTGTTGGAGATGGATTTTCATATGATAATGAATTACCAGAACATAAAGTATATCTTTATGCTTATGAAATTGACTCAATGCCCGTATCTAATGGTGATTTTATGAAATTTATAGAAGAAGGAGGTTATGAAAAATACAAATACTGGCTTTCAGATGGATGGGATCTTGTTCAAGAATTCAAATGGTCTTCTCCTCTTTATTGGTTTAAAAAAGGAGATGTTTGGATGAAAAAAGATTTCTTTGGTATATCTCCTATTAATTTAGAAGAACCAGTAATGAATGTTAGCTACTATGAAGCTGATGCATATGCAAATTGGGCAAAGAAAAGATTACCAACAGAAGCAGAATGGGAAAAAGCAGCTAGTTGGAATAATGATCTAAAAATGAAAACAAAATATCCATGGGGGGATCAAATGCCCACTACAGAACATGCAAACTTGTTAGAATCTTTTCTTTGGAGGCCCTCTAAATGTGCTTCATATGAAAAAGGCAAGAGTTTCTATGGATGCTATCAAATGATTGGTGATGTTTGGGAATGGACAAATTCTGAATATTCTTTGTACCCAGGTTTTAAATCTAAGTTCTCTGAATATACTGATAAATGGGCAATAAATCAAAAAGTTTTACGTGGTGGATCATTTGCTACACCAAGACGACAAATTAGAAATAGTTATAGAAACTACTTTAAACCACATGAACGAATTCCATTTGCAGGATTTCGATGTGCTAAATAAGATAATTTTAAAAGGGGGTTATTAATGCTAGATTAAACCATTCATTTTTATCCAAAAAATTTTTTTCTACTTTAAAGTTACTACTATTTGCTAATTCTTCTATTGATTTTAAATTATATTTGTAAGAGTATTCTGTAAGTATTGTTTCTCCTTCTTCAAATACAAAAACTTGATTTAATTTATTAATCCTAACTTTTTGTTTAACTTTTGAAATTAAATGCATTTCAATTCTATTTTTAAATTGATTATAATATGCTAAATGTTCAAAATTTTTTAAATTAAATTCTCCATCTAATTCTTTATTTATCCTTTCTAAAATATTTAAATTAAATTTGGCAGTAATTCCTTCTACATCATTATATGCAGCCTCGAGAATATTTTTTTTCTTTTGCAAATCAAATCCTATTAATAATGAATCTTCTTTATTGACCTTTTCTCTTATATTTCTTAAAAATATTATTGCATCTTTTGGTTCAAAATTTCCTAAACTTGATCCTAAAAATAATATTATTTTATTATTAGGAATAGTGTCTTGAGAATTGAGAAATTTTGTTACTATTTCTAAACCTCCAAAATAATCAGATGCTATAGGATGAATAATAACCTTTGGTAAATCACTCTGCAGATTTAGAGAGCTTTTATATAGAAATTCTTGAGAAATATCAATGGGAAAGTAATGGAGATTTCCATTTTGTTTTTCTAAAAAGTAATTTAACAAAATTGTTGTCTTCTTTGAACTTCCACTTCCTAATTCTACAATACAAACTTCTTTGTTATCATATAATTTTAATAACAAATTAATATTTTCTATTATAATTTTATATTCTGTCACGGTTAAATAATATTCAGGCTGCATACAAATTTGCTCAAAAAGTTCAGAACCCTTCTGATCATAAAATAATGTTGGATTTAGTTTCTTTCTTTTTTTACATAGTCCATTCATAACTTCTTTAGCAAAATCTTCCAACATTGTAGAGTTATTATTTTTATTGTGTGACAATATTAATTATTTAAAAATACTATAACTATATAATTAAATATGATAATTCTAATATTCAAGTATAATAGTTATTTTATTGGAGGAGTCGCGAAGCCTGGTCAAACGCGCAGGACTCAAGATAAAAGTAGATATTAATGATAAATCCCGTCCCTCAGGGGTTCGTGGGTTCAAATCCCACCTCCTCCATTGAATTCTCGCTCTGAAGGAGTAATCCTGAATCTAAGGAAGAGTCCCATCTTAAATATAAGAAACAATATACATTCTTCAAGAATAAGAGATGAAAGATCTCTATAATAGAGAAAATCAACTGTATTATATGAAGTATGAAATTTGTATAATTCAATGTCGGTTGACGAATTTAAAACTTTTATAAATGAAGAAAGTTTGAAAAAGGATCAATAACTAAGAAAATAATATTATTTCCTTCTTTGAGATAATAATTGATTTAATATCGTCTGAAATCCATCAATATAGTGAGAATTTGAGAATTTATTTATATTATCACTTAGTTTAATTCGCTCTGTCTTTGGCAAATGATTAAATACATACATTATAATTTCAGCCGCCTGTTCTATTGTATTAAATTGATATTCTTGTGGGACAAACTCTATAACTCCACCTTCATTAGGAACCACTGGGATTAGTCCAGCAGCCATAGCTTCTAATACGGCCATGCCAAAATGCTCTCCCATCATTGGATGAAAGTATACTCTGGATTCTCGTATGATAGAAAGAAGATTATCTAAGCTAGCATTAATTTCAAATGTAATATAGTCGGTCAGACCAAAATCTATAACCATCTGCTTAAGTTCTGAGTAATAATCAAAAAAATAATAATAAAGATTTCCAACAATTTTCATTCCTTTGCCTACATTGTTATCTTTTAATATTTTTGCAAGTTTGATTGCATTTTCAATTTTCTTGTGAGGCGCGATTCTGGATATTACAAGAATGATATCATTTGTTTCCTCATCGGCATTTGCCATTAATACAACATTACGAAAAGTCTCAATATCTATTGGTGGGCTGAGGATGTAAATGTTGTCTAATCCGAATGCATTAACTATTGCCCTGCGACTAAATTCAGAATTGGTAATCACTGTAGAATTTCTCATCAAATTCCAATATCCATATTTTAATATTTCAAAATATTCTTTTTTTCTGCTGAGCAGAGGCTTGGTTTTGCAATTTTTTGGATTATTGATATCTTCATTGTCCTTATTATCTGTAAAAACATTTGACCTTTCTGTCATGCCAAGATCTGTTTTTAGATAATCAATATTTTCAGATTCTATATGATATTTTGTACTAGGAAAGTGGCAATAAGTAATAG
>Ga0126307_10001609_pt1 | contig 14944 bp, 19 predicted proteins | sample Plot28_FD_89955 | JGI IMG/M metagenome (GOLD analysis project Ga0126307, IMG submission 89955) | Serpentine soil microbial communities from UC McLaughlin Reserve, CA, USA - Plot28 | ecosystem: Environmental > Terrestrial > Soil > Grasslands | place: USA: UC McLaughlin Reserve, Lake County... | reverse complement strand
CCGCTCCCACATCCGGCCACACGCAAGAACGCCGTACCAGATAGCGCCCGAAGAGAGATCCAACCTGTGCCGCGCGTAAACACCTCCCCATCCCCCCATCCCAGCCGGCCCGCCTGTACCAGATCCCCACCCGCCAGTACGCGCCATGCCACACTCCTCTATTTCCTCTGTCCGTATCTTACATCGTAAGTTTACAACGTAAGATCCTATTGTGCCACCCGGATCCGTTGGCCATGTTGGACTTTCTCCCTAGAATAGCTGCTTGGGGAGTCCGAAGGGGCGGTTGACGTTGGGCCTGGTTTTGTGTTGTACTTTTCGGGGTAGAGGTCGGTCTAAAGAGGAGAAAAAGATGCGTCGAGCATTCGTGTCTATCCAGAGCGTAATTTTCGCGTATTCGAAGGACATGAAGCTCGATGCGAACCTTGAATCTAGGAATCCTGGCGCATGTAGACGCCGGTAAGACCACTTTAACCGAGCGGCTGCTCTATGCCGCCGGTGTCATCGACGAGATCGGCAGTGTCGATGACGGCAACACCCAGACAGACACCCTGGCGCTCGAACAGAAGCGCGGCATCACCATCAAATCCGCCGTCGTCTCCTTCGTCGTTGGCGACGTGGCAGTCAACCTGATCGACACTCCCGGCCATCCTGACTTCATTGCCGAAGTCGAGAGGGCGCTGAACGTGCTCGACGGCGCCGTGCTTGTCGTCTCGGCCGTGGAGGGCGTGCAGGCGCAGACCCGCGTGTTGATGCGGACGCTGCAGCGACTGGAGATACCGGCCCTGATCTTCGCGAACAAAGTCGACCGCACGGGCGCGCAACAGGACGGCCTGCTACACAGTATCTCCGAGAAGCTGACGCCCGCGATCGTCCCGATGGGTCACGTCGACGGGTTGGGCACCCGCGAGGCCACCTTTACGCCGTACGGAGCCACCGACCAGGCGTTCACCACCCTCCTCGTCGACGAGCTGGCCGACCACGACGACGCGTTTCTCGCGCGGTACCTGGATGACGACACGTCGGTCTCGTACGGAAGGCTCCGCGCCGAGCTCGCGGTGCAGACCGGGCGGGCGCTCGTCCACCCGGTGTTCTTCGGGTCGGCCGTCACCGGCGCTGGGGTGGAGGCCTTGATGGACGGCATCACGGAGCTATTGCCCGCGACATGGGGAGATGCTGACGGGCACGTCTCTGGTGCGGTCTTCAAGATCGAGCGGGGAAAGGAGGGGGAGAAGATCTCATTCGTCCGCATGTTCTCAGGAACGGTAGGCGTGCGGGACCGGCTGCGCTTCGATGGGGACGGCGAAGGCAAAGTGACAGCCCTTGAAGTCTTCGACCGCGGCGTGACCGACAGGCAAGACTCGGTAAGCGCGGGACGGATCGCGAGGCTCCGGGGCCTCGACGGTGTCAGGATAGGGGACGCTATTGGCGATCTGCAGGAGCACCGCGACGGCCACTACTTCGCCCCGCCGACACTCGAGACGGTCGTCTTCCCGCAGCGTTCCGAGGACAAAGGGGCGCTGCACGTCGCGCTCTCGCAGTTGGCCGATCAAGACCCTCTGATAAACGTGCACCAGGATGACGACCGGCAGGAGATCTACGTCTCGCTCTACGGCGAGGTGCAGAAGGAGGTCATCCAGGCGACGCTAGAGGACGAGTTCGGCGTCGAGGCAAGGTTCCGCGAGACGACGCCGATCTGCATCGAACGGCCTACCGGTTCCGGAGAAGCCGTCGAGCTGATCCCCAAGGAACGTTCGCCGACCACCCCGTTCCTCGCCACCATCGGGCTGCGCGTCGAGCGGGCTGCGCTCGATTCGGGGGTGCGGGTCGAGCTGGAAGTCAAGGCTGGGTCGATACCGCTTCACGTCTACAAGACCGTCGAGGCTTTTCATGAGGCCATGGAGCGCACCGTAGTAGAGACACTGCAACAGGGGATCTACGGATGGGAGGTCACCGACTGCACCGTCACTATGACCGACTGTGACTACCAGTCCCCACCACGACGGTGGCCAGGAACCTCCCCCTATGACTTTCGTCTGCTGACGCCGCTGGTGCTGATGAGCGCGCTGAAGCGGGCCGGTACCATGGTGTGCGAGCCGGTCCATCCCTTCCGGCTGGAGATCCCGGCGGACGCTTTTGGGCCGATGGCACCGGTGCTGGCGCGGCTGCGGGCCGACCCCGAGACACAGGAGAGGCGGGACGACACTTACGTCCTGGGGGGTGGTATCCCTGCGTCCCGGGTCCGTGAGATGCAGCGGCAGCTGCCGGCGCTGACCCGCGGCGAGGGCCTACTCGAGTGCGACCTCGCGGTCACCAGCTACCAGCCCGTCACCGGCAAGCCCCCGATCCGGCCGCGAACAGACTACAACCCGCTCAACCGCAAAGAGTACCTGCTGCATGTCATTCGGCGGGTCTAACGTAAGGGGAGGTTCCCGTGAAGGATTACGAGCCAATCATGAGTTTTGGCGAGGATGTCGCCAGGGAGTACGACAACGAGGCGCGCGGCGACGAGAATGCAGCGGTCGCGTTCCTGGAGAAGCTGGCGGGTGGTGGTCCCGCGTTGGAGCTCGCCGTCGGCACCGGCCGGATCGCGCTGCCGCTCGCCGCCAGGGGGATTCGCGTGGATGGAGTCGACCTCTCACCAGAGATGGTTGCGCAGTTACGCACCAAGCCGGGCGGCGACACGATCCAGGTCACCATCGGCGACTTCGCCGAAGTACCGGTCCCTGGTACGTACCGCCTGATCTACGTCGTCTTCAACACGTTGTTCAATTTGCTGACCCAGGAAGACCAGGTGCGCTGCTTCGAGAACGTCGCCGCCCACCTCACAGATGACGGATCGTTCGTGATCGAGGCAGGCTCGCCCGCCTTTCTTTACGGGTTGCGTAACGACCAGCACGTCGACGCCGAGTCCATCGAAGTCGACGCGGTAAGGCTCGATGTGCTTCGTCACGATCCGGCGAAGCAGATGCTTGACGAGAGCCATGTATCCCTCTCTCGGTCGGGCGTGCGCCTGGATCCGATCGTCCAGCGATACGCGTGGCCGGCCGAGCTCGACCTCATGGCACGGATCGCCGGACTGCGCCTGAAGGAGCGTTGGGACGGCTGGAACCGTGAACCGTTCACCGGCAAGCACAACGTAGTGTCGGTCTACGGACGCTGAGGCATGTCGAAAGCAGGACCAGACGTAGAGGAGGCCACCTGAAGAAGACCGGCGCCGTTGGCATTCTTGTCGTGGTGCTCGTGCTCGCCTACGGGTTGTACACCGGTGAGTTCACTCCTGGGCAACTCCTCGGGGGTGACGCCGGCTCCGGGGGGTCGGACCAGGCGCAGTCGGGCCCCTCTACGGCACCGCGGGCGCCCGCGGCGCCCTCGCCCGCTGCGGCGCGCAAGATGCTCGGGAAACTGGAGGTGGCGCCTGTGGGTAGCATGGCCGGCTATTCGCGCGAGGAGTTCCCGCATTGGGCTGCTGACGGCACCATGTTCGGATGGAACGAACCCGACGGCAGCTGCGATGTCCGCGACGACGCCCTGATCCGGGACGGCCAGAGAATCGAGATCGACGAGGATTGCTCCTTTACCGCTGGAAAGTGGTTGGATCCTTACACGAGCGCGACTCTGAACGACTCAGAAGACGTCGACATAGACCACATCGTTCCGCTGGCCAACGCCTGGCGTTCGGGCGCGGATGACTGGGACGAGGGAAAGAGAGAAGCCTACGCCAACGACCCCGGCGTGCTGCTCTCCGTGGACGACGGTGCAAACCAGGCCAAAGGCGACAAAGGACCAGAGGCGTGGCTACCCCCCAACACCGACTATCGTTGCGAGTATGCGAGGCGTTGGATCTCGGTCAAGCACGAATGGGAGCTCACGGTGAACACAGAAGAGATAGCCACGCTCGAAGATATGCTCAAGGATTGCCTGCCATAGTAAGCAGCAACGGACAAGATCATCCAGCGGCGATACGTTCCCCATTCACTTCCACGACCGGTGGCGTGATGACCGTCGAAGCGGGGGCTATCACGGGAGACCTCGAACTCATCACCCGCCCCACCGCAGACGGCGATAGTATCGAGGCACTGGTGAGATACGCCGGCGCGCACGACCTCTACACCATCTCCGGCTCACCAGTACCTAACGCCAACACCCATGAAGACCGCCACCAGTGGATACTGGAAAAACTTACTAAGCCAGGCAGGGTCGAACGCATGGGCGAGCGTCCTGTGGACCTGACGAGTTACTGATACGCAATCCGCGACGCAGCGCTTCGATTGAGGGCGGTTCGCGAACCGCCTCTACACAGATTGTCGGTGACGACCGCTCCGTTTTCGGGGAACCTTGATGCCCGAAGCCTGATGCCTTCCCTAACGTACGAGCGCTAGGACCAGGACGAAGGCGCAAAGGGCGAGTCCGGCGGCGGTGAGGTAGGACCCTGTAAGGCCGAGAGTTCCTGCGGTGGAGGCCATAAGGAGCGGGCCTATCGTCTGGCCCGCGCGCAGGGACATGCCGTTAGTGGCCATGAAGGCCCCGCGGTTCTCGGAGGGGGCGTGGGCGTTCAGGAGCGAGAAGACATTGGGGAGGTTGATCCCCTGCGCCACTCCGAACAGGGCGGCGGGAAGTATGAGAAGGGGCAGGCTGGGGGTAAAAGCGACAATACCGAGGGCGATCGCATAGAGCACGAACGCCGTTTTCATGAGGCTCTTCTCCGAGAAGCGGCTCGTAAGGCGGCTGAGCTGGGTCGAGGTCAGCGCTGAGGTCAGGGAGGCGCCCGAGAGTATGGCCCCGATCACGTAGGAGGGGGCGTCGAAGCGCGCGTTCATCAGGATCGGGAGGTACGAAATCTGCGGGCCGAAGAGCAAGATAAACGTAAACAAAGAAGCTGCGATCAAGCCAAAGACCTCCCTGTCCCGCACGTTCTCCCACACGCTCGCGAAGTAGTCCCTCAACCGACCATCGTTGCGCGGCTCCGGGTTGTGCAGCGAGAACAGGACGAGGATGGCTATGGGTATCGCCGCGAAGGGAAGGGCGAAAGGATAGTACCATCCGAAGGTCGCCAGCAATCCGCCGACCGCAGGGTAACACGCCGTCCCAACGGAGAGGACGCTGGAATTGTATCCGAGCGCGTTCGAGCACTCGCGGCCCTCGTAGATGTCACCGATTACCGTGACGTTGAGGGTCCCGAGCGCTGCCGCACCCATACCCTGGAAAAAGCGGAGGGTGAGGAGCAATTCGAAGCTACGGGCGAAGGCGCAAGCGCCGCCCGCGAGGCCGAAGAGAATGAGCGCCGGGACCAGGATCTTCTTCCTCCCGTAACGGTCGGAGAGAACGCCGAGGAGCGGTGTCATCACGATGCCGGGCAGGGTGAAGAACGTGATCAAGAGCCCGACCTGCCCGCTCGAGATACCGAGGTCCCTTACGATGGTAGGAAAAGCCGGCGTCACGCTGGAGGTCCCGAGTACCGCCATCAATGTCACTCCCCACAGTACGTGGAGATTATGGTCTTTATAGACCCGGCGCGCGCCCCCGTCTCTCTCTGTCTCCGTAGACACGAAAGGAGAATCTATCAGGTGGTGTGTGGCGGGACGGGATCACGCACACAAGGCGGAATTTGGAAAGGCAACCCTTCCCCAACGGGCTGCATTCAGGCGGGTCAGGGGTTTGAAGTCTCGTACACGGAACGGTACATAGCGAAGGCGAGACTGCCCAGGACCACGTAGATCAAACCCGCGACGACCACGACGGTCGAGCTGACCTGCAGCACGCCGTCGGCCACCTGGTAGAGTCCGTAAACGACGTACCCGAGCGCGCACGCCAGGGCGCCCCTTCGAAACAGTGGGGGCCTTTTGAGGAACAAACCGACCAGGGCGAAGAGCGCGCCGATACAGACTACGAGGGCAAGGATCAGGAGTACGGTGCTGCGCAGGACCTCGGCCCCTGTACTGATGCCGAACCGTTCGGCCGTCGGTACGGGGTCGGCGAGCGTAAGCATGAGCCCGTAGAGGTCCCCGGCTTCGGCCAGGAACATCAGGCCGAAGAGGACCATGGCGACTACCCGCAGCACGCCCACCCCTTAGCGCCTGTACTCCCGCCAGCCCATACGAGCGAGCAAGGACGCGGTCATCGCCGCCGTCGCACCCCAGATGTTTCGCGGGACAGGACCCCCGATCGCGAACACGGGCACCTCGTAATCGCGGCCGTCGCGGCGCCATAACACCTTGCGGAACGTCTCGTGGGCGGCCAACGACGCCAGGGAGACCGTGAAGATCTCCTCTACCTCGTCGGGGGCCAGTACCAACTCGGCCTCGGGTGGCAGGAGCCCGACAAACGGGCTGACGCGGAAGTTCGAGGGCGGGATGTACATCTCCTCCAGCTCCCCTACTACCTCCACCAGTTCGGGCCTGAGGTCGATCTCCTCCTCGGCCTCGCGCAGTGCCGTCTCCAACAGCGAGCCGTCACCCGACTCAATGCTACCACCGGGAAAGGAGATCTGGCCGGCGTGGTCGGCCAGATCGTCCTTCCTCACCGTATAGACCACCCTCGCATCCTCACCCTCCACGAGGATCGGTACCAGCACAGCGGCGCGCCGCGAGTCTGTACCCGGCGGCGGCACCCGAGGACGTCTCTCTCCGGTCTCGATGTCTACGGGCGAGAAGCCCTCGTAGACCTCACGCCACTCCTCGAGCGGGCGGGAGACAGCCTCACGCAACCGGTCCGCGAGATCACTCCGACCGTAAGGCTCGTCCCTCTCATGACGTTCGTCCATCCCCGAGATCATAGCGTAAAAGAGCATTTCAGCATGTCAGCAAGAAACAAAAAGCTGACTGGCTGACAAGCGAAAGGCGCAGGCTTGAGCGTGCTGAAGTGCTGACTAGCGCGGGTAGGGGCAGGGTCCTGCCCCAACCTGCTATCAGTGGGAGATGTTCTTGTAGGCTACGACCTTCTGTGGCGTTACCCGCACCAGCAACTCGCCCTCCACCGCGTTGCGCCGGCCGTACTCCTCAGCCTTGTCTGCACCCATGTACCGGCCCCCGAGTCGCGTCGCCCAGTAGAGCAGGTCGGGATCATGGGCGGTAAGTTCGGAGGTGCCTTCGATCAGGACGAAGTGGAAGGGTGGTTTTTCCTCCTCGATGCAAAGGCTAACGCGGGGATCCCTGAGCATGTTGCGACCCTTGACCGTGCTCTCTCCGGTCGTGAATATCAGGGTATCGCCGTCCAGGTCGAACCAGATCGGGGCCACGTGGGGCCTGCCGTCGGCACGTACGGTGGCTAGGACCGCCGTCCTGGGGTGGTCCAGCATGAACTCTCTATATTCTTCTTCCGTCATCCGTTGCGCCACCTGTATACACCTCCATCATTGACCTGAGCCATAAATACGGATACCACATCCCGTCTCAGAACTCTCCCCACGGGCCAGTCCGCCGATAACCGGAAAGCAACAGGAGCCCGATCGTGACCTGGACCAGGCCGAGCAGGGCCTGGAAGAGCACATACCACGTCGGCCCGGCCGGAGATAGGACTCCTGTGAGTTCCAGAACAGAGGCGGGGATCCGCAAAGCACCGCCGATAAGAAACGCTACCAGGATCAGCCAGAACGTCCAGCGCCAGCGTCTCAACACCCCGATGGCCAGCAGGCCGATGAAAGCCGAAATCGCACCGAGAAATGCCAGATCAACGAGACGATGGTGGCCTGCGGGAAGCTTCATGGCGGCGTCGTAGATCTCCGGCTCCACCGCGAGGATGGTCACCAGGCTGATCCAGGCTACCGCGAAGAACCCGAGCACGAGAGACTGCATGCGGTTGACCAAGGCGATCCTGTTCCTCAGCCGGCGGGTTGCTCCTCCATCCGGCGCTGGGCGAGCTCCCTGTCGAGCAGGAAGAGGGCCTCACTCTTGTCCCCGACCATCTTCAGGGTCTCTACGACGTCCCCGGCGTTCTTCTCCTCCTCCACCTGCTCCGTAACGAACCACTGCAAGAAAGTCTGGCTGGCGTAGTCGTTCTCCCTGACCGCCAGAGCGTAGAGGTCGTTGATCATAGCCGTAACCCGCCTCTCGTGCTCCAATGCCTGCTCGAAGACCTCTAGTGGCGAGCCGAACTCGACCAGGGGACCGTCCAGAGCACGTAGCGCGACCCGGCCGTTACGCCCCAGGATGAAGTCGTAGAACTTCATAGCATGTTCCATCTCCTCCCTGGACTGGGCGCGCATCCACTGCGCGAAACCGGGAAGGTTCTCCGACTCGCAGTACGCCGCCATCGAGAGGTACTGGTACGCCGAGAAGAGCTCGTTCTTGATCTGCTCGTTCATTGCTTCCTCGATCGCTATGCCGAGCAAGGTGATCTCCTCCTTCTCATCCTCCGCTACGTCCTTCCCTCTACTATACCGACATCCCGGTCGGTAAGCCTGTAAAAATCGTAGACAAGAGGCTTCTAGGGAGTTGGGCAGTGCATCCCTGTGTAAGGCTTGCCCCGTCGCTGATTCAGGTGTGGAGATCTCGCTGGTGCACGGGCCTACGCCTTGGAACGAAACGGGGCACGAGCTCGCAGTAGCGACGGTATGGGGCACCGAAGCGTTCCCCGAGGTCGCGTTCTTCGAAGGGGAGCTGGAAGGCGAGTAGGGCCAGGTCCAGGGCGGCGACTATCACCAGAGCCCAGCTTCGCGTGAGCAGCGCCGCGCCCAGGATCAGGCAGAAGTCCCCGTCGTAGAGGGGGTTACGCACGTACCGATACGGCCCCGCTACCACCAGGCGTTGCGGGACCCTGTTCTCCTCGGTGCCTGCTCCCGGCGGGAACAGGGCTCCGGCGAGCAGCAGCCTCGCCCATCCCATCTTCGCCACCGCCCACGTCCCCGCGACAACCGAGCCGACGAAAAGCGCCCCGCCGACCATGTGGAGCGTCAATGCCCCATTCCAGCCCCACCTCAGCCACCACGGGGAGAGCCAGAACAAGACAACCATCGTCGTGCCCCAGAGCCCGCCGACCTCGATGAGGTACCAGGCGATAAGACCCCGTCGTCTGAGCCAGGTTCGCCAGAAGGGGAGCATCGGGTAGGTGACGAGGGCTATGATGATAGTGCCGCCGTAGAATCCGGCGACGAAGAGCGGCAACAACACCCAGCGTCCCAGCATCGCGTCCGCGAGCGTGCACAAGGTAAACGAAGCGATCCAGGCCACCGCGGGCACAGCGTGAAACTCGCCTCGTTCCGCTACCCCGACGTTCATACCCAAACTCCTATATCTTCAGGCCGATCATTCCAGGACCGAAGCTTTGGCGACGGTGCGAAGCCGGATGGAAGTGAGCAACTGCCACAAGACAAACACCCCGAAGAAGACCCTGAACTCGATCGCTCCCCACCACGCAACGGAGCCCGAAGGACAGCAAGGAATGACATCCGGACCTTCAATGAAGAAGGCCATCACAAAAAGGGCCAGCGTCGCCAGCCCCAAGATCAGGGATGGGATCCAGAACGAGTGCCATCTCTCGTCGCGCTTGAAAGCTCTTGAAAGTACCAGCATGCCCGCCATGAGCAAGAAGAGGCCGCCGAAAGCTCCCAAGCCGTGGACCATCATCGAGACAGAAGAGATCTTTCCCTGGACGACGGGTTCGAGCGAAGCAACGTTGGGAGCATCACGGAATATCCCGCCGAGAATCCACCCGATGCCAAAGAGCCCAAGTAGTATAGATCCTGAGCGAGGATCTCGACCGCCCAAACTCGAAGCGAAGACCCAAGGCAAGCGACAGTCCGGCCAACCCGAGGGCGATGAACGCCGCTGCGAAGATGCTCCCGTAGGGACCTACGCTGTAGAAGCCAATATTGGTACCGTAACGTACGAGGTCGTCCGGACGCAGAAAGTGCATAGTGATGAGAGCCACGATGAAGAACAGCGTACCGATGATGCCCACGAGCGCGAGGCGGGCCGCCCACCTGGTAGCAGACGCTTCTGGCACCGATCGTAAACTACCTCTTCGTTGTGCTGCCGCCATTGCCGATCCTCCTTAGCCAGTGTGGCTTGCGGATCCTGCGTGGCATCATTGCACCATCCCACGCGCGAGTAGACATAGGAGTATACCCCCAACTTTGCCCCTATTCCCTGCGGCTACGCCGTAGGGGTACACCACTAGATCCCGGCGGCTGAAGATACCCCGAGCATCTATGATGCGTAATCCAGTCGATCTCTTGTGGTTGGGTACGCGGAGCTGCTGCCTTCGTGGATTCCCGGTTTCGCGGGAATGGCGGTACTGCTGGGAGGAAGGGGCATAGTAGTCGCGCTCGCCCAGGTTCTTACATCACCGCTGATTCACTCTGCCGAGGATAGGTTTGATGTCGAGCACAGGAGTGCCGTCGATCGCTTCGAGGTCGCGGACTTCGATAGAGTTCTCCTCCACGTTTTCGATCACGACGGCGTGCAATCCTATCGGGTTGGGACGGTCGGGCGACCGTGTCGTGAACACGCCTTCGGGGCGCCGATTCACGTCGCCGCGTGGGTGTACGGAGAGGACGTCGCGGCGCCCCTGGTGCAACCAGGTCAGCACGAGCATCTCCTCGCCCGCCCGCAGGTCCCCGGCTGCTTCGCGAAACTCGGGTCGGAAGATGACACGTGCTAGGGGCGCTCCTTCATCACCCTGCCTCGGGGCGTCAGCCCGATCTCTCAGCGGTGATTCCACCCAGCCAACCGGCTGAAGTCGATAAGTCGGATCGTTCAATCTATGGTCCCCTGTACGCTGCTAGGCGGCCGGGTGAGCCTGATCCGTGGCACTAGCGGGATAAGCAAAAGCTTGCCCTTCCTTGTCCCGCACCGGTCAGCGTTTCAGCTTTGCTCGGTTTCCTGCTCAGCCAGTGCGGTCGCCCGGTCCACGATCCGAAGCAGGTCCTCCATGCACATGTCGGACGCGGTCGAGACCTCGCCGTCCGCGCTGATCCGTGCGTCCATGCCGTCACTGTATTGCACCTCGACCCGGCAAGGGACGTCCTCGACAGCCTCAGGACCGAGCCGGTCGTTGTCGTTGTGAATGAGTAGATGCGGCCGGAAGTCGGCCAGCTCCCCCTCGGCGGCCTCAGGAGAGGCGACCCTTACATCGAGGCCGGGGCGCTGGCGTTGGATCGTTAGCGCGATAGCCTGGCGGTACATGCGGGGCGTAACGGTCACCAGGACGCGCATCATGCTCTTTGGTATACCCCAATCAGGGTACCCTGAAGTCAATCCCGCGAAAAATTGGGCCAAAGTATGTAAGATGTATCACTTGACCCGAGCTCGGGCCGGTGAGGCTAACTCACACGTTCAATCTGCGCCGCCTGTGGCGAGCATGTCGAGGGCTACGGCGGCGGTCCAGGATTGTTCCCTGGAACCTAGCGGCTCGCCGGTGAAGGGCTCGAAGTATTCGGCGAAGCCGCCCTCGGAGAGCTCTCCCAGGGTCTCGCGGCGCATTTTCTGAGCCCGCTCGTTCTCTCCAGCACGGAGCAAAGACCACCACAGCAGCCAGTTGGCGACGGGCCAGACGGGACCGCGCCAGTAGCTGCGCGGGTGGAAGCCTGGTTCTTCGGGACTGGTGGATGGCGGCAGAGGATGGCGCAGGTTGGGGTTGCCGGCGAAATCAGGGGAGTCGAGCGTCTCCAGGAGCGCGTAGAGCCGCGAGAGATCCAGCCCACCGGAGATCAGGGGCGCGAAGCCGGCTATCGTGCGCACCCGCACGGACTCGCCGGCCAGTACGTCGCGGTCCAGACAGAGGCCGAGGTCGGGATCCCACTGCTCTTCGAGGCCCTGGCGGCCACGTTCGATCCAGCTTTCTATGAGCTCTCTGTCTTCACGCGGTGCCTCGAGCACCTCGGCGATCTCCAGCAAGGCCTCGTTGGCCGCAACGAGGATGGCGGAAAACAATACATCCTTGACCAGAAATGGGTGCCGCTCGTAGATGTCAGCCTCGTCGTAGCGGACCCGCTTGAGGAGTTCGAGCAGCCACAGAAAGCGGTCGTACTCGCCGTCGGTGGGACGGTGCGAGGGATCGCTGACGTGCTTGAGGTCGTAGCGGGTGTAGGAAGGCACGTCCCCGACGGAGATCCTCTCCAATGCCGCGTCCCAGCGCGGGGAGTTGTCGGTGCCACTCTCCCAGGGATGGTAGATGGTGACCAGGCCAGAACCTTCGGGGTCACGGGCTGTGGCCAGGTAGCGGTGCCAGGAGAACAGGCGCCGGTAATTGCCCTCCAGAAACGCTCGTGCGCGGGCGACGCGCTCTTCGTCCTTGCCTCGCGAGGTCTGCCAGATCCGCCTTACGGCTATGGCGTGCACGGGCGGCTGGCACAGTCCGCTGGTGCGCTTACCCGAGGGCGCGTCTTCGGAGAGGGCGGAGGAGTTCCAACGTTCCGCGTCGGGGAAGTAGCTCTCCTTCGGGGCCTCGGGGTCGAAGACGATGTGCGGGACTTTGCCCGTCGACCACTGGCCGCTAAAGAGGGTCTCCAGCTCGTCTGTGGCGCGCCTGTTGTCCACGTGCGCGAGGCCGAGTGCGATGAACGCGGAGTCCCAGCTCCACTGGTGTGGATACAGCGAGGGTGCCGGTTTGGTCCAGGACTTCAGGCCGTTGCGACGCAGCACATCCGTCGCTAGCGGGTTGACGCCGTCGAAGCCGCCGGTCCGCGGCCCTTCAGAAAGGCTCTCTGGAAGCTCTTCCTCTCGCATGAACCGGTGCTACTTCTCCCATCGAGTCGCTCGACCCTCACAATGTATACAACGCCCGGTCTGCCTTCAAGCCTACCCGCTAGCTCTCCCGCCTAATCATCCCGCCCTTGGAGGTTCGAGATGTCTTCTTGATAGGCGTCCAGAGAATCCAGAAAACCGTCGTAGGAATCGACCGACTCCCTGGACAACTCCCTGAATACTTCGCGTTGTTCCCTCGCCAGCTCCTGCAGACTAGCGAGGGTCCTGCGGTTGAGTTCGGCATGGTCATCGAGCGTTTCGACCCAGTTCTCGAAAAACCGCCTGGAGAGTCTCATGCCGCTCTTCTGCGCATCGAAAGCCTGGTCGACCGCCGCCCTGTACCCCTCGCGGGTGAGCCGGTCCAGGCGCTCCGAGGCTTCCCGATTTCGCCGTGCATCTCTCTCGTCCATGCCAAACCTCCTTCTCCCACCCCTATGATACCGAATCCATTCAGATTCGTAGGGAAGAATCTCGAATCCCACGAAGTTCTGTGCCAACTCGGCGTGTCGATATGACTCCGGCTACGGCTGGCCCTCTGGCGAGAGGATGGGATCGTATAGAATTATGGCGTACTCGTCCAGGGAGGCCGCATGAAGGTGTTTGGGTTGGATGTTGGAGGGTCGGGGATCAAGGGCGCGCCTGTGGACGTAGAGTCGGGTGAGTTCCTCAGTGAGAGGGTAAGGATCAAGACCCCCCAACCGGCCACGCCCGAGGCGATCGTCTCAACGGCGGTCGGGGTGGTCCGCGAGGCCAGGTGGGAGGGCCCCGTCGGGTGCGGTTTCCCCGCGGTTATCAAGGATGGCGTTATCGAGACGGCGGCGAACATAGACAAGTCGGCGATCGGCTTCGATCTGCACGAGGCGCTGCGGCGGGAACTCGACTTCCCCGTGAGCGTGGTCAACGATGCGGATGCGGCGGGCCTCGCTGAGATGCGCTGGGGAGTCGGCAAAGATCAGGACGGCGTCGTGTTGATGCTCACGTTGGGTACAGGCATCGGCACCTCCCTGTTCGTCGACGGCCAACTGGTGCCCAACACCGAGTTCGGGCACATCGAAGTCAGGGGCAAGGACGCCGAGCATAGGGCCGCTGACAGCGCCCGCAAGCGTGATGACCTGAGCTGGAAAGAGTACGCCGAGCGCCTGGATGAGTACCTCCACAGGATCGAGTTCCTCCTCTGGCCCGACCTTATCGTCATCGGGGGCGGCATAAGCAAGAAGTCCGAGAAGTTTTTCCCCCATCTCACGGCGCGCACCAGGGTGGTAGCCGCAGAGATGCACAACAACGCCGGTATCGCCGGCGCCGCCCTGGCCGGAATCCCCGAGAAAGCAGCCGTCAAGACTGCGGAATAGCAAACCGGGAAGGAGGCGCTATCATGCCTGCGGTGATCGAACGTCTGCGAGAGGCCATGAACCGTCATGACCCCGATGCGATGATGGAATGCTTCGACCCCGATTACAGGAGCGAGCAACCGGCCCACCCCAACCGGGGATTCGGGGGTAAGGGACAGGTGCACAAGAACTGGTCTGGCATGTTCGAGAGCTTCCCCGACCTCGAGGCCAGGGTGCTAAGGCAAAGCGTCGAGGGAGATGTAGTGTGGAACGAGTGGCATTGGAGCGCCACGGGCCTGGAGATGGCGGAGGTCACCGTCATGGGGATAAGACAGGGACAGATCTCCTGGGCGCGCCTCTACATGGAGCCGGTCGAACAGGCCGGCCAGGACATAGACGAAGCCATGAAGACCATAACAGGAAAGGACCAGGGAGTCGACCGCCGGGAAGGCGAGGCCGAACAGTAGTCCGGGCACCCTGAGGCGATGTTCAGCGGTTGTAATCCCCGCGACCCGCGGTGGAATCTGGCACGATAAGGATCTGCACGTGGTTGGGTTCTCTAGCGCGGTGCCCCCGGGTCTCATGCACGATTCTGCATCATTATCCGGCGCCACAACATCTTGTGTCCGGCCCTTGAGTTCCAGAGGCGGATATCGTGCCCTAAAGGGCGGCCGGCCGGTTATCTATGCAGGATACTGCATCCGGAGTTCGCAGAACACCCCTTCCACGCAGTCGGGTGAATAAAGCACGAGAGGCTTACTCCTCATGTCCGAACTGTCTGAAGGCGGCGCTTCTGTCCTCGGGCTCCGGATCGGGGCGTAGCCACAAAGAGACGTGAGAGGGCTGCATGGTCGTACTCACTACCCCCACCACGTCGCTGCTGAGGGCATCCAAGTCTGTCTCCTCTCGCAACCGCGAGTTGAAGGCCTCAAGCGT
>Ga0126307_10001608_pt1 | contig 14957 bp, 14 predicted proteins | sample Plot28_FD_89955 | JGI IMG/M metagenome (GOLD analysis project Ga0126307, IMG submission 89955) | Serpentine soil microbial communities from UC McLaughlin Reserve, CA, USA - Plot28 | ecosystem: Environmental > Terrestrial > Soil > Grasslands | place: USA: UC McLaughlin Reserve, Lake County... | reverse complement strand
GCGGGCACTGCACTGACGCCCTGCGTGCTGCCGGTGCTGCCTGCTCTGCTCTCGGCGAGCGCGTCGGGCGGTCGGCGGCGTCCCGCCGGGCGGCGCCTCTACCGGCTCGTCTCGATGCCGGAGGTAGGCGAGCCCGACCTGCGCCTTAGGCTGCCGCCGGGAGTCAGCGCCTACACGTTCACCTTCGGGTAGGGCTTCGTGGTGGTCGAGGAGACCGAAGACGACGCCGGGTGAATCCCGGTTCCGTTGCTCCGGATGGAGAAGCGCGTCCAGGCCTGACCGCCTGTTGCGCGATACTGCCCCACGATGGGAGCCGCCGGGCTGCGCCACCAGGCGACGCCGCACAAGAATCTCGAGATCGTCCGTCGTCTCTACGCAGACGGCGGACCGTTCGCGTTGCCCATGGACTCGGGCGAGGAGCGAGCGCTGCTCGATCACCTGTTCCACGAGTACTACGACGAGCAGGTTGAGGTCCGAATGCCCGCCGACTATCCCGAGGGCGAGCAGCTGCTGTACGGGAGGCGGGGCATGTCGAGGCTGCTCGCCATGCTGCGGGACAGCTGGACGGAGTTCCGGTTCGAAGCGGAGCGCTTCATCGACGCGGGGGAGCGCGTGGCCGTGTTCATCCGCGTCACGGCCCGGGGTGGAGCGAGCGGCTTGGCGACCGAACGCGAGACCGCCCACGTCTGGACCGTTCGCGACGGCCGCCTGTCGTCCATCCAGATCTACCGCGACCGCGCCGAGGCCCTCGAGGCGGTGGGACTGCGGGAGTAGCGCAGTTGTCGCACGAGAACGTCGAGGTCGTGCGCAGGTTCCTGCTCGTCGAGGTGGACGAGGCGCTCACGTTCGCCGACCCTGACATCGTCTGGAACCCCGCTGAGGAGTCGGCGGCCCGCGGACACGATGCGGTTCGGGCCAGCCTGGTGCGTTGGAAGGGCGAGTGGGACGACTACGAGCTCGTTCCCGAGGAGTTCGAGGACATGGGCGACCGCGTGGTCGCTACCGTCCGGTTGCGGGGGCGCGGCCGGGGAAGCGGGATTCAGGTGGACGCCCGCTTCTACGACGTCTTCTCGCTGCGCGACGGCAAGATCGTCCGCATGGATCAGTTCACGGATAGGCGAGAAGCCATCGAAGCCGTCGAGCGGCAATGAGGCAGTAGCCTCGCTCGCACGAATGGCTGAGGCTCCCCGCCGCCATCCGCGCGGTAGGCCCGGCCGCCATCTGCATGCGCGGATCCTGCGGCACCGGCCGCGGCTGCTCACCGCGGGCTACGCGGGAGCGCTGCTCGCAGTCGTCGGCCCGGGCGTGCTGGCCGGACTCTCGGACGACGACCCGGCCGGGATCACCACCTACTCGATCCTCGGCGCCAAGTATGGCTATGAGCTGCTCTGGGTCCTCGGGGTCTCGACGGCGGCCCTGATCGCCTTCCACCTGGTCGGCGCCCGGATGGGGGTGGTGACAGGGCGAGGGCTGCTCACGCTCCTACGCGAGCACCGCGGACAGCGTGACGCTCGCGCGGTGCTCGCGGCGCTCGTCGTCGCAAACGTCGGCACGATGTGCGCGGAGTTCGCGGGAGTCGCTGCCAGCCTCGAGCTGCTCGCTGGGATCAGCCGCTATGCGAGCGTCCCCATTGCGGGGATCGCGGTGTCGGCCCTCGTCCTGCGCGGATCCTTCCACCGCGTCGAGCATGTCCTGCTCCTGGTCGGCGCTGTGTTCGTGACGTACATCGCGTCCGGACTGCTTGCCCATCCGGATTGGGGGGACACCGCAAAGGGCTTGGTGGTGCCGAACCCCCCGCTCACTCGAGATGCCGTCCTGGTAACCGTCGCCACCGTCGGAACCACGCTGGCGCCCTGGGGGCTGGTCTTCATCCAGTCCTACGCCGCAGACAAGCACCTCGATCTGAAGGACCTCGAATACGAGAACGTCGATGTCATCGTCGGGGCCCTCCTGACCGGCGTCATCGGCCTGTTCGTCGTCGTCGCCTGCGCGGCGACGCTGCACGTCAGCGGGATCGAGATCGACGACGCGAAGGACGCCGCACAGGCGCTCGAGCCGCTAGCGGGCGGCTCGGCGTCGACCCTCTTCGGCATCGGCTTTCTCGGCGCCTCATTACTCGCGGCAGCCGTGGTGCCTCTGTCGACCGCCTACTCCGTCGCGGAGACCGCGGGAAAGCCCGCCGACGTCGACGACAGCTTCGGAGAGGCGCCCGTCTTCTATCTGAGCTACGGCGCCGTCGTCGCAGTCGCCGCCGGGCTGGTCCTCGTTCCAGGCGCGCCGCTGATCCAGATTCTCTTCCTCTCGCAGGCGCTCAACGCGGTGCTCCTGCTTGTGATGTTGCCGTTCATGAGGCGGCTGGCGGCCGATCCCGGGGTGATGGGCGAGCAGGCGCTCGGTCGCGCGGGCCGGATCGTCACCGGCATTGCGCTGGGACTGATCGCCGCATCGGTCCTCGCGCTCGCGGCGCTGAGCATCGCCGGCTAGGCGCGGGGGGCGGATAGGCTGGGCGGCGCCTTGGACGCGTGGATGCACACCTTCTCGTTCCCCCATCGCGTGGCCGAGCTCGCGCGCCAGGTCGAGTCCTGGGGCTTCGCCGGGTTGCAGGTTGGCGACAGCGAGATCTTGAACGCCGATGTCTGGATGGAGCTGGCCCTGGCCGCCGGCGCGACGAAGAGGATCGCCCTCGGGCCCGGTGTGACGAACCCCGTCACGCGCCACCTGTCGGTCACCGCGTCATGCGCAGCAACGCTGCAGGCCGAGTCGGGCGGCCGAGCCGTGCTGGGCGTCGGACGAGGCGACACCGCCCTCACACGGATCGGCCGGCGGCCAGTCAGCCCGCCCGAACTCGAGCGCGCGCTCGTGGCGCTGCAGGGATACCTGCGCGGTGAAGACGTCTCGCTCGACGGCGCGCGCAGCCGCATCGCCTGGGTTGGCGCCGACGCTGGTCCAAAGGTCCCGGTGTCTGTGGCAGCAAGCGGTCCACGGGTGATTGAGGTCGCCGCGCGTCACGCGGACCGGATCGATCTCGCGGTCGGCGCCGAGCCGGATCGGCTGCGGGTCGCGATCGAACGGGCCCGGCGCGCCAGCCACGGCGGCGAGCCGTCGCTCGGAGCATTCCTGAACGTGGCCGTCCACCGCGATCGGGCGGTGGCGCGCGACCTGATCCGCGGAAGCGCCGGGATCCTGGCGACGTTCGCCGCCCCGCACGGCGCGCGCCTCGACGACGACTTCATCGACCGCTTCACGCTGGCCGGTCCCCCCGACGAAGTCCTGGAGCGGCTCGCCGTGCTTGCCCGGATGGGCATCAGGCGCCTGCTGGTGATGCCGGGGTCGCTCGACGCCGATTCGGGGGCCGTGGCCGAGAGCAACGCCATGTTCGCCGACGAGGTGCTCCCGGAGCTCGGTGGCCTCGCGACCTAGTCACGTTCCCGGGCCGAGGCGCGCGGGTAGGACCAGTACCCCGCCGAGCGGATGATTTGCCCTTTCCAGGGCCCGGAGGATCGCTGTATGGTCGGTTCATCGATGTAGGCGACTCGCAAGGGGCGCGTCGATGAGCCAACTCACGTTCCGGAACCTGATGGACGGCACGGAGCCGTGATCACCCAGCTGCTCAACCGGGACTTCCTGGTGTCGGCGGCTGAGGACACACGGCTCAACCTGAGAACCGTGCTGGCGGAGGGCACGCGGCGCCGCGGCGACGTCGGGTCGAATCCACTCGACGGCATCGATGACGCTGCGATCGCGGAGTTCGTGCAGGCGCTGACCGACCTCGAGCTTCCTCCGACGGCGCCCAAGGATGACGTCCTGTTCATGCCGCGCGATCCGCTACTGAGCATCTTGCAGACCGTGATCGACGAGGTCGCCCGGGAGCAACGGCCGCAGGCGATCTCGAACGGGACGGGGACCGGCCGGCGCGCGGCGGCTGCCCCTCGGCCGGTGGCGGTCGACGAGACATTCGACATCCCGCTGACAGCGGCGGCCGCCCCCGGCCGTCGCGCCTGGGGCGCCTTCGAAGTAACTCGGCCGAAGATCCTGAGCGACCCGCGCTGGGTCTGGAGCGGTGCCGTGATCCTCTGGAACCGCTTCAAGAACAGGGCCCCGTTCGTGGACCGGCCGGCCGGCCCGATACCGGTCGCAGGCGACGCGCGGATCGTCCTCGTCGGGGATTGGGGCTCGGGCATCCCGCGGGCGCGGGCGGTCGCGGAACAGATCCGCAAGGAGCTCGACGACGGACTGGCCGCCCGCCGCGAGCAGCACGTGGTGCATCTTGGCGACGTCTACTACACGGGCGGGGAGCAGGAATACAACGAGCGCTTCCTTCCCTACTGGCCCGTGCGCGACGGCGAGGACATCGGCTCCTACGCGCTGAACGGCAACCACGACATGTACCAGGGCGGGCACCACTACTACGACGCGGGGCTCGCCGATCCACGATTCGCGCGTCAGGAAGGCACGAGCTGGTTCTCGCTGAAGAGCCCGCACTGGCAGTTTCTCGCGCTCGACACGTCGTACGACGACAAGTCGCTCCACGGAGGTCAGCTCGACTGGATCCGCGCGCAGCTGGAGGACAACCCCGATCACAAGACGGCGCTGCTCTCGCACCACCAGCTGTTCAGCGCCTACGAGGAGGTCACCGGCGGGGTCATCGACCAGATCCAGCCGGTGCTGGACAGCGGTCGCGTCGACGCCTGGTTCTGGGCGCACGAGCATCGTTGCCTCGTCTACAACGATCATCGCGGGGTCCGCTTCTCGAGCTGCGTCGGCCACGGCGGTATCCCGGAGTATCTGATCGCCAAGGAGGGCGATCCGCTGCCGGACCCGCTCGCGTATGACTACCGGCTGACGCACGGCAGCGGCCTTGAGCCGTTCAACACGTTTGGCTTCGCGGTCGTCGAGCTCGATGGCCCCGAGATGCGCGTGAAATACGTCGACGAGGAGGGGCGAGCGCACTACCACTGGCCGCCGTGACCCTGGACGACGACATAGGCGCGCTCGCCCGGCACTGGCCCGAGCTTCCCGCGCTTGCAGGCGACAAGTGGGTTGACATCGAGCCGGAGGTTCGCCGCCTGCTGACCGCTCTGCGGATGGCCCAGTCCGACGAGCGCCGAAACCGGTTGGCGAGCGAGCTGGTTGCGCTGCTGCTCGATGTCCCCGAAGTCCGCGAACGCGTCCCGCGCGAGTCGACAAAGCTGCATGCGGGCGCGACGTGGCCCATGCCCCTGGGGAGCCTGCCCGCGCTCCTGGCGATATCCGAGCGGCCGCGATCTCGGCGGCGCCGCGGCGAAGGGGGCACCGGGTCGCGAAGCATTCGCGACCCGGCCGCGTCCGGCGAAGCCCTGCTGCGCCGCACGCCGCACCTCGACATCCCCGATGAGCCAGTCGAGCCGGGCGCGTCGTTCACCGTCTCTGTCTACGTGGACAGTGCGGGCCTCCGGCCTGGCGAGTCCGGGATGGTGCTGCTCGTGCCCGACCGGCCGGAGACGAGTCTCGACGTCTGGCTCTCCGTGACCGAGCACTTCACGACCGACGGCAATAGTCGCCCGCTCGTGATCCGCAGGGAGGACGAGCGTTCGGCCGACACCCCCTTCGAAGTCCGCGCGGTGCACGGTGCCGCGCGCCTCGACGGCGAGCCCGGCATCGGCGCCTTCTTCACCCACGACGGTCGGCCGGCAGGCTCGGTTCAGCGCGTCGTCCCGATACGCGGGCACGCAAGCGAGACCCGCGATCGCGCGGCTCCGCTTCCCGAGCCGGTGTGCGCCGTCGATCCCGACGCCCATCGACCCGACCTGACCGTCGAGATCACGCGGCTTCCCGACGACCCGGATCGCCACTTCGTATGCCGCGTGTCCACGCCGCTACTTCCCGACTGGGCCGAGGGGGAGGCGTCCCGCTGGACGGTCCTCGAGACGACCCACGGGCTCGTCACACAGGCGATGGGGCTGTTCACGGCAGCGCTCGCCGAACCCGCGCAGCGGCGCGCACGGCTGGTCGCCGCCGGACGGCAGCTCTTCCGCGCCGCGCCCAAGAACTTCCAGGACGCCTACTGGGCGCTGGTCGACGCCGACGCGCCCCTGCGGACGATCTACATCACCTCCGCCGAGCCGTACCTCCCGTGGGAGCTGATGATCCCGAACGATGCGGAGAGCGGGAGGGAGCAAGAGTTGCCGCTGGGCGTCGAGTACGTCGTCGGCCGATGGGTCCACCGCCAGAACGTCTCGCACCGCCAAGGCGTGCCAATGGACGACGCGTACGTCGTCGCGCCTCGGTACCGCGAGGGCCGCGCGCTCGCTCACTCCCCGCGCGAGGCCGAGCTCGTGTGCAGCGCGTTCGCCGGCACCGAGGTTAGACCGGCCCTGATCGCCGTGCTCGACGCGACCGTGAACGAGCGCTGCCCCGCGCTACTGCACTTCGTGGGTCACGGCGTGGCCAAGGAGGACGGGTCGCAGTTCCTCGAGCTCGACCCGGATGAGGTTCTCAGCGAGACGGAGCTGGAGGGCTGGTCGGGCCTGCGCCGTGGCTTCGCGGCAAAGGCCCCGTTCGTCTTCCTGAACGCGTGCGACATCGGTCGCCAGGCACCGGCACTTGCGCTTGGTGAGGCCGGCGGCTTTGCGGCCGCGTTCATCGCCCTCGGCGCGCGTTGCGTGGTAGCGCCGATCTGGAGCGTCGAGGACTCCGTCGCGGCGACGGTCGCGCGGGACTTCTACAAGGAGGTCGAGGACAGCCCCGAGCGACCGTTCGCCGAGATCCTGTGCGACCTGCGCCGCCGCGCCTACGAGGGCGACGAGCTGGCGGACAGCTATGCGGCCTACACCTTCTTCGGCGATCCGCTCGCCGCACGGGCGCCACCCGAACCATGAGCGGCGGGCGAGCAGGCGACAGGTTCGCGGGCGTGGTCGCCGTCGTCACCGGTGCCGCTTCCGGCATCGGCGCCGCGACCGCGCGTGCCTTCGCCGCCGAGGGGGCGACCGTCGTCGTGGGCGACAAGCACGCCGAGCGGGCTGCGTGTGTCAAAGACGACATCGAGGCAGAGGGCGGTAACGCGCACGTGGGCGTCGTCGACGTGAGCGACGCCAAGCAGGTGGACTCGGTGCTCGGGGAAGTGGTCGGCCGGCTGGGCGGCGTGGACGTGCTGGTCAACAACGCGTCGATCGCAGCGGCCGACGACCTCGCGACGCTGACGGAGACGGAGTGGGACTGCGACGTCGACGCAACCCTGAAGGGCGCGTATCTGTGCATGCAGGCGGTGCTTCCAAGCATGATCGCGCGTGGCGCCGGCTCTATCGTGAACGTCGCGTCCGTCAACGGCCTTTCGTACTTCGGCCAGGAGGCGTACAGCGCAGCCAAGGCCGGCGTGATCCAGTTGACGAAGTCGGTGGCGGTGCGCTACGGCCCGCTCGGCATTCGCGCCAACGCGGTTGCGCCCGGCACCGTGAGGACGCCGGCTTGGAGCGAGCGTCTGCGAAGCGATCCCGCGATCTTCGAGCGTCTGGCGAAGTGGTATCCGCTGCAGCGCGTCGGCGAGCCGGAGGATGTGGCGCGCGCGGTGCTGTTCCTGGCGTCCGACGACGCCGGCTGGATCACGGGCGCGACCCTGCCCGTCGACGGCGGCTTGCTTGCGGGGAACCTGCGGATGGCACAGGAGCTCACGGGTGATGAGTGACATCAACTACGAGGACTTCGACGTGTTCGTCTACGCCCGGAAGGAGGGCTACGGCGCGCGGGTCCAGTTCCCGGACGGCAGCGTCGGCAGTCAGACCTTCCCCAACCCGTGCACCGTCGAGGAGCTCGCCAGCTTCCGGGCAGAAGTGCGGAGTGCGCGCGCGCCCCGGTCGACGGCTCCGGGGAATGGCGGCGCGGACGGCGGCGCGATTCACCAGATGAAGGCAGTCCGCGAGCTCGGCCAGAAGCTGTTCGACGCCCTCTTTCGCGAGTCCGTCAGGGATCAGTACAAGGCCCGCTACCGAGAGGCGGTCGGCACGAACTCCGGGATCCGCGTGCGCCTGGAGCTGGGCGAGGCGCCCGAGCTCGCCGTGCTCCCCTGGGAGCTGCTCTTCGACAAGGATCTCTACCAGTTCCTCGCGCTGTCCGAAAAGACGCCGGTCGTGCGCTATCTCGGTGTCTCGGTTCCGGTGCGCCCCCTGCAGGTGACCGCGCCCCTGCGAGTGCTGGTCGTCGCCCCGCAACCGCACGGGACCGAGGCGCTCAACGTCTACGAGGAGTGGTCCAATCTGGAGACGGCCATGGCCGGCCTCCAAGAGGATGGAAGGGTCGAGCTGCAGCCGCTTGAGGCGCCGACGGTACGGGCGCTCCGCGAACAACTGTCGGGAGACCGTGACTACCACGTGCTGCACTTCATCGGCCACGGCGACTTCGACCCGGATGCCGATGAGGCACACCTCGCCTTCGAGCAAGAGGACGGCTCGGAGGACTTGGTCGACGGGGAGACGCTCACCGACATCCTCCACAACCACGAGTCGCTGCGCCTTGTCGTCCTCAACTCATGCGAGGCGGCTGAGACTTCGCCGTCGAATCCGTTTGCCGGCCTTGCGCAGTCGCTGGTGCGGAAGGAGACGCCGGCCGTCGTTGCGATGCAGTCGGTGATCAGCGACGACTCGGCCGTCGAGTTCTCGGAGTCGTTCTACCGCGCGATCGGGGCCGGCCGCCCGATCGAAGCAGCGGTCGCCATGGGCCGCATGGCGATCCGCAGCCAGGTGAGCGTGCTCGAATGGGCCACGCCCGTCTTCTACACGCGCCTGGCCGAGGGGACGCTGTTCGAGATCACCGAGGTCAGCCCCGAGAACCGTCAGTTGCTCAGGGACAAAGCGTCGCTAGCCAAGCTGTGGGTCCCTCGGGCCGCCGTGGACGAGCCGGCGGCGATCGCGCTCGTCTTCGGCATGTGGGACGAAGTGCTCTCCGATCAGGGAGAGAAGGACCCCGTCGTCGCCCTGCCGTATGCACTGATGCTGGGCGAGCTGCGGCAATTCCTCCAGATGCATTACGGCGACGTCGTGCTGTCGAAGCACGAGCCGGCGCCCGGGCACGACGGACCGGTTGTCTACCTCGGCGGCCCGGTCACCATCCCGCGCGTCGGCGAGGTGGTCGAGGACGCACAGGTGCCGCTCTGGTTCGTCGGGTTGCCGTACGCGCCTGAGGCGAAGCGGTGCATCGGGAAACCCGGCGTCTCATACGAGCCCGAGCTGAACGATGAAGGCCGTGTGGTCGCCGACGTCGGCGTCGCGCTGCGCATCGACGACGGCCAGCGGCTAGCGTTCGTGGTCGCCGGCTGCTACGGCGCCGGAACGCTCGGGGCGGCGCGCCTGCTCATGGACCCGAACCAGGTCCGGGATCTGGGCGATCTGCGCGAGGCTCCACGCCTGGAGATCCTGGTTCGGGCGACCGCAAGCGGCTGGGACGTCTCGGCAGTCGACGTGCTGGCGGCGACGGCCTGGTGACGACGTGTTGCTGGTACGCCTGGATCCAGAACGGCCCGGGCGGATCGCACCAGAGGTGTAAGCCGAGGCGGCACGCCAGACGTTTCACCGAAGCGTTCACCGCTCCCCCTTCTCGACGAGCAGATCGCCCAGGAACAGCGCGTCCATTCCGCTCTCGAGGAAGTCGGCAAGCGCCTCCTCGGGTCGTTGCACGATCGGCTCGCCGCGCAGATTGAACGAGGTGTTGAGGACGACCGGGATCCCGGTGCGGGCCTCGAACCGCTCGATCAGGCGGCGGTAGAGCGGGCTCTCACCGTCCACCGACTGCATGCGCCCGGTCCCGTCGACGTGGGTCACGGCCGGGATCGCGTGCCGCTTCTCGGGGCGGATCGGCAGAACAAGCAGCATGAACGGGTTGAAGCAGTAGTTCTCGAAGTACTCGGCGCCCCGCTCGTGAAGGACGCTCGGCGCGAATGGCCGGAACGCCTCGCGGCGCTTGACCTCCGCGTTGACGATGTCCTTCATCTCGGCTCGACGCGGATCGGCGAGGATAGATCGCGCGCCGAGTGCCCGCGGCCCGACTTCCGCTCGCCCCTGAAACCAGCCGACGATCTTCGATTGGGCCAGGAGGGCGGCCGCCTCGGCCGCCGGATCGACCACCTGTCTGAATGGCACGGCCTGCTGTTTCAGCGCGGCCGCAAAGTCGTCGCGCTGGTACTCGGGGCCCATGAACGCGTGCTTCATCCACCACTCGCGCGGGCGGCGCTGCAGCTGATGCCAGACGTACAACGCAGCGCCGAGTGCGTTGCCCGGATCGCCTGCGGCCGGCTGGATGAAGATGCTTTCGAACCCCGACTTCGCGAGCAGGCACGCGTTCATCGCGGAATTGAGCGCAACGCCGCCGCCCAGGGCGAGGTTCGCGGATCCCGTGCGCTCGCGAAGCGCGCGTGCCATCTGAAGCGCGGTCTCCTCGGTCAGCACCTGGAGCGCGTACGCGACGTCCCGATGGTGCGCCGTGATCTCGCTCTCGGGTTCGCGTGGCGGGCCGAAGGTGTCGAAATAGCGGCGCGCGAGCGGCCCCGCCTCGAGCTGGTACAAGAACCAGTCCAGGTTCACCCGGAAGGATCCGTCGGGACGCAGCCGGACGAAGTCGCGGAAGGCGGGCACGTATACATCCGACCCGTACGGAGCCAACCCCATGACCTTGCCCTCGTCGGAGTTGGGCCTGAACCCGAGCCAGCTCGTTATCGCTGTATAGATCTCGCCGATCGAGTGCGGGTTCGGGATCTCCTCGAGAATCTCAATACGGTTTCCACGGCCGCGCCCCAAGGTCGTCGACACGTAGTCGCCGCCACGGTCGATCGTGAGGACCGCCGCCTCGTCGAAGCCGCTCGCGAAGAACGCGCTCGCCGCGTGGGCCTCATGATGACCGACGTTGATCACGCGACCCTCGTATCCCCAGCGGCGCAGGAAACGCCGCTGCCGTCGCCAGCGCGCGATGTCAGTCAGCGTCTGCGCCGTCAGTCGCTTAGTCCCCCGCGGCGTGCGCTTGAGCGCGTCAACCGCTGCGCGTCGGTACTCGCTGCCAACCCGGTTGGCGAACGCGACGATGTCGATGTCCTGGATCGAGAGGCCCGCGGTGCGCAGGCAGAACTCGATCGCATCGTCGGGGAATGCCTTCGTGTGCTTCTCGCGGTTGAACCGCTCTTGCTCCGCGAACGCCACCGGTTCGCCGTCGTGAAGCAGAGCGGCGGCGGTGTCGTGGGCGAACGAGTTGATCCCGAGGATGTTCAGGGTGATGTCTTACCCGCATCGGGGTGGTGAGTCCAGCCCGGCAGGGTTCACTTTCCGCCCGGCGAAAGCGTCCGGGTGGCCGATGCGGAAACGGACGAACCAACCGGTCGGATCCGGGCGTTTGCGCGGAGCCGGATCCATGTGCTCGTCGAGACCGTCGCGGGTGCATCCTCGACAGAGCTCGTGCGCGGGTTCCTCGCGCTGGTGCTGGTCGTCGTCCTGCTGCTGCTCGTGATTACTCCGCCCGGCGGCAAGGACGACGTCGTCGCGTCGTCGAAGACGCTTGCGATAGCGGTGATCGCGTTCTACTTCGGACTACACAGGGGAACGCCTCGCCATGGGAAACAGACCCCCACTTAGCCGCCGATGGACGAGCGCCCCAGCTACGCGCATCTGATCCGCGCCGGCCTGGCGATCATCCTGGTCCTCAGCCTGCCGATTGTCCTGTATGCCGGCGTCACCGACGCTGGGGCGATGCAGGCGTATCAGGATGCGCTGGCGGCGGTCGTCGCGTTCTACTTCGGCGCCTCGTCCGACCCGGTCCCATAGTTGTGGCGTACGCGCGCTGGAGTGCTCACCCATCGCCGTGCGCGGGGAACGCCGCGAGGGAACTCACGTCCTCGCCGGGCACCTCGTTTGCGGCTGGCTCTGGACCTTGTGTTGACCCCGCGTTGACCCTGCCCCGCCGAGCCGAGCAGCTTCCGCTTGGCATGCAAAGGGCAGCGGGAACGAACTGGTGGCGCTTCCGCTTGACGCATTGCGCAACTCGAGGCCGGAGTGGTGCCTCGCGTGGGAAGCAGCACTAGGTGCGGGCTTGCGGCCGCTGCCGCTACCAGGCGAAAGCGCTAGTCACGCGTGAACGCGTATCACTGCCGCCTGGCACCGCAAGAAGGACTCTCGGGGAGGGCGTCTGGCGCAATACTCGCGCCGATGGCTACGCGGATCAGGAGGGAGAGAGATGGAGGCGACCGTTCATCGGCCTGGTGAAGGCGAAAGGATCGGCGGACCCACGACTGTCACCGTCAAGGCAACCGGCGAAGAGACGAACGACTCCTTTTATCTCGGCGAAGTCGTGATCGAACCGGGATTTCCGGGCCCACCCCCGCACCGACACGAGCGGGTGCACGACATGTTCTACGTGCTCGACGGGGCGCTGACGATGCGCCTGGGTGATGAGGCGCTCGAGCTGGAGCCCGGCAGCTTTGTCTGCGTGCCGCCTGGCGTTGTCCACACCTTCAGCAACCAGAGTGACGCTCCGGTCCGGATCCTGAACTTCAACACCCCCGCTGGCTGGGAGAACTACATGCGCGATCTTGCCGCGACGCTTGCGAGCGGAACTCCGACCCAGGAGGAGATCGGTCGGATCGCGTCGCGATACGACTTCGAGGTCGTCTAGCGCACCACTCACCGGGAATGGCGCTTTGGAAGCGATGCGGAACGATTGTCGCGCGGGACGAGAGTGCTGCGTTGGACGAAGAGCAGGCCTCCGGCCGCGCGCCGCCGTGGGTTGCGCTTCTCGCGCAAAGCGGTAGCGCCCGAGAGGCGTCGGGCCGCTTCGTGCGTTACTGAGCCACGAGCCCGGGGCCGGGCGTCGCCGGCTGGGCCTGACAACCGACGCTAGCCGACCCGCCGGGGGCGCCTAAGCCCGCCCACGCCGACCGTGGCGGCCGACAGCACCAGCATCAGCACGAGTCCCGCGCCGGCCGCGGCGCCTATCCCAGCCGAGGCCCAGTCGAATCCGGATGGCGACTCGGTGGCGGTGGGCGACTCGATCGAGCGGGTGGTCGCCGCGACGGGTGTGTCCGAGGGCTGGCCGATCGACGCATAGCCTGTGGACGGGTTGACTTGGACGGTCTCGCGGGTCGACGGCGCGGGAGTCGCGTAGCCCGTCGACGGATTGACGTTGAGCTTCTCGAAGCTCGCCGCCGCCCCCTGGGCGAGGGAGCCCGCGACGGCGGTCGTGATCACGAGAGCGGCGAGTCTGGTGTTCCTTGCGGTGAGCGCCATCTCCACTCCTTTTGTTGGATGGCTGGCCAGTTGCTTGGGACTTCGGGGATCGCCGCGATGTGTGACCGCGGGATAGGGTCGGTCACGGCAGGCCTCCAGCCGCGAAGTCCCGTGTGAGGGCATTGGATGACCGTCACCGACGAGGAGCTCCTGGGTCATGAGGATGCGAGTTCGTTTGAGCTCTTCTACGACCGTCACTTCGTGCGCGTGCTGACGTTCTTCGCGCGACGCACAGTTGACGCTGAGCTGGCCGCGGATCTCACCGCCGAGACGTTCGCGGCCGTGCTCGTGGCCCGCGGGCGCTACCGCCGGCAGGCCGGAGCGGCGTCGTCGTGGCTGTTCGGGATTGCGTATCACAAGCTCGCCGACGCCCAGCGGCAGGGCTACGCCGACGATCGGGCTCGCAGGCGGCTGGGGATCGAGCGGATCGAGCTCACCGACGACGACATCGCCCGCATCGACAGGTTGGGCGAGACCGACGCCGTGGCGCAGTTGGTGGAGGAGCTGCCCGCCGATCAGCGGGAGGCGATCACGGAGCACGTCATCCACGAGCGGGACTACGACGAGATTGCGCGGGAGCTGCAGACCTCCGAGACCGTCGTGCGCAAGCGCGTCAGCCGCGGTCTTGCCGCCCTGCGCCGCCGGATGGGAGGGCCGAGCTGATGGCCGGATTTGAGTTCGAGACGAGGCTTCGCCTGGCGTTGAGGGAGGCGGCGGAGCGAGAGGCTGAGCGCGGCCGAGCGGGGCGGGCCGTGGCCAGGAGCCGTTCGACGTGGGTGGTCACGCGGCGCTCATTCGTGCCCGCGGCGGCGGCTGTCCTGGCCACCGTGCTCGCGCTATCGGTGGCGGTGGTGTTCCTGACCCGTTCCGGCTCCCAGCGAGAGGCCCTGCAGCCGCCCGAGGTCGTTGCCCGGTTCACGCTCGGGGAATCGCCTGGCGGGACGCTGGGGGCGTACGGCTCGGTCTGGGTGGCCGATAAGGGCCCGGGCCGGCTGCTGCGCGTGGATCCAGAATCGCGCCGGGTGACCGTCCGTCTCCCAGTCGAAGGAGATGTCGCCATGGAGCCGGCGGGCGGGACGCTGTGGGCGCTGAACGCGAGGGTCCCCCCAAGTGAGCTCGGAGACCTCCTGCTGGGCATCGATCCTGCCTCCAACGACATAACGGCGCGTCTGCGGTTGCGCACCCCCTCCGGAGCGCCCGCCCTCGGGGTCGACCTGGCCGCCGATCAGAACAGCTTCTGGATCCTGGGCCAGACCGCGAGCTGGTACAGGAGCAACTCCCTGGGTCTGATCCGGCTCACCCCTCAGGACCGCCGCGCGACCGTCGCATTCGTCCTGCCCGGCGGATCGGGTCGAGTAGGGATTGCGCTCAGGCGCGACGGGGTGTGGGCGATTACGGCCGATGACCGCCTGCTTCGGTACGACGCGCGCACCGGCGAGAAGCTCTCGGGGACCCGATTGGACCTGCCGGCGACCCCCCGAGTTACTCAGCCCGCGCCCGGGGAGCTGCAATTCGCCGGCGACACGCTCGTCACGAGCATTCCGGGCGGGTTGGCCGGAATCGATCCGTATACGGGCCGGGTTGTCTGGCGCCGGCATCTGGGAGTGAGCGTCAACGCGTGGACGGAGGCGGATGGCGTCATATGGGCAGCTGTCGCGCAGGGACCCGATCGGCTCGTCGCGGTCCAGCCCGACGATGGACGAGTGGCCACCAGCGTGGGGCTCG
>Ga0126307_10001606_pt1 | contig 14961 bp, 16 predicted proteins | sample Plot28_FD_89955 | JGI IMG/M metagenome (GOLD analysis project Ga0126307, IMG submission 89955) | Serpentine soil microbial communities from UC McLaughlin Reserve, CA, USA - Plot28 | ecosystem: Environmental > Terrestrial > Soil > Grasslands | place: USA: UC McLaughlin Reserve, Lake County... | reverse complement strand
CCGGCGGTAGGACAGGAGTGTTCATCTAAGGTCGCCGGCTTTGCGTCAAACGCTGGTACTATCTCTAGCTGTCTTCGTCTATCTTCTCGTTCGTCCGAAGCGGCTTACGCGTGTAGAGCTGGAAGAAAGTATCCATGTTGCGCTGGTACTGCTCAAGCGCTTCAGCCCAAAAGTCGAGGTACGCCTGCCCGGCATCCGTGATCGAGTACATCCGGCGCGCCGGCCCGCCACCTCCTGAGGTTTCCCAAGAGGACTTGACGGTGCCGTTCTCCTCCATCTGCCGCAGCGTCCGGTACAGCGTCCCTGGGTTCGCCGCCTCGAACCCGAACGCCGTCACCCGCTCCATGAGTTCGTAGCCATAGGAGTTCCACTCCCGTAACGACAGCAGGATCACCGGCACCAGCCAATTCCTCGGGCGGACCTGGACCTCCCTGAACCTCCAGACGTCAGGCTTCCGTTCGTGTTCTCTGTCGCTCATACCCCTCATCTCATATTCTGCGTAGCGCCTATATTACTACGCAAAGTAGAGGTAAGTTTGCTTTCTCGTCCTTCCTTTTTTGGACACCAGTTTCTTGAGGAGCTAGAATCTCGGCGACGAAGCCGATCCCCAGAGACCGTAGCCTTAGAAGGTAGGGTACTACTGGCCTGGTTCGTGGGAGGTGTACGACTTTCACCATGTACTCACCTTTTAACACTTGTAAGAGACGAAGGGGCTGCGCACCCCGGCGTTCGAAGCAAAAATGACCCAAAGCGTGCAAAAGAAACGACTGCTCGCGAGCGATGGCTCACAATAACATCCGCCACAGCTCCTCTGAAAGGGGCATACCGGCGCCCATACTCCTCCGTTCCCTTTCTCACAGAGAGTACCTGTATGGGCGTCGGGGTATTGCGCACCAGGCTGCCTTTTAGCGCAGAACGTGTTTTCTAGCGCAGAGTCGCCGGAGGGTTTTTAGCGCAGCGAGACCTTTGGTGCAAAGCTGCTATCTCAACCGCCTAGCTGCTCTCGTAGATCCTCCGGATCGGTGGACGGGTGCTGGCAGGCGTAGTTTACGCAGACGTAAGCCGTAGCCTTGGCGTTTCGCGCCGGGCGGTCGGCGAGGAGTGGCACGAGCCGCGCGGCCTCCTCGTCGCTCTCGGAGCGGCCCGCGACGACCTTGTTGGGGAGATAGGCGGAGTAGACGGCGTTTATCAGAGCCCGGGTGTCTTCGGCTTCCGGGTCCCCGACTATGGCGACCTCGTACGGTGTGGACAGATAGAAGTCCAGCGCTGAGAGGAGCCTGCCGAAGCCGCCGGGGATCCGGGCGACCACACCGCTCAAGTTCTCGAAGGCGGTCTCGGCATGCCGCCGGTAGTCGTCCCTCTCTAAGAGCACGGAGAGCTTCAGCAGCACGTCAACGGCGACAGAGTTGCCCGAGGGTGCGGCGTTGTCGTAGACGTCGCGCGGGCGGGTGACGAGCTCCTCGTGGTCGGCGGCGGTATCGTAGAAAGTTCCCTTTTCGGCATCCCAGAAGAGTTCGAGGATGGCGTCGGTTAAAGCTGCAGCCTCCTTTAGCCAGCGCATCTCGAAAGTCGCTTCGTAGAGCGTTAGGAGCCCGTCGGCGACGCAGGCGTAGTCTTCGAGGTAGCCGTTAAAGCGGGCCTGGCCGTCCTTGTACGAGCGGCGGAGGCGACTGTCCACCTTCAGCTTCTCCAAAAGGAAGGAGGCGTTCTTTTCTGCCACCCGGCGGTAGTTTTCGCTTTCGAGGACGCGGGCGGCGAAGGCGAAGGCGCGGAGCATGAGACCATTCCAGGCGGCGAGCACCTTCTCATCGCGCCCGGGCCTGACGCGCTTTTCGCGCTCGGCGAAGAGCTTCTCCCGAATGCGGACCATCCTCTGCCACAGCTCCGCGGTGGAGATGTCGAACTCGGCGGCGACGGCCTCGAGGGGGCGCGGGACGTAGAGGATGTTCGTGCCCTCGAAGTTGCCGCGCTCGGTTACGTCCCAGAAGCGCCTCGCGAGCCTTGCTTCGTCAGGGTCCAGGGTGGCTTCGATCTCGGCCGGCGTCCACACGTAGAACTTACCCTCTTCGCCCTCGGAGTCGGCGTCCTCGGCGGAGTAGAAGCCGCCCTCGGAGGAGGTCATGTCGCGCACCACGTAATCGAGCGTCTCTTCGGCGATCCTACGGTAGAAGGCGTCGCCGGTCGCCTGGCATGCCTCCAGGTACAGGCGGGCGAGGAGGGCGTTGTCGTAGAGCATCTTCTCGAAGTGTGGGACGAGCCAGTAAGCGTCCACGGAGTAGCGGTGGAAGCCGCCGCCGAGCTGATCGTAGATGCCACCGTTGGCCATCTCTCGCAGCGTGAGCTCGAAGCCGGAGAGAGTCGCCCGATCACCGGTCCTCTTGTAGTGCCGCAGGAGGACCTCCAGGTTCATGGGTTGGGGGAACTTCGGCGCGCCGCCGAAACCCCCGAAGCGGTTGTCCACCTCCCCCACGAGCGAACTCGCGGCGCTGTCGAGTATCTCCTTGGAGATTCCGACCTGCGGGACGGAGGCGTCGGTTGCGGTCCGTAGATACTCGCGGACGTTCTCGGCGCTCTTTAAAACCTCGTCGCGGCGGTTCTCGTAGGCGTCGGCGAGGCTCAGGAGGAGCTGCTTGAACGAGGGCATGCCGCCTTTAGGCACGGGCGGAAAGTAGGTGCCGCCGTAAAACGGGGCGCCCTCGGGGGTCATAAAGACGGTCATCGGCCAGCCGCCGTGCTGTGTCATAGCCTGTACAGCGGACATGTAGATCGAGTCTATGTCAGGTCGCTCCTCGCGGTCTACCTTTATGTTGACGAAGTAGCGGTTCATGATCTCGGCGGTTGACTCGTCCTCAAAGGACTCGCGCTCCATGACGTGGCACCAGTGGCAGGCCGAATAGCCCACGCTGAGTAATATAGGCTTGTCCTCGGACCTCGCCCTCTCTAGGGCCTCCTCACCCCACGGGTACCAATCAACGGGGTTGTCCTTGTGCTGCAACAGGTACGGGCTCGTCTCTTGAGCCAGCCGGTTCGCCATTTTTCCTCTCTCCCTCTCCTCGCCCCTCGAAGGACGACGCTCTCTTATATATCGTTTCTGGCCGCGTTGTTAGGACGGATGCCCCAGAACGTACCACACCCATCAGCAGTTAGCCGCCAGCTTTTTTTGATGAACGTGCCCTATAGGAGATATGCAAAACCGCTCGTTTGTTGAAAAACCTTTCTCTTATATGCGCCGGCTGGCATCATTTGCTCGTAGGGCAGGTTTCTAGCAAGGGGGTATAACTCTATGTCGTCTTCGAACCTCATCCGCTGGAGCGGACTGGCGGCTATGCTCGCCGGCGTGCTGCTGTTGGTCGCCGCCCTTCTTGACCTGGCGGTTAGTCCCGGCGAACCTGCCAGCGTGAGGGTAACCACGGGCGTTTACAGCTTCCAGTCCGCGGTCAACCTTCTCGCCTTGGTGCTGTTGCTTATCGGGCTGGTCGGGCTGTACGCGCGGCAGTCGGAGGCCGCCGGTCTCCTCGGGCTTGTCGGCTTCCTGGTAGCCTTCCTCGGGACGGCGCTCGCTACGGGCTTTCGTTGGGCCCTTCTCTTCATGGCGCCGAGCCTGGCGGTTGCGGCCCCTGGATTTCTCAACGAGGGCCCTCCTCCGGGGTTCTTCTTGATGTTAATCACGTTCGCTGTGGGTTGGCTGCTGTTCGGTGTCGCCACGCTACGGGCTCGCGTCTACCCGCGCGCACCCGCCATAACGCTCATAGTCGGTGCGGTTCTCTCCCTACTTCCGGTGCCCTTAGTGGATATTGTCCTTGCGGCAGCCGTGGCCTGGATGGGGTACGTTCTCTTTATGGAGAGGGGCGCAGCAGTCGAGCCACCTTCACGGGCGAGTCAAGTTTAGTTCCCGGCGGAGCGGGTACGCTTTGTGGCGAAATAGAGAGCTCTCCAGAGGAGGTGGTAGCCGTGTGCTACTCGTATAGAGACTACCTCAAGGAAAAAGAGGTCCGCAGTAGACAGGAAGAGGAGCTGCGCCGCAGAGAGCGGGAAGAAGAGCAGGTCCAGCAGAAGGAGGATAGGAAGCCGTCGAGAAGGAAAAGGGAGCTCATAAGGGCCTAATAGACCTCGAAGACGCATAGAAGACGTGGCCTCGGGGTTCGTTCCGGGGCCTTTTTGTCGAGGTCGAAAGAGGAGGATGGGACGTGGCAGAGAACCGCATAAGAGATGAGGACTTCGATTCCACGACGGCGATGCTGCGGGAGGGGGTCAGGCAGGCCGCCATCGAGCGGGCGATCTCGGAGGTGGACGGCTGGCAGAAGAAGCTCGAAGCCTCAGGGGATCCCGGCCTGCAACCCATAGCCGGCAACCTTCGCGAGCTAAAGGAGCTGTTGGCGGCCGAGGAGCTCGACGTCGAGGAGGTCGGGCGTTTGCTCGTCGAGCTCGGGGACCAGACCCAGGCGGTGGCGGTGAGCGGGACCGCCTCGCCGGTTGCCGACAAGCTGCAGCTGTTGAGCCGGCTGCTCACCGACGAGGGACGTACTATACGAGGAGAAGAGATCCCGCAAGATACCTTCTAGAAACGCACAGTGCACGTCCCGGGTGCAAGACGCAAAGCTTTTGTTATCCTTCCGCCAAGGAAAGCATTAGAGAAGAGGAGTTGCCCGTGAACGTACAACAACTCGAGAGCACTGCACAGGCACTCGTCACCGAGGGCAAGGGCATACTCGCCGCCGATGAAAGCCTCGGTACCATCGGCAAGCGCTTCAACGCCGTAGGCATCGAGTCTAGCGAGGAGAGCCGTCGGGCCTATCGGGAGATGCTCTTCACTACCCCCGGCGTCGGCGAGTATCTCTCCGGCGTGATCCTCTTCGACGAGACCATCCACCAGAGAGCCTCCGACGGCACACCTCTTCCAGAGATCCTGGTGGAGCAGGGCATCATCCCCGGCATAAAGGTGGACAAGGGTGCAAAGGAGATGGCCCTCTCCCCCGGCGAGAAGGTCACCGAGGGCCTCGATGGGCTGCGCGAGCGCCTGGACGAATACGGGGAGATGGGCGCGCGCTTCGCCAAGTGGCGGGCGGTCATCACCATCGTCGGCGAGAGCCTCCCAACCCGCCGTTGTATAGACGCGAACGCCCACGCCCTCGCCCGCTACGCTGCACTCTGCCAGGAGGCGAACATAGTGCCCATAGTCGAACCCGAGGTGCTTATAGACGGGAACCACACCATAGAACGTTGCTTCGAGATCACGGAAGAGACCTTGAGGAGCACCTTCGACGCTCTCTACGAGCTGCGAGTCCATCTCAAAGGGCTGCTGCTCAAGCCGAACATGGTCATCTCCGGCAAGGAGGCCCCCGAGCAGGCCGGGGTCGAGAATGTCGCCCGCTACACGGTCGAGTGCTTGCTGCACTCGGTCCCGGCAGCGGTGCCCGGCATCGTGTTCCTCTCCGGCGGCCAGAGCGACGTGCAGGCGACCGAGCACCTGAACGCGATGAACGCTATGTATGAGAACCTGCCCTGGGAGCTCTCCTTCTCCTACGCCCGCGCCCTGCAGGAGTTGCCAATGAAAACCTGGGCCGGCGACGCCGAAAACGTCGAGGAGGCGCAGAGGATCTTCCTGCACCGCGCCAAGATGAACAGTGCAGCCCGTTACGGGAGCTACTCAGAAGAGATGGAGCGAGAACTGGTCGTGTAGAGGAGAGTTTGGAGCTCCGCTCCGCCTTGCACTAAAGGTAAGCCCGCTATTTAGGTTCTGTTACAAAGCTGGATGAAGTCCTAAGCACGAGCTAAATGTCTCACATGAGGCGCATCATCGCCACGTGGACGAACGCTTCGCTTGTTTCGCATAGAGCTTCTCGCAACCCTTGCTCGTTCGGTGGTTCTGCCCTAACCACAAGAAAGTGCGCTCCACAACGCCCCCTCCTCGGCAACAAATTTCTAGAGGCCTCCGAGGACAGCACCTTCTTCTACCAATCGACCGTCACCCCCTCCCTAACCCGCTCTCTGGCCTATCGGAAGATCTATTAGGTAAGGTTTACTCACGCGTGCTAGAGTACCGAGCTACTAAGTAACCACCCCTTTTCAGACAGTCTACCGCGGGGGTTTTCGGGAACTCAGAAGAGAAGGAGTATGGAAGAGAGCCGAGGTATCGACCGAGTACCGGCATTTTTGCGTACTCCCTCATGTTTAGCGTCTTTGTTTTGTGGGTACTTACTCGACCGAGCAGGCAAGCGAGTCAGCTCGAAAGGAGGCGAAGTCCGATGACATCGTGACTTCGAGTCCGAAAGGGTCCCGGACGGATCGCCGGGGCCCTTTCTTTTGCTTATTGTGCGAAGGGCCGACATCCTGAGGAGGAGCTTTGGCCCTTACTCTTTCCTCGCACTACCCTAAAATCTTCGGTAGAAAACAAGCGACGAGAAAGTCGAAAGGAGATATGTGCGCCCCGGAACTATCGTGCTGGTGTCTTCCCTCATCCTGATCATAATCCTGCTGATTGCCTTTATGTTTTTTCTCTTGCTGCGGCAGGCTGCCGAGGAGCAAGCCGCCCCGCAGGTGGTTACGCAGGTGGTCACTGAAGAAGTCACCGAGGTAGTCACTCGGGAAGTTACGCGGGAACCCCCGCGGACCCAACCTCAGCAGCAGACTACCCAGCAGGTACAGCCTGAGCAATAGTGACTCCTGCCTTTAGGGTAACGTCGAAGCCGTCTATGAGACCTCTCTATAGCATGTAGGTTACCTTCTCCATCGAGGGTCTACGGGGCAAAGTATTGCGCTTTCCTGATAGGAAAGAGGTTGCTGGTTTGAGTATAGGCAGGCTCATCTACCGATCACTAAGTTGGAGCTTTACGGTATCGTGTTCGCCGGTTTCGAGTCCGGAGCAGTCGTAGATCTCCGCTTCCCTGCTACCTTCCATCAGGTTCGGCTTCCCCTTAACCATGAGCGTCACCTCGGAGGGCTCCTCTGCGTAAGCACAAACGTGTCTCGCGGCGTTTTTGAATACACGGTCCTCCGGATAGGGGGGCACGTTCAACTCCTTATATGACCATTCAGTGAGATTGATGGTGCTGGAATCGCTGGCCCCGCTCGTGTTAACAGAACCGTGGACTGTCTCAGGCAGCCTGTCCTTTACGGACTCGCTAATGTGGAGCGTCGCCCTTTTGATGTTGTCGGAGTAGAGCGACGCCGAGAGGTAAGAGTCCCAAAGACCGAAGAAGCTGAACAGGGGCATGACGCAAAACAAGAGCAGCACCAGGCCGTGAAAGAGAGGAGCTCTGAGTGCCAGAACATCCCTTGTAGAGAAGCTCTCGGAACGCCAGAACAGAACTACGACGAAGACCATCATCGCTATGTTCCACGGCCATATGACCGTGTTCCTGTCGTGGCCGAACGGTCCGAGGGAGAAAAGGATAAAGAGGTGCATGCTTAAGGCTAAGACGACCGCTACGTTCCTAAATCTCGTAGTGAGCAGCCCGACGCCGATCCCCGCTTCGACAAACGGCACGGCGATCCCCAACGGATAGGCTAGAGCTTTTAGGGAATCTGGCAGGGGCGCTAGCAGGGGATCGATAAGCCAGGGGAAGAAGCCCTCGACAAAGCCTGAGTTTAACTTCTGGAGTCCGCTCCAGAAGTAGATGCTCACGACGATGAGGCGGCAGATGTTCAGCGTCTCGTCCCGCTTCTTTGGATCTTGCTCGCCCCACGGGTACAGGGCTAGAGCCATGAGCATGAACAGGTACTGGTAGAACCAGGGCTGCCAGCGGGACTGGTCGAAGAGGCTCAACAGCCCGGCCAAAGCTACGAAGGCCAGGATGTACTTTCGCGGTCGCCGCATCATCGCTATTGCTGTAAGGAGCAAAAGGAGGGAGACGAACCAGATCCATTCTACGGTGGAGGGAATCGCCGGCAGCCGCTCGGATATTGGGGCCAAAGGATAGGAGCGGGGGCCGGCCCACAGCCTGGCCGAGAGAAAAAACCCAACTAGAAGCGCCAGCGCCAGCGAGATCTTCAGCCACCAGAGCCTATCTGCGACCCCGCCTTTGCCATGCCAAAAGCCCACGAGGGGAATTATAGGGCTCCCACATTAGGGCTCACACCTCCCCACCGAACCCGGTGTCAGGTAGGGATGCTAGATGAACTGCACCTTGGGGACTTTGGTTGGGTCGAATTCTCCGACCCGCTCGCGTCCGAGCTTCTCGAGCTCCTTGAGGCATCGCTCGCACTCCCGAACGAGCCGGGCTACGTCTACACCTAGAGTAACAGGCTCAAACTCCTTGAGGCGAGCGGTGCCGTTGCGCAGCAGACCTGTGGCCCCACGCCAGTTGCCGTTCTGCAGGTGATAGAAGCCGACACCGACCTGAAGAATACCTTGGTAGAGAAAGCGCACCCTTCTCGGCTCCTGCATCCAGGCCTCCTCGAGGTATTCGTGGCACTCGTAGAACTCGCCCTTGTTGAACTCCTCGATTCCTCTCTGGACGAGTTCGGGGATCTCTTCGGGCGCCTCTTTAGCCGCAGCAGCCCCCGCCGCAGCAGCCGTGCCCGCCCACCTTGCGCATGGGTACGGTGGCGCTGCTGCTGGAGAGGGCGGAGGCGCCGGGGGTAATAGAGGCAAAATTAGAGATCATACGCCGCGATTCCGCTCCCCCGCATTCGGGGCACTCCGCAGGCTCGTCGGCCGCGCTCATCGAACGCATCAACTCGAACCGCTCCTCGCAATCAGAGCACTTGTATTCGTACAGAGCCATAAGTCCCACCTCTCGAAAGTAGTTGCTGTTTTGGTGTTTATTGTACCTTTTAGCCTGTCGGCGGGCAGCGGTTAGACCTGCTCTTCTGTTAATAGGGGACGGTTAACTAAGCACGTCGTGGCGAGCGAAAACGGTCCAGGCAGCCGCGAGAAAGACGGCAGCCCAAAGGAGGCTAACCCAGGCAGAGCGAACCTTAGGCTCCCACTCTACAGAGTCGCGGGTGAGGTTTAGCCAGGCCTCAAACTGGTTCGTGAGGAGGTAGGGGTCCAGAGGACCGGCGAACCCTAGGCTGGAGGCGAGCCGGAGGAGCAAGATGAGGACTAAGGCCCCCACGCCCGAGCTCAGGGAGCTTTGGGTAGTAGTCGAAAGAAGGATGGCAAATGCCGCCGAGAGACTCATCAGGGGTCACGCCACGAGGCCCGCGCCGGACCAGACGAGCGCTATGCCGCGTCCAACGCTGATAGGGACGCCGCCCGGTCCCGCGAGCGGAGCAAACCCGCTTGCGCGATACCCGGCGACGAGCCCCGCTCCCACGAGGATCCCCGGGACGATGAGACAGTGCGCCGCGAGCGTTGCCGACTTCGGGAAGAACAGCTCTGTCCGGCACACGGATCGACTCAGGATCGTCTTTAAGGTATCGGCTGAGACTCGCCGGCTATGGCGTACCCGGTGACGGACGCTATCACGAGCGGTAAAAGGACGAACGTGGGGAAAGAGAGCGTGATTAAAGGCACTACGAGCCCGTTCTGCAGAAGCTGGGCGGCAAACGGGGCCTCACCTACGTCCGGGCGGCGGTGTGTGATCTCGCCCGCCGCCACGAACAAAACAGGCACGAGTGCCGTCGCTCCGAGCCCGAAGAACGACCGCTACTGTTGCAACAGCTTATAAAGCTCCCAGCGAATCAAGACCCCTCCGTCAGCTCCAAAATAGATCCTCCAGGCTCGAGTGCGTCGGCACGAGCGCCAGGACCTCTATACCTGCGTCCACCAGCCCCCGCGCTACCGGACCTACGCCTCGCGATCCGACAGAGAGCCGTATCTCCTCGCTCCCCGAAGGGCCGCTGAATCCTTCCGATTCGGCAGGGGAGCCAAGCACCTGTATGCTGGACGAGTGTTTGAGCAACTGTAGTGCCCTTTTGGCGTCGCCGATGACGACCGGTAGGTGAGGCGCGAGCGGCCGCCCGTTCCTTGCGTGACTCTGTCGAGGCTACCTTCGGCGACTAGGCGTCCGCGCCCGATCTCGGCTACCCGGTCGCAGAGCTGCTCGACTTCGACAAGAAGGTGGCTGGAGAGGAGAATCCTCAACCCCTCCTCAGAGAGTTTGTGTATAAGCGCCCGGATATCCCCGATACCACCCGGATCCAACCCGTTCGTCGGCTCGTCCAAAATTAGTAACTCCGGCTTCCTGAGAAGGGCCGCCGCGATGGCGAGCCGCTACTTCATCCCGTCGAGTAGGTTCGCACCTTGTCCCGCTCTCGGCCTTCAAGCCCGACGATCTTGAGCACCTGTGCGAGGGATGATTTCTTTTAGCCCAGGGTGTCCACGAAGCCGGCGAGTTTTTCGCGCCTTTCGGGACCGCCCACGGGTCGGTCGAACACCCGGTTTTCACCTGAGCTCGGTTTTACGAGGCCCAAGATGATGGCCCGGATCGTGGTGCTTTTACCGCTCCCGTTGGGCCCGAGGAAGCCGTACACATCCCCCCATCGTATCTTGAACTCAAATTCTCTACCGCAACGAAATCCCTGGAACTTCGGGGCTTTAGCAAGAAGTTCCAGGATCGAGGGTCCTCTAGCGTTCACCACCGATTAAGGCCTAACGGAGCAAACCGCGGGCAGACTCTTCGAGCTCATCGGTTGGAACACTTCCCGCGAGGGAGTAAGAGACCCTGTCCGCGTTCCACGAGAGTGTTGCGCCGATAGGTCTACCCTACGAGGGCTCGCCCGGCCGGTGAAGATTGCGCTGTTGCCGGTAGCGAGCAAAAAGCTGACGTGCTGACAAGCTACTCCGGCGTGTACCTTTCGACGAGCTCGGGCAACAGAAGGTCGAAAGCGTCGGCGCTCACTTTTCCTTCCGGGGAGAAGGTGTTCGTCTCGACCTGAGAGTGGTAGGTGCCTGAGGGCACCACGCCGCAGCCCCCGTAGCGGCGCATAAGCAGGTTCTGGACGAGCACGTCCTCGCCCTTGTGGTAGCGTGGCAACCTCTCCCAGAACGAAAAGGCGCCGATTTCGAGGAGCTTCTCCTTGCTATAGAGGACGCACGACCCAATCCAGGCTACCTTGTAGCGTAAGAACTCTCCGGGCGCGAGAGCCTGGGAGACGTGGTAGAGGTTCGCTGCCCGGTGCAGGTGCCAACGCTCCCAGCCGGGTCCCTCTTTCTCGATAGTTTCGGGTCGTACGGGGCCTTCCCAGGGCTCGATCTTCTGTTGGTCGGGGCGCACGTCTTTTAGGAAGGTCAGCCCCGCTGGAAAGGCCCCTACGAAGCCGCACCCTTCGGTTTCGAATACCGAGAGAAGACGTTCGACCACGAAAAGCTCCATGAAGACGTCGTCGTCCAAAAAGAGTACGGGGTCAGCCTCCGCGCGCCCGAGGAGGAAGTGGCGTTGCTCGGCGATACCGCGTGGCTCACGATGGTGCCACTCTACAAAGCCGCCACGTGCCCCGATGATGCGCCCCAGTGCCTGGGCTACTGGAGAGTCTTGCGCTTTGTAGCAGCCCTGGCTGGAGACCACGACCTGAAGGTCCGTTGTGGTCTGCGAAGCGACCCCGGAGAGCGTCATCACCAAAGACTCTGTCCGCTCGTAGGTTGGGATCAAGACGCTGACCGTCGTCAATACTCCTGCCTCCAGAGAGCTCTCCGCGCACGTCTTACCATACTATAAAATGTTTCCGAGACGTCATTCAACAAGTGCAAAATGATCGGATTGAGGTTCCGGGGTCTGCTGACCGACAGCGAGTCCCGCACAGAGCTTATGCCGATATACCACCAGCGGTCGACAGGTTGAAGCTACGCTATTGAGGATTCTGGCGCGCGCAGAGGACCTATCTAACGGTTCTCTTCGGTAGAAATGCTTCGAAAACTGAGGAAGCTGCCCCGCAAAAACAGCTCACATAAGGCTGTTCCCTCTGTAAAAGAAGCAGATTTGGCTCCTCCAAGTCTAACCCTACTACTTACCAAACAGGCTCTTAAAGAAAGGAGGCGCGACGCGAAACCATTTCACTAAGGGCCAAACTTCGCGTCGTCGGCTATGACGAGCAACCCAAGTGAGACCCCGGACCTTAGCTCTAACTGCTTGTTGTCGGCGATCCGCTGGTTCTTCTGTCTCCGCTCTTCCTTCGTGAACCTTCGTTTCGTCTACCAGGATATGGCCGCCCGGGACCTAATAACGCTCGACGAACTTGAGCTACGCCTCGCGAGGCTCGACGAAAGCCGAGCCAGGGCGGAGAAGGAGTTTGAGCGCCTCTCGGACCTGAAGTGGCGGATCGAGCACCTCGAATGGCTGAGCGAGAATGCCTTCTCCCTGCAGGCCATTGCCGCCGTCCGTTGCGCCAAAGACGACGATGAGCTGCTGAAGGATTTCTACGACGACATCGAACTCAAGGTCACCGTGGATAAGGACGCATCAGCCATGGCAACCGGGGTCTTTGGGTCGCAATGTGTTGAGGTATTACTGGCGGCCTCAACACATTGCGAAAGCCTTGGCTTCCGTATCCGCCTCGACCCTGACGGCAGGAAGGAGGTGAGGCTGGAGGGATGGTAGATGTAGAGCGCACTACGGTACCTTCTTTTCTCCGGGGCGTAGCTCGTAGCCCCCGCGACCGTTCTGTGCTTCAGGCTTCTCCTATAGCTCTGCTTTTCCCCTGAGCTTTCAAGGTCCTCAAGGACCCTCTGAGACTTCTTACTCTAGGTTTTGCCCTTCTAGGGTTCTGCCCTGCCTCCCTAGGACGGATAGAATGGCTCTTTTCTAAAAGATAAAGAGATAACAGGAGTACGGGACCTCCATAAACTTCTCCGTGCCGACTTATGGTTTTTTCCACCACGCCTAAGGAGACGGGAGTCCCGAAGTACAAAAAAGCTCCCCCACCTCGTAGCTTTACCGGTAGGCGTCGCCTCTAGCCGCCGCATCCAGCACACTGTATTTTTCTCCTTGCCATCGAGATCGTCCAAAGCGTCAAGCACCATCTCGGATATGCTCTGCAGCAGATTATTTTGATCTTTCGTAGCTCCTCTACGCGCTGCTGATGAGCATTGAGGACCGTCAGCTCCCGCTCGGCTACCCTGCGTCCCTCTCTAGCTCCTCAAGCCTGACTCCCAGCTCCTGCAGCCTCATGAGGCCGTCCGTCCTCTAGTTCTGGTAAGCGCTTCTTAGCCGGGTGTATTCGGCCATCTTTTTTCCTCCAGGCCTTTGCTCCCTATCTAGAATCTTCCCGAAGCAGCGGTAGGGAAATACAACTCGCGCATAATATTTCGCTTCTATCAAGTGTACGAAATGTCTTCTCTATTTAGCTAGATGTAGTAGAGGATCGTAAAAGAGAGGAGGTGAAACGCTGGCCCGTTAAGTTTGTCCGAAAGTAAAGAGAGGTCGCGGCTTGAGGGCCCCACGATATCACGATCCTCAAAAACACTGTACTAACGACAAAGGAGTATCAATGATTGACCGTCTCCGATTGGAGAACATGCCGGACTACTACCGAAAGATGACCATAGAGGATTTTCTGGCGGATTGCGCCAGAAAGCCCATAAGGAGCCTGCTGCAGATAGACGTACACGGGCTGGATAAAGAAGGGTCCATGATCGACATACAGCCCGTGCGCCAACCACGTCTCTCCGACGCTGTTATACGCGTCCAGCTCTCTCCGGAGATCAGCCGAGGGGAGTATGTCTATCACTGGCACGAGTTGCGCGAACTGGGGGACGAAGTATGGGATGCGCTGGGGCGAGAGAGGTTCATCTGATGGCAGACATCACTGTACAAGCGCCGAAGGTAAGCACGGCTCTCCCATATCTATATGCCAAGGCAAGGGAGAAGCGCTTCCTGAAAGATCTTAGAGCAGCGGGACCAGGTGGTCGCTTCAGGCGGCCCCTGGTCCTCCAGACGTTCGGAACATTTCTGTAACCGAGCGGCTATATGCATACAAGGCATAATGCTTGGAGACCGTTTTTTGACCCTGCTACGCACCCGTACGTATCTAGTCTTAAACAGATCACGACGAGATGAGGAGCGCTGAGATGGAAAAGAGCAGCGTAAGGAGAAGGCAGTTAGAACCAGCAATAGGAGTATACCCCTGCCGGGCCTCCGAGCCGCTCGGCAAGGGAGGGGTCTTACCCAGCGCGAGCTCGCTAAGCTTGCGGGCGTGGGCCCAGGCACCGTAAACGAGCTAGAGACCGGGCGCCGCGGTGGCTGCTACCCGAGGAGTATAAGGAGGTTGGCGAATGCCTTAGACACTGACATCGAGATGCTGACAGAAGAATAAGAGTCGGGCCTTGCCCGCGGCAACGAGCAAGGCCCCCGCCCTAGTCCCAACCCTACTTGCAAATAGCTCAGAGACATAGAAAGGACGGTCTAATGATCTTACCTCAAAACAATCCGCGCGAGCCGGCGAACGCAGAGAGCTCCTCGAGGTTGATCTATCAACTAGGCTCAAAAGAGCACGTTGAAGGTCACCAAAATCCTCATGCCGCGGCTAAATCGATAGACATCTATCTAAATCTCACAGCTCCGGGGGCTTCAAAGACGATCGAAACCTATGTCGCCGCGTTCGGAGAAAACTACGCGAAGGTCGAGCAGATCTCGGACGAGGCAGTTGTTCTTAGGCTTTACCCCGGTGGAGCGAGGGAGCTTAAACAGTGAACGCGTTCGAGGTAATAAGGGAGCAAATAGATATAGCTTCGGTCGCCACCGACTACACGGACCTCTATCCCTCGGGGGAGGCTTTGAAGGGCCGGTGTCCCCACCCCGACCACGAGGATAAAGACCCCAGCTTCTACGTTTATGCAGACGGGCACTTTCACTGCTACGGCTGCCGCTGGCGCGGCGATGTCATCGACCTTTGGGCCGGTGTAAAGGGCTTTAAGCCCGGTATAGAGGCCGCCCAAGATCTGGCACGGGAGCACGGCATAGACCTCCCAGAGACGGATCCCGAAGCCCTACAAGAGGCTCAAAGGCGCCGGATGATCGTAGGCAAATACCTACAGCAGGTCAAAGAGCACCACGAGGAGCTCTTGAGCCATCCCGAAGT
>Ga0126307_10001605_pt1 | contig 14963 bp, 20 predicted proteins | sample Plot28_FD_89955 | JGI IMG/M metagenome (GOLD analysis project Ga0126307, IMG submission 89955) | Serpentine soil microbial communities from UC McLaughlin Reserve, CA, USA - Plot28 | ecosystem: Environmental > Terrestrial > Soil > Grasslands | place: USA: UC McLaughlin Reserve, Lake County... | reverse complement strand
GGAGCGGCTCGAGCGGGCGGTCGAGCAGGGCTCGACGCTGGCGCGGAAGCTGGGCCGCCTGCCGAAGATGGCCGACTGGGCCGAGGCGCGGCGGGCCGACCGATCGTTGCTGACCGAGTGGCAGATCTACCGGATGATCGACGTGCAGCCGGCGTGGGCGGCGTTCCAGTTCCTCGTCCGCGAGCGGCTGCGCGAGGAGGGCGTCGCGGTCGCGCCGGATGGCTCGGTCGGCAGCTGAGCGCTAGGTCGCGAGCGCGATCGCCGCGAGCTGCTTGAGGCAGGAAGCGCCCTCGTGCGGGGCACGCACGGCGGGGAGGACCGTCTCCTCGACGTAGGAGCGATCGGGCTGGAAGCGGTGCTGTGCGACGACCCGACCGTCCTCGACGTGCAGCAGCATCCCCTCCTCGACTTCGCGCTTGCGCAGCGTCAGCCGCAGCGTCGACTCGAGCACTTCGAGCGCGTCGCGAGTCGAGGCGAAGAACAACCCCTTGCTCCCGGTGCCGACCCACAGCGGCCGGCCGACTGCGCGGGCGAGGAAGAGGGTGGAGGCGAAGCGCTCGTCGAGCCAGGCGGTCGCCATCGCCCCGTGCAGCTCCTCGAGCGCCTCGGGCCTTCCCTGCGCGTGCTCGGCAAGGGCGAAGATCGCCTCCGAGTCGACCGTCATCTCGGGGTGCGCGCGCACGAAGCCATAGTGGGCGAAGATCTCCTCGTCGTTGACGATGATCCCGTTGTGGATCCCGACGACGGCCCCGTGCCGGATCGGGTGGTTGTTCGACTCGATCGTCGGATGGCCCTTCGTGAAGTCCCGAACGTGCACGAGCACGTGGGTCGCCGCGGCGGGGACGTGCACCTCGTCGAGCAGCTGGCTCGCACCGGAGCGCCGCTTGTGGACGGTCACGGAGCTGCCGGAGCCGCGGTGCGCATATCCGACCGCGTCCGCGCCCCGCTCGGCGATCCCGGCGAGGAGCGCCTGAGCTGCGAGCGTCCGCTTGACGCTCGATTCGGGACTCAGGCTGTATCCGGCGATTCCGCACATGGGCTGGACAAAATCCTAGTGTTGCCGTCGGCCGACAGTTCCAACTCGCAAAACGTAGCCGCAGGGTGTTCGGAGGAAGTAAGCCTTTCCATGCTAGGTCGTTTTCGACAGGTTTCAACCGATTCCTCAAGCCTTGGCCGCGGGAGGCCGATACGAAACGGAGATGGAGGCCAACCCCGCAGAGCCCGGCTTCCCGTCCGTGCCCGACCCCAGCGAGCCGCGCCTCGAACTGCTGCCCGGTCTGGAGCCGCTCCAGGAGGAGCCGGCGGCCGCGGCCGAGGCCGAGCCGGAGGTCGAGGCGGCCGAGGAGGCTGACGACGACGAGGAAGAGGTCGTCGCGGTCGCTGAAGCGACACAGGACCCGCTCAAGCTCTACGTGCGCCAGATCGGCGACGGCCGGCTCCTCACGGCAGCCGAGGAGCGCGAGCTTGCACGCCGCAAGGACGAGGGCGACGAGGCGGCAAAGCGAAAGCTGATCGAGTCGAACCTGCGCCTCGTGATGTCGATCACGCGCAACTACACGAAAGCCGGCGTGCCGCTCCTCGACCTGATCCAGGAGGGCAACCTGGGTTTGATCCGTGCCGTCGAGAAGTTCGACTACACGATGGGCTTCAAGCTTTCGACCTACGCCACCTGGTGGATCCGGCAGGCGGTCACGCGGGCGCTGGCAGAGCAGGGCCGGACAATTCGCCTGCCCGTCCACGTCGCCGAGCAGGTGCGCCGCGTCATGCGCGGACGCCGCGTCCTCGCGCAGAAGCTGAACCGCGATCCGACGACCGACGAGATCGCGGAGGAGACCGGCTTCACGTCAGCCCGGGTCCAGGAGCTGCTCGAGCTCGTCCAGGATCCCGTCAGCCTGGAGACGCCCGTCGGCGATGGCGAAAGCCTCTACGGCGACATGGTGGAGGACACGAAGACCGCCGGCCCCGACGCCGAGACGGCCGATCGGCTTCGTTCGACGGAGCTCGCCGCTGCGCTCGACCGGCTGAACCCGCGCATGCGCCACGTGGTCTGCCGCCGCTTCGGGCTGGACGGCCAGGCGCCCGAGACGCTCGAGGAGGTCGGCGCCGGCCTCGGGATCACGCGCGAGCGTGTCCGCCAGCTCGAGTCGCGTGCCCTCCGCGAGTTGCGGCTGGTCGCGCCCGGCCTCGAGTTCTATCTGCGCAGCTAGAGCACCGCGCCGACGGATTCGAGCTCGCGCAGCGAGGCGAGCCGCTTGAGCGAGTCGAGCTCGATCTGCCGGACTCGCTCCCGCGTGAGGCCGAGGCGGCGGCCGATCTCCTCCAGTGTCTTCGGCTCCGCGTCCGTCAGCCCGTACCGGAGCACAACGACCTGGCGCTCGCGGTCCGTGAGTGCCTCCAGCGCCTCCTTGAGCGCCTGGCTGCGGAGCGAAAGCTCGACCTGCTCCTCCGGCAGGGGGCCCTCGCCGGCGACGAAGTCGCCGAAGACAGCGTCGTCGGCCTCGCCGACGGGCTGGTCGAGGCTCGTCGAGGCGCGTGCAGCGGCTCTGACCTCGATTGCCTGCTGGAGTGGGAGGGACGCTTCTTCGGCGATCTCGTCCAGCGTGGGCTCCCGCCCGAGCTGCGTCCAGAGGGTGCGCTCAGCGCGGTTCATCTTCTGTAGCCGCTCGACGATGTGCACCGGCATCCGGATCGTCCGCGCCTTGTCCGCGAGAGCGCGGGCGACGGCCTGGCGAATCCACCACGTGGCGTAGGTCGAAAACTTGAAGCCGCGGCGCCAGTCGAACTTCTCGACGGCGCGGATCAACCCGAGCGTGCCCTCCTGGATCAAGTCGAGGAAGGGGAGGCCCTGGTTGCGGTAGTTCTTCGCGATCGAGACGACGAGGCGTAGGTTGGACTGGATCATCAACTGCTTTGCCTGCATGTCGCCGCGCTCGATCCGCTTCGCCAGCTCCACCTCCTGCGGCGCCGTCAGCAGCGCATGACGGCCGGCCTCGCGCAGGAAGAGCTGCAGCGCGTCGGTCGTCGATTCCTGCACGGCCGCAGGGACGGGGGCCGGGGCCGGTTCCTCGTCCTTCGGCTCCTCCACGACCTCGATCCCGCGCCGGTCGAGCTCACGGAAGAGCGCATCCTGCTCGAGCGGATCGAGCTCGTGGGTCTCGACGACCTCACCCAGATCCGCCGCTTTCAGCGACCCTGCCTGCTCTGCGGTGTCCAGCAGCTGCTGCAAGTCCTCGTTGCGGAGCAGGTGGTCGATGTCGACGGTGGTCATGGGGGCCAGTCCGCTTCTACCCGAGAGGTTCCCGCCGCCAAACCACCGGCGCAGGTGTCAGACGCGGTGCTCGAGCTCCGCGACCAGCCGGCCGACCCGGTCGAGGAGCTCGCGTGCCGTCGCGATTTCGTCCTCCTGGAAATGCCGGTCGTCGCCGTAGATCTCGACGAGGCCCCAGCTCCGGCCGTGCGAACGCAGCGGCAGCATCAACAGCGAGTCGAAGCCGAGCCGCTCGAGCAGCGCGACTTCGGCGGCATCGGCGCCCGGATCCGAATGTCGCACGATCCGAGGCTCGCCGGCGGAGATCACCTCCTGGGTCAGCGGATAGTCCGTGACGAGGAAGAGCTCGAGCGGATGGGGCTCGCCGCTGCGGCGGTAGCCCGACAACTCGACGAGCAGATCGCCGATCACGCGTGAGACGGAAGCGAACGTCGCGTCGAACAGCTCCACGAGCTCGCCGCACGCGACGTGGAGGACGCGCGACACCGTCTCCTCGGCCTCGATCTTCTCGAGCGATGCGGCGATGTCGACGGGTGCCACAGCAGAGTTCTATCGCCCGACGGCGCTACGCGCACTCGGGAACGTTCTCGAATCCAAGAGCGTCGACGAGGTTGCGGTTTCCTCCTTGGAAGCAGGTCGGGCCGCTCAAGCTCATGACCGCGCCGTCCGGTGCGACAACGACGTTGTAGAACTCGCCGCTCTCGTTGAAGCAGCTGTAGCCGATCGGGTGATCCGGAGCGAGTTCCGAGTTGACGGCGCCGTTGTCGCGGCACATCACTTCATCACCAGTTTCGGATCTCACGAGAGCTCTCGCCTCGAGCTCGCGTCCCGACATGGCGCCGCCGCCGTCGCCGCCGCAACCTGAAGCGGCAGTCACCGGAACGATCAAAAGCAGGAGAATGCTGTGACGCACGTGCCTCCTCGGTGCCAGCTTCGCACGGTTGCGATCGATGCCGGCGGAGCATCATCGCTGCTGAGCGAGGGCGAAATCCCCCTAACGGGTCAGCTAGCCGCGGCATTGCCTACCCGCAACGCATACACGCAGAGGGGCGTGGCCGACGGGGTAGCGGGCCCTGACGGCGGTTCCGCGGCGGCCCGCCCGGGTAGTCTCGCAGCGTGGAAACCGCCGGGAGAGTCCTGCTGGGTGCGGCGCTGATCCTTGCCATCCTCGGCGTCGGCGCACTGACGCTCTCGAAGCTGGGAGTCGATCGGCTCCCGGCGACACTCACCTGGCGATCAGACAACGTGACCGTCTTCGTTCCGGTCGGCCTGATGGTCGTGGCTTCGGTCATCGGCACAATCGTGCTGAACATCTTTCTCCGGCGCTAGACCGTCCGCACCGTGTCACGACCCATGGGCATCAGCGCCGCCTGGCGGCGTACTGCGGCTAGCTGGCGGCCCAACCGGCACGCACGAGAACCGGTGTTATGTCAAGTTGGCGTTCGAAGCCCTGCTCCCGGTCGCCAGGGGCGCTCAGAAGCCTGCCGAGCGGGCGCCTGTCGCGATCAGCAGGAGGACGAGCGCGGCGGCGACGAGCCGGTACCAGACGAAGATGGAGTAGTCATGACGGCGGACGTAGCCCAGAAGGGCGTCGATCGCGAGCAGCCCGGCGCCCGCGGCGGCCAGGGTGCCGACGAGGAACGGCCCCCCGGAACCCGGCGGCAGGTCGCCCAGGAGCACGTCCTTCACCCCTTTCAGCACGACCGCCCCGAGTACCACGGGGACGAGGAGAAAGAAGGAGAAGCGCGCGGCGGAGTCTCGGTCGAGCCGGAGGAAGCGCCCGGCGGTGATCGTGATCCCGGAGCGTGAGACGCCGGGCACCAGCGCCAAGCTCTGTGCGAGCCCCATCACGAGGGCCGCCTTCAGGCCGAGGTCTCCCATCCCCTTCTCCTGCGGCTCCCGGTCGGCCCACCAGAGCAGCCCCGCGAAGACGGCGAGGCAGAGTGCGATCTGCCAGGGTTCGCCCAGATTGTCCGCGATCGCGTCCTCGCCGAGCAGGCCGACCAGCGCCGCTGGGATGGTTGCGACGACCACGAACCACGCGATCCGCTCTTCGGCGGTCTCGAGCCGCCGCGTCCGCAGCGTCCGCAGCCAGGCGGTGACGAGCGCGCCGAGATCGCGCCAGAAGTAGCCCACGACCGCGACGAGCGTGCCCAGGTGCAGCGCCACGTCGAACGTCTGGTTGAACGCGTCGTGCTCCTTCAGGTACTCCCAGTCACCGAGCCACGGCACGAGGATCAGGTGGCCGGACGACGAGATCGGCAGGAGCTCAGTCGCGCCCTGCACGACCCCCAGCACGAGCGCCTGCCAGTTCGGCAGGGCGTCCGGGTCGTCCCCCACGCCGAGCAGCGTCAGGGCGACCGCGGCCAGCAAGGCCGCGCCGGCGATGGTCCACACTGCAGCACGGCCCACGGGCCGCATCCTACGGAACGGGACCAAAATTCAAGGAGCCGGTGGCGCTTTCGTCCACCGAGTCCGCTGACTTTCCGCTTCCGCGTACGGCCCTCGAGCTCGGCTTCGACCTAATCGCGCTCCGTGCTCCTTGCAGGGAGGAACCTAGCCGCCCTCGACCGGTTGGGGCAAGTGAGCGCCAGCGATGATTCTCGGAAATTGCGACAACTTCTTCTCTGCGCCCGCGTTGGCCGGGTCTCGTTAGGATCGCGCCATGCACCTGCGCATGCCGTCGATCGACCAAGGAGTCCAGGCCGGGATCTGGGCCGTGTTCTTCTTCTTCCTGCTCTGGCCCGGGATGATCGCCGTCGGCGTGTCCAACGCGACAGCATTCATCCTCTCCCTCGTCGCCTCCGCCGCGATCTTTCTCTTCATCCGCCTGCGCGGCGAGAGCCGACCCGGCGAGCGGCCCTAGTGCGAGCCTGAGAGCGCCCGGATCAGTCGGCGCGCAAGGTCGCGACCGAGCAGCGCCTCGAGCCGCGCAGCCGCGGTCGGACGCCTGCCGTCGCCTCCGTCGAGCGCGAAGCAGTGCTCGAGCAGGAGCTCCGAAGCTGTCGGCTTCGGGTCGGTGACGGCGGCGGCGTCCACACAGGTCCTATCGACCCGCGAACATCGGCTGCGAAATCCCCTGACTCAGGGAACGAAACCTCAGTCCTCCTGCCGCTCCCTCCTCGTGGTCACGACGGGCCGGTCGACGTAACCGTCGTCCGCCTCGGTCCGCTCGGCGGTCAGCGGTGCGTCTGCGTCACGCACAGCCTCGCGGTGCACGTGCTCGCGCTCGACGACCTCGCGGCGCGGGCCGGCGGTGTCGAACGAGAACCCGAAGGTCAGGCCGATCCCGAAGGCGATCGCGGGAAGGATGTTGCCCAGGTCCGCGACGGCGCCGTAGACGCCGAGGTCGCGCGACCAGTTCGACGTGTTCATCCAGTCTGCCGGCTGGCGCGCGAGCAGCACCCAGCCGCCCGCGAGCAGCACCGGCAGGAAGCCGAGCAGGAAGACGCCGAGCGAGAAGCGGGGCCAGCCCCACTTCGTCCAGCCGCCGAGGATCTGCGAGAGCGCCATAGCCAGCCCCGCCGCGGCGATCAGGCCGTACGTGGCCCAGTACTCCTCCGCCGTCTCGGTGCCGACCTGCGTCGCAAACCAGAGCAGGATCCCCGCTACGGTCGCCCCGGCGAGCGTCGAGATTCCGCGTGTCACTCCGATCATCACTGCCTCCGTTCCGAGCGTGGGTGGCCGGATTGCGTCCCGGCACCTCTACAACGGACGAAGTCCTAGTTCAGGTGCAGTCGTTGCTCGTCGAATCGGGATGAGTCCAGCTCCGCGCGGAAGGCCTGCACCGAGCGGAGCACGTCCTCGGCGAAGACGTGGTCGACGACGCCGATGCTGCCGTCGTTCGCGAAGGGCAGGTCGACGTGAGCCTGTGAGACCAGGTTGACCGAGAGCGACTCGCATGCCGGGCAGCGGACGGCGAGGCCGAGCCAGCGCTCGCCCGGCGCAACGGCGACGAAGGAGGACGGGAAGACCGGTCGGGGACGGCCCTCGGGAAAGCAGTAGAAGCTCCAGGGCCACTCCCCCGCTTGCAGGTGCGCCGCCGCCGTCTCGTGCAGCTCGCCTGCGCAGTCGAGCGTCCGTGAGGTCATCAAGTCGACGAACGGCCCGGCATGCGAGCCCAGCGGTGCCCAGTCGAGCTCCTCGTGCGAAACGAGGCCCGGATGCCGTCCACCGCAGCTGCAGTCGAACTGCACCTCGTAGACGGCCGGATGAGCCGCGCCCGGCAGGCGCTCGAGCAGGCGGAACGACGAGAGCGCCACGTGGGCCTGCTCCCGCTGCGGGCACGCGAAGGTGTACCTGGCCGTGAGCGCGTCGTACATGACGGAATACTCATCGACCCACCAGACGGAAGCGAAACACCCTTTTGTGGCGAGTGTTCCGTTTCGGCGTGGAGCCGTTTAGGCTGCGCCTGCGTTCCTGCGGCAGAAGGCCTCAGGGCGATACAAAGGAGACACCATGCGGAGACTCGGCGCGCTCGCGGTCGTCTTGGTGACGGCCGTTGCGTTTGTCCCCATGGTCGGCGCCGACGACGGCGGCCGGCCGTTCACGACGACCTTGACCGGTGCGGCCGAGATCCCCGGCCCCGGCGATCCGGACGGCTCCGGCACGGCCACGTTGTGGCTGAATCCCGGGCAGGAGGAGGTGTGCTACGAGCTCACGGCGAGCGGCATCGCCCCCGCGACTGCGGCGCACGTTCATGTCGGCGCGGCCGATCAGGCCGGGCCTGTCGTGATCCCGCTCGTGCCGCCGACCGACGGATCCTCGAGCACATGCGCCTCGGCTTCCCGCGAGCTCATCCTTGCGATCACGCAAAACCCGCAGAACTACTACGTGAACGTCCACAACGCCGAGTTCCCCGCCGGAGCCATCCGAGGGCAGCTCTCCAAGTAGCGTTCATCAGGTTCGGGAAGCGCCCGCAGGCGAGCGCTTCCCGAACCGCGGCTAGTACGTGATCAGCGACTCGACGTCGTAGCCGGCCAGCCTGGCCCGTCCGTTCAGGAAGGCAAGCTCGACGACGAAGAGTAGGCCGACGACCTCGCCGCCAAGGGCCTCCACGAGCTCGGTCTTCGCCTTCGCGGTCCCGCCCGTGGCGAGCACGTCGTCGTGCACGATCACGCGCGTGCCCTTTGAGATCGCGTCCGCGTGGATCTGGAGGCTGTCGGTGCCGTACTCGAGGTCGTAGGTCGCCTCGACCGTCTCCCACGGCAGCTTGCCCGGCTTCCGCGCCGGCACGAAGCCGCAGCGCAGCCGGTCGGCGAGCGCGCCGCCGAAGATGAAGCCCCGCGCCTCGGCCCCCAGAATGATGTCCGGCCGCTTCGGGCGCGCCGCTGCTTCGAGCCGGTCGATCGTCTCGCGGAAGTACGCCGGGTCGGCGACGAGCGGCATCAGGTCCTTGAAGACGATCCCGGGCTTCGGAAAGTCCGGGACGTCGCGGACGCGGTCGCGCAGATCGAGGGTTGCGCCGGAGGCCATCGGCCGACGCTACCGATCCGCCAGCTGGCGCAGCTCACGCCAGAAGAGGAGCTGCGCGAGCTCCTGCGAGGCCTCGGCAAGCGCCTGCAGATCGTCGAGGCCGGCCTTGCGGCGCTCCGGGTTGCGGGAGCGCAACGCCGGCGCGACGAGTTGCTCGAGCAGGCTCGCCTCCCGGCCGGCGGAGTTCCTGAACGTCCGGAGGTGGCGCGCGTCGATCCCGAACCGTGCGAGCCGGCCGCACGCCGCGGCGATGTCGGCGTCGCCCTCGCGGTAGAGCCGCTCGCCGCCCTCCAGGCGCGGCGAGAGGAGCCCGTACTCCTCGAGCGCCCGCGCGAGCGACTGGTCGATCCTGGCGCGTTCGCACAACTCTCCGAGGTCGAGCTCCGCCTCCTGCTCTCCGAGCGCGGCCGTGCGGCGCTTTCGAGCCGCCCCGGCGCCCGACGCCAGCTCCTGCCGGATCACGCGAAGCGGCAGGAACTCGTCGCGCTGAAGACGCAGGATTGTCTCGAGCCGTTCGACGTCGTCCTCGCCGAAGAGGCGGTAGCCTCCGCGCGTTCGCTTCGGCGTTAGCAGCCCCTGGTCCTCGAGATAGCGGATCTTCGAGATCGAGATGTCCGGGAACTCCGGCTGCAGGCGCGCGCAGACGGCGCCGATCGTGTGCAGCCGCGGCTGCTCCGTCCGGCGCTCGGTGGTCGTCGTCGTGCTCATCGGCGCAGGAAGGTCAGCCGGTACTTCCCGATCTGAACTTCGTCGTCGTCCTCGAGCTCGGCGGTCTCGATCCGCTTCCTGTTCACGAACGTCCCGTTGAGGCTGCCGAGGTCGCTGATCGTGAAGCTATCGCCGTCGCGCAGGAGCTCCGCGTGCTTGCGCGAGACCGTGACGTCGTCCAGGAAGATGTCGCACTCCGGCGAGCGGCCGATCAACGTGCGCTCACCCTCGGGGAAGAAGCTCTCCCCCGCGCGCCCCCCGCCCGCGCGCACCACCAGCGCCGGTCCCTTGCCGCCCACGTCGTGCAGCGTCGTGCCGGCGTCCTCGGAGACGTCCTCGGGTGTGAACGTCATCGTCTGTTCACCCGGCTCGCCCTTCTCCAGACGGGCGCCGCAGCGGGAGCAGTAGTTGGCGGCTTCCGGGTTCTGAAAACCGCATTCTCCGCAATAGACGTGACTCACACGCCCTCGTCGGCCGACGGTGCGCTCCGCGAGGAGAGGATGTCGGTGAGGGATTCGATGTCTACGTCCGAGACACCCTTTCCCTTCAGCCGGGCAGTGCGCTCCGCGCGCAGGATGTCGATTCGGCCCTGGAGGAGCCTGCGGCGGAAGGACACCTCGTTCTCCTCTCGCGTCAGCTCTTCGATCATGGTCTTCAGGTCTTCGTCGGAGAGCCTTGCGAGATCTGGCAGGGGTTCCATGACACCTTTCGGATCGAGGGGTCGGCGGATCAAGTAAAGCAGCACTGCTGCCGAGGGGTCAACCTCAGCTTGAGGCTTCTACAGAGGTTCGCGCCGGCTCGGGTTCTCCCTGCATGATCTCCTCCACGAGCTCGCGCACGTCGCGCTCGAGCTCCTCGGAGATCTCGAGCGTCTCCCCCTCGGCGTAGAGATGGACGAGCGGCTCGTCCGGGTCGGGCAGCACCTGCGACCAGCCGCGGCCGTCGAGCAGCTTGATCCCGTCCGTGAGGTCGAGGTCGCGTCCGGCGAGGCGCTCGTTGAGCACGCGCATGACCACGCCCTTCTTGGCCCACGGGCACGCGAGCCGGCGGTGGATCAGCGTCGGCACCGGCAGCTCGGCGACGAGCTCGGAGAGCGGCCGCTTGACCGGCGCGAGCAGCTCCAGGAGCTTGGCCAGGCTCGCGACCGCGTCGTAGGCGGGCAGGAACTGCGGAAACACGTAGCCGCCGCCGACGGCGCCGGCGAAGACGACGCCGTCCTCGGCGGCCGCCTTCGTCAGGTCCGTGAGGGAGTTCGGCGTCCGGACGATCTCGAGCCCCTCCCCGGCGAGCTCCTCCACCCTGCTCGTGACGGTGACGGGAAACGCGGCCCGGCCCTCCACTCCGCGCTCGGCCAGCAACCGGACGTAGAGCAGCAGCGTCTGGTCGACGGGGACCTCGTGGCCGCGCTCGTCCACGAGGTAGAGCCGCTCGCCGGATTGATCGAAGACCGCGCCGAGGTCGGCGCCGATCGCGATCACTAGCCGCTTCGTGTGGCCGATCGCCTGCGCGAGCGTCTCCCGGTCGCCCACCTCCTGCGCGAAGAAGCCGTGCGCGGAGATCGCCTCGGCCCCGAGGGGACCGACCACGAGCGGGAGCACGAACGAGGCAGCTGAGTAGCCGTAGTCGACGACGATCCGGAACCGCCGCTCCCGGATCGCCTCCGCATCGAGCGAATCGAGCAGATCTTGCGCGTAGCTCTCGCGCACCCGGGCCGGATAGGAGACCGAGCCGACGCCGCCGGCGGCCACGCGCCGCAGCTCCTGGCGCGTGAAGTTCTTCTCGATCTCCTTCTGCAGGCCGGCTGTCAGGAGGATCCCCGGCGGCTCGTAGATGCGGACGAAGACGGCCTCGGGGTCGAGATGGCTGGAGCCGACGTGGACGGCGGCGTCGAAGCCCTGTGTCTTCAGGACGTGCCTGCTGACGGCCGGCGGCGAGACGCGCAGGTCGGCGACGTCGATCCCGGCGGCGTTCAGGCCCGAGATCATGGAGCGCTTGATCATGCGGCAGCCGGGGGCGGAGTCACGGCTGGCGACGACGCGCGCGCCCCGCTTCAGCGCAGTCCCGAGCGCGGTCGCCAGTCGCGCCGCGGTCTCGGGCGTCAGGTCGACGTTCACCAGCCCCGTGACGCCGTCCTTTCCGAACAAGCGTGACGAGGCGCGGGTCTCCCAGATCAGGTTCTCGTAGACCTGCGACCCGGTCTCGACCTCCTTGTACGGGTAGATCCGGACGTGCGGGGCGATGTTCGACTCGGAGCCGATCGTGACTTCGTCGCCGATTGCCGCTCCCTCCTGGATGCGGACGTGGTCGCGGATGTCGCAGGTACGGCCGATGATCGCGCCCTCGATCAGCGCACTCCGGCCGACGTGCGTGGCGGCGTCGATCACGGCGCGCGTCGTCCGGGCGCGCTCACGCAGAGTGACACCGCTCGAGAGGACGGAGTACGGGCCGATCGACGCGTCCCGGGTGATCCTGCAGTTGGTGCCGATGAACGCCGGCCCCTCGATCTCCTCGACATCGTGGACGTCGGCCCCCTCGCCGATCCAGACGTTGCCGCGCAGACGAATGCCTTCGATGTTCAGGCGAACACGCTCGTCGAGCGCGTCGAAGTTGGCCTGCCGGTACTGGTCGAGGTTGCCGATGTCCTGCCAGTAGCCGTCCATGACGTGCCCGTAGATCGGCCGGCCCATCTCGAGCAGCAGCGGGAAGAGCTCCTTGGAGAAGTCGTATGGACCCTCGAGCGGGACGTGGGTCAGCACCTCCGGCTCGAGCACGTAGATGCCGGTGTTGATCGTGTCGGAGAAGACCTGGCCCCAGGACGGCTTCTCGAGAAAGCGTTCGACCTTGCCGTCGTCGTCGGTGACGACGATCCCGAATTCGAGCGGGTTGTCGACGGCCTTGAGCCCGATCGTGACCGCCGCCCCCGTGCTCTTGTGCCGGTCGACGAGTGCACTGAGGTCGACGTCGCAAAGGGCGTCGCCGGAGATGACGACAAACGTCTCGTCGAGCTTCCCACTCGCCAGCCGGACCGAGCCTGCAGTTCCCAGCGGCAGCTCCTCGACCGAGTACTCGATCTGGACGCCGAGCGACTCGCCGTCCCCGAAATAGCTGCGGATCGCCTGCGGCATGAACGCGAGGGTGATCACGATTTCCTCGAAGCCGTGGTCGCGCAGCAGCTCGACGATGTGCTCCATGCAGGGCTTGCCGACGATCGGCACCATCGGCTTCGGCTGGTTCGAGGTCAGGGGCCGCAGCCGCGTCCCTTCCCCACCCGCCATGACGACGGCCTTCACGGGCCTACCTCGCGCCGTGCCTTCTGGACGTACTGGACGGCGGCGACCAGTGCGAGCGCGACACCGGCCCAGAACAGCCAGACGGGCCAGTCGACGCCCGGGTCGGTGACGATCACAAGACCGATAGCGGCGTAGAGCACCCAGGTCGCGACCTTGCCGACGCGGGTGACCTCGAAGTCGTAGCCGCGGTTCACGACGAGCTTGTAGCCGGCGACCATGAAGAGGTCGCGCGCCAGGATTACGAGTGCGGCGTACCAGGGCAGCCGGTCGGTCACCCACAGCATCACCGCCGCGGCGTCGATCATCAGCCGGTCTGCGAGCGGGTCGGCCACCTTGCCGAACTGCGATTCGACGTGCCAGCGCCGCGCGAGGAAGCCGTCGACCTGGTCGGTGATCCCGGCGACGGCGAAGACGATCCCCGCCGCCCAGTTCGCCGGGTCCTGCGCCAGCATCAGCGCGACGAAGATCGGGATCAGCGCCAGCCGGAGCAGCGTCAGCGCGTTTGGCAGGTGCGCGAGCGGAGCCGGGACGGCGCTGGTGACCATCCCTGGAGGATAGTCGGCCGTCAGCTCGTGGGCTGGCCGGCCCGCTGTTCGGGGAAGCGCACCACAAGGCGCGCCGTGTGTCGCGCGATCTCGTGCTCCGCCCAAAGGACGAACGCGGCGAGCGAGACGGCGAAAGCGATTCCGCCGAGCGCCACCGACCAGCCTGTGCCGAGATCGAGCCCGAATGCGGCGATCCCGACGATCGCTCCCGCCACCACCGAGTCGACCACGGCAACGACACCCGGGATCGAGAAGAACGGCTGCAGCACGGACAGCGGTCGCCGCATCGCCAGCGAGCTCAGCCGAGCGCGAGCGCGATTACGGAGCCGGAGAGCGCTGCGATGAAGATCGAGGCGCGGCTCATCGACTCCGTGTAGCCGAGGCTGCGCGCAGCCAACAGGCTCCAGTGCTCGGTCATGAGGATCTGGAGTGCGTGCGGGCTGCCGAGGTCGGCGGGGGCGCCGGCGTGTGTCGGCACGACGCGCGTGGTGTGATCGGGCTCGAGCACCGGAGGCAGCGAGGAGTCTACGCTCACACGAATGGCCGATTCCACTGCCCTTCCCGGCTTCGTCAACGTGCACAGCCACACCTTCCAGCGGGCGCTGCGCGGACGCGCCGGCGGCGGCGACTTCTGGGCGTGGCGGGAGTCGATGCTCGCGGAAGCGGAGCGGCAGACCCCGGCGACCGTCCGGGCGCTGTACGCGGCCACGTATGCCGAGATGCGCGCCGCCGGCTACACGGCGGTCGGCGAGTTCCACTACCTCGGCCTCGACGAGGCGCGGGCGGCAGCGGAGGCTGCGGCCGAAGCGGCGATCGAGCTCGTGTTGCTGCTCGCTGCCTACGGGCGGGGCGGCCTGCCCCGAATGCGGCAGGACTCGCCCGCCGGGTATCTCAGCCAGCTGGAGTCGCTTCGCGCACACGGACTCAGGGTCGGCCTCGCCCCCCACTCCGTGCGCGCCTGCCCTCGCGAGTGGCTCGAGGAGCTCGGACGCTACGCCGCCGCGGAGCGTCTCCCGCTGCACGTCCACGCGTGCGAGCAGCCGCGCGAGATCGAGGAGTGCCTGGCCGAGCACGACTGCCGGCCGATCGAACTGCTGGAACGCACCGGCTGCCTCGGTAGCCATGTCACCGTTGTCCACGCGACGCACGCCGACGGAGCCGAGCTCGACCTGCTCGCTCAGAGCGACACCACGGTCTGCGCGTGCCCGACCACCGAAGCCGACCTCGCCGACGGCTTCCTCCCCGCCGCCCGGATCGACCACCGCGGAATCCCGCTCTGCATCGGCTCGGACTCGAACGTCCGCATCGACCCCCTCGAAGAGCTTCGCGAGCTCGAGGGAATCGCGCGTCGTCAGACCGGCAGGCGCGGCGTGTTCGCGACCGAACGGCTTCTCTGCTTCGGCGCCGACGAAGGCGGCCGCTCGCTCGGGCTCGAGTCGTGGCCGGACGTCGAGGTCGATCTCTCGCACGAGTCGCTGCGCGGCGTCGGTCCGGGCGACGTCTTCGACGCGCTCGTTTCGAGCTGCTCGGCGGAGGTGCTCAGCGCCGCGTGAGGCGCCGAACCCAGAAGGCCGTGCGATCGAGGTAGGCCCGCTCGGCCGCGCGGCCGCGCAGCCCCCACGCGCCCTCGTAGGACTCGTAGGCGTTGAGGCCTGCGCGCGCCGGCTCGATCTGGGT
>Ga0126307_10001604_pt1 | contig 14965 bp, 11 predicted proteins | sample Plot28_FD_89955 | JGI IMG/M metagenome (GOLD analysis project Ga0126307, IMG submission 89955) | Serpentine soil microbial communities from UC McLaughlin Reserve, CA, USA - Plot28 | ecosystem: Environmental > Terrestrial > Soil > Grasslands | place: USA: UC McLaughlin Reserve, Lake County... | reverse complement strand
GACACCTGTTTACTTGCGGTCCAGGGGCCCAATGCCACGAAAATCCTGCAGCCCTTAACAGACATTGATATTTTGAACCTTAAATATTACACGTTTGTAAAAGGAAAGTTTTCAGGAGTAGACAATGTACTCGTTAGTGCAACCGGATACACAGGTGCTGGTGGAGTGGAGATCTATTTTGAAAATAAAAATGACAATGCTGATAAAATCTGGAATGCTATCTTTCAATCGGGTGGGCCGCAAGGTTTAAAACCAATCGGGCTTGCAGCAAGGGATACACTTCGTTTGGAAATGGGTTATTGTTTGTACGGAAATGATATTGATGATACCACTTCACCTTTGGAAGCGGGTCTTGGCTGGATTACAAAGTTTAATAAAGATTTTACAGCTAAAAACCTCATTCAAAAACTAAAAGAAGAAGGTGTGGACAGAAAATTAATAGGCTTTGAAATGGTTGATCGGGGAATTCCCCGGCATGGCTACGAAATAAAAGATCAGGGCGGAGCGCCGGTTGGCTATGTAACCTCCGGTACACAATCGCCAAGCCTCAATAAGGCCATAGGCATGGGTTATGTAAGAACTGCTTTTGCAGCTATTGGCACACCTGTATTCGTTAAGGTGCGGGATAAATTATTACAGGCCAAAGTGGCAAAGATTCCTTTTAGTTAATTAGCCTTTCAAATTGTTTTTATGTCTTTCATCCATTTAACAACTTTTATAGCAGCACCGCAGGAAAGGATTTTTGACCTGAGCAGAAGTGTTGACTTGCATAAACAGTCAATGCGCAAGTATGAAGAGAAAATCGTGAAGGGAACTATGACAGGTCTTATGGATTTAAATGATGAGGTAACATGGAAAGCAAAACATTTATTCAAAGAAAGGGTGCTAAGAGTAAAACTAACGGAACTAAAGCGACCAGACTATTTTGCAGATGAACAGGCAGATGGTGAATTTACCATGATGAAGCATGAACATTATTTCAAGCCAATCGAAAACGGGACAATCATGATCGACCAGTTTCACTATGAAATAAAGCACGGCTTTTTTGGAAAGGTGGTTAACAGGTTTTACCTGGAAAACTATATAACACGATTGCTTAAGGAAAGAAATGAAGTGATTAAGAAAGCTGCAGAGAGCAATCAATGGAAGCAATTTTTAGAGAAATGAAAAAACCAACTTTATATACCGTACTCTCCCCCGCCTTATTGCATTTGTATGATGTTAGTAACACAGTGGTTGTGGTAATTGATGTGTTACGGGCTACTTCCACCATTGCTACCGCCTTATATAATGGCGCAAAAGAGGTCATACCCGTTGATAGCGTAGAAAGATGCATAGAGCTCGGAAAAAAATTAGCCTGTATTACTGCAGGTGAAAGAGATGGCCAGGTAGCACCAGGTTTGCAATATGGTAATTCCTCGTTTGAATATCCTGGAGATTTTATTGGAGGAAAAACCCTGGTACTTACTACCACTAATGGAACAAAGCTGCTGCACATGGCATTGGCCAAAGGGGCCAGGGAAATTATTACTGGTTCCTTTTTAAATCTTACTTCGGTGTGTCAGCATCTCAGGCAGATTAATAAAGACGTAATTCTTGCCTGTGCAGCGTGGAAAGACAAGCTTAATATGGAGGATACTTTATTTGCTGGCGCAGTCATTTCAGAAATAAAAGAACATTTCGTCATTAATTGCGATGCTTCTCACATTGCTGAAAATTTGTACAACATAGCAAAAGAGGATCTCTACGAATTCATGAAAAAAAATGAGGCATCACACTATCATCGTCTTACTAATTTTGGCCTTGAAAAGGATATTCGTCATTGCCTCACGCCTGACCTGGCCAATATATTACCAGAGTATATGAATGGAAAACTTATTATTCAGAAGTAAACAGCAACCCAAGGAATTGTATTCGTTTTTGAAGCGCAATTTTATCAGTTCATTTTCAGTTCTTCCGTTTTTGGATGGATACACTCGTAATGTTTCCGTTCACCATCAACACTTCATTTACTTTTATCTTTTGTAAACACTCAAACAAAACACCTTCACCAACCATCCGCTAGCGCCTGTTATAATCACTTTTAGCCCTGACATTTGTTCTCTGGATTTGTGTATGAAGGTCGGGAGAAAAATCCAGTGCCTGGTACAGGTTGGCCAAACCGGCCTGTTTAGTAATTGTAATTACATAAGCAAAACCAGTGAAATTTTTAAGCCTGGCATTCCATTCTTCACTGGGAACAATATTAAGTAAGCCAGGCCAGCGTTTGGAACTTTTCTAAAGCGGCCATTGAGTGTTTACCTATTAGTATTTATTTAAAATAAACGGGATTTCCTTTGAGGCTGCTATTCGGTCAAGCATTGGTATTGTTTGAATGGAATTATCTCCCCTTTAAGGTAGTTATATTTCTTCGCGGCTCACAAAAGTTTCCCTGCGGCTCATGTACCAGGATCTGGTAACAAAAAGAATAATGTTATAAATGCTGGTGACTCGCCAAAATAAAATAGATGGTATAATAATGAAACTTAATTTCTTGACAACAGCTTTGAGGAAAAGCGTGTCCGTGCGTATATTCTCTACGTACCATTGCGACGGCGATTTATTTTTTCCCTCAAGCAACGTGTTTAGGTTATACTTAGTGGTTAATGTGCAGTTGTTCTATTATCTTGGATAGCAAACGCATCCCGTGAAAATCCAATCCCTAAAAAGCCCGGCGACATTGCTCTTTATTTTGGTGCTTCTCTCCTGCATCAATGCGAAATCAACAGGGTTTAAAAAATCAACAGCTTCCAATCAAAATAAAGAAAAAGAAAAGGCGACTTCAGGAAAAAAAGAAAAGAAAAAATTTAGTGCCACCATAAAAAATGTAAGCCCGTACCCAACAAAGGCAATCAAAGAAATGGAAATTTCTATACCCGGTCCGGATACGGCGCTCATTAGTGTTTTCGCAAAGAAGCTGAAAACTTTTGCTGTTGAAAATAAATATTCTACAAAATATTGTTTCCTGCTTGATGTAAGCATCCCGGGCGGCCGCAATCGTTTTTTTGTTTATGACCTTGAAAAGAATACGATCATTTATTCAGCTCTTGTGGCGCATGAAAGTTGTAGTGAAACTTCCCGGTCCGGCCTAAAATCTTCCTCGGGCGGCACCACCGGTTGCCGTTCACTTGGCAAATACAAAGTAGGAGAATTTTACCAGGGCATATATGGCAAATCGTACAGGCTTTATGGATTGGATGATAATAATTCTGGTGCCTACAAAAAGGGTGTGGTCATCCATAGTTATGGCTGTGTGCCCGACAAAGAAATTTATCCCATGACCATATGCAATAGCCTGGGCTCTCCCATGGTTTCCTATCAATTCTTTCAGAAACTTTCAGCCATAATCGGAAAATCGGAAAGGCCGGTTCTTTTATGGATTTATGGCTAGGCCATTGACAGATTATAGGCATTAAGGAAGATTTACTTTCGTATTTCTACCCGGCAACCGGGCACTCCTTAGTTAATGAACGCACCGTTGCCTGTAGGAAAAAAAGCGAAAATACGCTTCTGTTTTTCGATTGCTCTATCACTACATTTACCGCACAGACGTGATTGGTAATGCCACTTACTTCCGCTTATTTCTTTAATCCATTAAAATTCGTATTCGATGAAACAACATCTGTCAATTGTCTTCCTTTCTTTGCTGTTGATCACTACCATAATACCTGGTTGCAAAAAATCAGACAAGGCAAGTACCGGCCAACTGAAAGGTATAGTGAAAGATGCGGCAACTTCTTCTCCTTTGGAAAATGTAAGCGTTGTTATTTTCAACGCAGACAATAATTCTCCTATCGGCCAAACACTCAAAACCACCGCCAGTGGTGAATTTTCAACCGCTCTTGCGCCGGGTAATTATTTTTTGAAATTGTCCAGGCAGGGTTATTATCCTGTTCCACCCGCTTCGCTGGAAGCCGTGCCTTTTTCTATTGCTGTAGAGCAACTCACGCAAAACGATGCAGAAATGTTTCCTTCTTCAAGCACCACCGCTGGTTGGATAACGGGAACTGTTACCAATGGTGGAACCGCTGTACAGGGAGCCCTTGTAGTAGCCACTGATCTTCAAAACAAAATTGCTTTTTCAACCAGCACGGATGCCAGTGGTGCCTATTCTATTTTCAACGTTCCTGCGGGCTCGTTTGATGTGCAGGCTTACCTGGCTTCTTATAACTCTAATTCGGTTGCTGCAGCTGTTACCTCCAACACGGCTGCTACCGGCATCAATATAACCGTTCAAAAAACAGGATCAGCAACCCTTACCGGGAATGTAAGAAACCTGGCTATTGATAACAAGGATGTAGATATTACATTGGTGCATCCTATCACAAAAGAAACCATCCCCGGATTAACAACTACAACTGCCAACCTTGGCTATTCGTTAGGGAATATTCCTAACGGAATTTTTATAGCTCGTGCCACTTATAAAAATGACCTGCGGGTAATGGATCCGGACAGGATTGCCAAATTTGGAGAACCAATAGTAAACGTATCTGGAGGAATCGTCTCTCCCTCAACATTGACTTTTGATGTAACAGGACCGGCTACCCTAAATTCGCCTAGTAATCCTTTAAGCAATACGATTCCTGTCGCTTCGTCTGCCAAACCGGTTTTTCAGTGGACAGCTTATCCAAGTACTTCTGACTATGTAATAGAAGTAATGGATGCCTCCACGGGGCAGGTTGTATGGGGAGGGTTTGACAAATCCGGATCATTGCCTGTAAAAAAGATTGTCCTACCCGGTGGGAGTACATCTATAACCTTCAACTCTGATGGAAAGGCTCTGGTCACAGACCTCGTTCCCGGAAAAATATACCGTTGGAGAATTTATGCAAGCAAAAACGATCAGAATTCGTCCACAGGCTGGACGCTCATCTCCATGAGTGAAGACCAGGTTGGATTGATAAAAATCAACGGCCAATAACTGGGTTGTTGTCTTATTGCTTTCGATCGCATACTAATGTAACCGACAAGGGTAGCCACAGAAACGCTGCCCTTGTCGTTTTTAAAAAAGCTTAAGCAGTGAAACCAGTTGTGAGCAGCTGATATTTCAGTAAGTGATATTTGTGTGAGATACAATTACTAACTGTTCTAAATTTCAATGGACGAGGCAGACTTTGTTATTCTTTTTATTCCTGGATAAAGACGATAGCCCTATACTTTGAAAGCGCTAGTTGCATAGACGCTTTAGAACACCGGCACGTAAGCAATATTTTATCTGGATTCATTGCAATAAAAGAGATAAGAGCATCTATTCGGAAGGCCCAAAGGTCATCCAGTGATCTAAATTGGAGTGTGATTTGTTCCATTAAAGGATTTTAGGGTAAAGATTATAACCAGTCTTTTATAACACCAATGCAAAGTTACAGCAATGCCTTCGCATGCGCATGTCCGGTGCCGTTATAGGACCATAATTAATAGGAAACTACGGGGAAACACGTATCCCGCCTTATGTTTTGACCGGTTTCCTCATCAATAAATCAACACCTTACCGATGGATCGGCTAAAACCACCTTTCGTTAATTGAAATCAACAGTACGTTCAGTTTGGCTCTGCGGCAGCCGTACCTCGCATGTAACTTACTACTGCTAAATCGAATAACCATGACACTTTATGATTTTATACAACTTCGTCAAACCGAAAAAACGAAAACGGTTTGGGAGGGTCGGTTCTTAGGCACTAAAGTAGAAAAAGAGGAAACAATTGTTCTTTACGGAGTTTATGATTTCTTCTGCGAAGTGCACTACGACAACAAAAAGAATTCGATTGTAAGATTGAAGCCTTTCAGGGCAAAAGAATTGTTAGGGACCTTCTTTTCTTCGCAGCTAAATTAAGCATAAGGAGAGTTGCTTTATGGGTTATGTGCAGGTAGCAACACTTTAAATGTGGCCCCTTCACCTTCCTTACTTTCAGCCCAGGCATAGCCTCCGTGGTTCTCTGCAACTTTCCGTACAATGGAAAGCCCTACGCCTGTACCCTTATATTCGGTATTGCCGTGAAGGCGGGTAAATACATTAAAGATGCGTTCAGCATCCGCCTGATCAAACCCAATACCGTTGTCACGAACTTCAATTTGGTAGTAGTGTTTGTCGCTTTCATTTCCGGTTAAACTTAGGGATATATCATTGCCCGTTGTCCTGACAGATTTGATCCATAGTTGCGGAGCCACACCCGGTTTGCTGTATTTTAAGGCGTTCCCAATCAGGTTTTCAAACAGTTGCTGCAGCTGTCTCCTGTGTCCTTTAATTTTAGGCAGAGATTCAACAATGATCACTGCATGCTTTTCCTCAATGGCGAGTTCCATATCCTCCTTAACCAATGTTATTATCTGGTTGAGGTCCACACTTTCTTCGATAGCAGCGCCCCTGCTTATGTGCGAATAGAGCAACAAATCATCAATAAGCGTACCCATTCGTTTAGCACCGGTTTCTAATCTTTCAAAGTAGCGTTGGTTTTCTTCATTCAACTGATCCTGCAAACCTGTTTTCAAGCGATCAGTAAAGAAGTGGATTTTGCGGATGGGTTCTTTCATATCGTGTGAGGCAGCGTAGGCAAATTCTTCGAGGTTGGCATTTGAACGCTTTAGTTCATTGTTGATGTTTCCCAATTCTGCTGTTCTTTCTTCTACCAGCCGGTTGAGCCGCGCCTCAAATTCTTTTTGCTCTGTTATATCCTGGACAACACCAAGTAAACGGACAGGTGTCTTTTCTTCATTATAATACATCTTTCCTTTCACTCTTACCCAATGTATGGAACCATCTTTCTTAACCACTCTTCCGTCATAATCTAAGTTGCCGGTTTCAATCGCCTTTTTATAGGCGCCGTCTCTCACCTTCAAATCCTCGGGATGAATAGCAGCGATATAACGGTTCCGGTCAGCCGTGGTTCCCACATCAAAAATGTCAGCCATTCTTGCCGAAGCAAAGAGCTCATTGCTAAGGAGATTGATTTCATATGTTCCCAACTCAGCGGAGTCAATAGCCAGCCTTGCCCGCTCTTCAGCTTCTTCTATTTTTTTGCGGGCCATTACCTGCCCCGTCACTTCATGCGCTACTACCATCAAACCATTGATACGTCCATCTGCTTCCTTCAAGGGTTCATAGGCAAGATTAAAATAACACTGCTCATCGGTGCCATACCGGTTAAGCACAATACCAAATTCACTGGCATAGAAGGGCTGGCCGGTTTCAATAATATTGTTGATAATGGGTTCCAATACTTTTCTGGCCTCGGGCAGTGATTCAAATAAAGGATTCCCTATAAACTCCTCCCTGGTTTTGCCTGCCAGCGGCAGGTACGCTTCATTGGCAATTTCTGCTACAAAATCTTTTCCTGCAAAAACAGCTATCGCCACTGGCGCCTGTTCCACCATGTTACGAAAGCGGGATTCGCTTTCTTCTATTTTTTGATGAGCAAGATTAAGATCAGTTACGTCTGCAGCGGTATTCATTATGCCATAAACCTTACCCTGGGCATCAAACAGGGGTGTAAAGCTGTAGTTGAACCAATAAGGTCTCAGCTGCCCATCTACGAACAAGTCTACTCTCTGGTTCCTGGCATGAAAGGGAACCCCGGTATCATATACCCCATACAGTTGCGGAAGAATATTTTGTTCTTTCAACTCCGGTAGCGCTTCCATATAAAGTTTTCCTACAAGGTCCGGGCCCTTACCCCATACGTCAATGATTGATTGGTTAACAAACCGAATGCGAAACTCCCGTCCCACATATACACCTATCGGGAAAGGTGCACTTTCCACTACTGCACGCACTTCCTGTTCACTTTCCTCCGCTTTTTTACGGGATATAACCTGCCCGGTAACATCGACAGCTACTGCAATGATGCCTGATATAGTTTCATTTATTTCCCTAAATGGTGCGTAAACCACATTTATGTATACTTCCTCTATTTTTCCATTTCTTGGAAGCAGAATTGGCCGCTCATCAGCCGAAACTGTTTCACCGGTTTTATATACCTGGTCAAGCAGTTCTTCAAAACCAAAGCCCTTTGCTTCTGGCAACGCTTCAAATACAGGCTTTCCCAAAATTTTTTCACCACGTGTGCCCCATACTTCAAACATGCGTTCGTTTGCCAGTTCCACCATAAAAGAAGGCCCTTTGAAAATGTTCATCGCTACGGGAGCGGTCAAAATAATATTGCGCAGGTTTTGCTCGCTTTCTTCTAATTTTCTGTGGTGTTGCGTCAGTGATGTTACATCCTGTATTACACCCCTGATTTCATAGGCTATTCCTTCGGCGTTGAAAAATGCTTTTCCTATTGATCGGAAATGCTGCTCAGAGCCATCAACAGGATGTAAAACCCGGTAAGTTATATCGTGGCTGCTGTTTTCTTCAGATACGATGGACTGCCGGATTGCCGTTGTCACCCGTAACTGGTCTTCCGGATGAATAGCAGCGAAAATGGTATCCATTCCCATTTGCCCTTCCTGGAACCCGAACCACTCCATTACTCTTTTAGTATAGGTTCCGGTATACGCCTTTAGATCTACCACAAAAGTTCCCAGCTCTGCAATTTCAATAGCCATTTGCAGCTCTTCCCTGCTTTTTTCAATTTTTTTTCCTGCCATTACCTGTTCGGTCACGTCCGTGTTGACGACCATTATTCCCGATATGGTTCCATCTCCATCCCGGAGAGCATCATACACAAGGTTTACATACCGGGTTTCCTTAACACCACTACGGGTAAGGGTGGCCGGCGCGCCAAAAGCAGTAATAGTTTTGCCTGTGCTGTAGACCTTATCTAAAAGGTCTTCGTAGCCCTGGCCCCTTGCCTCGGGAAGCGCTTTATACACCGGTTTGTTCAATACTTCTTTCTCTGTTTTATCCCAGGATTCGAGCATGCGTTCATTCACGATCTCTACTACATAATCAGGACCACGAAAAATGCACATAGCCACCGGCGCCTGTAGTATTAAATTGCGTAGGCTTTTTTCGCTTTCTTCCAACTTCTTTTGGGCCAGTACTTCCCCGGTTACATCTACCGATACGTCCATAATGCCATATACTTCCCCGACAGCATTTAAAACCGGCGTATAACTAAAGTCAAGGTAGCTAGTCACTGGCTTGCCACTTACCAACACCCGCACTTCCGCAGCCTTGCCCTCGTAGGGTTTCCCGGAAGTAAACACGTCGTCCAGTATTTGTAAAAAAGGTTGCCCCACCAGTTCAGGCATAGCTTCCACTATGGGCTTGCCTATTATGGAAGCGTCTTTCCCTGACATGGCAATCATGGGTTCATTGGCTACTTCAATCTTCATTTCCCGGCCGGTAAATAAAGCCATAGCAACGGGCGACTGTTCGATCAGCCTGCGGAACCGGAGTTCGCTTTCCTCTATTTTCTTCCTGGCTGTTACCTGCCCGGTTACATCCTGTAAGGTACCGGTAAGACGATAGGCCACCTTTTCCTTGTTAAACCATGCTTTTCCTTTAGCCCGTAAAGTTCTTTCCGGTTTATTCCGGGGATGGATAGTATATTCTATATCAAAGGTGCCGCCTGAAGCATAAATGAGTGACTGGGCTAAAGCAGCCTTAACTCTTTCCCTGTCTTCGTCTGCAATGATGTTAATAGCAAGATTGTTGTTCGTAGCTTGTTTTGCTGTGAGGCCAAACCATTCGGTGTACCGGGCATCTGCAGTGAACTGATTCGTAATGGGGCTGAAATCCCACGTAGCCAGTTCTGCAGCTTCAAGGGCAAAAGCTACATCCTGTTTGCTTTCCTGTAGCTGTTGAAAAGCCGTAATTGTATTTGTTGTTTCTGTACACGTGACAAACACACCGTTTATTTCACCATTATCAGAATAAGCGGGACTATAGCTGAATGTCCAGTAGATGTCTTCAATTTTTCCATTGCGGTAGAAAGGCACTAACTGGTTTTCATAAAAAACAGGCTCCCCTGTTGTCATTACTTTTTCGATAAGAGGGCCGATAAACTCCCATATTTCCGGCCAAACCTCTTTCCCTCCTTTTCCTAGTGCGGGGTGCTTACCTTCTTCACCAAGGCTGGGACGAAAAGCATCATTGTAAAAACAAATAAGTTCTTCGCCCCAAAAAAGAAACATGGGAAAGGCCGAGTGAAGAAGAATACCAAGTGTTGTACGTAAACTTTGGGGCCACTGATCCGGTGTGCCAACAGAGGTTTGTGACCAATTGTAATTGCGGGTGCGTTCGCCCATCTCGCCACCGCCTTGTAAAAAAGATAACGTGGGCTTTTTTTCTAGTGTTTCAGACTGCACATGAAGGGATTAAGGGGGTTTGAAAGTACTAAGAAATACATTACGAGACCTAAAAGAAAAATGCCTTTTTATGTAACTACTCTGGATTAGCCAGCCCTGCTGCCAGGTAAAAAAGTACGGCCTATCCAAATGCAGTATAATTTGGCAAACCAGCCATCTAAAATTATTTTTAAGCCACCGGCTTGCATCAGCTTTGTTTAACGTTTCCTGTAAATAATAAAAAATGAAGGCAGAGAGATATTTGCTAATGAAGTTTTGCCTCTCTTTACTAACCGTATGGCTTTTGCTCAGCGGTTGTGCTACCGCTAAATGGAGCAATAGATCACTCTATTTTATACAGATGTCTGACCCACAATTTGGTATGTTTACTGCCAACCGGTCTTTTGAGAAGGAAACAGTAAACTTCGAAAAAGCCATCAGGGAAGCCAACCGGTTGAAGCCAGCTTTCGTGGTTGTCACCGGCGACCTGGTGAACCGTAATGGTGATGTAGCCCAGGTAGCCGAATACAAAAGGATAACGGCACTGCTTGATATTTCCATTCCACTGTATAACGTACCTGGCAACCACGATGTGGGCAATACTCCATCGCCTGCCGACATTGCTGCTTATAGAACCGCGTTTGGAAAAGAGTATTACAGTTTCCGGTATCAATCTATGCTGGGTGTTGTCTTAAATTCGGTATACCTGCACAGTCCTCAAAATGTTCCGCAGCAGGCAAAAGAACAGGAAGAATGGCTGATCAAAATTTTGGAAGAAGCAAAAGGAAAGCAGTATAAACACATTTTCATTTTTCTGCACCACCCCTTGTTTTTACAACACGAGAACGAGCCGGATCAATATTTTAATATTCCCCTTGCGACCCGAACAAGATACCTGCAGCTTTTTAAAAAGAACGGCATTCACCACATTTTTGCAGGGCATTATCATCGCAATGCGCTTGCCACCGGCCCCGATCTGGAAATGATTACTACAGGTCCTGTAGGTATGCCTTTGGGCAAAGACTCTTCGGGCTTTCGCATCATCACAGTCAGGAATGCGGAAGTAGTCCACCGGTATTACAGTCTTGATTCTATTCCTTTGTCAATGAACAAGTAGTGCTTGTACTATCTAACTTCGGTTTGAAAAGGAAAGTCCAACACGTTTTTCATTGGGCCGGCACCTACTTACCACCGGAAGCCTGAACTTCTTCAGCTAATAAGCTATCTGCAAATAGTTTGTAGCTTTACCATGAACCTACCTTACGTGCCAGTTTTTATTATTCAAGCTAACTACAATGGAACCGATACTAACCGCACCTGCTGCAACAGCGACTATTGCCAGGCCGTCAACAACCTACCGTGTTGAATCCATCGATTTATTGCGCGGCCTTATTATGATCATTATGGCACTGGACCATGTAAGAGATTATTTTCACGCCGCTGCCTTTACCGATGATCCTTTGAACCTGCAAACAACAACACCCGTTTTATATTTTACCCGGTGGATCACCCATTTCTGTGCACCCTTATTTATGTTTCTTAGTGGCACTTCTGCTTTTTTGGTAGGCATAAGGAGAGGAAAAAAATATTTGTCGCGCTTTTTATTGACACGTGGTTTATGGTTGGTGTTTCTTGAATTAACGATTGTATGCTTCGGCTGGTTCTTTAATGCCCGCTTTACCATGGAACTTTTAGGCGTCATCTGGGCTTTGGGCTTCAGCATGATTTTTTTGGCCGCTTTGATCCATTTGCCGCGATGGACAATAGCAGCTATTGGGTTGCTGATGGTATTTGGTCATAACCTGCTGGATAGCGTTCATGTTCCCGGTCAATCGGCGGCGTCCTTTGGTTGGTCGGTGGTACATGAATTCAACTTTTTTTCCTTTGGTCCACTGAATGTTTTTGTGGCCTATCCACTGGTTCCCTGGATGGGCGTTATGGCCCTGGGCTATTGCCTTGGTGGCATCTATAAAAAAGAAATGAATTCCGGAAAACGGAAAAAATTTCTGCTGACCCTGGGCGCTTCTTCCCTTATCCTATTTGTTGTTCTCAGGTACAGTAATGTATATGGTGATCCTTCTCCGTGGAGCGCCCAGCCCTCTGGCGTATATACAGTCCTTTCATTTTTAAAAGTATCTAAATACCCGCCTTCGCTTTTATATGTTTTGGTTACTGTTGGAATCGGGCTAATCTTTCTTTCTGTTTCTGAAAATTGGAGAGGGTGGCTGTCCGAAAAAATAAAAGTGATTGGCCGGGTTCCTATGTTTTATTACCTGGCTCATTTATACCTTATTCACCTTTCGGCTATGATTGCCACCACCTTTGCCGGCCATAAGTGGAGTGACATGACGTCTTTAGGAACCTGGGTATCTGCTGAATCGAAATTAAGAGGCTATGGATTTTCTTTAGGAATCACCTACCTCGTTTGGCTGTCTCTAGTTCTGATCCTTTATTTTCTATGCAAGCGATACGATCGCTATAAACAGGCCCACAAAGAAAAATGGTGGCTGAGTTATTTATAGAGTTGAATTAAAGAACTAATGATTTTTTGTATGCCAATAATCCAATGATAAAACATAACAAACAAGCAACCGCAAAATAACCATAGGTTAAATTACTGTACCTGATAAGCGAACAGTAAAAAATAAAAAATCCCAGTAGGACCGGAGTTGCTATCCATAAAAAGAGCCGTATCCATTTCTTGTCTATTAAAAAATCAAGAACTTGTTCGGAATTGTAGTCGGTTATGATTTTTAATTTTTGTTGTTGTGCCTTCTTTATGGTTTCAAAGAGTAAAATGTAAATAATCACCAAGGTAATTAAGAGCGCAACCGGGAACCATTTACGGGAAATGTCGAATCCCAGTATAGAAACAGCATCGTTATTTTTATTGATCTCCTCCACTGAAATTTTATCTACCATAGACAAATCATAAAACCCGTATAAATTTTTTAAATCCTGTTGCTTTTGTTTACTGGAAGAAAGGTCTTTGATTAATACAGAATCAAAGCCCGCAAAATGAAGAGTGGATGGAAAATTTATTTTTTTTAGTTGTGCCGGTACGTGTAAAGAAAAAGAATATGCCGCTCCCTGGGCGTTACTGTTTCTCATATTTTGACCAAGAACCAATACAAGGTTATTATCCTGTATATGGGCTTCTGAAAACTCGTAAGTCGAAAACAATATCCTTGAATTTTTATTGTCTGTTATGCCATATGGGTTAGTACCATCACCAACAACCGGTGCATTGCCGCCATTGTCATCAGGAGCAACGTTTCCATTACCCGCGGCAAGCGGTTTTGTTTTTGGCAGCCCACCGTTAAAACCACCACTTAGTACATTGGAAATACTATCGAGTTGTTTTTTTAGAATCTTGCTATCAAAACCTGTTAAAATGGAAGCCGTATCATTAGAAGCATATGCCAGAAAAAAATCTAACGCCGACGCCACTGTTCCCTCGCCTGGGCCCTGTACATGGCGTTCTGGTACTGTCATTACCACAAATCGGTTCTCTGCATCTCCGCCGCCTTTGGTGCCTTTCGTAAAATTGGCCCCGTAGACCTTTAATAAATTTACCAGTTCGTTCCTGGCATTGATATGTTTTGTCGCAGAAGATGAATCATTGTCTTGAAGAAATTTTACTCTTTCTAATTCGTAATTTTTAAATCGTAAAGCATCGTCACCTTTTTGAGCCACCTTATTTATCAGGTTGAGATAAGTTTTATTACGGTTGCTCTCCCGCAGGTCCAAAAAATTTAAAAAGATTAAAACCATAATTACCAGGAAGGTTAAAATCACCTTGGTAAAGAAAAGCATTCGCTTTGCTAAAATTTCCATGATTTATTTTTCAGTACTAAAAGATAGACTATATAGGTTCAATCTAAAAGAGAAGGTCCTTCAGTTCCTTGTTGATAGCTGTTATGGTACCGGCAGCAGTACATCGGTTAAACATCGTTGCGTCGCACTCTTCAACGGTTTGATCGTCCATGGAGCAGTGATGAAGTTTCAAACTGACATCAGTAGTTTTGCTTAGTTCTTGCAGTGGCCTTGTGCGTCATACGGATATAACATTCACTCTTCCTTTGTCGTACTGAGAAATGAAGGGTTTGTTATGGCGTTTGCTTATAAGAGCTTTCTTCCTGTGTCACTTTCTTTTGTTTGCGGAAAAGAAAGTAACCAAAGAAAAGAGCAGAAAATTCAATGGCCCATGCGGGCTGAATTTTCAGGCTTTTCGTTTAGCCGGATGTTTTTAGGTAGATGCCTTTATTTTCAGTCTTCCCTTTTGATAGTTGATCAAGCCTTGACAGTTGCCGGACACTTACTGCGCTGGTGTTCCGTTTAGCCTTATTTATAGTGCAGTCCTATGCAGGAATGGACATTCAACTGGAGCAATCAGGAAAAATGAAAAGAAGATCCAAAATGTCAAAAAGAGGTAACAAATTTATCCGCCACGCAGTACGCATGCCTGCCTTGTGTACCCTTCAGTATAACCCGAAACTTAAAGCTTTCTATCAAAACCTTGTGGAAAGAGAAAAGTCAAAAAAATTGCTGTAACAGCTGTGCACAGAAAACTACTTTTTCTGGGCAATAAGCAAAGTGACAAACAAATAAATAAAAACAAGTTCTACTTCATGCTCACAGGATCGTGATGACTTTACTCATGCTTTTGAGAAATACATCTTTCATTACGTTGTTTGT
>Ga0126307_10001603_pt1 | contig 14970 bp, 10 predicted proteins | sample Plot28_FD_89955 | JGI IMG/M metagenome (GOLD analysis project Ga0126307, IMG submission 89955) | Serpentine soil microbial communities from UC McLaughlin Reserve, CA, USA - Plot28 | ecosystem: Environmental > Terrestrial > Soil > Grasslands | place: USA: UC McLaughlin Reserve, Lake County... | reverse complement strand
GTCGCCGGCCACACCTCCGCGGGGAACCTCCACTTCATGCTCACCCCGGACTTCTCGAAGCAGGAGGACCTCGATCGCTACGAGGCCCTGATGGGCAAGCTCGTCGAGCTGATCCTCGACAAGTACGACGGCTCGCTCAAGGCCGAGCACGGGACCGGCCTGAACATGTCGCCATACGTCGAGCGCGAATGGGGTGCGAAGGCGACGGAGATGATGTGGCGCGTGAAGGGGCTCGCCGACCCCGATGGCGTCCTCGCCCCCGGCGTCCTCCTCAACCGTGATCCCGAGGCCCACCTCCGGAACCTGAAGACCACGCCGGAGATCGAGGAGGTCGCCAACACCTGCGTCGAATGCGGCTTCTGCGAGCCGGTCTGTCCCAGCCGCCATCTCACCACGACGCCAAGGCAGCGGATCGTCATCCGCCGCGAGATCGCTCGCCAACCGGACGGTTCGCCCGTGCAGCGCGCGCTCGTCGAGCAGTACGAGTACGACGGGATCCAGACATGCGCCGCCGACGGCACCTGCCAGATCGCGTGTCCGCTCGGGATCGACACGGGCAAGCTGATCAAGGGTTTCCGCGCCGAGGAGCACTCCGCCAAGGCGCAGCGGCAGGCGACCAGGGTCGCGAAGAGCTGGGCGTCCGTGGAGAAGACCGCTCGCGCGGGGCTCAGGGCCGGGGCGCTCGCGGGCCCGCTGATGCGCGGCGGGGCGAACGCCGCTCGCTCGCTGTTCAGCGACGAGCTGGTTCCCGCGTGGCCGCGCAACATGCCGCCACCCGCACCGGCGAAGCTGCCGCGGACTTCACGCGAAGGCGCGGTCGCCGTCTACATGCCCGCCTGCGTCAACCGGATCTTCGGGCCGCCGCGTGATGATGGGGCGGGTTTGCCGCTGCCCGAGGCGATGGTGGCCGTCTCGGCCAGGGCCGGCCTCCCGGTCTGGATTCCCGACGATGTCGCCGGAAACTGCTGCTCCGTCCCCTGGGCATCGAAGGGCTATACCGACGGCGCGGCCCTGATGGCGGACCGGACCGTCGAGGCGCTCTGGCGCTGGAGCGGGGAGGGCGAGCTGCCGGTTGTGATCGACGCCAGCTCCTGCACCCACGGCCTGGCCGAGGAGGCGCGCGAGCGTCACGCCGAGCTCGAGATCCTCGACTCGGTCGACTGGGCCAAGCGGCTGCTGCCCAACCTGGAGGTCAAGCGCAAGCTCACATCGGTCGCGGTCCACCCGACCTGCTCGACCCGCCACATGGGCCTCGAGCGCCAGCTCCGCGAAATCGCCGACGCGATGGCGGACGAGGTGGTCCAGCCGATCCGCGCGACCTGCTGCGGGATGGCCGGAGACCGGGGGATGCTCCATCCGGAGCTGACCGCCTCCGCGACGGCCGAGGAGGCCGCGGAGCTCGAGGGGTCGACGCACGATGCCTACCTCTGCAGCAACCGCACTTGCGAGATCGGACTGCAGGAGGCGACCGGTGCCGCCTACGAGTCCCTGCTGATCCCCCTCGAGCGGATCACGCGCCCCTGAGCATCGAAACCGGCTCGGGCTTGCCTAGGTGGTAGCCCTGGGCGAAGTCGACGCCGAGGCTTCGAACGGTCTCCAGCGTCTTCTCGTCATGGACGAACTCCGCGACGGTTTCGATCCCCAGGCCCCCGCACACCTCGACCAGCGCCTTGACGATCAGCTGGTCGGTCCGGCTGATCGGTAGCTGCCTGACGAACTCCCCGTCGATCTTGAGGATGCTGATCGGGAGGTGCTTGAGGTAGTAGAAGGAGGCGTATCCGGCACCGAAGTCGTCGAGAGCGAAGCGACAGCCGAGCCGGTCGAGCTCGTTGGCAAATCGCCGGGCCTGGTCGATGTCGGCGATCGCCACGGTTTCGGTGACCTCGAAGATCAGGCTGGCGGGATCGATGCCGCTCGAGGTCAGCTCGCGCTTCACCTCGCCCGGGAACATCGGGTCGCTCATCGTCTTCCCGGAGAGATTGACCTCGAGTGTCAGTTTGCGGCCCTCGCGGTTGTGCGCGGCGATCAGGCGGACGGCCTGCTGGGTCACCCAGCGGTCGATCCCGCCGACCAGCCCGAAGCGCTCGGCCGTGGCCAGGAAGGTCCCGGGTTCGACCAGGCCGCCTCCGTCCTCGCGCATCCGCAGCAGGATCTCGTGCTTGGTGATCTCGCCACTGCGCATGTCCATGATCGGCTGGCTGGTGAGGACGAACAGCCCGCGCTCGGTCGCCTGGCGCACCCGCTCGGTCCAGATGCGCCTCTCGTCAACCTCGCCGCGACCGCTCGAGTCGAAGCCGTGCACGCGGTCGCGCCCGGCATCCTTGGCTGCATGCATCGCCGCCTCGGCCTCCGCGAGGAGCTCGGCCCCGACGACGGAGCGCTCCTCGAGCGAGGTGATGCCGGCGCTCATCGTCAGGCGCAGGCCCTCCCCGCCCACGACGAATGAGTGCCGGCGAACGATGGCGAGCAGCTCGTCCGCGACGGCCAGCGCCCTGGTGCGGTCTGCGCCATGGACGAGGATGCCGAAGACGTCACCGCCCACCCGAGCGAACACGTCGGTCTTGCGCAGCCTGCCGACGATCACCTCCGAGAGGGCGGAGAGCACCTCATCGCCTCCCGCGACGCCAAGTGACTCGTTCACGTACTGGAAGCTGTCGACGCCGAGCGCGATCACCGAGCCCGCGCTTCCGTAGCGCGCGGCGTACTCGACGTGCCGGGTCAGGGCGTGCTCGAAGCTCACTCGATTGAGCAGGCCCGTGAGGGAGTCCTGCTCGGCGAGCTGACGCAGCCGGGCCTCCTCCCGTTTGCGTTCGCGGATGTCGCGTGCGACCACCGCCAGTGTGCGGGCCGGCCCGACCCGCACCTCGCTCAGCGTCAGTTCGATCGCCGCGCCGGACCCGTCGGGCTGGCGTGCAACGTTCTCGGTTGTCTCGCCCAGCTCCGGCAGCCGCTCGCCGACGAGCAGCGTGGAGAAACGCGTCCCGGAGAGCTCGGCGATCGGCCGGCCGAAGAGGCGCTCGGCCGCCGCATTCGCGTACCCGATCGATTCCTGCTCATCCACCAGGAGAATCGCGTCGGGCAGGTTCTCGAGCAACGCAATGGTCGGCGTGGTGGCGCCGTGCTGAGCAGCGGCGAGGCCGGGAGAGCTCACATTCGCTCATCGGCACGCATGTGTGCAGGGCTTTAGGCGTCCTCGACCGCGGACTCCCCTTAGACTCGCGCACCCTTGCCCGGCAACGGCAGTGCACCGAGACGTTCGTCGCCCTGGCGCCCCCTGGTGAAGGGCGCGGCCGCGGCCGCTCTGGCCGCCGCGTTCGCCGTCCCCCTGCTCCGTAAGCGGGGACGCTTCCACCCCGCGGTGACCACGGCAGCGATGGCCGCCGGCCCCCCGGCGCTGGCCGTGCTTCGCCCACGGACAAAGCTGCGGGACGCCGGCATGTACGCGCTGCAGATGTGGATGTTCACGCTTGGGCACGAGCTGCCCTACGACGATCCCAAGAGGGCCGAGAGCCGCCTGCGGGTCGGCTATCCGATCCGGGTGGACCGGATCCTCGGCGGCGGCGAGCTCCCGAACGTGAGGCTTCAGAAGGCGCTCGCCGGCCTCGGCCGCCGCAACGCGGTGGACCGCTTCCTCTCCTGGGTGCACTGGTCGTGGTTCTTCGAGCCGCACGGGGCGCTCGCCTACATCCTCGCCCGCGACCAGGAGCAGTTCGCCCGCTCCGCCAGGCAGATGTCGGGGGTCTACGACCTGGGCTGCATCCTCTACGCCGCCGTGCCGACCGCGCCTCCCTGGTGGGCGTCCGAGGAGGGGCACACCGACGCGAAGATCCGGCGGATCATGGTCGAGGTCGGCGAAGAGGAGTGGGGGAAGGCCTGGCCGGTCCTCTACGACACGCTCGGCGGCAACCCCTGGGCGGCGATGCCCTCGCTGCACTTCGCGACCTCGCTGATGGCGGCACTCCTCCTATCCGAGATGGGCGTCCGCGAGGGGATCGCCGGCTGGGCTTATGCGGGGGCTCTCGGTTTCGCACTCGTCTATCTGGGCGAGCACTACGTGGTCGACCTGCTCGCTGGCGCCGCGCTCGTGATCGCGGTCCGGCGGGGGGAGCGGTACGCCCAGCCCCTGGCGGATGCGGTGAGTGGGACGTTGCAGCGCCTTGAGCGCATCGCGAACGACTAGCGCGGTTTGCGAACATCAGGGTGTGAGGGAGGAGCGCCCAAGGAGCGCTCAGGACCACGAGGAAACGGCCCGCGAGATGGTCGCGGAGGCTGAGCCCAGCTTCTTCGCCGATCCGAAGCGGCTGATTCAGACCGGGGTCGCCGTCGTCCTTCTGCTGGTCGCGATCTACGTCCTGATCCCCAAGGTGTTCGATCTCCAGGACGCACTTGGCAAGATCGACCAGGGGGACCCGGTATGGATCGGGCTCGGTGTCGTCTTCTGCATCGGGATGTTCGCCGCGTACGTCGCGCTCTTCCGCGGCGTCGTCGGCGAGAATCTGATCCACCTCAATTGGCGCGAGAGCTACCAGATCACGCTGGCCGGGCTGGCGGCGACACGGCTCTTCTCGGCCGGCGGCGCGGGCGGGATCCTGCTCACCTACTGGGCGCTGCGCAAGGCGGGAATGGAGCGTCGCCAGTCGGTCGGCCGCATGGTGGCGTTCCTGGTCGTCCTCTACGCCGTCTACCTACTCGCGCTTGTCGTTTTCGGGGTGCTCCTGCGGGTCGGGGTGCTCTCGGGCGAGGCGCCATTGTCGGGAACCGTGATTCCAGCGGCCCTGGCCGGTCTCGCCCTCGTGATCGGCCTGCTGATGGCCCTGCTGCCCAATGACTTCGAGCGACGGATCGAGCGCCACACCTCAGGCCGCTTCGGCAAGATCGCCAAGCGGCTCGCGACGGCGCCGGCCACTTTCGCGGAGGGGACCCGAACCGCGATCACGTTCGTCCGGCATCCGAGCTCGGGTGCGCTGGCGTTCGGCGGCGCGATCGGGTTTTGGGGGGCGAACATCGCCATCCTCTGGGCCAGCTTCCACGCCTTCGATGTCTCGGTGCCGCTGGGGGTCGTGATCCAGGGCTTCTTCCTCGGCATGCTCGCCAACCTGATCCCATTCGCGCCCGGCGGCGTCGGCGCCGTCGACGCCGGGATGATCGGCGCCTTCGTCCTCTTCGGTGTGCCGAGCGCCGAGGTGTTCGCCGCGGTTCTCACCTACCGCGTGATCGCCTTCTGGCTCCCGATCCCGCCCGGGATCATCGCCTTCTTCCAGCTCCGCAAGACGGTCAGCCGCTGGGAGCAGGAGGGGCGCGAGCGGCCCGAGCGGATCGGGATGGGGGAGCCCAAGGCCGCCGCCGCGGGTTCGTAACAACGAGTAACAAAGTCGGCGCTGGCGCTACTATAAAAAGTGAAGTAAGGGCCTCACCACCGAGACCACGGGTAGGCTCCGAAAGGACCGAGATGGCCGACCACACCACAGACACCGAGCGGATCGAGAACCTGATCATCCTCGGCGGCGGCCCGGCCGGCTACACGGCGGCCCTGTACGCCGCCCGCGCCGAGCTCGAGCCCCTGGCCATCGAGGGGTTCCAGTGGGGCGGCCAGCTTCAGAACACCACGGACGTGGAGAACTATCCCGGCTACCCCGAGGGCGTCATGGGGCCTGAGATGATGAATCAGTTCCGGACCCAGGCCGAGCGATTCGGCACTCGCTTCATCACCGACGACGCCACCGAGGTCGAGCTAACGGACGGCGGCATCCACACGGTGCGCGTAGGCAAGGACGAATACAAGGCAAAGGCCGTGATCCTCTCGATGGGGGCGGAGCCCAAGCGGCTCGGCATCCCCGGTGAGATCGAGCTCGGCGGCCGCGGCGTCTCCACCTGCGGCGTCTGCGACGGCGCCTTCTTCAAGGATGAGGACGTCGCCGTGATCGGCGGCGGCGACTCGGCGATGGAGGACTCCCTCTTCGTCTCCAAGTTCGCCAAGAATCTCAAGATCATCCACCGCCGCGACGAGTTCCGAGCCTCGAAGATCATGCAGGAGCGGGCGCGCGGCAAGGAGAACATCGAGTTCTTCACCCCGTACAAGCCGCTCGAGTTCGTCGCCGGCGACGACGGCAAGATCGCCAAGATCCGCCTCCAGCACGCCGAGAACGGCGAGGAGAAGGAGATCGAGGTCGGCGGTGCTTTCGTGGCAATCGGCCATCGGCCACGCTCCGAGCTGGTCAAGGATCAGGTCGAGCTCGATGACGAGGGCTACGTCGTCGTCGACGAGCCCTCCACCAAGACCAAGCTGGCCGGCGTCTTCGCGGTCGGCGACCTCGTCGATCACACATATCGCCAGGCGGTCACCGCCGCCGGCAGCGGGACCAAGGGCGCGCTCGACGCCGAGTGGTTCCTGCGCGACATGCCGCCCGACCCCGAGGAGCACTGGGGCACGAACACGGGCGCGATCGTCGAAGCCGTCGAGTCCGCCTAGAACCGGCGCCTCGACCCTGACGCGCGGATAAGGTCCGCGCATGACCCCTGGGGGGTTCGTAGTCCGGTGGGGTATTGGAACCCGCGGCGCTCTGGCGATCGTGGCGCTGGCCGCTGCGCTCATGGCCGTGGCCCCCTCCGGGGCGCGCGCCGACCGCTACTCGGAGGCGGGAGGCTGTTTCACGCTGACCTCGGTGGCGACCGGGCAGGCGGCCCCGGGCGCCTCCCAGCTGAGGATGCAGGCGACCGAACTCGGCAGCTACCTGCTCTACCGCCAGGCGCAGGACTTCCTGGCCGCCTCGGGCGGCTCCGTCGCTCCAGCGGCGCAGCCCAGCCCTGCTGCAGACTGGGTCGTCCAGGACGCACCGGATTCCTCCTTCACGCTCTCCCCAAAGTCGGCTCCCGGCCAGGTAATGAAGCTTTCGGGCGCCAACCTTGTCGTCGCCTCGCCGGATGGCAGCGCCGCCACCCACTTCCGCTTCGCACCGGCCGACGGCTGCGCCGTCTACCCCGAGGCCGAGCTGAACGCCACCGGGACACCGGCGGGCGGTGAGGTTCCCTACGGCCAGGTGCGAGGCCTGATGGACGGCCACATGCACTGGGTGAACTTCGAGTACCTCGGCGGCAACTTCCACTGCGGGCGGCCCTGGGACCCATACGGGATCCCAGCGGCGCTCCCCGACTGCTCGAGCATCGAGGGCCCGGCCGGCGCAACCGCGCCGATGCAGAACTTCCTCAACTTCGGCAACCCCGTCTCGCCGCACGACACCAGGGGCTGGCCCCAGCTGACCGAGTGGGGCCACTCGAACCTGACCTACGAGGGGAACTACTACCGCTGGGTCCAGCGGGTCTGGATGGCCGGCGAGCGGCTGATGGTGATGCCGGTGAACGAGAACCGGGCGCTCTGCGAGCTGCAGGCCAACCGCCGTACCAACTGCGACGAGATGGACACCACCCGGCTCGAGCTCGACGACGTCCACAAGCTCCAGGACTACGTCGACGCTCAGGCCGGCGGACCGGGCAAGGGCTTCTTCCAGATCGTCACCCACCCGTTCCAAGCCCGCCGTGTGATCAATGAGGGCAAGCTGGCTGTCATCCTCGAGATGGAGATCTCCGAGCCGTTCGGGTGTATCGGGACCGAGTCGAACTCGACCTGCGACCAGACCCAGGTCGATCAACAGCTTCAGGAGCTCTACGACCGCGGCGTCCGATCCTCGCTGCTGCTCAACAAGTTCGACAACCCGCTGACCGGAGTGCGCTTCGACAGTGGCCCGGTGGGCGCGCTGATCAATGCCGGTAACAAGACGAGCTCTGGCGAGTTCTGGAGCGCCGAGACCTGCACCGCGCCGGAGCACGACAACCAGATCGACGGCGGCGTGCCGGGGGGATTCATCGCCACGCTGATGACGCAGCTCGGCGTTCCGGCCGGGACGCTGCCGGTCTATCCACCGGCGCCCCATTGCAACACCCGGGGTCTGACCCCGCTGGGCTCGCATGTCGTCGAGCAGATGATGAACCGCGGCATGATCGTCAACCCCGATCACATGAGCCAGCGCGGGGTGGACGCGACGCTGAAGCTCGCCGAGGCGCGCCGCTATTCCGGCGTGATCTCGCCGCACGGTTGGATGGACCCGCGCAACTGGCCGCGGATCTGGGCGCTGGGCGGGATGGCCTTCCCGAACTCGGGATCGGCGCCCGCCTTCGTCCAGGAGTGGCAGAAGTACCGGCCCAAGCAAACGCCCTTCTACTTCGGCTGGGGCTGGGGTGCGGACCTCGGCGGGCTCGCGCAGCAGGGCACGCCACCGGGCGCCGGCGATCCGCACGTCAACTACCCGTTCAAGTCGCTGGATGGCTCCGTCATCCTGGATCGCCAGCACACCGGCGAGCGGACATTCGACTACAACAACGACGGCGTTGCCCACTATGGGCTCTACGCGGACTGGGCCGACGAGGTTCGCCAGCTCGGGGGCCCGCAGATCGCCGGCGATCTCCTCGACGGACCCGAGGCCTACCTGCAGATGTGGGAGCGCGCGGTGGGTGTCCCGGCGACACATTGCCTGCCCCGCAAGAGGCGCATCCGGGCAAAGGGATTCGCCGGCATCCGCCTCGGCATGGATGACCGCACCCTGCTGCAGAGCGCCGGCCAGCCCCTGACCCGTACCCGCGCCTGGACTTACTGCGTCGAGGGAGCGAAGGCAAGCTCCTCAAAGAAGAGGAGTAAGAAGCGGAAGCGGGGAGGCGGCGGGGCCACGGCGGTCCTGACCCCGGAGGGCAAGGTCGCGCTGATCGCCGTCACCGCGAAGGGCTACCGGGCCCGCGGCATTCATCCAGGCTCGCCCGCCTCGATGCTCCACGGACGCGCCCACCGTCAGGGCAAGGGCATCTGGGTGGCCAAGCTCGGCAAGTCGCGGGTTGCGTACGTCGTCCGAGGGAAGCGGATCCAGACAGTCGCCATCGCCGGCCGCGGCGCCAAGCGCCGCAAGCAGCTCCGGGCCTACCTCAAGCTCGTGCCGAGCACCGGCTTCGCGCCGCGGGGCGCGTTGATCGCGAGCAAGGCGAGCGCGAAGAAGGTCACATCGCAGAACGCGAGCCCTCTCGTCCAGACCCGTGGCGCGGGCCGCGATCCGTTCTACTGCCAGATCGGGCTCTAGCTCTTCCCACTTGACATACCACCCGGTATGTGATCAGATACCGGCGGGTATGTGAATGGAAGTCACGACCGCCGGCAAGCCGAGCGCCGCCACCCCGCCCCTCCGGGGGTTGCCACCCGGCCCTGACTGGTCGCTCACCCGCTCCACGATCCGCTGGTGGCGCCGTCCGCTCCAGACACTCGAGGAGTGCCGGGTCCGCTACGGCGGGATGTTCACCTACCGCCTCGCCCACGAGGGCACGTGGGTCTTCGTCTCCGATCCCGAGGCGATCAAGCAGGTCTTCACGGGAGACCCCCGGCTGCTCCACGCCGGCGAGGCCAACATCGTGCTGCTCCCGGTGCTCGGCGAGCACTCGGTTCTGCTTCTGGACGAGCCCGAGCACATGGCCCAGCGAAAGCTGATGCTGCCGCCGTTCCACGGCAAGCGGATGCAGGCTTACGAGCAGATCATGTCCGAGGCCGCACGCGAGGAGATCGAGCGCTGGCCGACGGACACGCCCGTCGAGATGCGTCCCCGCATGCAGGCCGTGACCCTCGAGGTCATCCTGCGCACGGTCTTCGGGGTGGAGGAGGGGGAGAGCCTGACGCAGTTGCGCGACGAGCTGCGGAACACCCTCGGCACCCTCTCGGACCAGCGGCGGGCACTCTTCCTCGTCCTGCTTGGGCCCAAGCGAATCAGGCGCTATCCGCCGTTCCGCCGCCTGATCGAGAGGGTCGACCGGGTCCTTTACCCGGTGATCGAGGCCCGCCGTAGCGCCTCCGACCTGGCGGATCGCGACGACATCCTCTCGCTGTTGCTCCAGGCTCGGCACGAGGACGGCCGAGCGATGAGCGATACCGAGCTGCGCGACGAGCTGATGACGCTGTTGGTCGCCGGCCACGAGACCACGGCCACGGGGCTCTCCTGGGCGATCGAGCTGCTGTCACGGCATCCGGAGGCGCTCGCACGACTCGAGGATTCGGTCGCCGCCGGCGAAACCGAATACCTCGATGCGGTGGTCAAGGAGACGCTGAGGCTGCGCCCGGTGATCGCACTGGTGCTGCGCAAGCTGATCGAGCCGATGGAGATCGGCGGCCGCCTGCTTCCCGCCGGGGTGAACGTCGCTCCATCGATCTACCTGGTCCACCGCAATCCGGAGATCTACCCAGAGCCCGAGCGCTTCCGGCCGGAGCGCTTCATCGAGCAGCCGGCCGGCACCTACACCTGGATCCCGTTCGGCGGCGGGGTCCGGCGCTGCCTCGGCGCGGCGTTCGCCGAGTTCGAGATGGCCGTCGTCCTGCGCGAGCTCGTCGCCAGCCGCCGGATCCAGCCCGTCGGCGATCAACCGGAGCACTCTGTGAGGAGCACGATCACCAACGTCCCAAATCGAGGGGCTGAGGTGCTGGTGACGCCGCGATGAGCGAAGCCGAGCACACCTTCCTCTTCGCCGACCTGGTCGGGTTCACGGCACTCACGGACGCCGAGGGCGACCAGCGGGCGGCCACCGTCGCCGCGGCGCTGCAGACGCGCGTCCGGGCGGTGTCGGCCGAGCATGACGCCGAGGTGGTCAAGGGAATGGGGGATGCGGCGATGGTTCGCTGCTGCGATCCCGGGGCTGCGATCCGGCTCGCGCTGCGCCTGGTGGACGAGGTCGACTCGGATCCGACGCTCCCTCCGATCCGGATCGGCGTCCACAGCGGATCGGCCGTCGGCCACGAAGGAGATTGGTACGGACGCGCCGTCAACGTTGCCTCGCGGCTCTGCTCGGTCGCGGCCGGCGGAGAGGTTCTGGTGAGCGAGAGCACGCTGTCGGCGGCCGGCAGCCTTCCCAGGGTTGCCGTCGGCGAGCGCAGGCTGCATTGGCTGAAGAACGTGACGGAGCCGGTCGCGGCGCGGACGACCGAGTTGCGCCTCAGCGCGCGCCGCTTCTCGCGACTGCGGGCGAGCCACTGCCCGTTTGGCATCGGACGCAGGTCCCATGCGCGTGCCGGGGGTGCGGCGGCGTGAGTCCCGCATTGACCCGCAAGGAGAAGCAGGCGAAGACCCGGTCGGCACTGCTGAAGTCCGCGGCGAAGCTGATCTGCCGGAAGGGAATCACCGACGCATCGGTCGACGACATGGCGAGCGACGCCGGCTACACGAAGGGCGCCTTCTACGCGAACTTCAAGAGCAAGGAGGAGATGTTCCTGGTGATGCTCGACGAGCGCTACACCGCCGAGCTCGAGCGCATCGAGGCGAGCCTTCCGGGGGATGGGATGCCCGTCGAGGAGGTTCGCGCTTCCGCCGAGGACTTCATGCGCTTCGCCTGGGCGGACTCCGAGTGGCCGAAGCTCTACTTCGAGTTCACCACCTATGCGGCGAGGAACCCGGAGTTCCGCGAGGAGCTCGCTACACGGAACCGGGCGATGCGCGATCGGATCGCGGAGGTGATCCGGAACTGGGCCAAGGACCTTCCCGCGGACTCGCCATTCCCCTACGAAGACATCGCGAGGATGCTCCACTGGATGGTCGACGGGTTCATGCTCAGCCGGCTGGTCGAGCCCTCCCTGGACGAGGAGCTCTACAGCACGATGGTCGCCACCTTCTTCCGCGGCATCGGCGCCGCCGCGCTGGATCTGGACCTGAAGACGATCGCCGAGGCTCAGGAAGCCAGGCTGCGCAAGGCCGGTGCCGGTCGGTAGGCGTCGCCGCCGATCTCCCGCAGTTCCTCCAGCACTCCCAGCGCCCGACTCCAGCCCAGCCGCTCGCCCCACTCCAGCGGCCCGATCGGCCAGTTGTAGCCGAGCCGCATCGCCGTATTGATGTCCTCGGCCGAGGCCACCCGTTCACCGAGCGCGAAGCAGGCCTCGTTGGCGATCGTCGCGCCTAGCCGCGTCAGCACAACCGGCGCGTTCTCGCCGGCGACCTCGATCAGCTGGTCCTCGTCGAAAACCGGCCGCTCGCCCGGGATGTCGGGATCCCGAGGGCGGTGGGGGGTGTCCTTCTCGTAGACGTAAAAGCCCCGGCCGGTCTTCCGGCCCAGCCGGCCCGACGCCACCATCCGCTCGTGGATCGGCGTCGGGCGCCAGCGCGGCTCGCCGAATGACTGCTCCCAGAATGACTTCGCCACCGCGAAGTTGACGTCGATCCCGATCAGGTCCATCAGCTCGAACGGCCCCATCCGCAGACCGCCGCCGAGCCGGACGATGCGATCGATCTCGTCATGGGGGGCGACGCCCTCCGCGAGCATCCGCAGCGATTCGAGGAAGAAGGGCCTGACGCAGCGGTTGGCGACGAAGCCGACGGAGTCCCGCGCCCGGATCGGCGTGCGGCCCATGCGCCGGGCGACCTCGGTGGCGAGCTCCAGCGCCGGCTCGCCGCTCTCGTCCCCGGCGACGACCTCGACCAGCTCCATCAGTGCCGGCGGATTGAAGAAGTGCATTCCGACGACCCGATCCGGCTCGGAAACCCCAGCGGCGATGGCCGTCACCGGCAGCGACGAGGTGTTGGTCGCGAGGACGGTGCTCGGCCCGCAGACCGAGGCGAGCCGCTCGAACAGATTCCGCTTCAGGTCGAGGTCCTCGGGCGCCGCCTCGATCACCAGGTCGCAGTCCTTGACGGACTCGATGATCGCGTCGGTCTCGATTCTTCCCAGGGCGTCGATTGCGTCCTGCTCTGACCAGCGCCCGCGCTCGGCCCCCCGGCGCAGCGCGGCACGCAGTTGCTCGAGCCCGCGCTGCAGCGCCCTGCTGTCTAGCTCGTAGATGATGGTGCGGTAGCCGCCGAGGGCGGCGATCTGCGCGATCCCGGCGCCCATCGTCCCGGCGCCGACCACCCCCACCCGTTCGGTCATTCAGCCGCTGCGGGAGGGGTCATCGCGTTGATCCCGGTTGCGTCCCGCCCGATGATCAGCTGGTGGATCTGGGAGGTGCCCTCGTACAGGGTGGTGACGCGAGCGTCCCGGAGATATCGCTCGACCGGATAGTCGTCGACGTAGCCGGAGCCGCCGTGGACCTGGATCGCCGAGTTGGCGCACTCCACAGCGGCCTCGGTCGCGTAGTACTTGGCGATCGAGGTCTCGACCGTGTTGCGCTCTCCGCGGTCCTTGAGCTCACCGGCGCGGTAGACCAGGAGCCGGGCGGCGTCGCGCTTCACGATCATGTCGGCGATCAGCTCCTGGACGAGCTGGAAGCTCGCGATCGGGACGCCGAACTGCTTGCGCTCTTTCGCGTACTCGACCGAGGCGTCGACACAGCCGTCGCAGATCCCGACGCAGCCCGCGGCGACGCTGTAGCGGCCGTTGTCGAGAGAGCTCATCGCGATCTTGAAGCCGTCGCCGACCTCGCCGAGCAGGGCATCGTCGGGGACCTCGACGTCGTCGAGCGAGATCTCCGCGGTATCGGATGAGCGCAGGCCGAGCTTGCCGTGGATCTCCTGCGAGCCGTATCCCTTCGTGGAGGTGGGAACCATGAAGCAGGCGAGGCCCCTGTGCTTCTGCTCGGGATCGGTCTGCGCGAAGACGAGGGCGAGCTCCGAGACGTTCCCCATCGAGATCCACATCTTGTTGCCGCTGATCGTCCAGCCGGAATCCGTCTTCTTGGCGCGGGTTCGCATGCTGGCCGGGTCGGAGCCGGCGTCGGGCTCGGTCAGGGCGAAGCAGCCGAGGGCCTCGCCGGAGCAGAGCCGGGGGAGCCACTCCCGCTTCTGCTCCTCGGTCCCCCAGCGATCGATCGATCCGGCGACCAACGAAGTCTGGACGCTGACGACGGTCCGCGCCGAGGAATCGGCCCGCCCGACCTGCTCGACGATCAGCGCATAGCTCAGGTAGTCGAGGCCACGGCCGCCGTACTCCTCGGAGACCGGGGCGCCCAGGTAGCCCATCTCGCCGAGCATCGAAGCGAGCTCTCGGTCGAAGCGCCCGGCGCGGTCGTTCTCTCGAACGCGGGGGGCGATCTCCTTGTCGGCGAACTCACGAGCGGTCTCGGAGATCAGGCGCTGCTCGTCTGTCAGCTGGAAGTCCAGTTGAGGCTCACGTTGAGGATGTGACCGCGAGCTCCCGCTCGAGGACCGCCGTGAATGCGGTTGCGGCTGCCTTGGTCTGCTCGCCGAGACATTCTGGCAATTCTGTCTCATCGACCGCGGAGATCGCCTGGACCTCGCGGACGGTCGAGGCCAGGAAGGCCTCGCGGGCGCCGAGCAGGTCGTCGAGTGGAAAGGGGCCCTCCTCGACCTCGAGCTCTCGGACGAGCCTGTCGCGCGTGATCGATGCCAGGATGCCCACGTCGAGGCTTGGGGTACGGAGCGTTCCATCGCCGGTGACCCAGAACACGGTGGAGGTGGGCGCTTCCAGGACGATGCCGTCCGGGCGCACGAGCATCGCTTCATCGGCGCCTCGCGCCTGGGCGACGCGGCTCGCCTGCATGTTGGCGGCGTAGGAGAGCGACTTCACGCCGTTCAGGATCAGCGTCGGCGAGTAGGTGACGGTGGCAACGCTAGCCCGGTCGCGGGACGCGTAGGGCGGCAGGTTCTCCGTGAACGCGAGGCGCCGCCCGCCGCGGGTCGCGACCAGCCGGAGCTGCGCCTCGTGGTCCCCGAGCTGCGCCAGCAGCGCCGAGATCTCCGTCTCGAATCGCTCACGCTCGATCGGGAGCTCGATTGCGGCGGCAGAGCGCTCCATGCGGTCGAGGTGCTCGCCGAGCGCGAATGGCCGTCCGTCGTAGAGGCGGATGACCTCGAAGACCCCGTCGCCGCGCAAGAGCCCATCGTCCGCGGCCGGGATTTTGGCCTCGGAACTACCGAATATTTGTCCATCGACGCTGGTGAGCTCGGGTGCTGACACGTGAATCGAGGCTATCGGAGCCGGGCGCGCAACGAAGTCGGCGCCGGGCGACTT
>Ga0126307_10001602_pt1 | contig 14971 bp, 15 predicted proteins | sample Plot28_FD_89955 | JGI IMG/M metagenome (GOLD analysis project Ga0126307, IMG submission 89955) | Serpentine soil microbial communities from UC McLaughlin Reserve, CA, USA - Plot28 | ecosystem: Environmental > Terrestrial > Soil > Grasslands | place: USA: UC McLaughlin Reserve, Lake County... | reverse complement strand
TCGATCGCGTTGTTGATGTCGCTGCCGTTGTCGTCGCTGCCGCAGCCCGTTGCGGCAATCGCCGCGATCGCTAAGGCGCCAGCCACCGCACCCACCGCGGCGACCTTCGTCAACCTGCTGGACTCCTCTTCCATGGACGCTCTCCTTCTCCCGGGGTCGGTGGATGTGCGGCGCCTGCCCGGACCCTACTGATGTTCGTTTTGGGTGTCGACACCGCGACGGACTACGCCGTCGTCGGCGTGACCGCCGAGGACGACGTCGTTCGTCAGGTCTCGATCGGCCCCGGCCCCAATGGACGCCCGCGTCACTCCGAGGTCCTGCTGGGTGAGATCGAGCGCTCGGTGGAGGCGGCCGGAGGCTGGCCGCGCATCGACCGGATCGCAATCGGCATCGGGCCGGGCTCGTTCACCGGGCTGCGCATCGGTATCGCCACCGTCCGGGCCCTTGCTCAGGGCCACGGCCTTCCGCTCGCGCCGGTCGGATCCCTCGCCGCGCTCGCGCGCGGGATTTCAGAGACCGGAGCCCGTGATGGGCCCGCCCTACCGGTGTTCGATGCCCGCCGCAGCGAGGCCTTCGCCGCACTGTTCCAGGGCGGCGAGGCGGAGGTTTGGGCCCCGTTCGTCGCGCCGCCGGACGAGCTGGCCGAGCGCGTCCGGCAGCTCGATCGCGCTCCTCTGGCGGCCGGAGACGGGGCGCTACGATTCGCCGCAGAGCTGGAGGCCGCCGGCGCCACGGTAGCCCCGCCCGAGGATCCGATGCACCGAGTCGCCGCACGGCACGTGTGCGCGGCGGGGGAGGCGGCAGCCGAGGCGCCCACGGACCAGGTCCAACCCCTCTATCTGAGACCGCCCGATGCAAAGAGATGGCGTGAGCGAGATCGTGGAGTCCCCCGGGGGTGACCCGGTGGAGCTTCGGCTGCGGCGTCTGGGCTACGGCGACCTGCCCTCGGTCATCTCGATCGAGCGGCGCTCCTTCCCCACACCCTGGTCGCTGGCGATGTTCGTCCTCGAACTCTCCAAGCCTTCCGGGATCTGTCTGGCCGCGGAGGACTCGGAGGGCCTGGTCGGATATCTGGTCTGCGCGCGCTACGACGAGGTCTGGCACTTGATGAACGTCGCGGTCCATCCCGAGCGCCGGCGCCGCGGGATCGCAACCGAGCTGATCGAGAGGCTCTTCGAGGAGGCTGGCCCGGGCTCCCGGTTCACGCTCGAGGTGCGGGTCTCCAACTCCCCCGCGATCGAGATGTACCGGCGCTTCGGGTTTCGCTCGGCGGGCCGTCGCCGCCGCTATTACCACGACAACGGCGAGGACGCGCTGATCATGTGGCTCGAGGCCGCCGAGCCGGCGTCCCTCGCTTGATCCTCGGGCTGGAGACCAGCTGCGATGACACCTGCGCCGCCGTCATCGACGAGGCGCGGATCCTCTCCAACGTCGTCTCCTCCCAGGCCGCCTTCCACGAGCGCTACGGCGGCGTCGTCCCCGAGGTGGCCTCGAGGCATCACCTCGAGCTGGTCAACGCGGTGGTGGCTGCCGCGCTGGATCAGGCGGAAACCGGCCTGGCAGAGGTCGATCGGGTGGCGGTCACCCAGGGCCCCGGGCTGATCGGCGCTCTGCTGGTCGGACTGAGCAGCGCCAAGGCCCTGGCCGCTGCGCATCGCAAGCCGCTCGTGCCGGTCGACCACCTCCACGGTCACGTGGCGGCGAACTTCCTCGTGCCCGACCCGCTCGAGCCGCCCTTCCTCTGCCTGATCGCGAGCGGCGGCCACACGATGCTCGCCGGGGTCCGCGACTACCGGCGACCCCGAGGCGGCCGCGTGAATGCGAGGGTGCTCCGCAGGCGGAGCCGAGGAGCAACCCGTTCGATGTCGGAGCAGCCGCCATTTGATGTCCTCGGGCAGACCCTGGACGACGCGGCCGGCGAGGCCTTCGACAAGGGCGCCCGGTTGCTCGGCCTTGGCTATCCCGGTGGGCCGGCCATCCAGGCGGCGGCGGAGAGAGGTGACCCCGAGGCGTTCGAGTTCCCCGTGGCGATGAGCGAGCGCGGCCTCGACTTCAGCTTCAGCGGCCTGAAGACGGCGCTCGTCTACAAGGTCCGCGACCTCCACCCTGATGAGGTCGAGCTGCGCCGGGCGGACCTTGCGGCCTCGTTCCAGCGGGCGATCACGCACCAGCTGGTCGCGAAGCTTCGGCGCGCGGCCCAGACGCGGGAGTGGCCTGCGATCGCCCTCGGCGGCGGGGTCGCCGCCAACGCGGAGCTCCGCGGCCGCACGCAGGCGCTCTGCGACGAGCTCGGCCTCCGCCTCAAGCTCGTCCCGATCTCGCTCTGCACCGACAACGCGGCGATGATCGCCTCAGCCGCCCGCTTCACCGAGCCGATCGCGTATCCCGACTACCTGAGCTTCGATGCCTTCGCCACGGGTGACGCTGTACGCGCGGCCTGACTGCCACCTCTGCGACGAGGCGCGGGCCGGGCTGGAACGACTCCGCGCGGACGGCCTCGACTTCGAGATCGACGAGGTCGACATCGAGACCGAGGACGAGCTGCACGCCCGCTTCCTCGAGCGCATCCCGGTGGTAGAGGTCGAGGGCGAGATCGTCTCCGAGCTCTGGCTCGACGTTGACGGGCTGCGCACGAGGCTCGATACCTTGTCCGCATGATCGAGGACGTGGCGGCGGAGACCGCCGAGCAGCAGGGGACCTCGGACCTGTCGGACGGCGATCGCCTCTCGCTTGGGGTCGCGGCGCGGCTCTCCCGCTATCTCCAGGTGCTCACCCAGGCCCGCAAGATGGGCAAGGACACGATCTCCTCGCAGGAGCTGTCCGACTACACGCACATCAACTCGACCCAGATCCGGCGGGATCTCTCCGGATTCGGCAAGTTCGGCAAGCGCGGCGTCGGCTACAACGTCGAGTCGCTGGTCAGTGAGATCCGCAAGATCCTCCGCACCGCCGGCCAGCACAACATCGCCCTCTTCGGCGCCGGGCACCTCGGGCAGGCGATAGCCAGCTCCGACATCTTCGCCGACCACGGCTTTCGGATCGTTGCGATGTTCGATGTCGATCCTTCCGTGATCGGCAACCACATCGGCGGTCTCGAGGTCCGTCCGTTCGATCAGATCGATGCGGTCGTCAAGGGCGAGCAGGTCGTCGTCGGCGTCCTCGCCGTCCCCGCGGACGCTGCTCAGGAGGTTGCCGACCGCCTCGTCAGGGCCGACGTCAAGATCATCTTCAACTACTCCGAGCGGCTGCTGCAGGTGCCACCGCACGTGACGGTCCACACCTCCAGCCCGGCCGTGGACCTCCTCTACGCGCTCTACTTCTACTTGACCTGAGAACGAGCCGCGGGTGTCAACCGATCCCGAGCCACAGCACGACGCGCTGGACCTCGAGGCAGTGCGCGAGATCTTCGAGGCCTCGGCGGACTTCACCGTCGGGATCGAGGAGGAGTTCGCGATCGTGGATCCGGCGATCCTCGACCTCGAACACCGCTTCGAGGAGATGAAGGCGGCGTGCCTGCGCGATCCCGAGCTCGCCCCGTCCGTCAAGGGCGAGCTGATCGACACCGAGATCGAGATCCGCTCCGGTCGGGGTGAGACCTTCGCCGACGCTGCCGATCGGCAGCGGGCGAGACGGGCGCGGCTGTTCGCCATCGCCGACGAGATGGGCCTGGCGCTGGCCGCGATGGGCACCCATCCCTGGGCCAACTACCTCGATCAGCGCATCATCGATACGGAGCACTACCGCCGGCTCGAGCAGGACCTCCGCTGGGTCGCCCAGCGAAACAACACCTGGAGCCTGCACGTCCACGTCGGAGTTCGGGGACCGGATCGGGCCGTCGCGGTTTCGGACCGGATGCGGGAGCTGCTGCCGCCGCTACTTGCCCTCTCCGCCAACTCACCCTTCCTGGACCATCGCGACACCGGACTGCACACGGTGCGAACGGAGATCTTCACCCGCACGTTTCCGCGCTGCGGCGTCCACGAGCCGTTCGGCGACTGGCGCTCCTACGCGGACTTCGTGCAGCTGCTGGAGGACACCGACTCGGTCGCCGAGGCCACGCAGCTCTGGTGGAGTGTGCGGCCGCATCACGCCTTCGGCACCGTCGAGGTCCGCATCTGTGACGCCCAGTCGAGCGGCGACGAGTCGCTCAACCTGGCGACGCTGATCGCCGCCTGTGTCGTCCAGGTGGCGATCGACCTCGACGAGGGCCGCTCCCCTTCGTCCGGCGGCGGTTTTCCTGGCCGGCTGGGCACGCGCCAGCGCGAGATCGAGGAGAACCTCTGGCGTGCGATCCGGTACGGGATGGACGGCGAGATGATCGATTTCCGCGACCGACGGGTCATCGCCACCCGCCAGGTGCTGGAGGAGCTGGTGGAGTGGACGGGGCCCGCGAGGCAGACGCTCGGCGTGGACGTGGAGCTGCCCGAGCGAAATGGGGCCCAGCGCGCATATGCTCGTTTCGCCGAGGGCGCGCCGATCGAGGAGATCTACCGCCGCTCGGTGGAGGAGACCCGCAGGACCTACGCACCGGAGGGAGCGGTCAGTGGCCGATGAGGAACAGCAACAACCGAGCCCAGAGGGGCAGCCGAGCGAGGAGGAGCTCCGGGCGCAGCTCGAGGAGGAGATCCGCAAGGTGCGGGTCGAGGACGTGGTCCTGCAGAGCGCGGTCAGCATCCTCAACCTGTCAGCGCGACGGATCGCGATCGACGAGGAGCGCGACCTCGAACAGGCCAAGGTCGGGATCGACGCTGCGCGCTCCCTGGTCGAGCTGGTGAAGCCCGACGCCCAGCCGCAGCTGCGCCAGGCGATCTCCGAGCTGCAGATGCTCTACGCGAAGCATGCCGGAGAGGAAAGCGCCCCTGAGCAGGCAAGTCCCGAGAAGCCGAAGGGCGATTCCGGGTTGTGGACGCCCGGCGGGAGCGGTGACGGATAGACTGCCGCGCCGCTTTCACCTACTGACCCGGGAGCCATCACTTGACTGACTTTTGGACCGACTACGGAGTCGTCGTCGCGCTCGGTTGCGCGGCCGCGGCGGTTGTCTACGGACTGCTGGTCACCCAGCGGCTGCTCGCCAGGTCGCCCGGAAACGAGCTGATGCAGGAGATCTCGGGCGCGGTCCAGGAGGGAGCCAGCGCCTACCTGAAGCGCCAGTACATGATCATCGCCGGAGTCGGCGTGGTCGTCGCGATCCTGCTGATTCCGCTGCAGAACGTCGAGGCCGCAATCGGATTCCTGATCGGCGGCGTGTTCTCGGGCGCCGCCGGATTCATCGGCATGAACCTCTCGGTGAGGGCCAACGCTCGGGTTGCCGAGGCGGCGCGGGGTGGCATACCGCCCGCGCTGGACATCGCCTTCAAGGGGGGCTCGGTCACCGGACTGCTCGTCGTCGGACTCGCGCTGCTGGGTGTGGCGGGCTACTTCGGAGCGCTGCTGATCTTCACCGACGTCTCCGACAAGGACGCGGTCGACGCGCTGGTCGGGCTTGGCTTCGGAGGGTCGCTGATCTCGGTCTTCGCCCGCTTGGGCGGCGGCATCTTCACCAAGGCCGCCGACGTCGGCGCTGACCTGGTGGGGAAGATCGAGGCCGGGATTCCCGAGGACGACCCGCGGAACCCGGCGGTGATCGCGGACAACGTCGGGGACAACGTCGGCGACTGCGCCGGCATGGCCGCCGACCTGTTCGAGACCTATGCGGTCACGGCCGTCGCCGTGATGCTGCTCGGCGTGATCGAATTCCCCGACTTCACCCGCGAGGTAGCGATCTACCCGCTCGCGATCGGCGCCGTGGCGATCATCGCCTCGATCATCGGGGCTCTTTCGGTTCGCACCCGCACAGGGAATGTCGAGGCCGCCCTGTACCGAGGCCTGGTCGTCTCGGCGGTGCTCTCCGCCGCCGCGTTCTATCCGATCACCGAGTGGCTGATGGACGACCCGCTCGGCAGTGGAGCTCTCGGCAACACCAGCGTCACCGACCTCTGGCTCTGCGGGCTGATCGGCGTCGGCGTCACTGCGCTGCTCTTCGTGCTCACCGACTACTACACGTCGACACGCTTCCGTCCGGTGAGGACGATCTCCCGCGCCTCCCAGACGGGGCACGCGACGAACATCATCCAGGGTCTCGCCCAGGGGTTCCAGTCGACGGCTCTGCCCGTGCTGGTCATCGCGCTCGCGATTCTCGGGTCGTGGAAGCTTGCCGGGGGCGGGACCGAGGGGATCTACGGGATCGGCGTGGCCGTCATGGCGCAGCTGTCCCTGACGGGACTGATCGTGGCGCTCGACGCCTTCGGGCCGATCACGGACAACGCGGGAGGCATCGCCGAGATGGCCGACCTGCCGGAGGACGTCCGTAACGTCACGGACCCGCTCGACGCGGTGGGCAACACGACCAAGGCGGTGACCAAGGGATACGCGATCGGCTCCGCCGCGCTCGCGGCCCTGGTGCTGTTCAACGCCTTCACGCACGAGCTGCAGGATGAGGCCGGCGACAAGGTGCTCAGCTTCCAGATCTTCGATCCGCCCGTGCTGATCGGGCTCCTCATCGGCGGGGTCATGGTCTACCTGTTCTCGGCGCTTGCGATCGAGGCGGTCGGCCGCGCCGGCGCTGGAGTTGTCGAGGAGGTCCGCCGTCAGTTCCGCGAACACCCCGGGATCATGCAGGGCACTGAGAAGCCCGAGTACGGGCACGCGGTGCGGATCGTGACCGCCGCCGCCCAGAAGGAGATGATCCTGCCGTCGCTGATCCCGATCCTGGTCCCGCTGATCGTCGGCGTGATCTCCTACCAGGCGCTGGGCGGGCTGTTGATCGGCGTGATCGTGGTCGGCATCTTCTCCGCGATCTCCATGACCGCGGGTGGCGGAGCGTGGGACAACGCGAAGAAGCTGATCGAGGACGGTGAATTCGGGGGCAAGGGCTCGGAGACCCATGCCGCCGCCGTCACCGGCGACACGGTCGGCGACCCCTACAAGGACACGGCCGGCCCGGCGATCAACCCGATGATCAAGGTGGCGAACATCGTGGCCATCCTGATCATCCCCATAATCGCTCTATAAGTGATTTCCTGATTCGGCCGCGGTGTTTGTGGCGGCCGTTGATGGCGAAGCCGACTAACAGCAAACGACCGACGGCCGATGAGGGCTATCAGCTTGCCGTCCGCATCTTCTCGGTGACGATCATCGGGTTCGGCATCGCGATGCTGATCGTCACGCTCGCGCGGGGCGGTGGCCCGCTGGCGGTGGGGGTGCTGTTCGGGCTGCTCTTCATCGCGCTCGGCTCGGGGCGGCTCTACCTCTCGATGCGCGGGTGAGGAGGGCGGAGCGATGACGAGGCGCTGGCTCGGTGTGCCGTTCCTGTACGCCGCGGCGTCCGCGGCAGTCGGGTTCTCGATCTACTTCTCGATCGGGGTGGTGGCGGACCGCGGGCTCGGGCTGACACCCGTGATCTTCCTGCTGGCCGGGCTGATGTTCGCGCTCACCTCGCTTTCCTACGTTGAGGGCGGCGCGATGCTCAGGGAGCGGGGTGGGTCGGCGACGTTCGCGCGGCACGCCTTCAACGAGCTGATCAGCTTCATCGCGGGCTGGGCGATCCTGATCGACTACCTGATCGTGATCGCGGCGGCGGCGATCACGGTCTCGCATTACCTGACGCCGATCTCGGGCGACTTCGCTGGGGGAGGCGTCGAGCTCGCAATCGCGGCGCTGGTGATCGCCCTGGCCGCGATCCTCAACATCGCCGACGTCACCGGCCGCAACCGCCAGCGCCGGCTCGTCGTGCTCGCACTGGCCGAGCTCGGCCTGCAGCTGCTGGTGATCGCCGTCGGGTTGATGGTGGTCCTGCATCCGGATCTTCTGACCGACCAGCTTCACCTGTTCAGCTCGCCGAGCGTCGAGGACATCGTCTACTCGCTGGTGATCGCGACGATCGCGTACGCGGGGATCGAGGCGGCGAGTGACTTGGCTCCCGATCTCGAGTTCGAGCCGGCCGATCTGAAGAGGGTGCTGGGAGTCGGCGCGATCGCGATTCCGCTGATCTACGCGGGAATTGCGGCGGTCGCGCTGATGGCGGTGCCGGTCGAGCCGACGCCGGACGGGCCGGAGACCGCCCTGGCGGGGCGCTACATCGAGGAGCCAATCCTCGGGGTTGTCGCCAACTACGACCCGGCCTGGCTGGCCGACGTCATGAAGTGGGCCGTGATGCTGGTGGCGGTGCCCGTTCTGTTCTGGGCCGCGAGCGGGGCGATGCTGGGCCTCTCGCGGCACGTCTACGTACTGGCGACGAACCGGCAGATCCCGAGTTGGGCCGGCAAGCTGGAGGCGACCTACTCCACTCCGTACATCGCGATCGGGATCGCCGCGGTGTTGGCGCTGGCGCTGGCGATCCCGGGGGACATCCGGTTCCTGGCGCGTGTCTACGCGTTCGGGGCGCTGCTCGCGGTGACCATCGCGCAGATCTCGATCGTCCGATTGAGGATCGTCGAGCCGGATCTGGAGCGGCCCTACCGCGTCCCGGGGAACGTCCGGATCGGCGGGCACTACCTGCCGCTGCTCGCGATCGCCGGGGCGGTGATCAGCGGGCTGGCCTGGCTCAGCGTCTTCGCCTTTCACCACACGGCGCTCTACGCCGGGGGTGGCTGGATGCTCTTCGGGCTGGTCTTCTACGTCTTCTACCGGCGCTACGTCGAGGGCACGTCGCTCACCAGGCGCGTCCAGGTGCCCGAGGCATCGCTGAAGAAGCAGCCCGCGGAAGTTGAGTACTCGACGATCCTGGTGCCGGTGTTCGGGACCAAGCTCGACGATGACATCGTCAGCACGGCGGGCAGGCTCGCGGACGCGGAGGTCGAGGAGGGGGAGCGGCCGCCGCGACTTGATGTCGTCTACGTGGCGGAGCTGCCGCTCACCGTCCCGCTCGATTCACCGCTGTCGAAGGAGGCGAAGGAGCAGGCGGACAGGGCGCTCGAGAGGGCCAGAGAGGTCGGCGACGAGTACGAGAACGTCGAGGTGACCACGAAGCTGATCCGGGCGCGCTCGATCGGCTCGGGAATCGTGCAGGAGGCGCGGGACAAGGGAGCCGAGGTGATCGTGATGGGAGGGGAGCCGCCCACGCGGGTCAGGGGCGGCGCGATTCTGGGCGGTATCGGCGGCGCTCGGCCGGACGAGATCGGTGAGGTGACCGAGTACGTGTTGAAGAAGGCGCCGAGCCGGGTGCTGCTGACCGCGCCGCCAGAGGAGGAGCCCACGCCGGATGAGGAACCAGGGTCGGTGGAGAGCTAAGCGGGTGCTATGTCGCGAGCGTGGGAGCGCTTGCGGGGGCGTGGCTTGGCGACCGTGAGGTGGTCGCGCGGGATGGTGTTGAGCTCGCGGCCGCGCGCGTTCCAGGAGGCGATCCAGGCGAGGAACTCGCGGGACGGCATCGGCGCGCCGATCAGGAAGCCCTGGGCCGCGTCGCAGCCCATGCCGCGGAGCTGGCGCCAGGTGTCGTCGGCGTCGACGCCCTCCGCGACGACGCGGAGACCGAGCTGCCGGGCGAGGTGGACCGTGGAACGGACCAGGGCCTTGTCGCCGCCGCGGCCGAGGGCGCGGATGAACGAGCGGTCGATCTTGAGTTCGTCCACGGCCAGGCGCTTGAGAAGGCTGAGGGATGTGTGCCCGGTGCCGAAGTCGTCGAGGCTGACCGAGGCGCCGAGACTGGTCAGGGCCTTGAGGGCGGCGGCGGGGTCCGCGGCGGTCATGACCGCGTCCTCGGTGACGTCGAAGCGCAACGCTGTGGAGGAAAGGTCGCTTCGCTCGAGGGCGACGGCGATGACCTCACCGAGGTGAGGGACGGGTTGCGTGAGGGCGCTGGCCGGGAGGTTCATGGAGACCTCGAGCCGGAGGCCGGAGCGCCACCAGTCGCCCGCCGCCAGGGTCGCGAGCTCGAGCACGCGCTCGGTGAGAGCGGGCATGAGCCCGCCGGACTCCGCGAGATCGAGGAAGTCGCTGGGCTGGAGGACGCCGCGCTCGGGATGGAACCAGCGGACCAGGGCCTCGACGCCGCTGACACGTGCGGTGCGCAGATCGGCCTTGGGGAGGAAGTAGGTCTGGATTTCGCCCCGCTGGAAGGCCGCCGCGAGCTGGTCCTGGAGCGCGAGGCGGTCGAGCAGGGTCGGGCCGAGGCCGGGCTCGAAGAGGCTCACGGCCCTGGCGATGGAATGGATCTCTCTGCGCTCGTCCGCAGTGAAAGGTCGGTTGGGCCGCGCCAGGAGGAGATGGCCGCGGAGCCTGCCGTGGATTGGCATCACGAGAGTGGCCTCGGAGGTGGCGCTTTCCGTGAGGTCCCCGTCCGCGTAGACGCACAACTCCGACTCGACCGCGTCGCTGGCGCGCTGCAGGGCGAGGTGCGTGGCGGCTGCGTCGGTCTCGCAGCCGGAGAGCTCGCGGAGGAGCTCTGCCGTTCGCATGGTCGTTGCGGGCGTTCCGTTACTGCCGTTGTTGACTCTGGTCGCGTCCATGGTGGGGTTCCCCTTATCCCACACGCGCCAAGATCGCACGGTCGGACCGCCACGAAGTGTCGAGGCGGGCGGGGTGACGGACAAGAGGTCGAACTACGCGGAGCCGTCCGTAGTTGCCCCGGATCGATCTATTCGCCGGGATTGGTGCGGGATCCGGCCCCTCTAAGATCCGGGCTGTGTTCGTTCTGATCGTTGGCTGCGGGCGAGTCGGTTCCTCGGTCGCCCGCACGATGTTGCGCGAGGGGCACGAGGTGTCGTGCCTCGACGAGGACCCGGAGGCGCACGCCCGCCTCGAGGTCAACCTGGAGAAGTCCTGGGAGGACTCGGGTGGTCAGTTCACCGTGGGCACGGGGCTGGAGGAGGATGCGCTGACCGCCGCGGGGATCGAGCGGGCGGATGCGTTCATTGCCTCCACCGATGGGGACAACACGAACATCGTGATCTCGCAGATCGCGAAGCGGAGGTTCAACGTGCCGACGGTGATCGCCCGGATCCTCGACCCGCTGCGGGCCGAGTGGTACGCCAAGCAGGGCGTGAACACGATCTGTCCGACGCGGATCGCGATCGAGATGCTCGAGAAGGAGGTCCTGGAGGCCGCCGCGGCCGGCTCGTCCAGCTGATCGATGGCAGAGGGGAAGTACATCATCATCGCCGGCGCCGGCAAGGTGGGATGGAACCTGGCCCGGGAGCTGCTCGAGAAGGGTCACGAGGTGACCGTGATCGAGGACAACCGGAACCGGTACCTGACAGTCGAGCAGGAGCTCGAGCACAGCATCCAGTACGGCGACGCGTCGGAGCTGTGGGTACTGGAGCGGGCCGGGATCTCGCGCGCCGACATGGTGATCGCGGTGACCGGGGACGACGAGGACAACATGTTGATCTGCCAGGTGGCGAAGGAGAAGTACCTGGTCGACCGGATCATCGCGCGCGTGAACAATCCGCGGAACCGGCCGCACTTCGAGCTGCTGGGCATCAAGCCCTATGTGTCGGCGACGGACCTGATCCTGCGGCTGTTGGAGCACGAGGTGCCGGAGTACGGGCTCGTGCACCTGCTCGACCTGCCGGAGGAACGGCTGGAGATCATCGAGATGATGCTGGGGGAGAACAGCCGGGTCGCGGGGAAGCGGGTCGGGGACCTGGACATGCCGGAGGGGAGCCTGCTGATCTCGATCCTGCGCGAGGGGGAGGGGGGTTTCGTCCCGACTCCCGACACGATTCTGGAGGCCGGGGACGAGGTGCTGGCGGTCCTGGATCCGGGGCTGGAGGAGGAGCTCAAGGTCTTCTTCGGGTCGGATGGCGCCTCAGCGGACTGACTACCTGCTGATCGGCGGCTTTGCGTGCGGCTATGCCGCCGCGGAGCTGCGGAAGAGGAGCGCGGACGGATCGATCGTGCTGGTCGGAAGGGAGCCGGAGCCGCCGTACGAGCGGCCGCCGATCACCAAGGAGTACCTGCGTGGTGAGGCGACGCGGGAGGACGCCTACGTGAATCCGCTCCCCTGGTACGAGGAGAACGACGTCGAGCTGCGGACGGGAACCAACGTGATGAGCCTCGACCTCGAGGCGCGGACGGCCAAGCTGCAGGGTGGCGAGGAGGTGGGGTTCGAGAAGGCGCTGATCGCCACCGGCGCGAACGTGAACATCCTGCGGGTGGACGGGGCAAATCTCGACCGGATCCACTACGTGCGGACCTTGGGGAACTCGGACAACATCCGAGCCGACGGGGAGAAGGCGGATCGGGTGGTACTGGTCGGCGGCAGCTACATCGCCTGCGAGGCGGCGGCGTCGCTGAAGTCGAAGGGGACCGAGTGCGCCTTGGTGATGATGGAGGACGTGGCGCTGTCGCGGACCTTCGGGGACGAGGTGGGGCGGTGGTTCCAGGAGCTGCTCGGGTCGAAGGGGATCGAGTTCCACGGCGGGGAGACGCTGGCGGCGTTCGAGGGGGATGACCACGCGGGCACGGTGGTGACCGAGAGCGGCAAGACAGTCGAGGGGGACATGGTTGTCGTAGGAGCCGGGGTTCGCCCCGACGTGATGGTCGCGCAGCGGGCGGGGTTGGAGATCGACGAGGGCGATGGCGGTATTCGCTGCGACGAGACGCTGCAGACCTCGGTGGAGGGGGTCTTCGCGGCGGGTGACGTCTGCTCGTACGAGAGCCGGGTGCACGGCCGCCGGCTGCGGGTGGAGCACTGGGACGTGGCGATGCAGCAGGGGCAGCACGCGGCGCGGTCGATGATGGGGGAGGGGAAGCCGTACGAGGCGGTGCCGTACTTCTTCAGCGATCTGGCCGATTGGGCGAGCCTGGAGTACGTGGGTCCCGCGACAGACTGGGACGAGGAGATCTGGCGCGGGGACCGGGACGCGGGCGAGTTCGCGGTCTTCTACCTCAAGGACGGCAAAGTGGCCGGCGCGCTGAGCGTCGAGCGCTCGGAGGACCTGGGCCACGCGCGGACGCTGCTGGCGGAGGGCGTCGATGTCTCGAGCGATGAAGCCAGGGCGCTGCTGGGCGACGCGGATTCGGACCTGGCCGAACTCACACCCTGAGCGAAGAATCTGCCGAAGGGCAGTCGCTATCGTTTTCGCCGCCTTCCGGGGTCGTCTAGCCGGTAAGACGCCGGCCTCTGGAGCCGGAGACCTAGGTTCGAGTCCTAGCCCCGGAGCTTCGTTTGCTCTGTCTGAAGGATTGTGGTCCCTATAGCGGCCCAAATCCTTCATTCAGCCCCTCTTCAGACGCTCTCGACGCCTCCGGGAACCCTGCTACCTTGCGCGGCTCTATGTGGCGCGTGCGGCATGTTTTGGTCGCCACCGCAGTGGTTGGCGTGGCGATCGCGCTCTCGGCTTGTGGCGGTGACAGCTCTCCGGAGCAGGAGATCAACGTTCCTACGGAGACGCAGGCGAGCCAGGGCAAGGCCGAGTTCATCGCCCAGGCCGACTCCATCTGCGCGGAGGCGAACAGCTCGATCGAGCAGTTCGCCGCCTCGGGTCAGGGCCTAACCGAAGCCGATCAGATCGCCCAGCTCCGCCAGGGCGTCGTCGATCAGATCAAACAGATCAACCCGCCCAGCGACCCCACCCTGGACCAGTTCCTGACCGCGTTGTCTGCGCAGGCCTCGGCCGGCGAGAAGATCGGCCTGGCCCTGCAGCGGGGCGAGGACACGACTGAGTTCGAGACCGAGCTCGACAACGCCAAGACCCAGGCCGAGACCGCCGCCGCCTCCTATGGCTTCAAGGAGTGCGGCCAGCCGATCAGCTCCTCCGGCACGAGCACGACGATCAGCCCCAGCAGCCCCAGCAGCCCGAGTTCGTCGAGCAGCGGCGGTGTCGTCACGCCCAGCGAACCCAGCACAGAGGCGCCGCCCAGCAGCGACGGCACCGGCGGCGCGGGCAGCGGCACCGGCTCCGACACGGGGAGCGGCACCGGCTCCGGCACGGGCGGCACCGGAGGCAACTCCGGCGGCATCGGCCCTGGCTAGCTGCTAAGCGGCAACTTCAGCCCAGGTCCCGTACAGCTCCGCGTACCTGCGCCCGGCCGCGATCAGCTCGTCGTGCGTCCCGCTCTCCACGATCCGGCCGTGCTCGAGCACGGCGATCCGATCCGCGCTCCGGATGGTCGAGAGCCGGTGCGCGATCACGATCGCCGTCCTTCCGCGAAGCAGCCGCTCCAGACCAGCCTCGATCGTCCGCTCGGTCCGCACATCGACGTTCGAGGTAGCCTCGTCCAGAATCAGGATCCGCGGCTCCGCCAGCAGCGCCCGGGCGAACGCGATCAGCTGCCGCTGACCGGCCGACAGCCCGACTCCTCGCTCGCCGACCTCGGCGTCGAACCCGCCCGGCAGCCGCCGGATGAAGTCACCCGCCCCGATCGCGTCGGCAGCGGCCTCGATCTCTTCATCCGTCGCGTCCGGCCGTCCGAAGGCGATGTTCTCCCGCACGGTGCCCGAGAACAGGAACCCCTCCTGCGGCACGATCCCGAGCTGGCTGCGCAGGCAGGTCGAGCTCAGATCGCGCAGGTCACTCCTGTCGACCAGGACCCGCCCTCGCTGCGGGTCGTAGAAGCGCGAGACCAGCTTCGCGAACGTCGACTTCCCCGCGCCGGTCTCCCCGACCAGCGCCAGCGTCTCACCGGCAGGCACGTGAATCGAGACGTCCTCGAGTGCCCACGCCGCATCGTCCTCCTCCTGTTCACTCCGCTCGATCTTCCCGCTCGAGCGCTTCAACCCCGCGGCCCGATCGAGCCCGTACGAGAACCAGACGCCGTCCATCTCGATCTCGCCGCGCAGCGTCCCGGGATCGAGCGCGCCCGGCTTGTCGACCATGTCCGGCTCGGTGTCGAGCAGGTCGAAGATCTTGTCGAGCGCAGCCATGCCCTGCTGGTAGGTCGTGTAGAGGTTGGAGAGCTGCTGGATCGGGTCGAAGAAGGTGGAGAGGTATCCGACGAACGCGACCACCACGCCGATTTGGGCGTTCCGCGCCGACTCCGTCGCCAGGTC
>Ga0126307_10001601_pt1 | contig 14974 bp, 11 predicted proteins | sample Plot28_FD_89955 | JGI IMG/M metagenome (GOLD analysis project Ga0126307, IMG submission 89955) | Serpentine soil microbial communities from UC McLaughlin Reserve, CA, USA - Plot28 | ecosystem: Environmental > Terrestrial > Soil > Grasslands | place: USA: UC McLaughlin Reserve, Lake County... | reverse complement strand
TTCTGACAATAACACCGACCGCTCCGTATTTAGCTGCTCTTGCCGGACCTCCACCACGGTATTGAGCAGCTTCTCCGTAAGCACGAAAGGTTTGCATATACGCAGGGTTAAACTTATAGCTATAAAAAACAATTTTCCCACTTACCTGATTCTTTTTTTCTTCGAGGTCATCGTAATTTTTGATTTCCAGTACATCCGCCTTTAAAGGCTTCATAGAACCGATAGAGTTTCCCAATGCCAACACATCCAAAGTTCTTTTTTGTTTAGGATCTCTTCCGTAGTAAGCTTCAGCCTTGTCTTTTCCTCCCCGCACCCAATGCGGCACCATGCATTCTTGTAAGCTTACATTGTCAGCACCGGCTTGCTGCATAGTTTTTAATCCCCATTGTTCTGCTTTTACCATTTGAGTAGAGCCAGCTAAACGTCCTCCAATCTGCTTGGTTAATACTCTTAAGTCGTCATAAGCTTTACCATTTAAAAGAATTTCGTCAGCCACCCGCCGAATAAAAATGGAGTCTTCATTTTGTGCAAAAACAACTGTAAATGATAAAATAAATAATGAAACAGCAATAGTTTTCTTCATGCGCTAAATTAAAATGAAACAGGTATGCAAATTCAATTATTTAACTTCTATGGGCCAAAGCAAACGCTTTTTTGTAATTACCTTAGTCATCTAAAGTTGAATAATGAAAATAGGTATTGTTTGTTACCCTACGTTTGGAGGTAGTGGTGTGTTGGCTACAGAATTAGGAAAGGCATTAGCACAAAAAGGGCATCAAATACATTTTATTACCTACCAGCAACCGGTAAGATTGAATGGATTTATCCCAAATATTTTTTATCACGAAGTACAGGTACCTACCTATCCGCTTTTTGATTATCCACCTTATGAAACAGCTTTGGCAAGTACCATGGTGGATGTAATTAAAAACAATCAATTGCAGCTATTACATGTACATTATGCCATTCCCCATGCGTCGGCAGCTTATATGGCTAAGAAAATTCTGGAGCAGGATGGCATTCATATCCCTGTAATTACAACACTTCACGGAACCGACATCACCTTAGTGGGGAGGGATAAAACATATGCCCCTGTAGTTGCGTTTTCCATTAACCAGAGCGACGCTATTACTGCAGTATCACAAAACCTGAAAGATGAAACTTTTAAAACGTTTAAGATTGAAAAGCAGATCGAGGTCATTCACAACTTTGTAGATGTTCAACGATTTAGCCGTAAGCCTATTGATGCCTTCAAAAAAGTAATTGCTCCAAATGGTGAGCGTGTTTTATTACATGCCTCTAACTTTAGAAAAATAAAACGGGTTCAGGATGTAGTATATATTTTCAACGAGGTGAATAAATATATTGCCAGCAAATTATTATTTGTAGGTGATGGGCCAGAAAGAGTTATTGCGGAACAGTTGTGTAGGGAGCTAGGTGTTTGCGACGATGTTCGCTTTGTGGGTAAGCAAGAACAAATGGAAGATATCCTGGCCATCGCTGACCTCTTCTTACTTACATCTGAATATGAAAGCTTTGGCCTGGCTGCGTTGGAAGCTATGGCGGCCGGCGTGCCGGTGGTCTCTACTAATGCAGGCGGTTTACCTGAAATTATGATACAAGGTTATAATGGCTTTATGGGAAGTGTTGGAGATGTGCAAACAATGAGCAAGCAGGCCATCGATATCCTGGAGGATGATGACCGCTTAAGACAATTTAAAAATAATGCAGCGCGACATGCTGCCGCTTTCGATATTCAGAATATTGTACCTCTTTACGAAAAATTATATGATGAAGTACTAAGCCAGGTGCTTGTTTCTTAAAAGAATCTTACAAGTTCATTAAAATTTTCTTGGTTTCTATTTTTCGGTTACCGGCGGAGCCAGGGTGTAGGGTTGACATTCTTTGATTCCACCATTAACATAAAATCTAATTGTCCTCCTGATCCATCATCCGCACCCGCGGTTCGCCCAATGGCCTGCCCTGTTCTCACAGCATCTCCCCTGCTAACACTTGCACTTGACAAATTGCTATAAACGGTGAAGTATTTACCATGACGTATCATTACCATCATACCATCACCCGTATTGGATACAGCACTTACTTCCCCCTCAAAAACAGCCTTTACTGTAGTGCCGGCAGAAGGTGTAGAAATTGTAATTCCAGGATTATCCATCGTAAGACCTTCTACTCTGCTCGTACCAAAAGGAATACTCACGTTTCCATTATCTACGGGCCAGGGCAGACCTCCGCGGTTTCTTTCAAAGCTGGCAGCTAATGTTCTTTGACCTTCATTAAGTGTGAGGTAGCTTTCTGTCTTTTTTGCAGCAGCTTTTGTTTTTGTGGTAGTTACTGCACCTGTAGACGCAGCGGTGGTTTTAGAAGTCTCTGCCTCTTTCTTTTTTGCGGCCACAATCCTGGCTTCCTCTTCTTTTCTTGCTCTTTCAATTTCACGTCTAACAATCGCAGCAATCTGGCCTCTTAATGTTTTGTCACGTTTTCTTTTAGTGGCCATTTGCTTCGATAGGTCATTTGCCTGCGACCTTAATTTAGCCACTACAACATCTTTTTCCTTTTTTTGTATTGCTAAAGCGGCCATCTGTTGTTGCTGATTTTCCAGGGCTGATTTTTTTTGTGATTGCTTACCTAATAACTGCTGCTTTCTATCCTGGATTAACTTTTGCGTTTCCTGAATATTAGTCACTTGCTGCTGACGGTAAGAACGGTACGATTTCAAATAAGACACTCTTTTCAAAGCGTCATTGAAACTGCTGGCAGAAAAAATAAAATTTAAAAAATCATAGCTGCTTTTATTTTTATAAGCATAAACTACACTTTTCGCATATTCGGACTTTAAAGTATCTAATTGTCTTTGAAGACGGGTGATTTCTACATTGCTGGTATAAATATCGTCGGAGATAATCCTGATCTCTTTATTGATATTTCCAATCAGGCGATCCTGCAATTCCAACTTGCGTTGCAACATGCTTAACTTGGCAAGATTTTCTTTCGTCTGTCCTTTAACCTTACTTAAACTGGATTGTAGCTCCCTGATTTCGCTTTGAATTTCCTGCCGCTCCCGTTCCATCTTTGCTTTGTCATCAGTTTGACCAAAACTCGTTTGAACACTGAAAAAGAAAAGCAGTATAATCAGGAACTTTTGCATGTTTGGTCTTTTTAGGAATGTATGTAACGTTTTCAAAGAAAATAAATTTTAGTTACGGTCATAATTTTTGGGTACAGAAAATGGGAAGCTTACACCTTGGTTAAGTTCATATTGTTTAAAATCCAATTTTATATCTAAACGTGTCTTTTCTGTTACAAGGATTCGCCTCTTGGTTGAAAATAAAAAACCTTTTTTGGTTTCATAATCGCTGTAACTAAGATCGGCTGTACGGTTACGTGCAATATTAATATCATCAAGTTTGCTATGAATTAAACTGGCGTTAGAAGCATCGAGAGTCAACAGATTTTTGAACAGCTGTCCAATACTTAATAAAGTAAGTGTATTGCTGTTAGAGGAGAATGTTACCACATTTGGGTCTACAAATACCGCGTTGCCAATGATAAGATCCTGCAATGTAGGCAAGTTCAGGGGCAAAGACGTAACATCCTGCAAATAATCGACACTGCGTGCCGTATAGGTCTTATTTAATTTATCCAGCAACTTTACAGAATCATTTGTGATCAGGACCCGCATGGCCTCAATGCCCAAAATAGCATTGGCTGATATCCATATAGCGCTGTCTTTATACATGCGCACGTTAGCATTTACATTATAATTTTTTCCATCACCACCCTTGTAATCGATATTTACTTTTCCGTTAAAGGTTGAGTAGGCAACGCGATTAGAATCAATTTTTTGCAGTGTGCTTTTAATAAAGCGAACCGTATCGGCTTTATCGCCATCAATAGCTATTTTGGCAAGCGTATCTTTTTTTGATATCGCGGTTTGTATTTTTTTTGTGGAGCGGCATGATGCAAATAAAACAATGGATAGTGCTATTAAAAAAAAATTTGTCATTCAATTAATTTTTACCAGTTGATCCAAAACCTCCTTCACTTCTGATGGTTTGAGATAATATTTCCACTTGTTGCCAGCCTATTTTTTCTATTTTCTGCACCACCATTTGTGCTATCCTGTCGCCGTGCTGTATGATCTGCGTTTCGCCCGAAAGGTTTATCAACAGAATCTTAATTTCTCCCCTATAATCACTATCCACAGTTCCAGGGCTATTTAAGCAGGTTAAGCCATGCCTTACAGCAAGACCACTTCTTGGACGTACCTGAGCTTCATATCCTGCAGGCAGCTCAATAAACAAACCGGTTGGTACAAGTTGCCTTTCCAAAGGTTTCAATTCTATAGGTAAATGCAGGTTAGCCCTGAGATCGATACCTGCCGAGCCTTCCGTGCCATATTGTGGCAATGGATTGTTTGATGTGTTTACAATTTTGACAGCAATGCTCATTGTTTCAAAGATAAGTTTGAGTCTAGCCAAAGATGTTAAATAGTTTCCAATAAAACAGTAGCATACGCTATGACGCCTTCTTCCCTACCAACAAAACCCATTTGCTCTGTAGTAGTAGCTTTTATGGAAACGTCTTTTTCTACAACTCCCGCTATACGTGCTATTGTTTGTTGCATTTGTTGGATGTATGGTTTAATCTTCGGCTCCTGCAAACATAAAGTGCTGTCAATATTCACCAGCCGATAGCTTTCTTTTCGGATTAACTCAATCGTTTGCTGTAGCAAGATCTTGCTATCTATATTCTTGTATTTTTGGTCTGAATCAGGAAAATGAATACCAATGTCGCCTAAACAAGCGGCGCCCAGCAAGGCATCGCAAATGGCATGTAGTAGAACATCCGCATCGCTGTGACCGAAACCGCCTTTCTGATGAGGAATATGTACCCCCCCTATCCACAAATTTCTTCCTTCTGCCAGTTGATGAAAGTCTACGCCAAAGCCAATCCGGATTGCCATAAAAAATTTTGTAAATATCTGTAAAAACAAAAAAGCGATCCTGAACTACAGGATCGCTTTACTAACGAAAAATTATTTATTGATCAGAGCCGGTTTCGGCTCCTTCTCCACTAAGATCAAACACTAATGAAAAACGCAGTGTATTAGCCAATGGATTTTGATTGACACCGCTATTAACAGGAACCAAGTAAGAGAAGTTCAAACCAAAAACATTGTACTTGATACCAACACCTGTAGTAAAATAACGGCGGTTTCCTTTGGTTTTATCTTCGTGAAAATATCCCGCACGAAGTGCAAACTGGTTGTTATACCAATACTCGGCACCAAGCGAAACCTGGAACTCTTTTACTTCTTCTGAAAATCCGGTTGGTGCATCTCCAAAAGAACTAAACCATCCACCCATTACACTTTTGTTTCTATATGCTCTTGCCATTGCAGCATTTTCATCGTCAATAGCCGGATCTAAACTATCGTTCCCCTTGAACGCCGGAGGTGTTGGAACCATTAATTTATTTAAATCAATACCAAAAGAAATTTTATTGCTCTCGTCAATTACCCTGGTATATGTAGTACCAATACCAAAATTGGCAGGAATAAAATCCTTCTGGTCCGCATTGTCTGTGTAAGAGACTTTAGAGCCCAGGTTAGTTAACGCTAAACCAAAAGCCCAGCCTTGTCCTACGTCATTGAGGCCTCTGTAATACAAACCAATATCTCCAGCCACTCCAGTCCCCGCTTTGTAAGTACCTAATTGGGAAGTAGCACCCGCAGCCAGGTTGGAATAAATGTATTTTAAACCAACGCCGAGTCCCATCTTTTCAGAAAGTTTCCTGGAATAGCCTACATCAATTCCGAACTCTCTTGGGTTTCCATTGCCCAAAAGGTTTCCGGAACCATCTGTAAATTGAATACTTCCCAGGTTAAAATAGCGAAGTGAGGCCGAGACAGCCTGCATATCATCCATTTTATAATAGCCTGCGAGGGATGCCAGGTATACATCGTTTACTAGTTTCTTCAACCAAGGGGTATAAGTAACATTTACCCCGGCTTTTGATTCATTGAAAACAACTTTGCCAAGGTTAAAATAAGAGGAGCTGGCATCGGGAGAGGTCGCTAAGGATAATTCACCCATGGCGCCCGCTCTTCCATCAGGCGATATCCTTAAGAAAGGTACCGCGGTTGTTACAACATTAATTCTTTGTTGGGCTTTAACAGAAGGTACAGTACCTGCAAACAATAGAACAAGGACAGTAGTCAATTTTAATGCAGTTGATCTCATAGTTCTTTTTTAAAAAGTGCGTGAAAATATAGAGTTTTGGTTATATGCAAAACAAAATAATTGGTTTTGAGCGTATTATAAAACAACCAGGCGCTCCCATTTATCGGCAGTCTTTCCATCGAACCTTCTGACCCTCAAGCGATAAATGTAGACCCCACGGCCTATTTTATTACCATATTCATCCCTTCCATCCCACATAATTTCATTCGAACGATTTCCAGGCGAGTTTATTGTTTGAGAAAGGGTTTTTATCAGCTTCCCGCTTAGGGTAAATATCTCCGCCTTGGTATACAAATCGGTACCGGGACTGTTATGTTCAAACCAGAAACTGGTTTTAGTAGTGAAGGGATTAGGATAATTCAATACATGATCTATCTTCAGTTCGCTACTTTCAACAACAGTAAAATTTAAGAGATATTCGTTGGAGTTATTCAGAACATCCCAAGCTTTAATTTTCAAAAAATGATGGCCTGATTCTAGCAAAGGCAACTGAAAACGGACGGTTCCTTTTTGATAGTTATCCAGTTCACTTTCATAGAAATTGTTGAGTATGAAATAGGTATTGTTGTTATTATCAAGTGTGGCAATTATATCATGTCCTAGGCCGGAACTTACTGTGTTAATGCCAGAGGAATCAGAAAGCCGCAGAAGCAATATGGGTGTGCTGTTAGTAATGCTTCCATTCACAAAATTATCGTCATTTAAGTAGGCATTTATTTCAGGTCCTGTGTTATCTGTGCTATTTCCACCAGCTATACCTCCAATTACAATATTGGTTGAATAACCACTCCCCCCGCTTACGCCATTTTCTGCATATAAACTTACCTTCCCGTTACCGAACTGATAATTAATATCTTTTGGCAACCTGAACCGGAAAATAAACTGCCCGTTTTGGACAGAAGCTTTTCCTTTAAATAAAATATTGCTTTGATCCTGAAATATTACCGCCACGCTTCCGGGATCATTAGCCAGTGTAGTAATATTTTTCGCCTTATCAAAAAGAGACAAGTAAACAGTGCCTTTAAAAGTGCTTTGTAAAGCACCGCTATTGTCGTCTATTTCTCCTTCTATCATCACTGATTCAGTAGCACCTAATGTATCCTGTGCAGCTATATCCTGACCATTTACTTTAGTTAGGTTGACTTTGTATGCAGGAAATCCAAGGCTCATAGCAGGGTCTCCCAGCAAGGCGAACTTCCTGTTATTGATGATGTCAGATGAAGTTTGATAGGTATAATTTTTCGCAGCCATCATCGCCTCGCCCAGGGTTTTATATCGTCCATTAGCACTCGGTTGTAGCGCAAACTTTAAGTAGTTTTCATTTATGATCCGGTTACTGTAAGCAAAAACTACCCTGGTAGTAGTCATAAGGGCAATTGCGCCGGTTTTTGGCCTCACTAGCAAATTTTCTCCCAAAGAATTGGCAACAGGGTTATCATAAGGTGCAAAATCGCAGGTGGCTGTAATAAACAACGGAAGCCTATATTGATTTGACCATGCATTTACAGTCGACTGATCAAGAATCACCTCTCCTGCCAGGCGTTGCGAACCTCCGTGTCCGCTAAAATTCCAGACTAAGGTTCCGTTTTGAATATTGTTGTTACTGATGCTGTTGGCTTGGGGATATCGTCCTCCTGCAGCGGCACTTTCCTGCTGAAAAGCATCCAGATAAATTTTTTGTTGGTTAAAAAGCGGCGCTGTTAAGGATACAGTTGAAGTCAATGTTTCGGCATCCTGAAGATGAAGGTTAAGATCTTCATCATCAGCAATAAAATTTAAATTGTTGCGCCATGGACCTAAAGATGCTGCTGAATGATAATCCAATATCTTGTCAACAAAATTTTTTGCTTCCTCTACATCCTTTGCTGGCACACGACCAATGCCAATATCCAGTTGATTGGTTACAAGGCCTGAATTGATATCCTCGTTATCATCCAGAAAACCAAAAAAATCATCTGAAGTATAAGTGGATAAGGGGTCAAGTGAGGTGTTACTTTCATAGCCAGCAACAAGGTTAGTATTGTTTAAAATTCTGTTCTTGTAATCATAAGATGCTTTACCAAACAGCAATAAATATTTTGCAGATTGAGTCCAGGTAGTCCTATACTTGTCGTAATACATTTTTACAAAATCCCTGATGGCTGTGGGATTGGCAATGCCACTGGAAAATTCGTTATACACCTGGTCGGTAGTTACAACAACCGTTCGTAAATTATTTCGTTGCTGATGAAACTGTGCCAAACGTTGGGCTTGTGGCAGGAAAGGTGGATAAGTAACTATAAAAAAGTCAGCTTCTGAAGTGGCATGAAGGTTTTGCGGAGCAACTTTGCCTACAGGTTGCGGCAATAAAAAGTTGGTAGAGAAGCAGACGTACTCATGAAGTTGTTGTGCATCGTTTGAAAACCGAAATTGATTTCCTGAAAGGCTGCTGTTCATTTTAAGAGGATTCGAGGGGTTAGATACATCCCAAACCTGCGTATTGACGCTTGCATTAGAAATAATAAACTCCGCACCATAAGTGTTTATACTGCTCCAATCACGGAATAAAAGCTGACCGTTGTTGGTCAAGGATAAGTTCCGTCGGCAGAACAGTTCAAATCCGTTTAACCAACCCTGGCTATTAAAACTTCCCGGTGTGTAACTGAAATTAATTATAGCATTTGCCTGAGAAACAAAATTGTCCGCTTTTTGCGATTGTTGGGCAAAAAGGTCATAGATTCCACTTCCAACCTGTGGTATTGTAATTTGTTGTACCGGCTGTCCGTTAACCGAAACAGTAAAGCCACTGGCAACATTTAAGGAACGGGCCGCTACCGTTGAGATGATAGTTGCAGACCCGGAAAGAATATCACTAAAAGGTAGTGTGAAAGCCCGGTTCAACGTTTTACCAGGGGCGCCGGAAAATTCTTCACCATACCATTCTTTGCCACTGGATAAAAAATTGACCGTATCCAATTCATGAAAATATCGTTCGTCAAAAGAGGTTACGGTGGACGAAACACCAAGAGATGTGGTTTGATTGGAGATCCTTTTCCCCGTACCGCCTATAGTTATGTAATAATAAGTTTTATCGCCGTAAAGATTTTTTTGATGAAAAAACCTTTTGTTTGCAGAGTCCTTAATCCATTTATCCGGGCCCTGGCTGAAGAACAAAACGTAATCACTGCCGTTTAAAAGGCCGTCCCCGCCATCAATCACCATGATGGCGTTTTCTTCCAAATCATCTATAGGGATCTGGGCGTTTGCCTCAGACAGCATAGCACCTCCGTTTCCAAATACCCGGACTTGTGCAGAAGGAATAGAACCTGTGATCCCCAGTGAGCTTAGAAGAGCTACATCAATTTTATAGACACCTTCAGCGGAGATACTTATCTTATACCAATTGCCATTTGCCAATACAGAACTGGACCTATAATTTCTTTGCCCATTTACAAAGCAGGCAAACAACATCAAAGTACTCAAAATCAAAAACTTCTGAGGGGGAAACATGATGGTGATAATCGTAGATTTAACATCCAAAAAACGTAGAAACCACTATTTATTTTATAGCATTGTCTTTATATTCGCAAATCTGTCTTCGAAAACTATCCGGAGTCACAATAATTCCTATCAGACGGCGTTAAAGTTATTCCAAACATAGGTTAAACCAAGGCAGACACATGAAAAATCCATGTGTTCCTTAGAAAGACAAAAAAGAGCAACCATGCAAGTAAAAAATTTTTTAATCCTTTTATCCTGTGCCGCAGCGTTGGCCTCCTGCAAAAATGGCCTCTTCGGCAAGAACAAAAAAGACAAGTCAGACGTAACTGGCTGGAACTACAATGATAAGACTCAAGGTGGTTACCAGGTAGCTAAATCCCAGGAACAAGGCTTAGGCCCCGGTTTAGTGTTTGTTCAGGGTGGTACATTCACCATGGGCCAAACAGAAGAAGATGTAATGGGCAACTGGGATAATATTCCCCGCCGTGTTACAGTGCCTTCTTTCTACATCGATCGTACAGAAGTAGCCAACGTTCACTATCGGGAATATATGTATTGGCTAAACAGGGTCTTCAATCCTGAGGACGATCCCAACAATCAAAAAATTTTAGATGCTGCCTTACCGGATACTCTGGTATGGCGTAGTGAGTTGAGTTATAACGAGCCTCTGGTTGAATATTATTTCCGTCACCCGGGCTTTAACTACTATCCTGTGGTAGGAGTAAGCTGGCAGCAAGCGCACGACTTTGCGATGTGGCGAAGTGACCGTGTGAATGAAGGTATCCTGATGCAAAAAGGATATGTTTCTCCACAAGGTTTACAGGGACAGCAAGGCCAGGAAAACTTTACTACCAAATCATATCTGTTAGGTCTTTACCAGGCTCAACCAGGTAAAGGAGCGACTTCTAAAAAGAACCCCTTAAAAACTCCACAGGGTACTCCTCGTACTACTGTTTCAATGGAAGACGGTTTATTATTACCTGATTACCGCCTTACGTTTGAAGCTGAGTGGGAATATGCTGCATATGGATTGATCAACCAAAACCCACGTCCTTCCTTAAAAGAAGGTAAAAGAGGGGAAGAGCTACAGTCCAATAAGCAAGTTTATCCATGGACACACAACATGAACTCAAGTGGTTTGCGTGACACCAAACATGGTAGTTGGCAAGGTCAGTTCCTGGCTAACTTTAAGAGAGGCTCCGGCGATAACGCGGGTGTGGCCGGTGGTTTGAACGACCGTGCTATTTATACAGCGGAGGTTACTGCTTTCTATCCTAATGGATTTGGTATTTATAATATGGCTGGTAATGTAAGCGAGTGGGTAGCCGACGTGTATCGTCCTTTAACGTCCCTGGACGTGTCCGGCAACCAGGATGATGTAGCGCCTTATCGTGGTAATAAATACCAGAAATTATATGTAAAAGATCCAAACGCTGCAGACCCCAATGACAGATTTGAAAGAGACAGTACAGGTCGTGTAAAAATGGTAGATGTTACAGATGCTGAAAGTAAGAACCGTCGTAATTACCAACGTGGTAACGTGATCAACTTCCTGGATGGTGATAGCTTATCTAATTCGTCTTATGGATATGGCGTTACTACTTTAATCTCTGACAAATCAAGGGTATATAAAGGTGGTAGCTGGAACGATCGTGCTTATTGGTTGGTTCCTGGTACGCGCCGTTATTTAGAAGAAGATCAGGCCAGTAGTACCATTGGTTTCCGTTGTGCTATGGACAGAATGGGTAGTCCCGAAGGAAATAAGAGAAAAACGGGTAATTTCTGGAAAAGCAAAAAACAAAAAAGATAACTCTGAAAAACTTCCCCATACAAAAGCCTCCCGACAAACCGGGAGGCTTTTATTTTGAACACAATTATTCAAAATATTCCCTCCTACTTTTGCCAAATGGATATAGAAGAACTCTATAAAATCTATTTACAAAATCCGTCTATTCAAACCGACACACGAAAGCTGCAGAAGGGCGATCTTTTTTTTGCTTTGAAAGGGGCAAGCTTTAATGGGAATGCCTTTGCCAAAAATGCAATTGACGCGGGAGCCGGCTACGCCATCATTGATGATAAAAATTATCTCATTCAAGGAAAAACGATTTTAGTTGATGATGTGCTAACAACACTTCAACTACTTGCAAAACATCACCGTGAACAGTTCAACATTCCCTTTATTGCCATTACAGGAAGTAATGGAAAAACAACTACAAAAGAACTAATCCATGTTGTTCTTTCTTCTTCCTATAAAACGTATACTACAGAAGGCAACCTTAATAATCATATTGGAGTGCCCCTTACTATTTTAAAAATTCGGAACGACGCTCAAATGGCTGTGATTGAAATGGGAGCCAATCACCTAAATGAAATTGCCTCTTATTGCAAATATGCTTTACCAACTCATGGAATAATTACCAATTGCGGCAAAGCCCATTTGGAAGGTTTTGGAGGAGAAGAAGGAGTAAGAAAGGGCAAGGGTGAGTTATTTGATCACTTGCGGCAACATAATGGAATTGCTTTTATTATGCGGGATTACGATTACCTGCGTCAAATGAGTGAAGGTATTTCCACTATTTATACCTATGGTACAAGAGAAGCAGATATCGTGGGTTATATCTCTCAGACAGATCCCTTTTTAGAAACAAGTTTTGAAAAAGGTTTTAAGGGAAAGATAAAAACTAACCTGGTAGGTAGCTATAATTTGCCAAATGTGTTGGCAGCGGTAGCTGTGGGTAAGTTTTTTAGCATAGGTGATGACAAGATTGAAGAATCTATTGAGGCATATATACCGTCAAACAGCCGGTCACAACTACTGCAAAAAGGTAGCAATAAAATTATTCTTGATGCTTATAATGCAAATCCAAGTAGCATGAAAGCAGCTATTGAGAACTTTGCAAAAATGAAAGGTGACAGTAAAATACTGGCCTTGGGAGCGATGGCAGAACTAGGAGAAGAAAGTTTACAGGAACATGCAGACATTATAGAAGAAATAAAAAAATATCCATGGCACCAGGTGATTTTGGTGGGTGGTGACTTCATAAAATTAAAACACCCTTACCAACAGTTTGGCTCTCCACTCGAAGCCGGCGAATGGATGAAGGGGAAGGTTGAAAACGCTTACTTATTAATAAAAGGTTCCAGAAGCATGCAAATGGAAAAGGTTCTGGATTATTTATAGTTACATGAAAGAAGAAGCGCCACATCGCGGGTACTTTTCAACAATAATAAACTGCTATTGTCCCAGATGCAGGGAAGGAAAACTTTTTAGATACCCACTCACGTTCCGTTTCAAAAGAAATATGGAAATGAATACAGCCTGCCCTACCTGCGGTCAGATTACAGACATCGAAGTTGGCTTTTATTACGGAACTGGGTACGTAAGTTACCTTGTGGCTATAGGCATAACCTTAGTTTGTTTTCTGATCTGGCTTTTGCTGATTGGCTTTTCTTTTAAAGACAAACGCTTTCTTTACTGGGTTACATTTAATTCTTTGTTGCTTATTGGTTTGCAACCGTGGCTTATGCGTTTCTCCCGATGTTTATGGTTGTCTTTCTTTGTGAAGTATGACCCAGAATGGAAAATTCATAGGCCCGACGATCCTGAAAGAATTGTAAAAGAGCAAATGAATAACTGGTAGGCGGTTCATAGTAAAGCTTTGTTTACCCGCTTATATGATTATAAGTCTGACAGACTTAGACTTAACACGGTTACTAAAAGATGCTTTCGGTCACACTAGGCACTCTAATTACCGGAGCAGCAAGGTCCTTAAATAGATTTATCAAGTATAAAATAAAGGTCCCGTAGAAACGGGACCCGCTTAATGTGCATTAAACGTGCACATGAGAAAAAGGTTTAATAGAGCCCTCTCGGGCAAAGCAAGCAAAAAGCCTTGCATTTTTATACAGATCTTAATGAACCATGAAAATATTTACGTGAAACGTGAATATTGTTATGCAAAATGCAAACAGTTCTTTCATGCAAAAACGTTTCATGTAAATACGTTTACGGCTTATTTATTTGGTATATGATAAATGGTCACATGGCTTTATCGGTAAAGCAGCAAAACCTGTATAAAAACAAATCTTAGTATAGAAGCCAACTACATGAGAATGTTTGAAAAAATTACTGAACACAATAAATCAATACTTAATAAGCCTTTAGACAGTGATATGATTTATTATTCGGAGTTACACGAATGGTATACGAATAATGCCTTTCGTAGCTTCAGTTTAAAATTCGTTGTTGACGAGTGCATTTATTACAAAAAAGATGAAAAGGAATATGCGGTAACGGCTAACACATACATGACCGCATGCAAATATTCTGACGTAAAGGCGTATAATAAAAACCCTATTAAGAGCATTTGTATTGATGTTTGTCCACGAACCGTAGCAGAAACTTTTACGGTCATAACATCAAAGAACGAAGACCTGGATAATTATTTGTCAGGCTATTTTAAATACCCCGAATTCCTGGAGAGTATTCATTCTATTCAAACTACTTCTATCGGGCATAAATTACAAAGGTTGCTTCGTACAATTCAATCTGGAAATAATCTAACACTTGATAAAGAATGGTTCCTCGATCTATCGGAAAAGATTGTGTACCAGGAATACGGCAATTACTTAGCTCTTAATGAAATAAATTCTGTGAAACCTTCAACAAAAAAAGAAGTTCTTCAACGGCTTCACCAGGCAAAAGAATATATAGATGCTAATTTTTTACAGATTTCAGAAATCAAAGAAGTAGCTGATCATTGCACCATGTCTGAATATCATTTTTTCAGACGATTTAAAGAAGTATATAAGAAAACCCCCTATCAATATATTACCGAAAAAAAAATGCAGTTGGCCAAAGAACTGCTTCTTCAAAGGACGCATTCTGTATCTGACGTAGCCATCTTATGCAGTTTCCCTGATGTATTTACTTTTAGTAAATCCTTCAAGAAGTTTTATGGTATTCCTCCTTCTATGGTGCGGTAATATTAGCGCCGTTTAAGGGAATGTGTTTTTAAAACTGCACTGCCTTACGAATACATGTAATAATTAAGCTTTACAATTTTTACTTTTTTATTTATTTTCTGTTTACCTTTCCTGCAATAAAAAGCGGGCAGTAGAAACTGCCCGCGGACTACTTAATAATTTTTAACTATTTGAGAGATTGAGATCAATCTCTCGCACATGAGAATAATTCTACTGTAATTTACAATTGCTTCTTCTGTGTT
>Ga0126307_10001599_pt1 | contig 14975 bp, 14 predicted proteins | sample Plot28_FD_89955 | JGI IMG/M metagenome (GOLD analysis project Ga0126307, IMG submission 89955) | Serpentine soil microbial communities from UC McLaughlin Reserve, CA, USA - Plot28 | ecosystem: Environmental > Terrestrial > Soil > Grasslands | place: USA: UC McLaughlin Reserve, Lake County... | reverse complement strand
CCCCTCTACTACGCCCCGGCCGTGGAGGCTGAAGAGGCATTGGAGGAGACAGCGTGAGCAAGGTTCTCGTCACCGGCGGAGCTGGCTTCATCGGCTCGCACGTCGTCGACAAGCTCTACGACGCCGGCTACGAGCCACGGATTTACGACCTGCAGGAGTCCCCTCACCACGAGCAGGGCTCGGTCGACACCGTGGTCGGCGACCTCTTCGACCAGGAGGCACTCTGCGCGGCGATGGAGGATTGCGAGGCGGTTGTCCACCTCGCCGCGTACGCCGACGTCGGCATCGTCGCCAAGGAGCCGGTCGAGGCCGAGGAGTGCAACTCGCGCGGAACCCTGGCAGTGCTGGAGGCGGCCCGCGCCACCGATACCCGCGTCGTCTACGGCAGCACCATCTGGGTCTACGGCGCCTCCGGCGACGGGCTGATCGATGAGGACGCCCCGCTCGGCCTGCCCGACCACCTCTACACGGCGAGCAAGCTGGCCGGCGAGATGTACTGCACCTCCTACGCCGAGCTCTACGACGTACCCTCCACGATCCTGCGCTTCGGCATTCCCTACGGCCCGCGCGCTCGGCCCGCAGCGGTGATCCCGACCTTCGTCTCCAAAGCGCTCAAGGGCGAGCCCCTGACGATCGCCGGCGACGGCCTGCAGACCAGGCGCTTCGTCTACGTCGAGGACCTGGCCGAGGGAATCGTGTCCGGGCTGCAGAACGGCGAGGAGAACCGCGTCTACAACCTCGCCGGCGACGAGGCCGTGACGATCCGCGAGCTCGCGGACGTCGTCTCCGAGCTGATCGACGACACCGAGATCGTCCACACCCCGGGCCGCAACGGCGACTTCGGCGGCGCTGTGATCTCGAACGAGCGCGCCGCCAAGGAGCTCGGCTGGCGCGCCTCCACCCCGCTTCGCGAGGGCGTGCGCCGCTACCTCGCCTGGCTTGCGCCGGACCGCACCCCCGCCGCAGCGCCGGAACCCGAGCGAGCCAGTCTGCTTGCCCCGATCGCCAAGGTCAAGGAGCTGCCGGGCTGGCCCAGCGCTCCCGCCTCGACCTGGCCCAGCGCCTGGATCGTTGCTCTCGCCTGCGGAGCCGGAACGCTGATCCCTTCAGCGCTCGCCTCCCGCACCGATGACTTCGGAACGGGTCAGGTCGGCTTCGTTGCGATCACGTGCCTGATCGCGATCCTCGCCAGCCTCAGCCTCCTCCCGCTGGGAGCCGGCGGAGTGCGGCCGGCCAAGGGCGGCGCGATCGCCGGCTGGCTGATCGCCGCCTTCGTGGTCCTCGAGACCCTCCCCTGGACACGCAACGTCTTCAACCTCGGGATGCCCCACCGGGGCACCATCGTCCTGGTTGCGATCGGACTCGCCATCGCCCTGGTCGTCGCAACCGCGGCAACCCGTTGGCGGGAGGAAGAGGAAGCCGCCGCCGACACGGTTGGCTGACTAGGCCGCGACCGGCCGCAACCCGGCCGACCTGATCCTCTCAACCACCATCGGCAGCGCCGCCACCGTTCCGCGCCAGCAGCCGGGTTCGCTGTAGTGGTCGGCGTCGTGGAGCAGCAGGACCTCGCCTGAGTCCAGGTCGCGCGTCACCTCCGCGGCGATCTCGGTCCCGGTCCTGGATGCGCGCCAGTCGTGGCCCCAGCGCGACCAGAGCAGTGATCGCAGGCCACGCGCCTTGACCTCGACCATGCCCGGATAGCTGAAGATGCCGTAGGGCGGGCGGTAGAGCTCCGGCCGCAGGCCGATCGCATCCTCGATCGTGGCGATCCCCCGTTCAAGGTCCTCCACGAAGGTGTTCGGAGCAAGGCGCAGCATGTTGCGGTGCCGGTACCCGTGGAGGGCGGCGATGTGCCCAGCGGCGACGATCTCGGTGGCGAGATCCGGGTAGCGCTCGATCTGCTCGCCGCAGAGGAAGAAAGTCGCCTTGGCGTCTGCCGCCGCCAGCGCCTCCAGTGCTGCGGGCGTGCCCTCGGGATGCGGGCCGTCGTCGAAGGTGATCGCGATCCCCACCGGATCGTCGATGCGGCGCGCCAGGCCGAGCGTGCCGGCGATCCCCGGCACGACCGGCGCCAGCGCCGGTGTCCACCAGGCGGCCGCCGCGGCGGCCGTGCCGATGAGGAGTCCCTTGCGGATGGCAGGATGGTGCCACTCATGGACGGGGAGCTCGCTCTCGGCTTCGCCCTGGCGCTCGCCGCGGCCTGCTGCTACGAGACCGGCTACGCCCTGCAGGCGATCGAGGCGCGCAAGGCTCCCGCCGAACGGGCCCTGAAGCCGTCGCTGATGACCCACCTGGTCCGGCGTCCGCTCTGGGTCGGGGCGACGGGCCTCTCGTTGCTCGGCTGGCCTCTCCAGATCTTCGCCCTCGCGCACGCGCCGCTCACGCTGGTCCAACCCACCCTGGCCCTCGGCCTGCTCCTGCTGCTCGTCCTTGGCGTCAGGGTCCTCGGTGAGCATGTTGGGGCCAGGGAAGTCGGCGCCGTCGTCTTGATCATCGCCTCGGTCGGCGCCTTCGCCTGGGCGGCGCCGCGCGAGGTCGGCGAGGTCGAGCGCGGCGCCGGGCTGGCCGTCGCGCTCGGGCTCCTGGCGACGGTGACGGTGCTGCCGTACGCCATCAAGGTCATCGGTCGCAGCCGGTATCCGATGCTGCTCCTGGTCGCGAGTGCGGGCGCCGCCGACGGGATGGCCGCCTTCGTGGCGAAGATCGTCGCCCAGGACGCCACCGAAGGCGCCCTGCTCGCCGTGGCGGCTTGGGCCTCCCTGGTCGCAGCGGTGGTGATCGTCGGGGTGGTCAGCGAGTCGACGGCACTGCAGCAATTCGCCGCGACGCGGGTCGCGCCCACCGTCCTGGTCATGCAGATCGTGATCCCGGTCGTGCTGGCGCCCCTGGTCGGCGGAGAGGGCTGGAGCGACACGCCGCTCGGCGGCGCCGTCCTGGTGATGGCGCTACTGACCGTCGCCCTGGGCGCCGGCATGCTGGCGAGCTCTCCCGCCGTCGCCCAGCTCGCCGTCGGCGAGGCCGAGGAGACCGAGCACGGCTGAGGCGGCGGTGGGCAGCCGAGCGAATGAGATGTCCGGCGATCCACTCGCTCCGAGGGCGCGAACCAGCGCGTCCCCAAGCTCCTCGCGAGATCCGGCGACCTCGGCGAGGCCGAAGCGCTTGAACGCCGCGTTGTTGACCCGCACGTGGCCGCGCCCCCAGCCGTAGGACACGACTCCGCAGCCCTCCATGATCGCCTCGAGGACCGTCAGGCCGGCAGTCGAGTGCACGAGGACATCGGCCGCCGCAAACCAGTCGGGCATCCGATCCGTGAAGCCCTCGATCCTGATCCGCGGCTCGGCCGAGAAGTGCTGGGCGAGCTCGGTCCCGAGGCCGTCGTTCCGGCCGCAAAGACAGACGACTGTCGCGCCCGGAACCCCGAGGGCCTCCTCGGCCGCACCCTCGAGATCGCCGACCGCCCAGCCGCCACCCGAGACGATCACCAATGGGCCCTCTATCGGAAGGTCGAGCCGCTCGCGCGCCTTGGCCTGGCCACGCGGCTCGTAGAAGCGCTCGTCGGTCAGTCCTCGGACACAGCGCACGTCGCTCTGAGGCGCGATCTCCCTGACCTCCTCGCCCGACTCCGGGTGCGTGATCAGGTGAAGATCGACGCCCGGGTGCGCCCAGTAGCCGAGAGCGGCGAGATCCGTGATCGCGGAGACGACGGGCATGTCGATTCTTCCGTTCGCACGCAGGGCGCCGAGCACCTCGGTGCTGCCCGGGTAGGTCGAGACCACGACGTCGGGCTTGCGCTCGAGCACCGCTTGCCGGATGGGCGTCGCCGCCAGGAACTGCGTCAGCTTCTTCCCGAACCAGCGCGTCGGCGGCACGTCGCTGATCAGCCTGTAGGAGAGGTCGAAGATCCTGTTTCCCCACTTGGAGTGAAAGCGCGAGCTGTCGAGGACGAGGCGGCGCACCAGGGGGTTGACGAGCGCCAGCGAGTCGACGATCTCGATCTCCGTCCCGGGTGCCTCCCGCTCGATCCCCTCGGCGAGCACTCGGGCCGGCAGGTCGTGGCCCTCGCCGATCGACGCGCTGAAGATCAGGACCTTCATGTGGCTCGACCCACGGGGAGGCTCAGCGCGGCGGCAGCTTCTGCCGCCTCACGATCGGCCCCATGTACCAGAAGCCGAAGAAGGCCGCCGCCATCACGCAGGCGCTGATCACCGCCGTGGTTGTCCCGAAGATGAAATCGCTGATCAGGGTGATCGCGCCGCACATCGCGATCGCGAGCAGCAGGAGCCCCGCGAGAGATAGGTTGTTGGCGACCGTGACCAGGTACTCCTTCTGCTGGCGCCGGAAGAGGATGCGGTGGCCCGCGGTCGGAGCGACCAGCAGGATGGTGGCCAGGGCCACAGAGATCAGCACGCCGTAGTAGAGCTTCTTGTCGAAGCCGCTCAGGTCGTCGAAGCGCTGCGTGAACGGGACGGTGAGCAGGAAGGCGAACAACACCTGCACTCCAGGCAGCGCGACCCGAAGCTCCTGCAAAAGGTCAGAGAGGTTGCGGTCCGCCCGCTCCTCCTCCGTCTCCGGCCGCCCGGTATCCCGATGCAGCCGAGGCGCGGGGTCGGATCCTCCAGCAGCCATGGCTACTTGGTCGTCATCACGACGATGCCGAAGACGATCGCGGCGATCACGAACAGGCCCGCGAGCACGGCGAGAGCGCCCGCGGCTGTCGCCAGCAGCGGACGTTCGTCGCGCACCATGTCGGCGGAGCGCGCGACACCGAAGATGACGAGCGAGAAGGCCGCGGTCACACCGATGCCCGCGATCAGCGATGCGACGACCGTCTCGACTAGGTCCTTGGTCTCGACGACGGTGGCCACCATGGCGCCTACCCGCTCGCCGGCAGTGGCTCGGGTTCCTTGACGCGGCGAGTGAAGATCAGGGCGAGAGCCACGATGCCGAGTAGCGAAATGAGCACCGGGCCGACAGCGCCATCGCCGAACAGGCTGCTGAACCCATAGGTCGCCGCACCGATCGCCGCCGCGGCCGGCAGGGTGAGCAGCCAGGCCACCACTATGTTTCCGGCGACCCCCCAGCGGACCGCGGAGACCCGCTTGCCTGCCCCGGCCCCCATCACCCCGCCGCTGATCACCTGCGTGGTCGAGAGCGGGAACCCGAAGTGGGTGGAGGACAGGATCACCGCCGCGCCCGCCCCCTGGGCCGAGAATCCCTGGGCGGCGTCCATCTTGATGATGCGCGTGCCCATCGTCCGGATGATCCTCCAACCGCCGAAATAGGTCCCGAGCGAAATCGCCGAGGCCGCCGAGATGACAACCCAGAACGGGACGTCCGCATTCTCGGAGATCGACCCGTTGGCGATCAGCGCGAGCGTGATCACTCCCATCGTCTTCTGGGCGTCGTTGGTGCCATGCGCCAGCGCCAGCATCCCTCCGGAGACCACCTGCCCCAGCCTGAAGCCTCGGTTCACGGGGCCGGGGCGCTCCCTGCCGACGACGCCGTAGACGATGTTGATCGCGACCACGCCCACCACGAAGGCGACAACGGGTGCGACGATCGCTGGGATCAGCACCTTGCCGAGCACTCCGTCGCTGAGCACCGCGTCGGCGCCGGCCGCGGCGAAGGCGGCTCCCACCACCCCACCGATCAGTGCGTGCGATGAGCTCGAGGGTAACCCCAGGTACCAGGTAGCCAGGTTCCAGGCGATCGCTCCGACCAGACCCGCGAACACGACGGTCGGGGTGATCACGTCTCCATTGACGACGTCCTTGGCGACGGTCGCCGCGACCGCCAGGGAGATGAAGGCGCCGGCGAAGTTGAAGACGGCCGCGTAGGCGACGGCGATCCGCGGCGGCATCGCGTGGGTGGAGATCGAGGTCGCCACGACGTTGGCCGTGTCGTGGAAGCCGTTGGTGAAGTCGAAGACCAGGGCGGTGCCCACGACGATCACCAGGACTATGTCGTTGGCGCTCACGCGTTCTTGATGACGATGCCCTCGATGACCGAGGCGGACGTCTCGGTGGCGTCGATCGCCCTCTCCAGCCTCAGGAAGATGTCCCGCCAGCGGATCACGACCATCGGGTCGATCCCATTCGAGAACAGCGAGGCCACCGCGTCGCGGTAGATCCGGTCGCCGTCGTTCTCGAGGCGGTGGATCTCGATCCAATAGTGGTCGAGGTCCTTGAAGCCGCGCAGGTTCTGAAGCAATCCATAGAGCTGCTCACAGCACTTGACCAAGACCTCGGCCAGCGCCTGCGCCTGGTCCATGGGCGCCTCGATCTGGTAAAGCCCCATGAAGTCCGCCGCTTCCTCGATCTCATCGACGATGTCGTCCGTCTGTGTGGCGAGGGTATGAATGTCCTCGCGGTCGATCGGTGTCACGAAGGTCGTATTGAGGCGCTGGATGATGTCGTGGGTGATCCGGTCGCCCTCCTGCTCCGCCTTGAGGATGTCCGTCGCGAGGCCGGCCTCATCGGGCCAGCGCTCGAGCAGGTCACGGAGGAGCTTCGCGGTCCGAAGCGTGTTCTGCCCGCTCTCCGCAAACAGATCGAAGAAGACGCGATCCTTCGGGACTAGGGAGAACCGGGCCACGGAGGCGGAACCTAGCAGGAGGCCCAGAGACGAGAGCCGCGAGTCAGAGCGTGGGGATGACGACTTCCTCCGCCCGCCGCTGGTGCTGCTCCATGAGCTCCGTCTGAGCGCCGCGGGGCTGGTCGCCGTTGACGGTCCGTCGCGACCAGACCCCGTCCTGTCCCAGCTCCCACGCGTTGGTGTTGTCGGCGAAGCCGCGGTCGAGGGCGTCGGTGAGCTGGTCGCGATTCGCCGGCTCCTCGACCGGCGTGAGCAGCTCCACGCGGTTGTAGAGATTGCGGGGCATCAGGTCGGCGGAGCCGATGAAGATCCGCGTCTCGTCGGGACGCTCGAACGCGAAGATCCTCGAGTGCTCGAGAAAGCGTCCGACGACCGAGACAACCCTGATGTTCTCGGAGACGCCCGGGACCCCGGGCCGCAGCGCGCAGATGCCGCGGATGTTGAGGTCGACCTGGACGCCGGCCTGCGAGGCGCGGTAGAGCGCCCGGATGCAGGGCGCGTCGAGCAGGGAGTTCATCTTCATCCTGATCCGAGCGGGATTCTCGGGCGAGTGGGCCTCGATCGTCCGATCGATCTCACCGACGATCCCCTCCTTCAGGTTGAAGGGCGCGACCAGGACCTTGCGGTAGCCGCTCGGGCGCGCGTAGCCGGTCAGGTAGTTGAACATCTCGGCGATGTCGTCGCCGATCTCCTGGCTGGCCGTGAAGAGGCCGAAGTCGGTGTAGATCCGCGCGGTCTTCGGGTTGTAGTTGCCGGTCCCGATGTGGACGTAGTTGCGGACTCCGTCGCCCTCGCGCCGGGCGACCAGGATGCACTTGACGTGCGTCTTCAGGCCGGGGATGCCGTAGACGACGTGCACGCCGGCCTCCTCCAGAGATCTCGCCCAGCGGATGTTCGCGCTCTCGTCGAAGCGCGCCTTGAGCTCCACCAGGCAGACCGCCTGCTTGCCCCTCTCCGAGGCCTCGATCAGACCCGGGACCAGCGGTGAGTCCGCGCTCGTCCGGTAGACCGTCTGCTTGATCGCGAGGACGTTCGGGTCCTCGACGGCCTGTCGGACGAAGCGCTCGACGGAGCCGTGGAAGGAGTCGTAGGGGTGGTGGACGAGGATGTCGCTCTGCCGCATCGCCCCAAAGACGTCGACCTCGCGCTGGCTGCGGCTGCCCTGCTGGAGTAGCGCCGGGATGACCCCCTGCCAGGGCGGGTAGCGCAATTCGCGGAAGCCCTGGACCGAGTAGATGTCGGTCAGGTCGTCGAGGCCCAGGAGCCCGGGACTCTCGAAGACCTGCTCGGGCTCGATCTCCATCGCGTCGACGAGCTGATCGCGCAACCGGGGCTCCATGTCGGGCGCCACCTCCAGCCGCACCACCTCTCCGAAGCGGCGGCGCCGCACCTCCTCCTCCACGGCGAGCAACAGGTCGTCTGCCTCGTCGGAGACGTCGTAATCGGTGTCGCGCGTGACGCGGAACATGGAGTGATGGACGATCTCCATGCCGGGGAAGAGGTCGTCGAGGTTGGCCGCGATCACGTCCTCCAGCGGTACGAAGGTGAGGCCGTCGCCGATCGAGAGGAAGCGGCGGAGCAGCTCCTTCGGCACCTTCACCCGGGCAGCGACCTCCTCGTCCTTCTCCGGGTTTCGCAGCAGGACGCCCCAGTTCAGGGAGAGGTTGGAGATGTAGGGGAAGGGCCGACCTCGCCCGATCACCAGTGGGGTCAGCGCCGGGAAGACCTGACTGGTGAAGAGATGCTCGACCTCCTCGCGCTCCTTCGTGTTGGCGTCGTCCAGCGAGATGATCCTGATCCCGTGCTCGGCGAGCGCCGGCCGGATCTCGTCGGCGAAGCAGCGGCAGAGCCGCCCGCGCAGCTCGATTGCCCGCTGGCGGATCAGCTCAATCACGTCGCTGGCGGACATCGCGTCCGCGCCGCGGGCGTCGATCTTCGACTCGACCTGGTCGTGGAGGCCCGCGACCCGGACCATGAAGAACTCGTCGAGGTTGTCCTCATAGATGGCGGCGAAGTTGACGCGCTCCAGCAGCGGGATGCGCGGATCCTCGGCCAACTGCAGCACCCGGTCGTTGAAGTCGAGCCAGGAGAGCTCGCGGTTGAAATAGAGGGAGGGTTCCGCCAGGTCGGGTTCCGAGGCGCTGGTCCGCACCGCCTCCGGCGCGATCGTTGCCCCTCCTTCGGTCGCCGGTCCGCTCGACTCCGTCGTCCGTTGGGCGAGCTCGTCAGTCACCACCCAGACCTTAGAGGGTCTTCTAGGCCGCTCTGACGAGCTTGATGCGGGGCTGATCCACCGGCTCAAGCAGCCGGTCGTAGCCGTCGGCGAGCTCCATCATCGACGCCTCCCAGGTGCGGGCGCGGGCCGCTTCGAGCGCCTGGCGGCCGAGCTTCGCCCGCCAGGCGGGCGAGTCGGCGAGCTGCAGGATCGCTGCGCTCAGCATCGCCGGGTCCGGATCGCAGAGCCGCCCGGTTTCGCCGTCGACGACGATCGAGGAGGGTCCGCCCTCGTTCACGGCTACGCAAGGGAGCCCGCTCGCGCCCGCCTCGACCAGAACCTGGCCGAAGGTGTCTGTGCGGCTGCAGAAGAGGAAGAGATCCGCGCTCGCGTAGGCACGCGCGAGATCGTCACCTTCGAGCCATCCAAGAAGCGTCGCGCGGTCTCCAAGCCGCTCGCGGAGCTCATCCTCCTCGGGCCCGCCGCCGGCGAGCAGCAGGTGGAGCCTCGGATCGACCTCGTGCGCCCGAATGAAGGACTCGGCGAGCAGCTCGACGCCCTTCTCCTTGGTCTGCCTCCCTACATATAGGACCTTGATCTGGCCTGGATAGGAGTCCGGGTCGCGCAGCGCCGGGTCGAAGCGGGAGGTGTCCACCCCGCGGCCCCAGCGGCCGATCGCGTCGGGCTCAATGCCGAGGCGGATCAGAGATGTATCACCGGCCGGACTCGGTGACAGAACCCGCTCGCATTGTCCGTAGAACAGCGAGATCGCCGTGTCCACGGCGCTCTCGAGCTCTGGTGACGACGAGCGAAGGCCCGCGTACGTCCCAAAGTCCGTGTGCCAGCTGCTCAGCAACGGAAGCTCCATGATCCGTGCGACAAGTGCCGCGGTCACCCCGGCGGGACCCGGAGCCGTCGGATGGACGGCGTCGAACCGGCCCTCGGCAAGGACCTCCACCATCGCGGGGAGGCTGGGCACTCCGACCTCGAGACCGGCATAGAGCGGGACCTCGATCTCGGCAACTGCCGAAAGCCTGCGGTCGACGTTGCGATCCGTCCCGATCACCTCAATCTCATACCGGGGCACACCCAGATCGCGGATGCGCTCGATCGTGTGGGTCACCCCATGGAGCGCCCCGATGCCGTCGGCGATCAGAGCGACTCGCCTGGGGCCGTCTCTGGGAATCAGCTTGGCCTTCTCCCTCCCGAGGAAGGCAGCTGCCGTCGCATACGGAATGGCCGGAATCGCTGCCTGAAAGACACCGTGAGCTGCGCCCAACACCTGGGCTCCGAGATTGATGGCTCCACCTGCGCCTTGAAGCCGGTCGAGCGAGCTCTCCACGACCTCCCGCAGCCGGCGCTCGTGGAGGCGTCGCGCACGCCGCTCCAGTTCCGCGTGGCTGAATTCGTCCGTCTGCATTTCGGTGATCAGGGGCCTGCCGGGCTCGATGCCGACCGATTCGACGAAGTCGTCCAGCAGGGCCCGTGCGTCCTCGGGCGCGAGGTCGCGGCTTGAGTCGCCGCGCCGGATGTTGCCCTCGCTCACCACTCGCTCCGCCATCGCCAGGACAGCGGCCGCTCCCCCCGCATCACCGTCTGGTTTACGCGCTCCGGAGGTTTCGCCCAGCGCCAACGCTCGGGTGGCCAGCGCGACCGCCGAGTGCGCCCATTTGGCGGCGCTGCCCTGCTCCCCCCTGGCCTCGGCGTGACCCTCGCGGATGTGATGCAGAAACTCTTCCGGCGTGGCGGCGGGCGGCGTCTCAGTGAACGTCCGCCCGATGTCCACGCCGGCATGATCATCCGAGCCGCCGGTGCCGGTTCCACCGTGCGTCTCGATGTAGATCGCGGCCGGCATGTTGAGTTCGCGCGCGCGGGAGCCATTGCGGGTCTCCCAGACCGGGAACAGCTGCGCGAGCGTTCTGCGATGCGCCGGAGAGAGCGGCGCCTCGACCGCGTAGAAGGGGTGTGCCAGGGAGCAGGAGATCTCGTTCGAGTGGAGATACTCCGCGCAGGACTCGAGATCGCGGCTCCGCTCCTGCAAGCGGGCATGGTCATCAGGAGTGATCCCGAAGCAGAGCAGGTGAACCGCCTGCGGCTCGTCCCAGAACCAGGCCGTCAGCTCCTCGGAGATGAAAACCCCGTCTCGATCAGCGATTTCGAGACAGCCGTCGATCGTGTCGTGATCCGTGATCGTCACGAAGTCCATGCCGCGCCGCTTGGCGAGCTCATAGACCTCCTCCGGTGGTGTCGCGGACTCGGGAAGCCCGAGGCTCCGCTGAACGCCCAGCTTGGAGATCTCGGAGGCGGTCGAGTGACAGTGCAGGTCCACCCTCGTGGTGGCGATCGGGTTCATCGGTGACCCCATTTCTTCGCTTTCTCTTTTCACCGCAAAGAGTGGGGCTTTGCAGCGGAAAACTCGTTAAGGAGCGGTGACTGCGGAGTGAACCCCCGGTGAACGGAGGTAGGCGCTTGGAGCGGTCCGGATTGCTGTCGTATGCGACAGCTAGTTGGAGTGGTCCAGATTCAGGTGGGCCGCCGCGGCGCCGGGCTCGTGCGCCGCTGGATCTGCTCGTGGCGCTCCGCGTCCTCTTCGGCTTCCCGGCTGGCGCGTTCGCGATCGAGGCGGGCCTGCTCCGCCTGGGCCTCCGCTTGAGCCGCCGCGCGCGCGGCGGCCTCGGCCTGGCGGCGGGCTCGCTCGGCCGCCTTCGCCGTCCGGCGCGCCTCGCGCGCCCGGCGGAGGTATCCGTCGACCGAGCGCTCGAGCCGCTTCCAGGTTCCGGTCTCCTCCTGGCGCTTCCAGAAGACGACGAAGCGATCGGTGAGCAACTCGCGGCGGGCCTCCAGGTAGACCGCCAGCACGTCGAGGCCTCGGTAAGCGGTCCGGTGCGGCGCCTGGGCGGCGATCCGGGGCGCGAGATCCGGAGCCTGGCCCGCTCTTCCCCTGACCGCCGCGGCGTCGCTTCGCTGCAGCTCCTTGAGGTGCCTGCGCACCCGCGGCAGCATCACGTCGCAGTCGTGGATCTCACCGAGGATGTCCTGCAGGTCGCGGGCGCGGCGGCGGGCAGTGTCGGCGGGCCGGCCGAAGCAGAAGCCGGTCACCTCGAGCACGTAGCGCAGCCGCTTCGCCGCGATCCGCATGTCGTGCTGCGCCTTCGTCTTCCCATCGATCGCACGCGGGGCGAAGGCGAGCATCTCGTCGAGCCTCGCCTTGACGATCCGGGCCGCGTTCTCGCCCAGGGGGCGCGAGGGGTCGAGCTTCTTGACGGGACGGGCCTTCACGCGGAGGCCTCGCGAGCGCCCGCGACCAGCTCGTCCATGCAGTCTCGGAGCGCCTTGAGGCTGTCGTCCGAGACCAGAGGGGCCAGCAGCTCATTCGCCTCTTCCTGCTCGCCTCTGAAATGCTCGATCAAGGAGGCGACTCCGCGGCGGTCGGGAGCGGCCATCTGGTCGTTGAAGTTGTGGAGCGCCGCGATCGCCACGTCGCGGTCTCGTCGCTCACCCAGTGCGTCCGCGAGCCGCTTGACCTCGGTCAGGGCTTGGTCGTAGGGCTTCGCCGGAAAGCAGGGCTCGAAGATCTCGAGGGCGGCCCGCAGCCGCCGCGTCGCCACTCGCATGTCGTGGACGCGCTCGATGTCGCCCGTGTCGAGAACTCCCTGGGCCTCGTCGGTGAGCTCGGCGCCCCGAACCGAGACGATCCTTGCGGCGGCCTCGGCATAAGGCTGCTCGGCGGTCAGATCGGGGATTGACTTCGCCTTGGCCATCGGACGGCAAACACGCTATCGCCCGGACCTCCGCTGACCAAGCTACGCAGCGAGCTTCTGGGGGGATCCATTCTCGTTCCCGTTCAGCAGGGTGAGGATGATGCCCTCGCGCAGGCCCCCCTTCCCGATCTGCAGCGGCTGGCCGAGCATCTGGGAGAACTTCTCGAGCAGTAGCACTCCGGCCGGGAGCAGCGTGACTCGTCGCGAGTCGAGCTCGAAGCGCTTCGCCACCTCGACGATCTCGTCGCTCGAGAGCACGCGCACGGCACGCTCGAGAGTCTCGTATTCGAGCACCGCGCCGACCAGCGTGCGGAGCGAGGTGGCGCTGCCGCCGACCGCGACGGCCTGGTCAGGCTCCTCGAGCTCGACCTTCTCGAAGAAGTCGGCGATGTGGTCCCGCAGGCCGCGGATCTCCGCAGCCGACGGCGGATCCGACTCGAGATGATCCTCCGCGAGCGAACCCGAGCCGATCTTGAAGGACTTCACCTCGGTCACCCCGTCGGGAACTGTCCCGTAGATCACCTCGGAAGAGCCGCCGCCCACGTCGACGACGGCGACGGTCCCGTCCACCGGGTGCCCGAGCGACTTGGTCGCTCCGATGAAGGCAAATCGGCCCTCCTCGTCTTCATTGAGAACATCGACCTCAACCTGCGCTGCCTCCTCGATCTCCTTGACGACCTTGTCGCGATTCTTGGCCTCGCGAATGGCCGCGGTGGCGACGGTCTTCACCACCTCGGCCCCGAGTTCATGGGCGAGTCGCACCTGTGTGGTCACGACCTCAGCGACCTCCGCGATCTTCTCGGCGGTGATCTTGCCGTTCTTCGAGGCGCCCTTCCCAATTCGGGTGTAGGCGCGCTGCTCCATCACCTTGCGGAGCTGTCCTTCCTCGGGCTCGGCGACGAGCAGTCGCGTCGTGTTCGAGCCGATATCGATCGCCCCGCAGAGCATCAACTCGGATACTCGCAGAGCGTACGGATATGCCAGATGTGCCTAATCTCGGTGGCGATGGAAGCTCGCGCGCCCTCTCTGCCCGTTGTGCCCGCCCCCCGCGACTCGCTCGTCCGACGAGCACGATTCCTAGCGCGCCTCGGTCTGACCTGGCACGCGGTCGAGGCTGCCGTCGCGATCGGCGCGGGGATCGCCGCCTCCTCGGTCGCCCTGATCGGCTTCGGCGCGGATTCGCTGGTCGAGTCGGTCGCCGGCGTCGTATTGCTCTGGCGGCTCGGTGAGCGGCGCGCTCATTCGGAGGACGCGGAGCGCCGCGCCCAGCGGTTGATCGGCGTGTCCTTCTGGGTGATCGCCGCCTACATCGGCGTCGAGGCGATTCGCTCGCTCGCCGGGGGCGATGAACCCTCGGTCAGCTACGTCGGCATCGTCCTCGCCGGCGTCACCCTCGTCGCAATGCCTCCCCTAGCGGCGGCGAAGTCACGTGTGGCCCATCAGCTCGGTTCCGCCGCCACCCGCAGTGAGGGACGGCAGAACCTGCTCTGCGCCTACCTCTCCGCGGCCCTCCTGGTCGGCCTCGGTGCGAACGCGGCCTTCGGCTGGTGGTGGGCCGACCCGGCCACGGCCCTCCTGATCGCAGGCGTGGCGGTCAACGAGGGTCGCGAAGCCTGGCGCGGCGAGGGCTGCGCCGACGGCTGCTGCTAGTCGGCTTCGAGCGGAGCGCCGATGAGGGCAAGGCGGCGACCGAGCGTGGTCAGCGCGAACTCTCCCAGCGCGCCCTCCTCGACACCGAGCACGTTCCAGGCGCCTTGGCTCGGCGGCGAGATCGACTCGGCGACGGCGGGCAGTAGCTCCTTGATCTGCTCGCGGATCACTTCGGCCATCGCCGGATCGGCGGAGACGGCCTCGCGCAGGAACCAGGTCCCGTAGGCGATGTGGCGCTGCTCGTCCGAGGCGATCAGGCCGTAGCCCTCGGCGAAGCCCGACATCAGACCTCGCTCGCGCAGGAAGTCGAGGATGAAGTGGGACGCGGTCAGGCCCAGGGTCCCTTCCAGGACCATGTGGTAGATCGTCACGAAGCGGACCTTGGCCTCGCGGTCGCGCGGATCCAGCAGCAGCCGGTCGTGCGCCTGGACCAGCGCCTGGTCGAAGATCTTCTCGAAGGCCTCGCCCAGCACCTCGCGCGAGCGCGCGACATGGGCCGCGATCGCACCGGGATCGGCGATCACCTCGTTCTGGAAGCGGGCGTAGAACTGCATGTGCCGGACCTCGTCGACGAGCTGGGTGGAGACGAAGCTCCCCTCCTCCTCGTCGTCCTGGGCAAGGACGAGACCGCAGAACTGGGTCGAGATCCGCTCCTCAGCCACCATCAGGGAACTGAGCGCGAAGTACATGAGTCCGCGCACGTCCTCGTCGAGCCCGGCCCAGTCGGCGGGATCGCGGCTCAGGTCGACGGCCTG
>Ga0126307_10001598_pt1 | contig 14986 bp, 16 predicted proteins | sample Plot28_FD_89955 | JGI IMG/M metagenome (GOLD analysis project Ga0126307, IMG submission 89955) | Serpentine soil microbial communities from UC McLaughlin Reserve, CA, USA - Plot28 | ecosystem: Environmental > Terrestrial > Soil > Grasslands | place: USA: UC McLaughlin Reserve, Lake County... | reverse complement strand
GTGCAGCGCAGCACGTAGAGCTGCCGGTCGACCTGCACACCGGCGGGGCGGAGCTCGGAGCCGCAGGAGGACGTCGCGAGTCCGCCGTCCGCCCGGGGGGACTCGTAGCCCAGCGCGGTGGTGACGTAGACGGCGCCGGAAGGCACCTCCAACGTCAGCAGCGTGACCCGGGCGGTGCCGCGGTCCATCTCCAGATCGCCGGCCCACACCGCCGTCACCGACACCTGCGCGTCGTTGAGGCCGGTGCGCGCGAAGGCGTCCGCCAGCGCCCGCTCGGCGGCGGCGTCCCCCGGCGCCGCGGGTGGAGGTGGCCGCAGCCGCCCGATGGGGAGGCCGGTGGGGAGAGTGCCGACGACGCCGTCGTTGTCCGGCGCAGCGGTGACCCAGCTTCCGTTGCGCAGGACCCGGTACCGCACGGCCAGGTCTACCGGCGCGTACGTGTCGGCGAAGACCACCGTCACGCCGTCCCGGGCGAGCGCGGGGTCGAACGACCGGCTCAGCGTCCCGTCGGCCTCGAGCCGTGGGCGGCGGGAGATCTCGATCTCGTCCTCGGGGGCGCCCACGACGATCACCGCCCGGCTGTCGCCGTCCATGAAGGCGGCGGGGAGCTCCGGGTCCACGCCGTACCGGATGGCGCGCAGGCGCATGTCCTCGACCGGTCCGGCCGGCAGGCCCTGGAACCAGGCCAGGGCCACGGCACCGGGGACGGCGCGGTCGGTGGTGCGGCGCTCCCGGCCCTGCGGTGCGGTGGGATCGGGCCCGGCGACCAGCGCCCAGCGGCGGTCGTTGACGTCGGCGGCCCACACCACGTGCCGGTCGGCCACCGGCGGCGCGACGCTCTCCGGGTACCCGTCGAACGCCCAGGGCAGCAGCCGGACGGCATCGAGGCCTCCGCCGTCCCGCGCGAGTGCGCCGCGCGTGGGCGCGCGGAACACGTCGTAGATGCCGTCGCTCGGCGTCAGCGCCGGCGCCGGCGCCGGCGCCGGCGGTCGCGGGTCCTGCGCCGTCCAGGACCGGACGGCCGGCACCGCGACGAACAGGACGGCGACCACGGCGGCCAGCGCCCACCGGCGCCGGGGCCGGCGGTGCCGGTCTCGCACGGCCGCGACCAGCTCCCGCGCGTCCCGCAGCGGCGGTGCCTCTCGCTCGACGAGCGACTCCAGCCGCGCGCCCAGCTCGTTCTCCGGACTCAGCACCGTCCCGCGTCGGCCTGCCGCGGGGCCGGGGGTGCGCCCGACCGGCCGGCCGGAGAGAACCGGACCGAGGTAAGCGAGGCCGCGGGCCAGCTCGGTGTCGACGGTGTGCACGGAGCAGCCCATCAGGTCCGCTGTCGCCTGCCCGGACAGGCCCTCGAAGCAGCGCAGCACGACGGCCGCCCGAGTGCGCGGATCCAGTCCCCGCAGCGCGCGCCGCAGGTCCTCGTCCTCGTCCTCCTGCACGGGAGGGCCGAGCTCCGGAAGGCTCTCCATGACCTGCTCGGGCGGGGACAGCCACCTCCGCCAGCCGGTGGGGGCGGCCACGAGCACGCGGCGCACGGCGGTGGACGCCGTCCCGGAGCGGCCGACCCGGGACCACTGCCCGTAGATCGCTGCCAGCGCCGTCTGCAGCCGCTCCTCCGCCGGACCGCCGTCACCGGTGAGGAGGAAGGCCAGCTCCAGCAGGTCCGGCTGCTCCGCGGACACGAAGTCCGTGAAGCTCCGGTCCTCCGCGGTGCTCACGCCCAGGCCCCTTTCGCCGGTACCTGAGCTGTACCCCGCTCCGGCGCCCGTCGGGGGCCCTGCGCGCGCGCGATTTTCCGCAGGGTCAGGAGCGGGGGAGTCCCAGGTCGGCCAGCGCGGCGGTGACGGCGTCGTCGTGCAGCAGGTCCAGCACGAGCAACCGGTGCAGGAGGACACCGCGGCGGGTCAGCCGCAGGTCGGCCATCCGGAGCCGGGGAAGGGTGGCGACCGGCCGCGGGGGAACGGGCGGGGGGTCGAGGAGGCCGGTCCGCTGGAGCTCGGCGACGTCCTCGCGGGCGCCCCAGGCCGACCAGGGGCGCGGCTCGTCCTCGAGCGGCGCCATCGGCAGCGGCGTCCGGTCCCGTCGGCCGACGCCGGCGAGCACCGCCAGCTGGCGCCAGCTCAGCGACTCCGCCGTGCGCAGCGCCCGGCCGACCACCCCCGCATCGAGATCGGCGGAGACGACGGTCTCGGCCAGGAGGTAGCCCAGGTGCCGTACCCGTCGCTCGTCGGTCGACCGGCGGGCGGCGACGACCACCGCCTCGGCGACCTCCTCGGCCGCGGAGCGCCCGCCGGACCGCGAGGTGAACCAGCTGTCGGAGCGCACCGGGCGGCCGTTGCGGTGCAGGGTGGCGGCGTACTCCACGGCGAAGGCCAGCGCGGCGCCGGCGCGGACGCGCTCCCTCGGCACCGGGCACGCGGCTGCCTCGGCGGCGACGGTCCGGAGGACGGTGGCGAACCGCTCGTCCACCGCGACCTTGGCCGATCCCGGCTCGAACACGACGGTCGCCGCGGCCCGGGTCATCGAGCCCGCCACCGGGCGGCCGGCCTCGATGAGCGCCCGTCCGGGCGCGGTCTCCTCGGTTGCGCTCACCCGGTGATCTTCGTCGGTCGTCGTGCGGTCCTGCACACCGGTCGTCGGCGGCCTCACCACAGCGGGTCAGCCGCGGTGAGGGAAACGGAACACGAGTTCAGCCCGGGGGCGACGCCCGGGAAACCGGCCGTTGCGACCGTGCTCCCCATGGCCGCCCCCACCCAGCCCACCCAGACGACGATGGCGCACAACACCGTCTCGGCCCCGCCCGAACGCCCTGCCGGCAGGTCCGGCAGGTGGATCGACGACTGGCGCCCCGAGGACCCGCAGTTCTGGGAGTCGACCGGCAAAAAGGTCGCCCGCCGGAACCTCTTCTTCTCGGTCTTCTCCGAGCACATCGGCTTCTCGATCTGGAGCCTCTGGTCGGTGATCGTGCTGTTCCTGCCCGAGCCGGTGTTCGGCATCGACCCGGCCGGCAAGTTCCTGCTCACGGCCCTGCCGACGGCGCTGGGCGCCTTCGTCCGGCTGCCCTACACCTTCGCCGTCGCGAAGTTCGGCGGCCGCAACTGGACGATCGTCAGCGCCGCCCTGCTCCTGATCCCGACCGTCGCCACCGCGATCGTGCTCGAGCCCGGCGTCTCGTTCACCACGCTGCTCGTCGTCTCGTGCCTCGCCGGCGTCGGCGGCGGCAACTTCGCCAGCTCGATGGCCAACATCAACGCCTTCTACCCCGACCGGCTCAAGGGCTGGGCGCTCGGCCTCAACGCCGGCGGCGGCAACCTCGGTGTGCCCGTCGTCCAGCTGGTCGGGCTGCTCGTGCTGGCCACGGCCGGGGTCACCCACCCTCGGCTGGTGCTCTTCCTCTACCTCCCGCTCATCGTCGCCGCCGCCGTCGGTGCGGCCCTGCTCATGGACAACCTGACGACGGCGAAGAACCAGCCGCGGGCCATGCGCGAGGCGACCCGCGAGCCGCACACCTGGATCATGTCCTTCCTCTACATCGGGACGTTCGGCTCGTTCATCGGCTTCGGCTTCGCCTTCGGGCAGGTCCTGCAGAACCAGTTCACCGAGTCCTTCGCCACGCCGCTGGCCGCCGCGTCGCTCACCTGGCTCGGCCCGCTGCTCGGCTCCCTGATCCGGCCGGTGGGCGGGTCGCTGGCCGACCGGTTCGGTGGCGCCCGGATCACCTGCTGGAACTTCGTCGCCATGGCACTGGGTGCCGGCGTCGTCTGGACGGCGAGCCAGCTGGAGTCGCTGCCGCTGTTCGTCGTCGGCTTCGTGCTGCTGTTCGTGCTGAGCGGCATCGGCAACGGCTCGACCTACAAGATGATCCCGGCGATCTTCCGGTCGCAGGCGCTCACCGCCGTCGCCGAGGGCGCCGACCCCGACGCCGCCGACCGACGCGCGCTGCGGATGTCGGGCGCGCTCATCGGCATCGCCGGCGCGATCGGTGCGTTCGGCGGCGTGCTGGTGAACCTGGCGTTCCGGCAGTCGTTCATGACGACCGGCACCGGCGACTCCGCCTACCTGGTGTTCATCGCCTTCTACGTGGTCTGCGTCGCCGTCACCTGGACCGTCTACCTGCGGCCCACGGCACAGCACACGGTCTGAGGCCCGCCGTGGGGTGGGCGGGACGTTCCGCGCCCGCCCACCCCACGACCGATGAGTCGTGGCTCCTGCGGGAGTCGGAGGGTGCATGACCACTGGAGTCATCGACCCGCGATACGGCGACGCGTCGGCCACCCCACCACCGTGGGCGGACATCGAGCGTCTGCTGACCGACGCACAGCTGTACTGGATCATCACCGTCCGCGCGGACGGACGTCCCCACGCCGTCCCGCTCGTCGGCGTCTGGCACGACGGCGCCTTCGCGTTCTGCACGGGCGCGGACGAGCAGAAGCAGCGCAACCTCGACGCCAACCCGCACGTCGCCGTGACGACCGGCAGCACCGGCGCGCACGGCTGGGACAGCGGAAAGGATGTCGTGGTCGAGGGCACGGCGGTGCGGGTCACCGAGCCGGACGCGTTGCAGGAGCTGGCCGACGCGTGGTTCGCCAAGTACGGCGAGGACTGGAAGTACGAGGTCCGCGACCAGGAGTTCGTGGAGCTCAGCTCCTCCGGGGGAGCCACCGAGGGCGGTGCCCGGGTCTACCGGGTCAGGCCCGACAAGGTCCTCGCCTTCGGCGACGCGCACGGTCAGACGGCGTACCGCTTCTGACCGCTCCGCGAGTTCGGTCAGACCTTGAGGCGGTATCCGCGCTTGACCACGGTCTCGACGACCGGAGCACCGAGCGCGGCACGCAGCCGGGTCACCGCCATCTCGACCGCGTGGCCGTCGCCCCCACCCGGGAGTGCCGCGATCAGCTCCGGCCGGCCGACCACGTGGCCCGGGCAGCGGGCCAGCTCGCGCAGCACCGACATCGGGCCGGGCGCCAGCTCGACGACCCGCCCGTCGAGCACGGCGGCGTGCCCCCGCACCTGCAGCGTGTGCGGGCCCACCCGCAGCACGGGGTCGCGTTCGGGCAACCGGGCCACGACCTCGCGGGCCAGCGCTCCGAGCCGGGCCCGCTCCGGCTGGAACGACGGGATGCCGGCCGCGTCGAGAGGCCCCGCGGTGACCGGCCCGACGGCGACCACCGTCACGCGCTCCGTCAGGGCCGCGACCAGCTCGTCGAGGCGCCCGTCCTCCTCCGCGACCTGGAGCAGGCTCGCCGCGGCGGGCGCACTGGTGAAAGTGACGCAGTCGATGCCCCCGCCGACCAGGCCCGCGACCAGCCGGTGCACCGGCGCGACGTCCTCGGGGAGCACCCAGCGGTAGACGGGGACGGTCAGCACCTCGGCGCCGGTCTGCCGGAGCCCGGTGACGAGGTCGGGCAGCGGGTCGCCGTGCAGCTGGACGACGATCCGCCGTCCCTCCAGCGGCCCCTCCGCTCCCGAGAGCAGGTGGGAGAGCACCTCGGCCGACGACTCGGACTCCGGCGACCACGCGTCGACCAGCCCGCCACCGCGGATCGCACCGCGCGCCTTGGGGCCGCGGGCCAGCACGCGGGCGGCCCGCAGGTGCTCGACCAGCGGCAGGTCCCACGCGTCGGCGGCCTCGACCCAGCCGCGGAACCCGACCCCGGTCGTCGCGACGACGAGGTCCACCGGTGCGGCCAGGACCTCGCGGGTCGCGGCCACCAGCTCGGCGTCGTCGGACAGCGGCACGATGCGGATCGCCGGCGCGTAGACCACCCGGGCGCCGCGGCGGTCCAGCAGCGCGCCCAGCTCCTCCTTGCGGCGGGCGGCGGTGACGGCCACCGTGTAGCCGGCCAGGGGCAGGACGTCGACCGCCGTCTCTGGCGTGCGCTCCGTGTCGGTCACCGCTCCATGGTGTCGCGCCCGCATTGCGGGCATGTGTCGTCGGTGGACCGGGCGGCCCTCAGCGGACCGCCGTCAGCCGGGGACCGCCGCGCGTCCACCGGGCCAGCAGGATGCTGGCGTCGTCCTGCAGGAGTCCGCCCTGGTGGTCCAGCACCGCTCTGCCGAGCCGACGGACGGTCTCCGGCGGGGGGTGCCCGGCCGCGATCTCCCGTGTGAGGAAGTCCACGAGACGCGCCTCGCCGAACCAGGTGCCGGCCGCGTCCCGCGCCTCGGTGATCCCGTCGGTGTAGAGCGCGAGCCAGTCGCCGGGTTCCAGGAACTCCTCGCCGACGGTCAGTCCCGCGCATTCCACGCCGAAGGGCACCCGACGGCCACCGGCCAGCTCCTTCACCACGCGCCCACCGCGGAGCAGCAGGGGAGGGGGATGCCCGGCGTTGATGTACCGGAGCCGACCGGAGGCCACGTCCAGCTCGGCCAGGACGCCGGTGACGAAGGCGCTGTCGCGGAAGGTGGCGGAGACGACGTCGTCGATGGCGCTCGACTGCGCGTACACGCTCCGCCCGTCGCGGCGAGCGCTGCGGTAGCCCGCGAGCGTGGCGGCCGCCAGGAGGCCGGCCCGGATGCCGTGGCCGACCGCGTCGAAGATCGCGACCGAGACGGTGCGCTCGGACAGCGCGTAGTCGTAGGCGTCGCCGCCGACGTCGTAGCACGGCTCGAGCATGCCGGCCAGCACGAAGTCCCGGGTGGCCGCGGTGAGTGCCGGCAGCTGCTGCCAGATGAGCTCGGCGGAGGGGCTGAGCGGCCGGCAGCGCCGCGCCCGCTCGAGCAGGTCGCCGTAGGGACCCATCGAGGCGACCAGGTGGCCCAGCAGGGCGGCCAACCACTGGCACTGCTCCCGGAGCGCGGGGTCGTACAGGTCGGCCGGGTCGCCGAGCCGGACCTCCAGGACCCCCAGGCGGTCCGCGCCGTCGAGAACCGGTACCCAGAGCCGTGGCTGCCCGTCCCGGTCCGAGGAGAGGATCCGCACGCTCCGGAACGCCCGTCCCGCCAGCGTGCTGTCCACACCCAGCGACGATGCCGCGGGGCCGGGGCCGTCCGGCAGCCGTACGAGCCGGCGCTGTGCATGGTCGACGAGATGGAGGGCGACCTCGACGCCCAGTGCGCGCCCCGCCGAGGCGGCGAGCCCCGCCAGCTGCTCGGGCGGTGCGGAGCCGACTGCGTCGAGCAGCTGCACGAGCGCGGCCAGGGGGCCGGTCGCCGGCCGGCCCTGCCGGATCCTCCGGCTGTACGGGGCCCGCTGCCGGGAGACAAGCTCGTCGAGGCGCTCGTTCACCGCCAGGGCCAGCACGTCCCGCTGCCCCTCCGGCAGCGACCGGAGGCCGGCGAGCTGCGCATCGACGTCGATGAGGTCGGCGTCCCCGCCCAGGGCGAAGTACCGCATCCACAGCTGCTCGACCGTGAGGTCGGAGCGGCGGAAGGCACGCTGGAGGGCCGATCCGTCGTCCGCGTCCGGGGAGGCCCGTTCGCGCCCGTCCATCACCGGCCTCGGCGGACGGCGGACTCGACGATCGCCCGGGCGGCATCGGCCACCGGCGCGCCGTCCTGCTCGCACCGGGCCAGCAGCATGCCGAACGCGGTGTCCTCGTCCACCCCGTGACGCCCCATGAGGACTCCCTTGGCCATGCTGATGACGTCCCGGCCGTGGATCGCCTGCCGCAGCCCGTCGCTCAGGCGCCTGGTCCGCTCGGTGGTCTCGACGTGCGCCACCAGCATGGCGGCCTGGGCGGAGAACAAGGTCAACAGCTGCTCGCTGTGGTCGTCGAAGGTGCCCGCCTCGTCGGCGTAGACCTTGATGGCGCCCATCGAGACGTCGCCGACCACCAAGGGGGCGCTCATCGCCGCCCGCAGACCCAGTGCTGCGGCGGCCGACCCCCATCGAGGCCAGCGCGGATCGGCTTCGAGGTCGTCGACCCGCACCAGCCGCCGGGTCGCGGCCGCGGCGAGACAGGGGCCCTCGTCCATCTCGTACTGCAGGTCGTCCGCCCGCCGGACCCGGTCGTCCGTGGATCCCGACGACTTCCGCCGCTGGTCGTCGAGCAGCGACACACCCGCCCCGGTGGAGCCGCGCACCGACTCCTGCGCCAGCGCGCTGAGCACGCTGAGCGCGTGCTCGACGGTCTCCTCGGAGAGGAGGAGGCCCGACATCCGGGCCGAGACGGCGGCCAGCTCGTCGGCGAGCGGCAGGTCCTGCAGGCGCTCGGTCCTACTCACGGCGTGCCCCGTTGGGTGCGGCGCCGCTCCGCCGCTCCTTCGACGTACGGCGCTCACCTGACGAGTGTTCCGGAGAGGACCAGCTCAAACATGATCCGGCTGCCCGCTCTCCGTGCGGACCGGCTGATCGGTCAGGGCAGCCCGGTGCAGCCCGTCCCCGCGCAGGCGGCGCCGTCCATCCGGACGTCGGCCCGGGCGCGGGTGTCCTCGCGCGCGAACTCCGCCGCCTCCCGCCGTTGCCAGCGCCGCCACTCCCCGGCCAGGTGGACCCCGTCGCGGGCGAGGCCCCGGGCGGTGCGCAGCTCCAGCGGCGCCTCGACCCAGATGCGCAGCGTCGTCCACGGGTCGAGCGCCCGTGGACTGCTGCCGCAGCCCTCGACCACGAGGACGTCGGCCGGCGCGACGGGAACCGGATCGGGCAGGAACCGCGCGGCGTACCAGTCGTACCGGTGATAAGCGCCGGGACGCCGCTCGGTGAGCGGCCGGAGCACGCCCGCCGACAGCCGCGCCACCGCGCCGGTGAGGGTCCAGCCGGCGTAGAGGTCCTCGAGGTGGATCACCGCGACGTCGCCCTCCAGGGCGGCCGCCAGCCGGCCGGCGAACGTCGTCTTCCCCGATCCGGCCGGGCCGTCGATGCACACCAGCCCGGTGCTCCCGAGCCGCGCCGGGAGCTGCCGGATGCGGCCGGCGAGCGTCAGCGCGTCGAGAGGGTCCACGTCGGCACCGGCCCGCCGTCGCTGACGACCAGGCCACGGCTGCCCAGCAGGCGCAGGTGTGCGTCGGTCTCGGTCACGGCGAAGATGCGCATCCGGCGCTCGTACTCCTCCCACGGCCGCGACCACGTCAGGTGCGCGGCCAGCTGCCAGGGCGTGCTCCCCGGGTGCGTGCGGATGGCGTCGAGCAGCTCGGCCAGGCGGTGTTCGTGGTGGGCCGCCAGGGAGTCGACCCGGTCGGCCAGGCCCGTGAACCGCCACTCGTGCGCGGGCAGCACCTCGGCGGCGTCGAGGTCGCGCACCGCCGAAAGGGAGGCCAGGAAGTCCCGCAACGGGTCGGGATCACCCGCATGGCTGGTGGAGATGTTCGGGCTGATCCGGGGGAGGACATGGTCACCGGAGAAGAACAGCCCCGTCCGCTCCTCGGCGAAGCAGAGGTGGCCGGGCGTGTGTCCGGGGGTGTGGACGGCGCGCATCCGCCAGCCCGGGAAGTCGGCGTGCGCGCCGTCCTCCAGCAGCCGGTCGGCGAGGGCCGTGCCGGTGAACCGTTCCGCGACCTCCACCGTGCCGACGTCGGAGGCGGCCTCGTCGCGGTCGGCCCCCAGCCCGACGAGGAAGTCGACCTCGGCGGCCACCGCCGCGGCGGCGGACCGGGCGTTGCTCATCCGGACCAGCGTCGCGTCCGCCGGGTGCATGGCGACCCAGGCGCCGCTGGCCTCCCGCACCCGGCGGGCCAGCCCCAGGTGGTCGAAGTGCAGGTGGGTGACGAGGACGCCGCGCACGTCGCCGACGCCCCCACCGATCGCGGCCAGCCCCTCGGTCAGCGCGGCCCAGCCCTCGTCGCTCTCCCAGCCGGTGTCGAGCAGGCCGAGCCCGCCGCCGTCGAGGGCGAACGCGTAGACGCTGACGTAGCGCAGCGGGCCGAGCATGGGCACCGGGATCGACCAGAGGTCGGGGCGCAGCTGCTCGACCGGGGGCAGCGACTTCGCCCGCCACGCGTCGTGCTGCGCCGTTCCGGTGATCTCCACGTCCCCGCACTCTGCCAGCCGGGCGGCTGGGAGCATGGGGGTGTGCCCGATCCCGCCCCCGTCACCGCGGTTCCCCGCCGCATGCGCCAGGTCTGCGCCGGCGCGGCGGCGGTCGTCGTCGTGGTCATGGGCTTCGTCGCCCTGACGCTGCCCTCGTCCTCCACCGGCGTGGTCGCGTTCGGCGCGGCCGACCAGCTCGCGATCGCCGGGCTCGGTCTGGCGATCGGCGCGGGGCTGCTGGCCCTGGGGCGGTCACGGGTGGACGCCGACACCCAGGGGATCCGGTGGCGCAACGTGGCGGGGCAGCACGAGCTGCCCTGGAGCGCGGTGCGGGCGGTCGCCTTCGACCGGAAGTCCGCATGGGCGACGCTGCGGCTCGAGAACGACGACGAGGTGGCGCTGTTCGCCGTCCAGGCCGTCGACAAGGAGCACGCCCTGCGGGCGGTCGAGGGGCTGCGCGCCCTGCGGGCCGCCGCGCGGGCGAACGACCCGGTGCCCCCGCCGCTGCTCTACGACGACTAGGACCCCGGGAATGACCTGCCCGTGCGCGACGCTGTAGTCTGGGCGTGCCTCCCCCCGCTACACCGAGGCGCGCGAACCATCCAGCGGCCCCCGGGCCGCTGACCCAAGAGGAGCCCGCTCCCACCTGACGCCGTCCAGGCGACCAGGTCCCGGATCGCGAGAACCGGCCGTCGGCCGGTTGTCGCGTCGCGCACGCGAGGTGCGTGCGCCGCCGGCGAGACGGGCCCCGTGAGCTGACGCTCCCGGGGCCTTCGTTCTCTCCCGGTGTTCGGGTCGGCAGCGACTCCTCCCACGCAAGAGCAGAGGAGAGGCCATCACCGAGCCCCGTATCAACGACCGCATCCGCGTCCCCGAGGTCCGCCTGGTCGGACCCGAGGGCGAGCAGGTCGGCATCGTGTCGATCGGCGAAGCACTGCGCCTGGCCCAGGACTCCGAGCTCGACCTCGTCGAGGTCGCGCCCATGGCCCGGCCGCCGGTCTGCAAGCTCATGGACTACGGGAAGTTCAAGTACGAAGCCGCCCAGAAGGCCCGCGAGGCCCGGCGGAACCAGGCGCTCACCGTCATCAAGGAGATGCGCCTGCGGCTGAAGATCGACCCGCACGACTACGAGACCAAGAAGGGCCACGTCGAGCGCTTCCTCAGGGGCGGCGACAAGGTCAAGATCACCGTCATGTTCCGCGGCCGGGAGCAGTCCCGCCCGGAGATGGGCTACCGACTGCTGCAGCGGTTGGCCGCCGACGTCGCCGAGCTCGGCGTCGTCGAGTCCAACCCGAAGCAGGACGGCCGCAACATGGTCATGGTGATCGCCCCGCACCGGAACCAGGCCGCCTCCGACGCCGCTCGCCGCTCGGCGAAGGCGGAGAAGGCCACGGCGTCCGGAGCGGCTGCGGCCGAGGGCCAGGCGCCCAGCGCCTGAACGGCCGCGCAGCACGATCGCACCACCGAGACGGCCGGTGCGCACGCGTCCGCGTGCGCACCGACGACAGACGAACAGGACGAGAGACATGCCGAAGCAGAAGACTCACAAGGGCACCGCCAAGCGCGTGCGCGTCACGGGCGGCGGGAAGCTCGTGCGCGAGCACACCAACAACCAGCACAAGTTCGAGGTGAAGTCGTCCTCGCGCAAGCGCCGGGTGAGCGGCATCGGCGTGCTGTCCCCGGCGGACGCCCCCCGCATGAAGAAGCTGCTGGGTCTCTGACCGCCCGAAACTGACCAGAAGACAGGAGCACTTCCGTGGCACGCGTCAAGCGGGCGGTCAACGCCCAGAAGAAGCGCCGCACCACCCTCGAGGCCGCCAGCGGCTACCGCGGCCAGCGGTCCCGGCTGTACCGCAAGGCCAAGGAGCAGATTCTCCACTCCGCGACGTACTCCTACCGCGACCGCAAGGCGCGCAAGGGTGACTTCCGCAAGCTGTGGATCACCCGGATCAACGCCGCGGCCCGCCTCAACGACATGACCTACAACCGGTTCATGCAGGGCCTCAAGCTGGCCGGCATCGAGCTGGACCGTCGTGTCCTGGCCGAGCTCGCCGTGAACGAGCCGGCCGCCTTCGCCGCCCTGGTGGAGACCTCGCGCGCCGCCGTCGCCGCCGCCCCGGCGAACGACGCCGCTGCCTGAGGCCAGCAGCACCCCTCCGACGCCGTCGGTGACCGGTCCCCGTGACCGGTCACCGACGGCGTCGGTGTCTGTCCGAGGAGGTGACATGGAGCTGCTGACCGAGAAGTCGGGCCGGATCGCCGCCGCCCGCAAGCTCACCCGCCGGTCCGGCCGGGACGCGGCCGGGCTGTTCCTCGCCGAGGGGCGCCAGGCCGTCCTGGAGGCGCTGACCGATGCGGACGGCGTCCGCGAGGTGTTCGCCACCGAGGCCGCGGCCGCCGCGCACCGCGACCTGCTCGCCGGCACCGACGTGCCGGTGCGCGTCGTCACCGAGAAGGCCGCCGCGGGGCTGTCGGAGACGGTCACGCCGCAGGGGCTGATCGCCGTCTGCGCGCTCCGGGACGTGCCGGCCGAGGCCGTGGTCGCCGCGCCGCCGAGGCTGTCGGTCGCGCTGGCGGAGCTGGCCGACCCCGGCAACGCCGGCACGATCCTCCGGACGGCGGACGCGTGCGGGGCCGGCGCGGTCGTGTTCGGCGCCGGGTCGGCCGACCCCTATGGCGGGAAGGCGGTGCGCGCCAGCGCGGGCAGCCTGTTCCACGTCGACGTCGTCCGCGGCGCCCCCCTCGAGTCGTTCCTGCCCGCGATGCGCGACGCCGGGGTGACGGTGCTGGCCGCCGACGGCGGGGGAGAGGCCGCGCTGGACGAGCTCGGCGACACGCTCGCCGGGCCGGTGCTGTGGCTGTTCGGCAACGAGGCGCGGGGGGTGCCGGCGTCCCTCGCGGCACTGGCCGACGCGCGGGTGCGGATCCCGATGCGGGGCCGGGCGGAGAGCCTCAACCTCGCCGCCGCCGCTGCGATCTGCCTCTACGCCACCCAGCTCGCACAGTCCGACCCGAGTTGATCATCGGCATGTGGCTGTCCCCGACGGCGTGTCGGGCAGCCATATGCCGATGATCAACAAGGCGGCCTCAGACCAGCCGGGCGCGCTTCCAGAGCAGCTCGGACGGACCGCCGATCAGGCCGACGCCCCGCAGGAAGGCGACCAGGCCGCCCGAGGCGTTCCGCAGCTTCGCCGCGTAGTGCTCGTTGGCCCGGGCGGCGGCCTTGGCGTCGGCCGGATCCAGCCCGGCCGACGCGTACACCTCCGGCTGCACGAGGTTGTCCGCGACGATCGCGGCCACCGCGGCGACCGCCGTCCGGTGCCGCTGGAGCTGCCACCGGGAGAGGTCGGGCGTGCGCCGGGCGATCTCCTCGCGGGCGAAGCGCATGTGCCGCGCCTCTTCCACCACGTGGATCTGGCTGGTCGCCCGGGTGAGCGGCTGCACGCGCTCGTCCTTCATCAGGTCGCGCTGGAAGATGTCCAGGATCTCCTCGGCCACGAGGATGGCCGCGTAGGCCGCCGGCCCGTCGAACCGCTTCACGAACGCCCTGCCCAGCCGCAGGACCGGGTCCGGCGGCTGGTAGGACGGCGCCCCGAACGTCTCCGCCGTCCGGGCGAACATGACAGAGTGCCGGCATTCGTCGGCGATCTCGGTCAGCACCCACTGGACGTGCGGCTGCGCCGGGTCCTCGCCGTAGATGTCCTTCAGCACGAGCTGCATGAGCAGGCACTCGAAGAAGATGCCGACGCCGGAGATGGAGCAGTACTCGTGGATGGTGAGTGTGACGCGCTGCTCCTCGGACAAGGAGTTCCACATCGGCGTGCCGTAGAGCGTCGACCACTCCGGTGAAAGACCGTAGAGCCCGTCGGGGAGTGGAGCGGCCCAGTCGATGTCGACCACCGGGTCGTAGGACTTCTTGGCGGCCGACCCGAGGAGGCGGGTGGAGAGTTCCTCCCGGCCTACTGGCCGTTTGGCGGACTGGTTCGTGCTCGATGTGGGCACAGTGACTGTCACGGCGAACCCCCGGACGACGAGTGCTGCGTGACGAAAGGTAACCGTTACCGTGAAACACATGCAACCCGTGGTCGATGCGCCGACCGTGGCGCCGTCGCGGGCCGCCACCGAGGAGGTGGCCGACGGCCGCCGATCGCGCTGGACCGAGCACCGCCGGGCCCGCCGCGAGGACCTGGTCGCCGCCGCCGTCGAGGCCGTTCGGCAGGCGGGCCCCGCGTTCGCCGTGGACGACGTGGCCCGCAGCGCCGGGGTGTCGAAGACGGTCATCTACCGCTACTTCACGGACAAGGACGAGCTCGTCGACGCCGTCCTCGAGCGCATCTCCACCGTCGTGCTGCTGCCGCGGCTCATGGGGGAGTTCGCGATCGACTACCCCGACGACCGGACCGCCCTCCGCGCCGTCATCGCCGCCTTCGTCTCGCTGATCGAGGACGAGCCGGAGCTCTACCGGTTCGCCTACGCCCACGCCAGGCGTTCGGGCCGCGCGGACCTGGTCGCGGCGACCGAGCGGGAGATCGCGCAGACCCTCGGTGCGCTGATGGCCACCCGTCTCGCCGAGAACGGCCTCCCCACCGACGCGGCGCTGACCTGGGCCTACGGCGTCGTCGGCATGGTGCAGCTGACCACCCACTGGTGGTCGCAGGCCCGCACGGTGTCGGCCCCCGAGCTCGTGGAGCAGCTGACCGCGCTGGCCGACGGGGGCCTGGCCACCCTGCTGCCGCCCCGGCGCTGACCTGGACACCACCGCACCGGGAGGCGGCATGAGCGAGCACGAGGCACCCGAGGGCTTCGAGGGTGACCTGACCGTCGAGGCGGACGGCGAGCCGCCCCGCACCGCCTCTGCCGTTCTGGCCGCGCGGTTCGACCCGCTCGCCGGCCACGTCGTCTGGAGCGGCCGCATCGCGACCGCACTGGAACCGGGCAGCTCCGTGGTCGTGACCACCCCGCACGGCAGCGCACGGGCGCGCGTCACCGAACGCGACGTCTGGGGGAATGCGCGGGTCACCGGGACCGACCGGCCGCCGTTCCCGGTCGAGCTGCTGGACGGCGCCACGCCCGCCTAGG